>Ga0310690_10001260_pt1 | contig 46006 bp, 29 predicted proteins | sample AusTroGonzalo_MG_2_FD_207661 | JGI IMG/M metagenome (GOLD analysis project Ga0310690, IMG submission 207661) | Bovine rumen microbial communities from tropical cattle in Woodstock, Queensland, Australia - Gonzalo_04 (v2) (version 2) | ecosystem: Host-associated > Mammals > Digestive system >... | reverse complement strand
AGAAGAGAAGGCCGTGGAAATAGTCTTCAAAGGCACGAGTAACTACGGCTCGGATGATGCATACATCTACATGGATGATGTGAGTCTGTCGAGTGCTTCCTGCGCAGCGCAGCCCACCGGAGTGACTGCAAATGCTATTGGCGGGAGCAGTGCGCAATTGTCATGGACGAGTAGTGCAAGCAAGTGGAGCATACGTTATCGCAGCGATTGTGGACAATGGATAGTGGTGGACAACATCACATTCACCCCATACACCTTAACAGGACTCGACCCGAAAACGGAGTACGAAGTACAAGTAACGGCTGTCTGTGATGAGGATGAGGTTAGCGCGTGGAGCGCGCCAGAGGTGTTCGAGACCAAGTGCGGTGCAATGACAAGACTTCCGTGGTCGCATGACTTTGAGCGCGACGAAACAGGTAGTGGTGTTGTGCCGCCATGCTGGGGTAGTATAACATACACCAAGTCAGGAATGTTCTCCAGCACGGTTTATCCTTGCGTCACGGGTTCCGGCGCATATAACTCAAGCAACTGCCTTCACTTCTATGCCGGCATAACGGGCGAGAGTGAGCAGTACGTTATTCTGCCGGAGATAGAGGAGCAGTTATCGGAGCTGATCCTTGAGTTCTACTACAAGAACGGCAACTCGGGCGCTAACTACCCGCAGTTCACTGTGGGCTACCTGACGGATGCCGAAGATGCCTCCACCTTTGTGGCCAAACAAGCCATAACGAGGAAAACATCGTACACGAAGGCGAGCGTTGACCTAAGCAGTTTCCCTGCAGGTGTGCATACGATCGCCATCAAGTACGGAGATGCTAAGGGCGGATGGCTGGAGACTGAACAGGACGGCTACATCGACGATATCCGCATCCGCCATGCGGCACAGGTGTTCACCGATGCTTTTGGCGACGGGTACTGGACTACTGCTGCCAACTGGGAAGGCGGTGTTCTGCCATCATCGGCGAACAGGGTGCTTATCCGCAAGCCGGTGGTTGTTCCTGCCGGCGAGACGGTAGAGGCCAAGAGCGTTGTTATCGACTTTGTTGATGGTCACAACGGACAGATAGAGATTCAGCCGACCGGCATGTTGGTGATCGCAGACACGTTGCGTCGTGTGACGGGCACATCGCGTGCGAAGGCCTACGCACCTACGGCGGAGCGAGACCTGGTGATCGGCTCGTCGCGCTACGGAAACGGCGGGTTGGCCATCGGTTCGCACAACACAGAGGACGGGCTGAACAACGCCACAGTTAACTTCTACACCAAGTCGCACGGCGAGTCAGGCAGCAGCGCATCCATAGCGCAGTACGTAGGCACGCCGTTCAGCAACCGTCCGCAGATGTTGTATCAGTTCTACAACTCATGGATGTACAAGACGGAGTATAAGGGCGGTGACGCGCTGAGTTGGACGCGACTCGACGGTAGTGATCCGCTGGAGGCGTTCCAGGGATACTGCGTGTTCTCGGCTGATCCTCTGGGGCATGTATATTGGATGCAAGGCACACTGGTGGCGTCGGAGGATCAGACGATCAACCTGACTTACCACGGCGGCGAGTCAACCGACGAGATCAATGAGCACATGCTGGCCAACAGCTGGGCGGCACCGATCAAGATCAACGCCTTTGATGAGGACGACTTCATCAACGTGGATGCCACGATCTACGTCTTCAACTCAGGTAGCCCCGATGACTATGCGGAGAACAATGGTGGCTCAACCAACGGCGACCTGCCCGGACAGTACAGCGTGTTCACGCCTGGTACAGCCGACGATGCAGATAATATACCCTCGATGCAGTCGTTCTCAGTGTATGCCAACAACGATGAACCCGGCAAGACGCCAACCATCACACTCAACTACGATCGTCTGGTATATACGCCGGCGGCAGCAGGATTGGCTGTCACACCTAACCGATCACCCAGACGATGGAACGATGTCTCCATGGGCGAACCCGACAGGATGCGGCTGTACGTGACAGGCGAGAGCGGGTACGCCGATCGAGTGTACATGCTTGAGCGTGAGGATTATAGCGAGGATTATGAGAACGGCTTTGACGGTCGTAAGATCTTTGGCGAGCCGGTAGCACCTCAGCTGTATGCCATCACAGCCAACGGCAACATGGCTATCAACTGCCTGCCCACGTGGGAGGGAGCCATGATCGGCTTCCGCAAGGGCACACAGGATGACACCTACACCTTTACATTCGATTATAGTGGTAACAATCAGTGGTACTTGAACGACCTGAAGGCGCAGACGTCCACGCTGATTACACCGGACAACAGTTACTTGTTCTACGCCGGCGACGGTGACCAGGTGGCACGTTTCGTGCTCAGCCGCACGCCGCTGCATGGCACGCCCACGGCCATCGATAACGACACCGACAGTCAAAACGACAGCAGCGCAGACGTGCGCAAACTACTGATCAATGGCACCATGTACATCATCCGCAACGGACGCATGTACTACGCCAACGGCGCAGCAGTGCGATGACCCGATCATGTTGTCCAAAATCCGGGAGTGTGTCCAAAAACCGCACTCCCGGATTTTTATTTCGTCCCAAGTGCCCCCAAAACGCATCACCAAAATGTCTTCATCGAGCCGTCATCGAGACTAAACCATAGGATAACCATAACATAACCATAGGACAACCATAGCATATTTTGCCCATTTTCGCATTTTTCACCTTTATACTATATATATACTATGTATATATATACTTTTTGTCACTTCTTTATCTTTTGTGAATAAATATTGACCTCTCTTAATCATCGATAAATTTTGAATAATCCGGGTCTTTTTTGACAAAAACTTAACCTCCGCATTTGTTTAATTTGGTAAATTTGTGAACCTTTCATATCTTCGCAGTTTTATACCGAAGATAGGCATTTTTTGTTACCTATTTGTGCTTTTTACTATACATTTATTCAAAAAGTGCAGATTTTTCTGTCAAATATTTGCAAATTCGATATTTTTTTTGTACGTTTGTACGTTTTTGCGCACGATTGAAATCATGGCTCGCAAACAAGTTTATTAACACAATAACAAATAAGATTTATGAAAAAATCAACTTTATTTGCAACCCTGTTGGCAGCGTTGTTCTGCTGGCAGACGACAAATGTGATGGCTGATGAGCTTGGTCCGTTGTATGATGGAACAAACACGTACGGTAGTTATGTTCCACTGGAGGGAGGTAACGCTGACCGCTTCCAGCATGTACAGGTTATCTACCCCAAGAATGATCTTGCTAATCTGGCAGGTAAAAACATTACAGCCTTGACATTCTATTTAGCAACCAAAGCTGTTGCTGCATGGAACTCAACATTTGAGATTCGTCTGGCAGAAACTACAGACGAATATTTTGGCTCCACAACGTGGCTTGAACCTGATGGAATAACATTGGTTTATACTGGCGCATTGGATGGTACCGGCGCAACGATGGTTATAACTTTTGACCAGCCATTCCCCTATTCCGGCGAAAAAAACCTTTTGTTTGACCTGCGCACCAAAGAAGTCGGCACAGTGTACAAGACTGCTAAATTCTCAGCCAAAGGAGGATACGATTACAACTATAGTATGTATGGCTCCCCCGGCACAAGTTCATTGCCCGCTACTGCAAATGCTCGTAAACCTATGCGTCCGAAAACTTTGTTTACTTATGAGGAAGGTGCAGCTGCAACTTGTGAGAAACCTGCAAACGTAGAGACCAAGGAAGTGGCAGCCAAGTCGGCTACCTTGTCCTGGGCTAAAGCGGAAGCCGCCAACTGGCAGTATATCTGCCTGAAGGCTGACGCTGAACTTGACTGGACAAACGCAACTGCCACCACCGACACGTTTGCCGTTGTTGAAAACCTGACTCCGGAAACCGCATACAAGTTCTACGTGCGCCGTTTCTGCAGTGCCGAGGATCAGAGCAAGGAAGTATCTGTGGCTTTCACTACCGAGAAGTCCTGCTTTGCGCCGACCACGTTAGGCGTTGTGGAGGCTGAAATCACCTCCGGCAGTGCCAAGGTAACTTGGGGCGCATCCGGCAAGGGTGAGACACAATGGCAATATACCTATGAGGTGTGGGATGACGAGACGCCCGACTGGTCGAACGCCGTTGTAACCGACCAGACAGAAGCTACCATCTCCAACCTGAACCCTGCTACGCCTTATCAGGTTTGGGTACGTTCGTACTGCGCGGCTGATGACCAGAGTGCAGCCATCACCGACTACTTTGCTACCGCTTGCGGGGTGATGCCTCTGCCGTTTGAAGAAAGCTTTGATGCAGAAGGCTGCTGGACACTGAAAGATTGCCATAGCAGCACAGGAGTGTATGACAACAAGTTCCGTTTCTACTATGTAAACAATCCACCGCAGTATATGATTTCACCCGAGTTCGTTGCATCGGCTAAGAACGTTAAGGTGAAGTTTGACTACTATGCATATTCAAGCAATTATCCTGAATCCTTCAAGGTGGGCTACTCCACAACGACGAATGAGGTTGCTTCGTTCACATGGGGCGAAGAGATTACCACCGACAAGACCAGTGCTCAGGAATACGAGGAGGTTCTGCCCGCCGGCGTTAAGTTCGTGGCTATTCAGTGTACATCAGATTACAAATACTACCTCTTTATCGACAACTTCTCTGTTTCCGAATTTGAGATTCCTGCTTGCCTTGTGCCTGCTGCATTGGCTGTAAGCGAAGTGACCGACTCGAGTGCGAAGATTGCCTGGGAGTCGGAGGCCGAGACGTTTGCTATGCAATTCTCTACTGACGGCGAAACGTTCGTTGACATCAACGGCGTTATCACCAATCCGTATGTGCTGAACGAACTGCAGGAACAAGTACAATATTGGGTACGCGTGAAAGCTATCTGCAGCGAGAGCCTGTCGAGCGATTGGACAGAAGCCGCCACATTCACCACTGCTTGTGCTGTCAAGGCATTCGGTTACTCCGAGAACTTCGACGAAGGTCTGGAAGCCTGCTGGGCTAATGCTGACATACACGGAATGAATGAGTGGAGCGTATATGAAGGTGCTGCACGCTACGCTACTACCAACAACGTGATGAACCACGCAACGCTTGTCAGCCCGTGGATAGCCATAGAGGCAGAGGGCAACCCCGTACTGCTGTTCGACTGGCAGAACACCGGCGCTACCGCCAAACTGAGCATCGAGACCGATGGTGGGGCAGTTGCCGAACTCGGTGACCTGAGCGAAGCTACGGAAGGAACGAATATCCGCATCTATTTGACCGACTACAAGGGCAAGAACGTCCGCTTCCTGTTCTATGGCGAGAGCAGCGCAAAGAACAAATACCTCTATGTGGATAACTTCCAAGTTATCGAGAAGCCGTTCTTGGCTCCTACCGGCCTGAAGGCTGAAGCTATCGAGGGCGGTGCAAACGTAACATGGAAAGCCGCTTGGGACGAACTGACTTGGGCTATGCAAGTCAAGGCTACTGCCTCAGAAGACTGGATTCCGGTAAATGCTGCGCTCACCGAGCCGGCATATACCCTCACCGGGTTGGAGGAGAGCACGGAGTATGAGGTGCAGGTACAGGCCGTCTATGGCGAGAACCAACTCAGCGCATGGACGGAGTCGGCTGTATTCACTACTCCCGCCAAGACACCGACAGCGGTTGAGAACGCAGCCGTAAAAGCTACCGCCACCAAGCGCATCGTCAACGGTCAACTGATCATAGAACAGAATGGACAAATATTTAACGCTCAAGGCGTGAATATCCGCTAAATAATAACATTGTACCGGCGTGGTCGGGAGACCCCGTCGGTACGACAAAAAAAACACACTTTATGAAAAAGGTATTAGTATTTTTCGTAGCAGCATTGTTCTGCACGTTCAGTTTTGCCGATGTGGCTGTCACGGTTAACCCCGGTGCAATTGCCACAACAACCCATTTCCCTGTTTTTGGCGATAACGCCGACAATGTGGGGCAAAAGTTGCAAGCCATCTATCTGGCAGACCAAATCAAAGGTATCACAGTAGGCAGCGAAATCAAGGCGCTGACCTTCTACTCCTCCAAGCAAACTCAATCATGGGGTTCGGCTCGGTTCAGAGTATCTCTCGCCAAGACGAATTACTCCTTCTTCCAGAATGCCTCAGGAGCATATGCAACTGCCGCAGATGGAAGCTCGCTTACCAAAGTATATGAAGGCTCCCTGTCAGTAGCGGATGGAGAACTGGCTATCAATTTCACCACCCCGTACGCCTACGAGGGAGGTAACCTGCTTATTCAAGTGGAAGTTACTACGGCAGGCACGTATTCTTCGTCTTCGTTCTATGCCGCAGCGAATACGGATTACCTGATTAAGTACGCCACCAGCGGTTCATCTCGTGAACAAAAACAGCCGAAAGTTACCTTTGTCATTGCAGATGGCGACGACGATCCTGTCAGCGAAACGTGCAAAGCGCCTACCGCTGTTACCGTAGAAAAGGTAACGGAGTCTTCGGCTACTATCTCATGGCAAGGAGAAGCTTCGCAGTATCAGTACTGCCTCGAATTCGAAGGCGACCTGCCCGACTGGTCAGTTGCTACACTTACGGATCAAAAGTCAGTAACTGTATCCGGTCTGTATGATGAGCAGAAATATTATCTGTACGTGCGCTCCTATTGCTCCGAATCAGCAGTAAGCGAGACCGTAAAAGCTACCTTCAAGACCGCTTGCGCACGTCTGAACGTGCCTTGGATTGAGACCTTCACGCGTGATGCCTCGGGTAGCGAAACAGTAGGTGACGTTGCTCCCGACTGCTGGATCATATCCTCTGCAGCCCCCGCCGTGACTATCGTGGCTGAGAAAGAAGATGATGGTAATGGCAATCAGATTGCTACGGGTGAACAGCACCTCAACGCACGCGGTGGTGGAGCTACTACCGCTCAGGTATTTGCGATGCCCCTGTTCAATGCCAAACTCGATACCTGCGAACTGGCATTCGACTACTACACCAACGTGGTTGACGAGAACTATGCTTCGTTGGAAATCGGTTATATGACGAACCCCGCTGACCGTGCTACTTTCGTCTCATTGAAGACGCTGGCGCAGACGATTACCAGCACACACGTGGTCTTCCCCTTGGATGTTCTGCCCGCCGGCATAGAGTATATCGCTTTCCGCTTTGCAGGCGGTACCAGCGATTTCGGCTCGGTCAATATGGATAACTTTGTCATGGCCGCTATCGGTCATTCCGACGAGGTAGATCCCTCGCAAGAGATTCTTCCTGATGCCAGCATCTGGGCACTCACTTATTGTGAGGCGCAGTTTACGTGGTATTCATACACCGCAGAGGCCTTTGCTATCGGTGTATTCGAAGATGCGAATAAGACCCTCATCGCCGGAACAGTAGCCACTACCAGTGAGTGCGACCGTTTTGCATACGAAGACGGCATCGGCTTCCCTTCAGGCGACGACGCTGACAACCACTACTACTGCTCCACACGTTGGATCCTCAATGTGGATGAAGAAGGTCTGCAGAAAGGTGACGCTTGGGATAATCATGTAATTAATATCGGTTCTACCATTTCTCCGCAACTGGGTCTCAAACCCGGCAAATATGTTGTGCAGGTGTATGCGCTCGTGCAGAATGGTGAGTCCTATTCAAAGGGCGATTTGCTCGCAAATATACCGTTTGAACTGGTAGAGAAGAAAGTAACAAACCTCAAGGCTGAGGTGGCTGAGGACAAGAAGACCGTTACCTTGACTTGGGATACTCCCGAGCTCGGTCAAGGCGAGCGTCTGTATGCTCGCGTTTGGGCAGGCGAGACCGTAGCCTTCGATAACTTCGACAGCAAGAAGAACGTGGCTGCAAGCCCGTTCACCGTAGAGGTGATTGAGGGTAAGTCCTACACCGCTATCATTCAAGTGATCAACAAGAACCAAGAAGCTCTCGGCACGGAGGTAGAGGTAGGATTCACCGTAGGTGTGAACAACTACGAGCCCACGAACCTCCATGCAGAGGTGTTTGGTGGCGACAACGTTACCTTCACATGGGAGGCTGAGGCTGTGGCTGACCGCTACGTGATCACCCTGTACTGTGATGGCGAGTTCTACTCGACTCTCACCGTAAACGGCACAAGCAAGACCACCACGATGCCTAAGGATGGCACCTGGACGTGGACTGTTCAGCCCTTCAATATCGGCTCGAACGGCAACTACTTCGAGGCCAGCAACCCTGTTGAGGGTAACTCGTTCGTCTCGAAGGGTGCTGATATCCCCGAGGATGCTATCGTATATGACATCTGGGCATTCGAGGCTGCATATCTCGACAAGAAAAGCGCGTTCTATCAGGAAGGCAAGCACGGCTGGTTCCTCCAGTTCGCTACAGGCGAGGAAGGCAATCAACTGCCGGCTGTTTACATGCTCATCTATACGAACAAGGAATATGCTATCTCGGGCGTATATAACGTGGCACGCGGTAATATTGACCTCGAGTCCTGCTATATCGACATTTCCGGCAATCCCCAAAAAGACGCTATCATCGCTACTGATGCTGAGATCCGTCTGCAGTTCGATGGCTATGACGAGGAGAAAGCCGAGGCAGGCTACCGCTACGGATACTACACCGGTCAATTCCGCCTCGTAGGTAGCGATGGTAAGACCTATGTGGCTAAGTTCATGGAACTGTTCTGCAACTCGTATAACTACAGCTCATCGACCACGGGTGTCCTTGATCACAAAGGTATGTGGGACGAGGATCCGGATTATATGCCGTGGTCTGCTGTTGAGGATGTGCTCTTTGAGCAAGGCTTCAACCCCAACGCTCCGATGTATAACATCATGGGTATCCAGGTTGACAAGAGCTACAAGGGTATTGTGATCCAGAATGGTAAGAAGATGATGCTGCAATAAGCCGACAGCCAATGGCTAACGGCTAATGGTCGAAAATCAATCAGACGTCTCACATGGGGTGTCTGATTGAATTTTTTTTGCGCAATCGTTGCGGCAAAGAAGCTATAATTGCAGGGTTGAGTTGAAAAATGTATTTTTTAGTAAAATTCTCATCTAAAAATTTGGAAATTTGCAATAATTGTAGTAACTTTGTAGCGGTGAATTGTGCGCAAGTGCAATATTGCCCTTCGTGATATCGGAATACCGATGTCTCATGATGTCGAGATAACTAATTAAATCAATTAAATAAATCAAATTATGAAAGAATTAGATCTTACCAAGTATGGCATTAAGGGTGCCATCGTGAAAGCTCACAACCCATCGTATGAGTATCTCTACAAGGAGGAGATCAATCCCGCTCTGACCGGCTATGAGAAAGGCCAGGAGACCGAACTCGGTGCTGTAAACGTGATGACCGGTATCTACACCGGCCGTTCGCCTAAGGACAAGTACATCGTTATGGACAAGAACTCGAAGGATACCGTTTGGTGGACCAGCGAGGAGTACAAGAACGACAACCACCCGATGAGCGAAGAGGTTTGGGCAAAGGTAAAAGAGATGGCTATCAAAGAGCTCTCGAACAAGGAATTGTATATCGTTGACGCTTTCTGCGGTGCGAACAAAGACACCCGCATGGCTGTCCGCTTCATCGTTGAGGTGGCTTGGCAAGCCCACTTCGTGAAGAACATGTTCATCCAGCCGACCGCTGAGGAACTGGAGAACTTCGAGCCGAACTTCGTAATCTACAATGCTTCACTCGCCAAGGTTGAGAACTACAAGGAATTGGGTCTCAACAGCGAGACCTGCGTAGCCTTCAACACCACCAGCCGTGAGCAGGTGATCCTGAACACATGGTACGGCGGTGAGATGAAGAAAGGTATGTTCTCGATGATGAACTACTACCTGCCTCTGCAGGGTATCGCTTCGATGCACTGCTCGGCCAACACCGACATGCAGGGCAAGAACACCGCTATCTTCTTCGGTCTGTCCGGTACCGGCAAGACCACTCTGTCCACCGACCCGAAGCGTCTGCTGATCGGTGACGACGAGCACGGATGGGATGACAACGGCGTATTCAACTTCGAGGGTGGCTGCTATGCCAAGGTTATCAAGCTCGACAAGGAGTCGGAGCCCGACATCTACAATGCTATCAAGCGTAACGCCCTGCTGGAGAACGTAACCGTTGACGCCAACGGCAAGATTGACTTCAACGACAAGTCGGTGACCGAGAACACCCGCGTATCGTATCCTATCGACCACATTGAGAAGATCGTACGTCCTGTAAGTGCGGGACCGGCTGCAGAGAACGTTATCTTCCTGTCCGCTGACGCATTCGGCGTACTGCCTCCTGTATCCATCCTGACTCCGGAGCAGACGAAGTATTATTTCCTCTCCGGCTTCACCGCCAAGCTTGCCGGTACAGAGCGTGGTATCACTGAGCCGACGCCGACATTCTCGGCTTGCTTCGGCCAGGCATTCCTCGAGTTGCACCCGACCAAATATGCTGAGGAACTCGTTAAGCGTATGGAGAAGAGCGGTGCCAAGGCATATCTGGTGAACACCGGTTGGAACGGTACGGGCAAACGTATCTCTATCCGCGACACCCGTGGTATTATCGACGCTATCCTCGGCGGTGCAATCAAGAGTGCTCCGACCAAGAAGATTCCGTTCTTCGACTTCGAGGTTCCGACCCAGCTGCCCGGCGTTGATCCCGCTATCCTTGATCCGCGCGACACCTACGCTGACGCTGCTCAGTGGGAGGAGAAGGCTAAAGACCTCGCCGGCCGCTTCATCAAGAACTTCAACAAGTACACAGGCAACGAAGCCGGTAAGGCTCTCGTAGCTGCAGGACCGAAACTCTAATCTTCGACTACATGATTTCATTGCATGAAATATCGACAGTTGACAACCTCGCCGGAGCACAAGCCGGCGAGGTGGTTGCTGTTAGTGGAATGATCCACAACGTCCGCGTGACCAAGTGGGGTGGGTTCATCATCCTGCGCAAGGCGTGCGGTCTGCTGCAGACCGTAGTGGACAACAGTGAGTCGAAGTTCTTTGACGAGCAGGGCAACGCCATCGCCATGGCAGACCTCTGCCGCGAGATGGCTGTGACTATCATCGGTAAGGTGGGTGATGCCAAGATCAAGGACCAGGCGGTATATTACAAGACCATCGAACTTGCCGTGCAGGAGGTGCGTGTTCTCTCGCGTCCGACAACGGCTGAGGTGGTCGATATGAATGCTCTGAAGTTCGGCGACGAGGAGACACTGCTCCGCTATAAGTTCGACAACCGTCAGGTCACTCTGCGCAACCCGCGCGACATGGGTATCCTGAAGGTGCAATCAACCATCGCCAAGGCGTTTGCCGACTTCCTGACAGACAACGGCTTTACGCAGATCTATACCCCGAAGATCGTGTCCGAGGGTGCAGAGGGTGGTGCCAACGTGTTCAAGATGGACTACTTCGGCAAGCAGGTCTATCTGGCGCAGTCGCCGCAGTTCTATAAGCAGATTGGCGTAGGCGTATATGAGCGCGTGTTTGAGATAGCTCCGGCCTACCGTGCCGAGAAGCATAACACCAGCCGTCACCTGAACGAGTATATCTCGCTGGATGTCGAGATGGGCTTCATCAAGGGTCAGGAGGATGTGATGCAATTGGAGGCTCGTCTTCTCCAGCACATCATCAAGACCGTGAGCGAGAAGTGCGCCCACGAACTGAACCTGCTCGGTGCTTCGCTGCCCGTGCTGCCTCACGAGGTGCCTGCATGGAAACTGAGCGAGGTGCATGAGATACTCTGGGAGAACAAGCTCTGCGAAGCTGATCACCGCGGCGAGGATGACCTCGCACCCGAAGAGGAGCGCGCTATATGCAAGTACGCATTGGATACGTATGGTTCGGACTTCGTATTCGTGACGCACTTCCCCAGCGAGCACCGTGCGTTCTATGCGATGGACGACCCGAGTGACCCGACACTGACATTGAGTTTCGACCTGCTGATGCGCGGACTGGAGATCACATCCGGCGGTCAGCGTATCCACAAGGAGCAGGAATACCGCGACAAGATGATCAAGCGTGGCATGAACCCGGATAATTTCCGCTTCTACCTCGATACGTTCAAGAACGGTATGCCGCCTCACGGAGGCTTTGCTATCGGCTTGGAGCGCATCACAGCTTGCTTCCTTGGCATCAACAACGTCAAGGAGTGCTCGATGTTTCCGCGCGATATCAACCGCGTGGCTCCGTAATGAACATACGCAACTGTTAACAGTAAATCAGCCCGGCCGGATGGTCGGGCTGATTTGTTGATGGCGTCAGGTTGCCATCATGTGCGGCTACAGTTCCTTGAGTGTTGCGAGGACGAAGTTGTAGAACTTCTGCACTGTTGCGATATTTACGCGTTCGTCGGGACTGTGGGGATGCTCGATGGTCGGACCGAAGGAAATCATATCCATGCCGGGGTAGTTGCGTCCGATGATGCCGCACTCGAGGCCTGCGTGAATGATGACGATACGCGGGTCTGCACCGAACTCACGTTGGTAGATGGCCTTCATCTTGTGCATGATAAGGCTGTTGATGTTCGGTTTCCATCCCGGGTAGTCGCCGAAAAACTTGATATCCGCACCGGCAATGGAGAACGTCGAGTGAATGATTTCGCGCAGTTCGTTCTTGCGGCTCTCTACAGCCGAACGGGTGAGGCAGGAAATGGTGATTACCTGCTCCTCGCCTTCCTCGGCGAACTCAATCATAGCGAGGTTGTTGCTTGTCTCAACAATGTCAGGCATCTCAGCCATCATCCGGTACACGCCGTGCGGACAGATGGTGACGGCATGGATGAGGAAATCCTGGACATCTTCCGGCATCTCTGTTTTGGGGCAATCGATTGGTTCGGCAGTCAGGCTGATGGTGTCCTCTATGCCTTCGTTCTCGGATACGAAGAGTGATTCAAAGTCGTCCGCCAGGTTCACTATGTCATCGTAAGCCTCGGCGGGAACGGTGATAACAGCTTCGGCTTCACGTGGGATGGAGTTCCTAAGTGAGCCTCCTTCAACACGTGCGAGTCGTGCCTCATAGTTGGTGACTGCCTCCTTGAGGAAGCGGAACAGCAGTTTGTTGGCATTGGCGCGCTGCAGATGGATATCGCAACCGGAGTGTCCGCCCTTGCAGCCAGATACGCGAATGCGGAATGCGATGTCGCCTTCCTCAGTGGGCACGGGTATGAAGCGGAACGTAGCTGTGGTATCCACGCCACCGGCACAACCCATGTACAGTTCACCCTCTGTCTCGGAGTCGAGGTTAAGCAGAGTCTTGCCCTTGAGCCATCCGCCTTCGAGTGCGAACGCGCCGTACATGCCGGTTTCTTCGTCCACGGTGAAGAACGCCTCCAGCGGCGGATGAACGACGCTTTTGTCAGCGAGGATTGCCATGGCCGTAGCTACACCTATACCGTTGTCGGCACCCAGTGTTGTGCCGTTGGCTGTCACCCACTCGCCGTTGTCCTCAACGTATGCCTCGATAGGGTCCTTCTCGAAGTCAAACATACGGTCAGAGTTCTTCTGCGGCACCATGTCCATGTGCCCTTGGAGGATGACTCCCGGATGGTTCTCGTAGCCCGGTGAGGCGGGCTTGCGGATAAGCACGTTGCCGATGGCATCGGTCAGGGTTTCCAGTCCGAGGCTCTTGCCGTAATTGACGAGGAACTGCGATATCTGTTCTTTCTTTCCCGACGGACGGGGAATCTGTGTGAGCTTGGCGAAGTTCTGCCAAACGCCCTGAGGTTGTAGATTAGTCATATTAATATAATTTAATAATTGACAAATTAAAGATTTTAGTGCATGAGCAGGAGTTTGAGCGTGGTGTGGTTCTTCCCGTCTGCGGTATTGCAATACACGGTATAGACTCCGGAGTGTGCTTTCTTGCCGGATTGCGTCTTGCCGTCCCAGATAGCCGTGCCGCCGTTGCTGTGCGTGCGGCATACCACGTTGCCTGCAGCATCGGCGATGAATACGGTTGTCCCCTCCATCAGTCCGGTGATGGCAATCGTGCCTTCGAAGTTCGGACGTACGGGATTCGGATAAATATAAGCGTTTTCAAATGTCTCCTCCGGTTGAGTGGCATCGCCGCGATAAGATACCAGTCCGCTGGCTGTGCCTATATATACCTCTCCTCGCTCGTCAATGGCTATAGATTGTACACAATCGGACGGCATAGGTGAGTTCTGTGAGGTGAAGTGGGATATGATTTCCGGTTCGTATATGCCTTCCTTAGTCACCATGTGTACCAGATATACTCCTGACGCTTCCGTGCCAATCCATATGCGGTTGTTTCCGGCAAAGACAATGGCATTTATTCGCTCCGTACCAAGCAGATAGTCGGCAAGTCCTGTATCATCATGACGGGACATTTTCAGCCGGTGACATGTGTTTGATGTGAAGATGTCAGTTCCGGCTTCCACGACAATAATACCTTCGTCAGTCCCGAGCCACATATCACCGTTAAAGTCTTGTGCAATTGTGTACAGTGCGTTCATGTTGACGCCTTTCCCGTCCTGGTCAACAAACGAGGAGCGGATGACAGACCGGTCGTCTGCAGAATAATATGGCGTTCCATTGTCATTCAGAACGATGATACCTGCATTTGCACGTGCGCTGGCTATCCATTTATATTTGGAATTAGTGTTGTCTACAAGGAATTTGTTGACCGTGTTGAGTACAATTCGTTGCCCGCCTTGGTAGATGTTGAATGAGTGCCAATTGTGCGCAGGATCAATGACGTGGATGTTGTTAGCCAAGGATCCTGTGTTGGTGAGCCATAGGTTGCCGTCAGCGTCATATGTCATCGCGTCCACACGGCAGTAGTGATCGGGATTTTTGGCGTCTATCGATACCAGCGGACTATTGGAATACGTGTGGCGTTTGACCGTGTTCTCAGAAAACTCCAATAGTCCGGTACCGAAACTGGCTACGTAGTAGTGGTTAGGGTCTGACGGGTCAACAGCCACATGTCCGAAATCATGCATCCAGTGGTAGTACCCGAGCATATGCCATATATCCCAGTGTGTCAGATTGTGCCATTTATGAGAATCGTAACGCATTACTTGTCCGGAACGCGAGTATTGTGTAGCCCATCTGCCTCCTGTCACCATCCATAGTTGCGAGCCGGAGGCAGTAAGTGAGTATGGCATATTGGACAATGGTCCGTCAGGCTCATATTTTTGCACGGAGTTGTCTGGAAACATATGCAATACACCGCTTTCGTTTCCCAGCCAATACGTGTTGCCCTCTTTGCGGACACAGCGTGGCTCATAGGCTGATGCGTGGACAGCCTTGCTTAGACTGTCAGCTGTGACCTCGTATACGGCACTGTTGACGGTACGGGCAAGAATGCTGCCATCATGAGCGTAGAGTGCTATGAATCGTTCGTCCGATGCAAGAGGTGTCCGGTTATGATAAATGACGCTGTCAGCAAGCATACATAACTCTCCGTTCAGGTTTTGTAGTGCACTTATGGGGTATGCGAGCGTTTTGGAATGCCATTTGCTGAAATCTACAAGATTGTCATTCAGATGAGCGTAATATAGCCGGCTGCCGACAGCGGCATAAATGCTGTCGCCGATAATCGTTATGGCGTTGACGGACACTTCCGCTCCCTTATCGCCGATATAATAGGTGTCTTTAATCTCTTGTTTGCGGATATTCATCACCACAATGCCGAAAGACATGGCCATGTATGCCTTACCCTGGCTGAACGCTAAATCCTGTACCTTTTTGGATGTGTTGAGAGACTTGTTGTACAGGTCCGCTACGGAGTGGATGTTCTCATTGGCATCCATCAGGTCAATCATGCCGTCTTCATAACTGATGACAAGCATTCCTGTATGTGAATCGTAGTCAATGCGGTTGATAGCAGAACCATTGAGCCCGTTGAGCTTGGAATAATAGGTTATCGCATCATCACTTCTGTCAATTGAGCAGAGTGAACCCAAGGATAATGCAAATATACGTTTGGCGGAAAGCTGTATGTCTTGTATGTCGGAATAGGCGAAATGCGTAGTCCATTGCTGCATTGTCCCATAGTCAATGTCCTCACTTTCTCTGTTGTCTGCACCATTGAGGTCACTGGACGGGTCAATGTATGCCACGAGTCCCAATGCCGTACCGATGTACATGTGCCGATGTCGGTGATCGTATGCCAGTGAGAGAATGGAATTGGAAGGCAGTGCGGAATTGCCTGTCGTGTAATGGTAAGCAAGAGCGTCGGCCTCTGCATCCAAGACATAGACACCTGTACCAGCTGTGGCTATCCATGGACGGCCGAGGTGGTCAAAGCATATGTCGTTGACCGCCTCATTCTCAAATAGAACCATCCCTTCCGCATCACTAACTTGCAGGTGTTCGCATCGTGATGCGTTGAAATAGTCATCGGTGTGGATGATTAGAATGCCGTTGTCCGTTGCCAGCCAGATGTTGCCATCCTTGTCCTGCCGCATGCAATAAATAGCCGGTCGTGAGTGCTGGTTTCCGTTTTCATCCTGCCATGAGGCGCGGATGATTGACTCATCGTCGGAAGTGTCTGACAGCGTACCTTTCGTATCAATTAGTGCAAGAGCACCCGTACTCTCGTATGCACGTGATGCCAGTACCCAGACATAGTTCGGATTGTTCCTGTCCAAGATAATCTGCGAAGCGGTGGAAAGCGTGGCACGTGCTCCTGATGTGTTGTTCACATTCATGCCGACCTGCTCTCCGTTCTTCATAAAGACCACGACGTTATACGGAACACTGCCGCAATTAACCAGCCACAAGTTACCATCATTATCGAATATCGCTCCGTCAGTGCGTGTATACTTTGACGGATTGCTGGATGATGCCGAGCCCAATATAGAGTTATTCGGCATCCATTGCTTGATGCACGTTTCGTCACGGAACTCCAGCAAGCCTGTTCCATACGTAGTGGCAAAATAATGACTATGGTCGTTATGATCTACCGCCACATTCATCACATCCAGACAGTCGGCACCAATACTGCGGAAAATATCCGATTGCGAGAGATTATGCCACTTGCCGTCGTACAGCATCACGCACGCCGGATTCTTGTACTGCTCCGCCCAACGGCCTCCCGATACCATATACAACCGTCCGTGCTGGTATGACAAGCGGTAAGGCGTGTTGTTGAGCGGACCGTCCAGCCGATAGGTCACTTCCTCTCCCGTAGTCATCTGGCGTATGAGACCCTGTTCGCCTGCCGCCATCCATGAGCCGCTATACGATACCGTGGGGTATGTACCCGGTATAACCTTGCCGTCAAGCACATTCAGCACATTGTACGACGTCGGGGATGTACGCTGCCAGACAGTGCCCTGCCTGCGGTAGCAGGTGTTGTCCAACAGCAAGTACAGGACGCCATTGGCTTGTGCTATGCCTTGTATCTTGCCATTGGCCGGCAGCGGGATTTCCGCCCAATAGGAGTAATCGACGATGTTGTCATCAAGCGAGGCGGCGTACAGGATGGAGTCGCCGGCCGCATAGATGGTCTGGCCGGTCAGCGCGATGCTGTATACCGGAACCTCCTTTGCCTCCGGACCGATGAAGTAGGTGTCCACGAATGTCTGCTTGCGAATGTGGAAGGTCTGCACGCCGTAATCCATCGCCATGTATGCCAGGCTGTCATTCAGTGTGACAGAGTGGCAGCGCTTGCTGAGTGTGGTATTCTTGCTGTACAAGTCAGGAATGTAGCGGAATATGCCGTCAGTGAGCATGTCCACTTTGCCGTCCTGATATACAATCATCAGCGCCTGAACAGGCTCGAGCCACTGTATGCATGCAATGTTCGTGCCATGCATGCCGTCCTGTGTGCTGTACGTGGTAATCTTCTCTGTTTGTGCATCCACTGCAAACAATGCTCCTGACGAAACGCAATACACCTTTCCTCCACCTGCAGCTATACGGTCAACACTATTGTATGCAAAGTGTGTGGTCCAAGTCTGCGCGCTCACGAAAAGCGTGAGTGCAAGTAGCGTCAGGATGTATGTCAGTCGTTTCATGTTGAACAGGGATTATAGTATTTGTCTGAGTGCTTGCAAAGCGCGTGCGCGATGACTTATCGTGTTTTTGACTTCTGCAGGTAGTTCAGCAAAGGTCTTATCGTAACCTTCGGGAATAAACAGCGGGTCATAACCGAAGCCTCCGTTGCCGTACTCGGCGGTGGCAATGCTGCCCCGTACGATACCTTCAACCTGCTGCACATTGCCGTTACGAATGATCGTTATCACCGTACGGAAACGTGCATTACGGTTGGTTTGGCCTGCAAGTTCGCGCAAGGCTTTGGCTCTGTTGTTAGCAGGATTGGCGGGTTCGCCAGCCCAGCGTGCTGTGCGTACGCCGGGCTGGTTACCCAGTGCCTCTATCTCCAGACCGGTGTCGTCGGCAAAGCAGTCGCAGTGATAATGGTCGTAGACATACTGTGCCTTCAGCAGGGAGTTGCCCTGGAGCGTATCGGCTGTCTCGGGGATATCGGCATGGCAGCCTATATCCTCAAGACTGAGAATCTCGTGCTCGGGCAGGATGGCGCGTACCTCCTGCAACTTGTGAGCGTTGTTTGATGCAAAAACCAGTTTCATAATAGTCTCAAAAGTCGAAAGACAAAAGACTAAATTAGTAGGCGATAGCGAAAACAACGCGACCGGCGGACGGTTTGCCTGTTACCATGCACTTGCCTTCCTCCTGTTTGTGGCCGGGCAGCGGTGCCAGAGGAATACAGCGGATGGTAGCCTTGGTGTCGTTCTTGATCTGCTCTTCGGTCTCGGGCGTGCCGTCCCAGTGGCAGAGCAGGAAGCCGCCTTTCTGTATTTCTTCTTTGAACTCCTCATACGAGTTCACCTCGCGCGTGTTGGCGATGCGGAAGTCAAGCGCCTTCTGATAGCAGTTCTTCTGCACCTCTTCAAGCAGGTTGGCGATGTGCTCTTCTATTCCTTCAAGCGGCAGGGTCTCCTTGGTGAGCGTGTCACGGCGTGCTACTTCAATGGTGCCGTTCTCGAGGTCACGGCCACCCATAGCCAGACGTACAGGTACGCCCTTCAGCTCGTAGTCGGCGAACTTGAAGCCGGGAGTCGATTTGTCGTCGGTGTCGAGCTTGACACGTATGCCGCGTGCCTTCAGGCGGTCAAAGAGCGGTCCGACAACAGTCATCAGTTTGTCCAGATCCTCCTGCTTCTTGAAGATAGGCACGATGACCACTTGAACAGGAGCCAGGTGCGGCGGCAGGACGAGTCCGTTGTCGTCGGAGTGTGTCATGATAAGTGCACCCATCAGACGTGTCGAAACGCCCCAGCTGGTTGCCCATACGTATTCGTACTTGTTCTCTTTTGAGAGGTATTGCACATCGAAGGACTTGGCGAAGTTCTGACCCAAGAAGTGCGAGGTGCCTGCCTGCAGCGCCTTGCCGTCCTGCATCATGGCTTCAATGCAGTAGGTGTTCAACGCGCCGGCAAAACGCTCGTTGGGTGATTTGACACCTTTGACAACGGGTATGGCCATCACGTTCTCGGCGAAGTCGGCATAGACATCCAGCATCTGGCGGGCGTAATCCTCTGCCTCTTCCTTGGTGGCGTGAGCGGTATGGCCTTCCTGCCAGAGGAACTCGGCTGTACGAAGGAACAGACGCGTACGCATCTCCCAACGCATCACGTTGCACCACTGGTTGCACAGGATGGGCAGGTCGCGGTAAGAGCTGATCCAGTTCTTGTAGGTGGACCAGATAATGGTCTCTGATGTCGGACGGATAATCAGTTCCTCTTCCAGACGTGCGTCGGGGTCAACGACAACTCCTTTGCCGTTCGGGTCGTTCTTGAGACGGTGGTGGGTAACCACGGCGCACTCCTTGGCGAAACCTTCCACATGCTCCGCCTCACGGCTGAGGAAGGATTTGGGGATAAGCAGAGGGAAATAGGCGTTGCGTACACCTTTCTCCTTGAATCGACGGTCAAGTTCGGCCTGTATGGTTTCCCAGATGGCATAGCCATAGGGCTTGATAACCATACATCCGCGTACAGCCGACTGCTCTGCAAGGTCGGCTTTTACTACCAGTTCGTTGTACCACTTGGAGTAGTCCTCACTCCGTGGTGTCAGTTTTTGAAAATTTGCCATATATTTATCGTAATTTATATTCTTTTCGCAATGTTTCGAATGATTCGGGTGTTGCCTTCAGCTGTTCGGATATGCGCTGCAGCCAGCCGGGCTTATTGTCGCCTTGGGGCAGTTGCTCCTCATTGAGATGGAGCTGCGGCAGGGCGAAGTGCCCGCACAAGGCACTGAGGCACATCCGTGAAGCGGTGCGTTTTCCCTCGACGGAATATCCGGCTATATGCATGGATGCAAGCGTGGCACGCCGGAGTACCTCCGGCCGGATGAGCGGTTCGTTCTCCCATGTGTCAATGACGAACGGTTGTCTGCTACTGAGTAGTGCCTGCTCGTCTACCACACCGCCGCGTGCTGCATTGATGATGAGTGCCTCGGGCTGACAGCGTTTGAGGAAACTCTCGTCGCACAGATGGTAGGTCGGGTACTGCCCGTCATGTGTGAGGGGCGTGTGGAATGTGATGATGTCACAGCCGGTGACGTCGCCGTTCAGTCCGCGCGGCGGGTCGTTGAGCACCACCTGCATACCCCGGCGTTCAGCCATCGCCGCAACCAGAGAGCCTACATGGCCGACTCCTACCACTCCGAGGGTCGGAGTATTTGAAGATTTCAATATTTCAAGATTTGAAGATTCGCAGATGGCTTCTTCAATGTAGTCGCACACGGCTTGTGCGTTGCATCCCGGGCAGCTGACCACGCGGATGTTATGCATGCGGCAGTAGTTGAGGTCGATGTGGTCGGTACCGATGGTGGCTGTAGCGATGAACTGTACGGACGAACCATCTAGCAAGTGCGCATCACAACGGGTACGGGTGCGGATAACGAGGGCGTCGGCATCATGAACCGTCTCGGACGAGAACTGCCCGGGTTCAAGCATACACACCTCCGCAAAGCCGTCCAGGACGCCTTGCAGAAAAGGAATGTATCTGTCAATAAGCACTTTCATGTAACAACCCTGATAAAACCCTTACAAAACCCCGATTTGACCCTTATAAAACCTCGATGTGGTCCGACAAAAATTGTGCTTCCGTTTACGCGTACTTAATATTGTCAATCAACCGGACCGGACCGCAATATACGGTTACGCAGCCTATCGCGTGCTCAAACGTGCCTGTAGGCAGCAGCGTTGACTGGTCAACAATCTGATAGTATTCGACTTCCAGTCCTGGGATAGCGTTGATGGTATCTATGACGCGCTGCTGGACAGCCTGTACGGTGGCGCCGGGCTCTTTCGCCCAGTCGAGTGACGCAAACAGGGTGCGGGATATGCCGAGCGCAGTCTGTCTCTCTTCATCTGACAGGCGCTCATTGCGTGACGACAGAGCCAGTCCGGACTGCTCGCGGACAATAGGACAGCCGATAATCTGAAGACTGCCGAATGTATCGGCGAGTTCCGAGCGCTCCGCCATGTAATGTATGATAGCCAGCTGCTGGTAATCCTTCTCGCCGAAGTACGCGCGGTCGGGACGAACAAGATAGAATAGACGCGAAACAACCTGTACTACGCCGTTGAAGTGTCCAGGACGCATGGCTCCCTCCATCATCGTGTCCAGTCCGCAGAAATCAAAGCGGAAGGGCTTGGCCATCTCCTCGGCGGTATACATCTCCTCGGGAGCCGGTGCAAACATGAAATGCGCTCCGATGCTGTCAAGCAATCTTGCATCCCGGTTGAGGTCGCGCGGATACTTCTGAAGATCCTCCTTGTTGTTGAATTGCGTGGGGTTGACAAACACGCTGACAACGGTTACATCGTTCTCACTCACGCAACGGCGTACGAGTGATGCGTGCCCTTCATGCAGAGCGCCCATGGTCGGCACGAGTCCGATAGTCTGCCCCTTCATCTTGCAGGCTTGGATGCTGTGCTCCAGTTCTGCTTTCGTAGTTATTATTTGCATATTTTTAGCGGGTCAAAAATGACGACTTTTTAAAAAACCTACAAAATTACAAAAAATATACGAATATTAAAAGTTTTTTTGATAAAAAATTTGCAAAAGTCGATTTTTTTTTGTACCTTTGCCCTAAATTAGCCCATAAGGCGCCTGTTTTTGCATGAATTGTGACAAAATTTGTGCCTGTGGCCAAACATGGAGGACCGGATATGAAGAGTGCCAACCGTATTTTATTTGTAAGCCAGGAGATTTGCCCGTTCTTTGAAGAGCAGACTCCCGTGCGTTTGCTGAACCGAATGTTACCTGAGATCTGTCAGGCGAACGGGTACGAGACGCGCACTTTCATGCCCAAGTTCGGTGAGATTAACGAACGCCGTTACCAACTGCATGACGTAATCCGCCTGTCAGGAATGAACATGTCCATAGATGACGTGGACCATCCGCTGCTGATAAAGGTGGCGAGTATCCAGTCGGCACGCATCCAGATATATTTTATTGATAACGAGGACTTGTTCCAGCACCGCAGAGGTCTGAAGGACGCTTTCGGCGTGGAATATTCCGACAACGATGTGCGGACAATCTTCTTCTGCCGCGGTGCGCTGGAGACAGTGGAGAAACTGCGTTGGGCTCCGAGCATAATCCAGTGCTCTGGCTGGATGTCCGCTCTTGTGCCTCTTTATGTTAAGAAGGCTTTTGGGGCTACGCCGTTCTTTGCCGATTCGAAAGTGATTGTGACTTTGGATGATATGGAGTACAGTTCACCTTTCGGTTCGCATTTTGCCGACAAACTGATGATAGACGGCGTTTTGGGCAACGATGTGCGTTCGATAGCAGGTCTTCCGGTCGGATATGAGGAGCTGATGCATCTGGCTATCGACTATGCCGATGAGGTGATAGTCACTACGCCGCAGTACAATACGCGTTTGGCGAACTATGCGGAGAACAGAGGCAAGCATGTGCGCAATATGGCGGGTGTGGATGCCGGAGAGTACATGACCTTGTACAATGAATTGCTTGAGCAGAAATGATTTCGAAAATAAAGATTGTTTTTCCCCTGTTAGCAGTCCTGCTAATCAGTTTTTCTTCATGCAAGGATGATGTGGTGGGCGCCGGATCGTCGGTGCTGGAGTCGGAGGACTCCATCATTGTGCGTGCTGATACGTTCAGTCTGACATCATCATTAGTGCGTGGCGGAGCAGTGACGGCTACGCCGGACTCGTTCATGCTCGGCGAACTGGACAGCAAGTACGGTCATCTGCATGCCGACCTGCTGACCCAGTTGGCTTGCCCCGTGGGGTTCCGCTATCCGGAGGGCGCCGTGCTGGACTCGGTGTGCTTGTTCCTGTATTACCGTTACGCCCAAGGTGATGAGAATACTCCGCTGGCAATCAATGTCTATGCCATGGACCGGGCGACCTTTGCATACAATGAGCCGCTAAGAAGCGACACAGCGATAGGTGTCTATTGCAGTCTGGAAGATTCTACAAAGATGCTGGATTATCCGGTCGTGGTGACGGCAAAACGGTACACGGACAGTACATATTACTCATCCAGTAACGAGTATGTCCCGACGATTACGCTGCGTCTGAACGATCATTGGGCTCAGAAGATGTTTGCTGCGGATGACTATTCGTCGCAGGAGGCGTTCAACCAATTGTTCAAGGGTGTATATATCACCTCGGAGTTCGGTGGCGCAACGCTGTTGAGCATTCTGGATGTGAATATGGGTATCTACTATCATTTCCCCTATGAGCGTGCCGGTGTGGAAACAGTAATAGAGGAGGATATGAAAGGCTTGTATGCTAATCACGAGGTACGCCAGCTCAACCGGTATATATGGCTGGACGGTGACCTGCAGGCGCTGGAGCAGAATACGGATACGAATTTCATAATATCGCCGGCCCATATCTACACGCAGTTGACATTCCCCATGGCTGCGATGAAAGAGAAGATGACCGGTACGTTAGGTTCGCGTCGCGCGTACGTTAACCGTGCGCACCTGACATTGCCGGTGCTTAATCACTATGACGGTGTTGCATCCCAGCGTACACGTGATGACTGGGCGCAGCCGGCGCAGACCATGCTGCTCATCCGCAGGTCTGACCTGGACCGGTTCTTTAATGAGAATATGATGCTGTCTGACAGTATAGCGATGTACGCAACCCTGCAGTCGCAGACGGATGATGAGGATGTGACCACATACTCCTACGAGTTTGACCTCTCCACCTTGTTGACCGAACAACTGCGTGAGGACAGGTTCGGCTCGCTGAATATGCTGCTCGTACCGGTAAGTGTAACAACTATGACCACGTCATCTTCTTACACGATAACCGATGTGAGGTATAACCAGTCGCTTACTGCCACTGAGATATACAGCGCCCAGCATCCTATCTACAAGCTTGAGCTGGAAGTGGTGTATTCCGGGTTCTGATTTTTATGGTTAATGAAATATATTTAAGGATAATATATGTCTTTACAATGCGGTATAGTCGGATTGCCGAATGTAGGCAAATCCACCCTGTTCAATTGTTTAAGCAACGCGAAAGCGCAATCTGCCAATTTTCCCTTCTGTACAATAGAGCCAAATCTGGGCGTGATAACTGTTCCCGACGAACGGTTGAACCGTCTGGGCGAACTCTGTCATCCGGAGCGCGGCGTTATCCCGACCACAATGGAGATAGTGGATATAGCCGGACTGGTGAAAGGTGCCAGCAACGGTGAGGGACTGGGTAACAAGTTCCTCGCCAACATCCGTGAGACGGATGCGATTATCCATGTGCTCAGGTGTTTCGATGACGGCAATGTGATCCATGTGGACGGCACAGTAAATCCTGTGCGCGACAAGGAGGTTATTGATGCCGAACTGCAGCTCAAGGATCTGGAGACCATTGAGAGCCGGATACAGAAGATAGAAAAACAGGTGCGGGTAGGCGGTGACAAGCAGGCCAAGACAGCTCTGGAACTGTATATCCGTTATCGCGACGCCTTGTCACAAGGCAAGTCGGCACGTACGGTAGAACTGCAGAACAAAGACGAGGAACTGGCGGCGCATGACCTGTTCCTGCTGACGAACAAACCGGTGTTGTATGTTTGTAACGTGGACGAGGGCTCGGCGGTGAGTGGCAATGCGTATGTGGAGCAGGTGCGTGAGGCGGTCAAGGACGAACAGGCGGAGGTGCTTGTGGTCGCCGCAAAGATTGAGAGTGAGATAGCCGAACTGGAGACATATGAGGAACGCCAGATGTTCCTCGAGGAGATCGGACTGCAGGAGTCCGGTGTCAACCGGCTGATAAAGGCTGCATATGCACTGTTGAACCTGAGAACGTTCCTAACGGCCGGTAGCGACGAGGTGCGTGCATGGACGTTCCGCGCAGGAGCGAAAGCGCCGCAATGCGCAGGCGTTATCCACACGGACTTTGAGCGCGGGTTCATCCGTGCCGAGGTCATCAAGTACGAGGATTTCGTTGCATTGGGCGGCGAGGCTGCTTGCCGGCAGGCCGGCAAACTGGCTGTGGAGGGGAAAGATTATGTGGTGCAGGACGGCGATATCATGCACTTCCTGTTCAATGTTTAATCAATGAACTAGACGTCTGGTCAACTGGACTTCTAGACGACTAGTTAACTAGTAATTATGAACAATATTCTCTCATATTGCCTCTCCAACCCTTACCTGCTGGCGGCGATGCTGATTATCGGTCTGGTGCTGCTGGTGAAGGGTGCAGACTGGCTGGTGGACGGTGCCTCGGCTATCGCCAAACGTTCGGGCATCAGTGATCTGGTCATCGGTCTGACGGTTGTGGCGTTCGGCACGTCAATGCCGGAGTTTGTGGTGAACATGGTATCGGTGGCCGAGGGCTCGACAGACCTGGCCATCACGAATATCCTCGGTTCGAATATTATCAATACGCTTGTCATCCTGGGCGTGACGGCACTCATCTGGCCCGTCACCTCACAAGAGCGCTCGCGTAAGTTCGACATCCCGTTTTCCATCATTGCCGGCCTGCTGGTGCTGGCCTTTGTGACCATACAGTCGCCGCTGGGTGAACAAGGTCAGGGTATATCCCGCCTGGGCGGTATCATCCTGCTGGCTCTGTTCTGCTACTTCCTGTACAGCACGTTCCGTCACGCAAAGGATCATCCTGATGAGGTGGAAGCATCCGCCGAAGTGGCCAAACCGATAGGTATCGGTCTGGCTGTGATTCTGCTGATTGTCGGCTTGGCGGGACTGGTGATAGGCGGTGAGATGATAGTGCGCTCTGCCGTGCAGATAGCCACCAATCTGGGTGTGTCGGAGGCCATCATCGGCCTGACGGTTGTAGCCTTGGGTACCTCACTGCCCGAGCTGGCAACATCCGCTATTGCAGCGTTCAAGAAGAATTGCGATATAGCTCTGGGCAACGTGATAGGCAGCAATATATTCAACGTGTTCTTTGTGTTAGGCACAAGTGCCACGGTACGTCCGCTGCCAGCCTACGACGGTATCGTCCTGGATGCCTGTGTTGTGGCGGCCGGCAGTATTCTGGTATGGCTGTTCGTAAAAACAAACCGCCAGCGCCAAGTGAAGCGCTGGGGCGGAGCCGTATTGCTGCTCGTATATGCCTGCTACCTGACTTACCGCCTGATGACGTGCATGTAGGGGTAACCGGTAGCAACCTTAGAGTGACATGTTATGAAGGCAGGCGATGAGTGAATCGCGCCAGTGAGGAATAGTTAGGGCGAAGGTCTGTTTGACCTTCGCTTTGTTTAGTACGGAGTAGTGGGGGCGGGGAGTGAGATACTGATACTCCTCGCTCAATATGGGGCGCACTTTACAGTTGATCTTGCCGGCAGCCAGTGTGTTGTATGTCTCATGGATAGCCAGCGTGAAGTCGTACCATGAGCATACGCCCTCGTCGGTATAGTGGTAAATACCGCCTTTCCACTCGTCGGCATTGATGGCAGCGAAGATGGCTTTGGCGAGGTCAAGGGCATAAGTGGGCGTGCCAATCTGGTCATACACCACGCCTATCTCCTGTTTTGTCATGCCGAGACGAATCATCGTCTTGACGAAGTTGTTGCCATACTCCGAATACAGCCATGCGGTACGGAAGATAATGGCATCAGGCTGTATACGCAGCAATGCCTGTTCACCGGCGAGCTTGGTGCGTCCGTATGCGGTACGCGGTGCCACAGGGTCATCCTCGCGGCATGGCAGATGCTCATCACCTGAGAAGACATAGTCTGTGCTCACATGAATGACACGTGCGCCGCTGCGTGCAAGATTAGCGACGGCATCCGCATTGATACGCAAGGCCGTGGGCTCGTCCTGTTCGGCTTTGTCCACGTTGGTGTAAGCGGCACAGTTAACTATAAGGTCCACATGATTGTCACGGACGAAAGTACGTACTGCTACCTCATCCGTGATATCAAGCGGATGGATGGTGACAGGACTGTCATCCGGAACAATGACATCGCTGAACAGGTAAGTGTGCTGCGTATGCTGTGCTGACAGAATGCGCATCTCATTGCCTAACTGGCCGTTGGCGCCGGTGATTAAGATATTCATTTTTCGATAAATTACTAGTTGACTAGAGGCCTAGACAGCTAGACGACTAGTTTCTATAACGTGTAGCCAAGATTGGCTAACAACGGATGCTTGGTATCCTTATCAGACAAGATGCGTTCTGCTTCAGGTATGCGCCAGTCAATGGAGAGTGACGGATCTGACAGCAGAATGCCACCGTCAGCCTCGGGGTGGTACAACTCATCGCATTTGTAACTGAACAGCGCATGTTCGCTCAGCACGCTGAAACCATGTGCAAAACCTTTTGGGATGAAGAACTGCCTGTGATTCTCTGCACTGAGTTCTACTGCTACATGCTGGCCGAATGTGGGGCTGTCCTTGCGGATGTCAACAGCTACGTCCAGTACGCATCCCTCAATGCAGGTTACAAGCTTTGCCTGCGTGAACGGCGGACGTTGGAAATGCAGACCGCGTACTACGCCGTAGCAGGAAGCCGACATATTGTCCTGAACAAACCGTGCATCAATGCCGGCTTCGCGGTAACGCTGCTCGTTGTATGTTTCCACAAAGAACCCTCGGGCGTCCTTGAACACCCGGGGTTCGATGATTAATAGTCCTTCTATGGGAGTCTTGATGATATTCATTTTAGTCTTTGCTCTTTTAGCGAAGCGGTCTTTGCTCTTTCAGTGCAGCGGTCTATAGTTGCTCCACTACGTCAAACGCTACATCCATCATCTGTGTGAAGGTGTTCTGGCGTTGCTCGGCGGTGGTAGCCTCACCGGTCAGGATGTGGTCACTTACTGTGCAGATAACGAGAGCTCTCTTGCCTGCACGTGCTGCGTTCATGTACAGTGACGGAGCTTCCATCTCATCAGCCAGTACGCCCATCTTCGTCCAGTTTTTCTTGCGCTCGTCTTCGCAGTAGAAGATGTCCGCGGAGAAGACGTTGCCGACGTGGTACTTGTAGCCGCGTTTCTCTGCAGCCTCCACAGCCTTGCGGCAGAGCTCAAAGTCAGCGATAGGGCAGAAGTGGCCGGGCAGGTTGTACTGTGCTTCCCAGTTGCTGTCGGTGCAGCTGCCTTGTGCGATAACGATGTCGCCCAGGTTCACATACATCTGACGCGCGCCGCACGAGCCTACGCGGATTATCGTCTCTACATCGTAGAAGTTGAACAACTCATAGGTGTAGATACCGATAGAGGGGATACCCATGCCATGGCCCATAACGGTAACCTTTTTGCCTTTGTATGTGCCGGTGAAAGCGAGCATGCCACGTACATTATTGACTTGAACAGGGTTCTCGAGGAATCGCTCTGCCATCAGTTTGGCGCGCAACGGGTCGCCTGCCATGATCATCGTCTTAGCGATTTCGTCGTACTTTGCCCCAATATGCGGGGTCGGAGTGTTTTCCTTTGCCATAATTGTATTATTTTTTAGGGTTATGTTTTTGCTAGTTGGCTAGACGTCTAGTTGACTAGGCGACTAGTTTTATCTGGCGATGACCAGATAGTAGTTCTTCTTTCCCTTCTGAAAGAGCAGATACTTGCCGTTCAGTAATGCTGCATCGGTCAGCGGCGTCTGCGGATCGGTGAGCTTCTCTTTGTTCATCGAGAATCCGTTGGCGAGGATCATCTTTCTTGCCTCACCTTTCGACGGGAAGATGTTTGTCTTCTCCGCCAGCAGGTCCAAGGGACCGATGCCGGCTTTGAGTTCGTCCAGACTGATCTCGTAGCGCTCTACGCCCTCAAACACCTGCAGGAAGGTCTGCTCGTCCAGCTTGTGCAGCGTCTCTGCGGTCGCGTTGCCGAACAGGATGTTGCTGGCCTCTACGGCGGCGTTGTAGTCCTCCTCGCTGTGCACGAGAATGGTCACCTCTTTGGCCAGACGCTTCTGCAGCGAACGCATGTGAGGCGCTTGCTCGTGCTCGGCGATGAGCGACTCTATCTCATCGCGTTCCAGGGATGTGAATATCTTGATGTAGCGCTTGGCGTCATCGTCGCTCACGTTCAGCCAGAACTGGTAGAACTTGTACGGTGACGTGTAGTCTTTCGACAGCCATACGTTGCCGCTCTCCGTCTTTCCGAACTTGCCTCCGTCCGCCTTGGTGATGAGCGGGCAGGTCAGCGCAAACGCCTCATTGCCGCTGATTTTCTTGATGAGGTCGGTGCCCGTGGTGATGTTTCCCCATTGGTCCGAACCGCCCATCTGCAGTTTGCAGTTCTTGTGCTCGTTCAAGTAAACGAAGTCGTAGCCTTGCAGCAGCTGGTAGGTGAACTCGGTGAACGACATGCCCTGGCTGTACTCGCCGTTGAAGCGCTTCTTCACGCTGTCCTTCGCCATCATGTAGTTGACGGTGATCAGTTTGCCTATGTTTCGCGTGAAGTCCAGAAACGTGTAGTCCTTCATCCAATCGTAGTTGTTCACCAGCTCGGCGGCGTTGGGCGCGTCAGAGTTGAAATCAAGAAAGTGTTCCAACTGGGCACGGATAGCGGCTACATTGTGACGCAGCACCTCTTCCGTCAGCAGGTTCCGTTCGGCACTCTTGCCGCTTGGGTCGCCTATCATGCCGGTCGCTCCGCCAATCAGAGCGATAGGCTTGTGCCCGCACTGCTGCAGGTGACGCAGCATCATGATGCCGCACAGGTGACCTATATGCAGACTGTCAGCTGTCGGGTCGATACCCACGTAGGCGACGGTCATCTCTTTCATCAACTGCTCTTCTGTGCCGGGCATGATGTCATGCAGCATCCCGCGCCAGCGGAGTTCTTCTACAAAATTCTTCATTTATAGTACTTTTCTTTATTGTTTCTCATCCTTAAGGAGACCCCGAAAACAATCATAGATTGGTTTTGGGGAACTCGAAGGTTCGTGTCAATCATACGTACCGCGCGCAGTCCGTGCAACCGCGATACCGAACGAGCATGCAAAATTACAAAAAAAAAAGCACATTTGCAAATATTCGAGTGCTTTTTTTAGAGAAATGGAACCATTTTCGCAAATTGTAGGACAATTGCCCCTTTATTCGTGGTGATAGGGCTCGCCGCGGAGAATGGTCATGGCGCGGTAGAGCTGCTCGACGAACAGCAGGCGGATCATCTGGTGGCTGAAGGTCATCTGGCTGAGGGATATCTTTGCGTCAGCACGCTGATAGACCGCTTCGCTGAACCCGTACGGACCGCCGATAACAAATGTCAGACCGCGTGTGGAAGTGTTGAGCCATGATTGCAACTGGCTTGCAAATGTCACACTGCGGTACTCCTTGCCGTGCTCGTCCAGCAGAACGACATAACTGCTTTCCACAGCGCGCAGGATAGCGTCGCCTTCCAACTGCTTCTGCTGGGTCTCGCTCAGGCTCTTGGTGTTCTTCAGATCAGGTATGACCTGGATTTCGAAGGGGATATAGTGCTTCAGACGCTGCACGTACGTCTCTATCATCAGCGGCAGTTCGCTGCCGACCGTTTTGCCGACTACAAGAAGGGTTGTTTTCATAATAATGCTGCAAAGGTACGGAAAAATTTGCTTATTTGCAAATAATTTCGTATCTTTGTGCCAAAATTTGAACAAATGAGTGAGCAGTTGTTACAATCGGATACTATCTGCGCAATAGCCACGCCGTTTGGTTCGGCAGGCATTGCCGTGGTGCGTATGAGCGGCTTGGATGCCCTGTGTATAGCCGACAGTCTGTTCTGCGGCCGGCATAAGTTGCGCGACGCCGTAGGGTACAGTGCACATTACGGCACAATTACGCGTGACGGTGTTGTGCTGGACGAGGTCGTGTGCACGGTGATGCGTGCTCCGCACTCGTTCACGGGTGAGGATACGGTAGAGATAGCCTGCCATGGCAGTCTGTATATTCAGCAGGAATTGCTGCGCTGGCTGACCGATGCAGGGGCACGGATGGCTGACCGCGGAGAGTTTACGCGGCGTGCGTTTATGAACGGCCGGATGGATCTGGCACAGGCTGAGGCTGTAGCGGACCTGATTGCTGCTCAGTCGGCTGCTGAGAAAGATATAGCACTCAATCAGTTGCGCGGAGGCGTGTCCGGCAGGATAGGCGAATTGCGTGAACAGCTGCTCACCTTCACTTCGCTGCTCGAACTGGAACTGGATTTCGCGGATCATGAAGAGTTGGAGTTTGCTGACCGCACTGAACTCAATAATCTTCTGCAGAGAGCCACGGACACCATACATGGTCTGGTGGATTCGTTTGAGAAAGGCAACGCTATCCGTCAGGGTGTGCAGGTGGCCATAGTCGGTGCGCCGAATGCCGGCAAATCGACGCTGCTGAATGCTTTGCTGGGTGATGAGCGGGCTATAGTGAGTGACATTCGCGGTACGACGCGCGACACGGTGGAGGACACTATGAACCTGAATGGAGTGATGGTACGCCTGACAGATACAGCAGGCATTCACCAGACCCGTGACACGATAGAGCAATTGGGTATAGAACGCAGCCTGCAGGCCTTGCGCAAGGCACATATCGTGATTGAGCTGCTGGATGCCACTGATCCGCAGTCTGTGGTGGACGAGAGCATGCTCGGCGAACGCCAGGTATGGCTGCGCGTTCTGAACAAGTCCGATCTGCAATCCTCAAATCTTCAAATCCTCAAATCTTCAAATCTTATATACATCAGTGCAAAGAACAAGCAGATAGCGCCGCTGATGCAACGACTGGAACAGGAGGTCGGCCGTCTCACGCAGCACAGCGACAGCGTACTGATCAGTAACATCCGCCATTATGAAGCATTGACGCGTGCACAGGAGGCGCTCGAGGGAGTGCGCGATGGCTTGCAGCAGGGACTGAGCGGCGAACTGCTTGCTATGGATCTGCACGATGCGCTCGACGCTTTGGGAGAGATAACGGGACAGGTGTCTTCGCAGGAAGTGTTGAACACCATATTTGCGCGATTCTGCATCGGAAAGTAATACGGAATTGGCAAGTTTGGGAGATAAAAGACGATTGCAAAGAAAAAATACTGCAGAAATTTGCATATCTGCGGTATTTTTTGTAATTTTGCATTCGCAAAATGTGCGTTGACACCAACAAGTTATGTTTTTACAAATACTCAAATCGAAGATTCATCGCGTACAGGTTACGGAAGCCAACCTTGAGTACGTGGGCAGCATCACTATCGATCAGGACCTGATGGATGCTGCTAACATCTATGCCGGCGAACGTGTCCAGGTAGTGGACAACACCAACGGGGCACGCATCGAAACCTATGTCATAGCCGGCAGACGTGGTAGCGGATGTATATGCATCAACGGTGCAGCAGCGCATTTGGTGCATGTGGGGGATACGGTGATTATCATGGCGTATGCACTCATGACACCTGAAGAAACCAAGACCTTCAAGCCGGCGATCGTTTTTCCCGTGAATAACAAACTCTGATCGGGATATCGACATCTCGATATATCGACATCTCGAATCATGACTTTCTTTGAACTACAGTCCTCGCCACAAGCCGTCGGTCCGCGTGCCGGTGTGCTGCATACTGACCATGGCGATATACTTACGCCTATCTTTATGCCAGTCGGTACGGACGGATCGGTCAAAGGCATCCACCGCCATGAACTTGAGGAAGATATCAAGGCGCAGATTATCTTAGGCAATACTTATCACCTGTATCTTCGTCCGGGCACGGACATCCTCTATCGAGCCGGAGGCTTGCACAAGTTTGAGGGGTGGACGCGTCCTATCCTGACGGACTCTGGCGGCTTTCAGGTGTTCTCGCTGACCGATTTAAGAAAGATGACGGACGAGGGCGTGAAGTTCTCCAGCCACATTGACGGCCGCAAACTGTTCTTCACGCCGGAGGGTGTGATGGATATAGAGCGTCTGATAGGTGCTGACATCATGATGGCGTTTGACGAGTGCTGCCCCGGTACGGCTGACAGGACCTACGCCACGCAGTCAATGGAGCGTACGCACCGCTGGCTCGACCGGTGTATAGCGCGCTTTGACAGCACTGAGGATCTGTATGGCTACAGGCAGCACCTGTTTCCTATAGTGCAGGGGTGCACCTATGCCGACTTACGACAGGAAGCATCGAAGCGCCTGCGCGACCTTGATCGTGACGGCTACGCCATTGGCGGCCTGGCGGTAGGTGAACCCGAGCAGACCATGTATGAAATGATCGAGGTGGTGAACGATATACTTCCGGAGAACAAACCTCGCTACCTGATGGGAGTCGGCACACCGTGGAACATACTTGAGGCGATAGAGCGTGGCGTGGATATGTTCGACTGCGTTATGCCGACGCGTAATGGACGCAACGGAATGATCTTCACTATGAATGGCGTGATGAACCTCCGTAACAAGAAGTGGGAGGATGATTTTACGGAACTTGATCCGTCGGGCACTTCGCTGGTTGACCATGCCTATACACGCGCGTACGTGCGGCATCTTATACACGCGCAAGAGATGTTAGGCTTGCAGATCCTGAGCATCCATAACGTGGCGTTCTACCTGCATCTGGTTTCTGAAGCGCGGCGGCATATCTTCGCCGGTGACTTCCATTCATGGAAATCAGCTCTCCTTCCCCGCTTGAAACAACGCCTGTAATTATGAAATCCTGAATTTGAAATAGAACACCCTTCTTGAAGCGCCTCGACCTATATATTATCCGTAAATTCCTCGGCACCTTTTTCCTGTCGATCGTGCTTATATTGAGCATTGCCATTGTGTTTGACCTGACGGAGAAGATGGATGACTTTTACGAGAATCAGGTGTCGCTCAAGGAGATAGTGTTTGACTACTATCTCAATTTCCTGCCGTACTATCTGGATATGTTCAGCCAGTTGTTTATCTTCATCTCTGTTATTTTCTTCACATCGAAGATGGCGGGTAACAGCGAGGTGATAGCCATTCTGGCGGCCGGAGTCAGTTATGAGCGTTTCCTGCGTCCGTATCTGGTGACTGCGGCGTTCCTGTTCGTATTCTCATTTGCCTTGGGCGGATGGGTTATACCCCGTGCTTCGGGTAAGATGCTGGCCTTCACGGACAAGTATATAGAGAAGTTCACGCGCGAGAATGCGCGTAACGTGCAGATGGTGGTGGAGGAAGGTACGGTACTGTATATCGAGAGTTTCCAGATGCGTACACACATCGGTTACCGGGCGTCGTTCGAGCATTTTGAGGGCAAGACGCTCACCCAGCGAATAATCGCGGAGCGTATACGCCATGTGGAAGGATATACGTGGAGGCTTGAGAACTATACGGAACGTCAGTTCGACGGTATGCGTGAACATCTGGTGCAGGGGCAGGCGAAGGACACTATCATTCCTGTCCTGCCTGAGGAGCTGTTCTACACAGCCGAGCACGCACAGCAGATGACTAATCCGGAATTATACAGTTATATACAGAAGCTCCGTGAACGCGGAGCCGGTAACGTCAAGGCGTTTGAGACGGAGTGGTACACGCGTTTTGCGGGGCCGCTGGGCGCGTTCATCATGACATTGCTGGGCGTGACCCTCTCCAGTAAGAAAGTGCGCGGAGGTATGGGCAAGAACCTCGGTATAGGCATAACCCTGACAGCCTTGTATATCCTCTTCTCTACTGTCAGCACTACGTTCTCCGTTTCCGGTGTCATGTCGCCGTTCATGAGCGTCTGGCTGCCGAACATAGTATTCCTGATAATTGCCTTTGTCCTCTATCTGCGTGTCCGCAGATAACGGTTTGTCCAAGATCAGACAAACGGATTGTATTGTTTTTCGTGAGCGATGGTGGTGGGTTCGCCGTGACCGGGATAGACCTTTGTCTCTGCCGGCAGTTGTATCAGCCGGTGGAGTGACTCAATGAGTGTCATGTAGTCTCCGCCGGGCAGGTCGGTACGGCCGACCGAGCCGTAGAACAGCGTGTCGCCTGAGAACAATACGCCCTCATCCGGCAGATAGTAGCATAGGCAGTCCTCCTTATGCCCGGGAGTCCGCAGTATTTGGCAGGCGGAAGAGGATAGGCGGATGGTCATAGGCGCAGGACTGCCGGCGGTGTACTGCACGAGTTTAGCATCAGGATAGGTTTTTTGCAACCATTCCAGACCGCATATATGGTCAGGATGGCTGTGGGTCACAAGGATGGCTTCTACAACCAGTTGCTCACGGCGGATATACTCGCTGACAGCTTGCTGCTCGTCGGGCGTGTACATACCTGCATCCACGATGAAGCAGTTTTTCTCTCCCTCCTTGTTGACAACATAGGTGCACTGCTGGTAGGGGTTGCAGACAAAGGTCTTACAGCGTAACATATACTACGAATTTTCCTTTATACCACTCTTGTGGGAAATAATTGGTAACGGGCACAACTTCCGCAACGCGTTTGAACGGTGCTATCTCGCTGTCCAGTCCGCCGCCCTTGAGGGCTATCAGGCCGTTGGGCAGGGCGTTGTGCTGGTTTTTGTGGCTGATGTTCTTGCGGACGAGCTTCACGAGCTCGGGCATAGGCATCACGGCACGGCTGACCACGAAGTCAAACTGTCTTTTCTCTTCCTCTGCACGCTCCTGGATGCACTCCACATTTGTCAGCCCTAATGCCTCGGCTACGGCTGAGGCTACTTTGATTTTCTTGCCGATGGAGTCCACAAGCAGAAACTGGCAGTCGGGGTAGAGTATAGCCAGCGGGATACCGGGGAAGCCTCCGCCTGTACCGATATCCATTATCGTTGTTCCCGGAGTGAACTTCAGAAACTTGGCTATAGCCAGCGAGTGAAGCACGTGGTGCTCGTACAGGTTGTCTATATCCTTGCGTGAGATGACATTGATCTTCGCGTTCCAGTCGCGATAAAGTGCGTCAAGCTGAGCAAACTGCTCAGCCTGACGCTCGGTAAGAGAGAAATATTCGTTTATAATCATTGTCTGTCAACGATAAACTGTAAACTTTCCAACTTCTCTAAACTCTAAACTCTAAACACTAAACTAATCAGCCATGTTGGTAAACACGTTCTGCACGTCCTCGTCCTCCTCAATGCGGTCGATGAGTTTCTGTACGGACTCACGCTGCTCGTCGGTCAGGGTCTTCGTGTCGTTCGGTATGCGAACGAACTCGCAGGACTGGATTTCGAAGCCGTTGTCCTCGAGGTACTTCTGCAATGCGGAAGCCTGGTCGAAGGCTGCGTATAGAACGATGGTGTTCTCCTCTTCATCCACACCGAGTTCCTCTACACCGAAGTCGATGAGCTCAAGCTCCAGCTCGTCCAGGTCGATGCCGTCCTTCATCGTGATGGTGAAGCATGCCTTGCGATCGAACAGGAACTGCAGCGAACCCTGCGTGCCGAGTGTGCCGCCGTGCTTGGTGAAGTACGAACGGATGTTCGCTACGGTACGCATGTTGTTGTCCGTAGCCGTCTCTACGAAGATGGCGATGCCGTGAGGACCGTAGCCTTCGTAGTTGATTTCCTTGTAGCCTTCATACGACTTGTCGGTCGCTTTCTTGATAGCGCGGTCGATGTTGTCCTTGGGCATGTTCTCTTTCTTGCACTGCTGGATGAGTGTGCGCAGACGCGGGTTGCTGTCCGGATCCGGACCTCCCTCGCGGGCTGCTATCGTGATTTCTTTTCCTAACTTGGTAAATGTACGGGCCATGTGACCCCAACGTTTGAGTTTTGTCGCTTTGCGATATTCAAATGCTCTTCCCATATTTAATGAATTATGTTATTTGTTTTCGGTTAGTTCTTACTGCGCCGGAGCAGCCGCAGGCTCAGCGGTTGGCTGAGCTGCGGGTTCTGCTGCGGGCTGTTCGGCTTCAGGATTGCGGTCGTTGATGATCTCGTAGTTCACTTCCTCGAAGGTAATCTTGAACTCTACACGGCGGTTCTTGGCTCGTCCGGCCTTCGTCGAGTTGTCGGCGATAGGTACGGTGCTTCCGTAACCGTTGGCTGTCATGTGTGAACTGTCAACGCCGGCCTTCACGAGATAATCGCGTACGGCCTGGGCACGCTTCTCGGAGAGGTTGCGGTTGACTTCCTCTTTACCTACATTGTCGGTGTGACCTTGTACCTCGATGATGTAGTTCGGGTTCTCCTTGAATACCTTGGCAATCTCGTCGAGGATAGGATACGACTTCTTGACGATCACCGCCTTGCCGGTCTCGAACTGGATACCCGTCATGGCTTTCTTGAGCAGGGTGGTCACAGCGCGCTTAACTTGCGGGCAACCCTTGTTCTCCTTCACACCTGCTACGTACGGACATTCGTCAAGGTAGTCGGGTACACCGTCCAGGTCGCTGTCCTTGTCGCAACCGCAGCTGTCCACATACTGGCGTGCTGCATATACGGTACGCGGGCACTTGTCTTTGTAGTCGGGCACACCGTCCTCATCGAGGTCAAGCGGGCAACCGAACTCGTTGAGGTAGTTGAATGCCTCCTCCGGCGTATCCGGACACTTGTCGAGGTAGTCAGGTACACCGTCGCCGTCGCTATCCTTGTCGCAACCGTGCTCATCTACATAGTCGACAGCCTCGGGCAGGGTGTTCGGGCAATCGTCGCGGTAGTCAGGCACACCGTCCTTGTCCGTATCACGTGTACAACCGTTCTCGTCAACCGATGCGCGAGCCTCTTCAGGTGTATTAGGACAGAGATCCTTGTAGTCAGGTACACCGTCCAGGTCGCTATCCTTGGGGCAACCGACGGAGTCAACCATGCCGTAGGCTTCTGCCGGAGTATCCGGACACTCATCCTGGTAGTCGGGCACACCGTCACCGTCGCTGTCGGCAGGACAGCCAAAGGCATCCACGCGGATGTTACGCGGGGTCTTCGGGCAGAGGTCAAGGTTGTCGAGTACACCGTCCTTGTCGGCGTCACGCTTCTTGTTCGTGCCCCATACGATGCTGAAGCCGAAGGCAACGTTGACACCCGGAGTCTTGTAGGGCAGGTAGTACTGCTTTGATGAACTGTTTGTCAGAGGGCTCATGTCTGCATAGTAGCAGGGGATGTAGTCCGTTGCCAGAGTCAGCATGATACCGTCGTACGGCGCAAAGCCCAGAGCTGCACCGACATTGCCGCCATGGCCGTTGAGGATGGAGTAGCTCACGGCGAGGTTGAACCAGTTCACCGGACGGAAGAAGCCGCCCAGCGTCAGTTCCTCATACACTTTCTTGTTGTACAGTTTGGTCTGCGACAGGATGCCTACACCTACGCGGTTGTCCCAGAACAGTCCGTCCACACCTACATTAAGATGAGCGCGCGTCATGCGTGCGTAGCCGCTGGGTGTGCCGGAACCTTTGATACCCTTCAGGTAGCCTTGCATGTGCTCGCTGATCTGGTCGGATATACCCTGGCCGTCAAACTTGCCGTCAGGACCGGTTTGCACTTCAACGGTACCTATACCGTCAAACGGCATGTCGGCCGTAACGTTGCCTTTCAGACCGTTGGTCCAGTAGATGAATCCCAGGTCATTGATGGCAGCGGAGATCTGCACGTACTTGATAGGCTTGTAGGTGAAACCGAAGTCAATGGCTGCACCGTAGCCTGCAGGCTTGATCATGTCCATTATCTTGCCGTTGTTGAGCGGCTCGGTGGCACGTTTGATACGTGCGTCCATGTTCTCGAACATTCCTTCACCTTCAGCCGGCAGGAGAGCGGCCGGATCGATAGCACCCGGAGTGGCCAGACTCAGGTCACCGTTGAGGGCGATGGTGGCGTTCGTGCCGTTGGCTCCCGGTGTGATGGTGAGCTGGTCAACGTTCATGCGGGCATTGGCCAGACCGAGCAGGAACTTCAGCTTGCCGCCTAACGTCCATTGGTCATTCAGCGGACGCGTGTAGCCGCCCATGATTTCCATGTATGCCTGGGCATTGACACTGAAGCCCGACATGGATATCGGCTTGGTCATGTCTATACCTATACCCTGCGGGGTGAGGAACGCTGTAGCCATGTTCTTGGAGATGTTCACGCCTACGTCTGCACGCAGGAAGATGCCTCCGTGGAAGTAGCCGCCTTTCTTGGTGCGCGCGCCGAACCCGAGGATGGTGGTGGTCAAGTCGAGACTGTTCAGGTTGTTGTTGTGCAGCTTCTTTATCAGTTTCTCTGTCTCGCCTTTGTTGAGTGCGGTGATGGTCTGACCGTTACGGGTATAGAATATGTCACTTACTGTCAGGGCGTTGTTTCCTACCCACATGCTGGTGTAGCCCAGCGGGGTGAAGATGATGTAGCCGCTGCTGACCGGCATCAGTGCTGGGTTGAACTGGCTGCGTTGCGGAGCGTTCTCCAGGAAGTAAAGCGTGTTCACCTCTTGTGCCTGGAGAGCCATGCCGCTCATGAGGAGGGCAATGACTAAAGCTGTGGAACGAAATAATTGTTTCATTGTTTTGTCCTCCTATGATCATTTGTTCTTTTTGTTGTTGTTCTTGCCCAGCTCCAGACTGAGTGCGGCCTGTATGTCACCGGTCACGCCTATCTTGATGCTCAGTTTCTTGTTGGCTGGGAACGCCGATTCTTTCTGGTCGTCACCCATGTGTATGAGCATGCGCATGGAGCGCGTCTTGGACAGGTGGTCGAAATCCTTGGTGTGGATGTTCATCGTAGCCGTGCTGGCGGTAGGTGTGATATCGGTGAGGCTCTTCATCTCTGCAGGCGCAATCTCCACGTTCTTCAGCGGTGTGATCGGTAGCACCTGGTCGTTCTCGTCCAGGAACTCGATGTCCAACAGCAGTTGCACAGGTATCTCGTTGGTGATTACCAGATAGAGTGCCAGCTCGGCTGTGTCAATCTTGGTGATTATACCGCCGCTCATGGCTGCCAGTGAATCCAGCGAAGCTTTTTCCAGCTGGATATCGCGGATTGTGTCGGCATAGGTGGCGTCCAGACCTTTCTTGAAGTTAAACGGCATCTTGAAGTGGAAGTCCATCACGAAGTTCGTGTTCTTGGTCAGACGGAACTGCTTCATGCCCCTCTTGTCTGCTTCCGTCTTGTTGATCATCAGTTCGTAGTTGTATGCCATGTTGGTCACTTCTTTCTCGAAGAACCGGTCAATGGCACCGCTGTTGGCGCTCTTGTTCAGAATGATCGAACTTTGTGCGCTGTCGTTAAGCGGAGCGTCAACGGGCAGGATGTTACGCAGTGTCTCTGTCGTGGTCTTGCTGCCGTCCCATGTGGCGAATGTCTCCTCGTCATTGGGGTGAATAGCCTTGATGTAGTTGAAATACACCTCCAGAGGCATCGACATGCCGTAGGTGAATGCCAGGGTTATCTCTGGTTCCTTGGCGGGCATGACGAACGGGTAGTTGCCAGGCATGGAGATCGGAACCTCCAGTACACTGGAGTCCTTCGTCTCTTCACCCGGACGGAAGTATCCGTACAGTGCATTGTACGACATCATCTCCACCTCAAACAGGAAGTTCAGCTTCGATGACGACGAAACGACTACATCCTGACCGGTCTTCAGGGTCAGTACGAACGTTATTTCGGCTGTGTTGATTACATTGGTGTTGCCGGGATCGGCTGTCACGTCTTTCATCATTACCAGCGAGAAGTCGTCTATCTCGATGGGCACGTCGCTGCCCAGATGGAAGTCCGGCAGGACAATCTCCGTACCTTTGGCGCGGCGGAACTGCGGACCGAGCTTCATGGTCACCTTCTGGATGTCTCCGTCACTGATGTTCAGGTTGATCGGAGTGATGCGTGTGGTGAAACGTGCTAAATCTATCACCATGCTGTCCAGACGCTCTTCTACCAGGGCGGTGTTCACTCCGTCGAAATGGATGGTCAGAGGGAACGGAAGGTCAACCTGTGTGTTCTTATAGATGGTTGACGCGCCGCCGGGGATGTCTGCGTTCTCATTGATCTTACCGATGTAGTTCTTCAGCTCAATCTGGTGAAAGTCGCGTACGTGGTGCTCGTCAATCATCATCTCGAGTAGTCCCTGCTCATTCACGATGATTTTGGCATCTTTGCCGAATAGTCCCATCATTTTGCTGAACGATGTGGTCAGTTCGCCTACCGGCAGGCTCAACTTCGCGTTTACCTGCCCGTCAACGGACATGTTGTCCAGTGTGACGTCAGATCGGCAGCTTGCCAGCCCTGCTCCCATTACTGCAATGAGAATCAGGTAGTGTAGTGATTTTTTTCTCATGAGTTAGTGTATTTAGTTATTATGTTTTTTCATCGCCGGGACGGATTATTCTTCCGCCGCCTTTTGTGTCCTCAGATGTTGCCGCCGGGCTTCTACGCCTGCAAAGGCTGCGGCAAACAGCAGCAGTGCCCATGGCTCGCCGATGGGGAACTCTTCACTCTGTTCACCCGGGTCACCTGGAGTGATGAAGCCTTTTCTTATTCCGCCTTTGTGGGAGGAACCTGAATCTTCGCTGTCCGGAGTGGTTATGGCTTCCACGTTCCGCATGGTGGAGGTGGAGCGCATGGGGATATAGGCAACCCGGTGCGCTTCAACTTCTGTTATACGTGGCGTGAAGCCGCTATTCATGTCTTGCATTGCCGATGTGGACTTCCAGGATAATGTCTGTGCACCCAGGGGTAGCAGGCATGTCATTAACATACCTACTACCATGCTTATCATTTTGCTATTATTCATGTTTTTCATAATCGTATTCGTATTAGTGCTGTTCATGTTTCCAATATCTCTACTCATATTACTCAACACGTGCGCCGCGTGCGTCAAACATCTTTCCTTCGCGTACGATGTACAGCAACCCGTCTATCAGCATCTTTCTGACACCGCTAACCGCTGACTGCTCATCACTCACCGTCTCGACGTCTGTAGGTGTCGAGTATATCGGTGATATCTCCAGGATAAAGCGCTCGTCGTATGTGCCTTTATCCAGCGAAACAGTGTAATCCAGTGCGCTGAGGCTTGTGCGGATTCCTGTTTCGGTATCAATCAGTACCACGCCTATGCCTTCTGTGCCTTCCGGCATGCTGAACGTGTAGTCGCCGTTGGCGGCTGTCTTCACGCCTACGGGCACTACCGTCGTCTGCTCGCTCATCGGCAGGCAGTTGCCTGCTGTCTGGATGTATCCCTCAACCATCGTGTAGATGTTCGCTTTGCCGCTGTTCATCTGCTTGCTCAGGTCGTAGTTGAAGTCGAAGTTTGCACTTATCGCTTCGTCGTTGGTCATCCGGATGAAGGTCTGGTCGGTCATCTTGTCGTTCTCCTGCAGTTCCAGACGGAACTCAATGTTCTGCGGCGCATTGGTCACACGGGCAGGTGCACTCGACGGTGTTGCGCTGGCGAGTAGCCACTTTATCGTACCGTAGTACTGAACCATATATGCGTGCATCGACTTGAACGGATAGGTTGTGCCGCTTTGTACGGAGTAGGTGTTGTCCACCATGTTCCATTCGTACAGGAACGGCAGATCCTGTGTTGACGGATTTTCGTTCCATGTGATGGTGGTGTTGTTACCGTCTTTCAATTCTGAACCGTAGTTGGCATAGCTCGGTACACCTATGATGTTCCAGTGGCTGTCCTTCTTGGTGCGGTCGTCTGACATACCCGGACGGGCGGTGATGGTGCACTCATGGCTGTCAACCGTTATTTCCGTATTCGTCTTCTCAATGTTCTCAATTTCTGAAGCGGACGGGAAGAACAGCTCCACCTGCTCGATGTTGTTCGTCCAGAATGAGGTGTTGTTGTCCTTCATCCGGTCGAGGTCAAGAGCCAGTACGTATCCCTTGCCGGCTTCCAGAACAACACCACGACGGTCGAAGATGTACTTCCAGAATCCTTCACTGTCTGCCCAGTAGCCTTCTGCTGCGCGTTCTGCTCCGTCGTACTCCATGATTATCCAGTCTGTGCCGTATGTGCCGAAGCCGAATACGTCGCTCAGGTTCACGTCAAACGGGAACGATATCCAGTACAGCGAACGTTCATAGGCAGACTTCGGATCGCCTACCGGTGAGTGACCCTCGGCTGTACTCTTGTTGTTGAGCGTCCAGCGGTTGAAGCGCATAACGCCATATACGGTCTTTACATCGGATAGCGCAGCACCTTCACCTGAGAATGTAAGTTGTTGTCCGGCTTCCTGATGCTCACGCACAAGCATAATGTCGGCGTGGATAGCCAGCGGCTCGGTGATTGTGCCGGAGGGTATATATGCCGTAACCAGACGGTTGGTCTTGAAGTCATATATGATACGCATCGTATATTTGCTTTCGCTTTCTCCGCCTAACAACTCAACGGTTTCGGTTGAAGAACCGATGAAATACTGCACATTGTTGTTGTATTTGGCAGTCAGTTTGCCTTGTGCGCCCGGTTTAACCTGAATTGTGCGTTCATATACGAAGTTTTCGTCGTCATGCATGATAACCTGGTTGTCTGTGCCTAATTTTGTTCCATACTGGTCATGATCTTGGTAGTCTCCGGTTAATGCATGACCGTTTTCGTCAAACATCTTGTTGTCGCCTTCCAATACCAGGAACCGGTCAGTGATGATTCCCGAACCGCTGATATATGCTCGGCTAAGTGTATTGGTCGATTGCTTCCACATAAAGCGGATATTAGCATTTGCACCATCTGCCAACCAGCCTGTGTTGTTATATGTGTACGAATCGCCATTCAGCGTGTCGGAAATACACATGCTGTAATCGTTGGCTATACAGAACTTGATGTTTTTGTCGCTTGTAACCCAGTGAACGTAGTAGTGCGAGTAGTCAGAATATTTTTCTGCATAGTCTGAATATGTCATCTGGTGGTCAAGTGCGCGGTAGTTAGCCCACTTTGTGTTACCTGCACAGTCGGTGCGGATGTAGTAGTTGCCGGTGTAGGGGTTAATAGCCTCTACACTGATGGCTTCTTCTGACTGAGTGAGGCAGAAGTTATATACGCCTGTCTTGCTGATGCTGCTCAGGTCAATGCTTCCGCTTGCAACATCAGTCCATGTTACTACACCTTCTGAAGAAACGGCACTCGCATATTGGAATTTCATCGTTGCGCTTGCACCGGTTGCCTTGCTTACATAGAACGATACAGTATCTTTTGCTCCGTCCTCTTTATGAATGGAACGCGATACTATTTGCCATGATGCGTCATGTGCGGATTCATGCGACCATGCTACTCGGTCATTATATACGATGCGGTAGTCGTTTGCCGATATAGGATAATGGACTCCTACAAGGTAACCGTATCCGCCGCTGTTACTGTAGTTCATGGTAATTGTATATTCACCGGCTACGGATGTCTGCAAACCGCAGCGACCCACGTTTTCATTAAATTTCCAACTGGTCTCTCCAACATCAACGCTGTTACCCACTTTCATCGTTCCGGTGTTGCCCAAATAAGTACGGTCATTACGATAAATCTCAAAACCATATGTACGACCGGCGTCCAACTCAACAGTCAGTGTCATCGGCATCATTAGGTCTGCTGTGTAGGCAAACGGAATACTGTCTCTGACAGCAGCTCCGCCGTCTTTGCTTTCGTAAATCATCAGGCTGTAACCGGTGTTCTCCGGATAGTTCATCCAATAGCCGTTGAAGTAGTAATTTGTTTGATTGTGCTTAGCTGGGGTCTGGTTAGCCAGTGGAACAAACATGGGCAATGTTGTTGATTTGTAATCATCGCGCTTTACGGCTTCTGTTTGCCAGAAATACCCATAGCCATGCTGGTCGTCTTTGGTAAATGTTACTGTCGTATAAGACGCATTTACGCCTGCTCCTTCAGCATCGAAGTAGTAAATATTCGAGCCTTCTTCAATAGGTTGCATCTGCCCGTGCTTGCCTTCGCTATACGGAGTGTTAGTCCATGTGTAGCTTTGGTCTGCACCGGTACCTCTGCTTTCACCTGAACCTTCCCAGTACGAACTGTTCTTGTAGAAGTAGACATATACGTTCTCCCAGTTCAGTGTGTTGTAGAAGTATATGAGGCGTTTCTTGGTGTAGTTCGCAGTCAAGGTTCCATCATATGAGGCTTTGATGTGCGTAGTTGTTGTACTGCTTTCTCCGTCTTTTATGGTCACACCGTCACCGGCTATCCAGCCGCTGAACGTATAACCCGTGATGCTCGGCGCAGTAATGTCATCCGACCATTCCAGAGGATGAATTTCTTCCAAGGTCGTTGAAGCCTTGATGGTCATGTCGCCGCATTTGTATTGGACGGTTACGGTATGGTCGCCGGCTACTTGGAAATCTGCGGTCTTTGTATGAATGGTTGTGCCTGCGCCAGGCGTTGTACCTGTACGAAGTACAGCTTCAACCTTGAAGGTCGCAGAGGATGCCGGTGCTGTGAATTGTACACCGTTGGTGTTATATTCACTCATTGCAGGCTGCGAGGGTAGGGCAGTGCCATTGCTGTACAGTACACGCCAATCAATGTGAGTTGATACTACGGGTGTCGGAGCTATCGTAGGAGTTACTTGTACGGTAGCACTCGGGGAAACGACGGCGTTTACAAACGTCAACTCTGTTATTTCCGCAGTCTTGTAGTATGCGTATAGAGTAATATTGCCGTCGTGAATCCATTTCTTGTCCGCGTCGGTGTAGCCGTCAACAGAAGCAATCCATACGCCGGATGCATCTGTTAACCGGTCGCCAGTGCCGTTTTCTGCTGTATAGAAGCCCATAAAACCGTAATAGCCGGTTGCAGTAGGCATAGATCCGCTGATGGCAGGCAGAACAGCGTTGTAGGTAACCGTCGGAACAGATGCCGTACCGGAT
>Ga0310690_10001259_pt1 | contig 46037 bp, 70 predicted proteins | sample AusTroGonzalo_MG_2_FD_207661 | JGI IMG/M metagenome (GOLD analysis project Ga0310690, IMG submission 207661) | Bovine rumen microbial communities from tropical cattle in Woodstock, Queensland, Australia - Gonzalo_04 (v2) (version 2) | ecosystem: Host-associated > Mammals > Digestive system >... | reverse complement strand
CTTCCGATCTATTAATAGTCAACATGGATGTTTCAGATGAATTTGAGAAGGCTAACTTTGCTTGTTTATCCAGCTGTACTTATGACGGCTTTTATAAAATAAACATGCAGTTATTCGATGATAAGCCGGAAGCAAGAGAAGATTATTATGAAATAATATCTAAATGTTGCGAGGTTAATCTACGCCCTTTTTTCAAAAGCCTTGTTTCAGAGTTGAAACAAAGGTTCAAAACAATGACAGAAAATATCCCCGATCAAGAATAACGGCGGATAATGAGACTTTAATAGTTTGTACATTGGCAAAGGCCAAATATTATAGTGGCAATCCCGATTTAATATGGGCAAGCCCTGTTGACATAGTATTAACAATGTATGATTTTGAAACATTCTCGACTGAATATGAGAGTGCATATATAGAATTAAATAAAACGGAAAAATAAATGGCAGTAGGTATTGGTGAAATATTTATTGAATTAGGCATTCTTGGTAATGATAAAGAAGCAAAAAAGATCCTTCAAACCATTGAAAAAGTAAAAGAAGAAGGTGAAAAAGCTGCTGAAAAACTAAGAAAAATGCAACAACATCTTCACAAAATGAAGTTTAAACAAGGCAAGAAAATTATTGCTGATTTAAAAGATGTTGGTAGAAATATTGGATCTGTTATAACTGCTGTTGCCGGTGCTGTAGTAGCATTAAACAAATTAGCTGATGCATTGGCACAACAAAACCAATATTGGCTTAATTTAATAAATAATTCAACAACGGCGCTTTCTACTTATCAAAAATGGGGAGCTGTCGGAGCTGCACTTGATAAATCTCTTGGCATGCAAGGGGCAGCCGGCGCTCTTAAACAATTAAACGATCAGATATTTGAATATAAATTAACCGGTCAAAATGCTGAAGGTTTCTTATTTGCAGGAATAAGACCAACCAATGCAGAAGATGTAATGGAGCAATTAAGAGCAAGAGTCTCAGGAATGAATGACGATGCTGCTTCTTTTTTACTCCGTAAAATGGGCATTGACGAACGCATCCTTCCTTTGTTAAGGATGACAAAGCAAGAGTTTGAAGACCTTTATGCAACAATAAATAAATATCAATTAACCGAAGATCAAAGACGTTATATTCAAGAATATAACAAGCAAATGACAATTCTAAACATGAAAATGCAATATTTCAAAGATAGAATTTTGCTTGCTATAATGCCGCACTTGTTACGTTTAATGGATTTTGTTGTAAAGATTGTTGAGAAATTACCAAAAATTAGAGGTTATATAATTGCCGGCGGTTTAATCTTATCTAAAATAAAACCAATAGAAAAATTTATAAAATATATATTAATGGGCCTGAATGGTTTTATTACAAAAATTCCGATTGTGGGCCGTTTATTTGGTGTATTAGGTGGAATTATAGCAAGGGCCTTTTTACCGTTAACAGCAGCCTTTTTATTACTGGAAGATTTCATGGTATGGCAAGAAGGCGGCGAGAGTGTAATTGGTGATGTAATTAATTATTTTAAAGAGATGGGGGAAGATTGGCTTAATATTGGTAAAATCTTCACGACAAAGCCACTTGAAGCCTTTAAATATGCACTTGTTAAAATAGGCGATGTATTTATTAAAATTGCTCAAGCGATATTAAATGCGATTGATGCAATTTTAGGCACACCATTGGGCAAATGGTTCAGAAAAAAATATGGTGGTGAAGAATATGATGCCAACATGGATGAATTAAGAGAAAATTTGAGACTGGCCGCAAGATTAATTGATGAAGAAAAACTTGCTGCTTCTGCTGTTTCAAATGACATTTACAACAACGGAAATAATGATAATTCTACCAAAACAGTTAATTATAATCCTGAATATAATGTCACAATCGATTCAGATGTCGGACAGAAATATTTAAATGGCCTTCAGCAACAAGACCTCGCACAAGTAAATAGTTTGATGGATTAAAATGGATTTAAACACAATTAAAGATAAAGCCAAGACGATATATGGCGGTTTGTTAACATGGCAGAAAAACGACGTCGTCAATAATTGCATTGGCATATATTTTGATATTATTACTGATCATTCGATTTCAATATCTAATAGTGTTACTGATAATTATTTGGAAAATAATACTGCTATTCAAGATACAATTGCACATGCTCCAATTGAAGCTTCTTTGAACGGAATGAGCGGCGAGCTTGTATATGTTCCAAGTACAAGTAAGGACAATCCTCGTTTTTTAAGACGATTATATCAAGAGATTAACAGCAAAATTGATTTAAAAAAAATTGGTACTGATAAAATTACCGGAAATTATGGTGATTTTGTTAGTACTGAAAAATTAAGTCAATTAGGACAATTATTGCCACCTGTTGATAATTTAACACAGTATGCAAAAAATTCTGTTGTTTATATTGAAGACAGTATTGCACGTTATAAAAAGATATATAACAATTTTACTCGTAATCTTAACGGTAAAACAAGACTTCAAAAAATATATGAAGATTTAAAAAATTTAAGAGATACAAACACAGCTTTAATTATAACGACTCCATTTGCTGTTTTATATGACATGTATTTTACTAATTTGGAATTTAATCAAGGTAATGAAAATCACGTCGCTAATATAAGCATGAGTTTTAAACAATTAAAATTTACTGAAATTCAACATACAAAAGCAGATCAAAACGTATTATCTAAATATGCAAAAGCGGCTCAAGCAGAAACTGAAAATTACAATAAAACAAGTGGTAAAAACGAAAGCTCATTACATAAAATATTTAAAAACAAAGAATGAAAATAATAACAACAATAACTGATGCTCCCAAACAGCAACATACATTAGTGCTTGAAAACAACGATACAGTTGATTTTTATATTGAATATTGCCCAAGAATGCAGTCTTGGTATTACAGTTTTAATTATAAAAACATAACTCAAAACTGTATAAAAGTTGTTTTAACACCTAACTCTTTAAGACATTTAAGGCGAGTTATTCCTTTTGGATTAGCTTTTATTTCAGAAAGCCAAGTCGAACCGTTTAATCAAGATGACTTTCTAATTGGCAGGGTACAATTATGTGTTTTGAATGAAGAAGAAGTTGCACAAATTGAAGAAGAAATATATAACGATTAATGATTAAAAAAGATCCAATTTATAGAGTAACAGTTTATACACAAAAAGAAACTGTTATAATAACTTCACCTATTACTTGTCAATTAAGAGTTACAAGAAACGTTCATGCTGATAGCTGTACAGCTTCAGTTCAATTATATAATTTAGCTCCATCAACACGAGCTGAAATATTCCAAGATGTTTTTCAGCCCGATCCTAATACTTGGAAATATTTACATATAGAAGCCGGTTATGGTGGCAGCTATGAAACAATGAGTCTTATTTTTGTTGGGCGAATACTTCAGGCTTATTCTCATAAATCAGGCGGTGCGACTGATATAATAACGGAAATACAAGCTCAAGCATTAGACTTGTTAGATTGCAACACTTCTCACACTTTTTTAGCAGAAACATCTTTTAAAGACATATTTGCTACAATTGCACAAGACATGCCTAATTGCATTATTGGCAACATGGGAGCTATAGAAGGAGCAATAAGAACAGCAACAACTTTTGATGGGAATGCGTTTGAAGAGCTAAACAAGTTAACCGGCGGACATACTTTTATTGATAACGGTGTATTAAATACCATTATGGATAATGAAGTTATAGATGTTCCAGTTCCGGTAATAACAGACTCAACTGGACTATTGGAAACTCCAGTCAGAAGAAATGCAAGTTTAATGGTTAAAACTTTATTCGAGCCAACATTAGAAGTTTGTCAATTATTGGAAATTGAGTCGAGAGTATTTCCTAATTATAACGGTCAATACAAAGTTGTTGGTTTTACACATAATTGTTTATTTTCTGAAACGCAAGCCGGAAGTCGAACCACAGACCTTGAATTATTGATTGGCGGATTACTTCCAAACGCAACAATCGAGTTAACAGATGGAAAAACACAGAAAAACTTTAATAAAGTAAAAGGTGACAAAATACAACCGGTTAACGAAAAAGCGCCTGCAAGTGTAAGAGAAGTTTACGATTATATTAAAGCACATAAAGGCGAGATTCCCAATACTCAAATTACCAAAAACATTAGTTGGAGAGAAGTATTGGGAAACTGCAATACAAATGCTGAACGTTACTCAGAATTAAACATCGGCCTTTTAACAAATATGTACAATACAGCTCAAACTCTTCAAAGAGTACTTGATAAGTATTATGCCGGAGCAACAATTAAAATTAATAGTGGATGGCGTTCAAAGAGAAACAATACTGCTTGTGGCGGTGTTTCAAACTCAAAGCACATGTTAGGATTAGCGATTGACTTTAAAATTCCAAGTCAAATCAACAGGAATGTTTTTAACACATTTAAAAGCGCTTGGACTTTTGGTTGGGTTGGCTTATATAACACCTTTGTTCATGTACAAATAAACAGCACAAAAGGCATTGCAAACGATAAATAATGAATATAGAAAATAAATTTTTGAGATTAGCAGGTGAAGCCGATTTAACAACGGTTCTAAAAGGAGTTATAAATAAAGTCGGACTCCAATTGAATTGTGTTCGAGTTGGCATAATTCAATCTTTCAATGCGACAGATTTAACGGCTGAAGTGCAAATTGCTAATAAAAGAACTTTAGGAATTAATCAAGATGGTACACAGCAGACAAAAGATTATGCACTTGTGACAGCTAAAATTTGTTATTGCACACCTTTTATTACTTATCCAATAAAACAAGGTGATGAATGCATTTTACTTTTCAATGACAGAGAGATAGAGAGTTGGTTTATTTCAGGCGAAGTGCAACCGGAAGCATACCCAAGGATGCATGATTTAACAGACTGTATTGCTATTGTAGGCTTAAGGTCATTGGCAACTATGATTGAAATAATGGCCAATACTTTACACTTATTTTATGGTGGATCGGATATACAAATAAAAGATGGTTCAATTACGCAAACAAGCGGCAACGGCAGCAAATTAATTCTTGATTCGTTGATTACAATTGAAAACGATGCTCAAAATTTAGGAACTTTAATCAACTCTTTAATTACGGCAATTGAAGCAATAACAATAGACGGAACAGCAATTGCACAAACAAGCAAAGACGAATTGGCGGCAATTGCAGAAAAATTTGCACTTCTATTACAAGGAACACCTACGGAATAATGAGAGTACGAATAACAGATAATGACGGCGATTGGACTTTCGGACAGGGCCAGTTAAACTACGCAACAAAACAAAAAGGCATTGAATACGACATCCAACAAAAAATCAGAGAGTGGTTTCAGGACTGTTTTTTTGCACTTCAAAACGGAATACTATGGGCAGTAAGGCTTGGCAATCATAATCAAAAAGATTTATTAGACGATGACATTCAAGAAGTAATCCGAAGTGTTGACGGGGTTCTTGAAATACTTGATTTTGAAAGCATTGTGAATGTTAGAAGATACAGAGCGAATACTTCAATATTTACGATATACTCAACGCAACCAATTAATTTAACATTTGACTACAAAGGAATTATTGAATTATGACAGAGGGAATTTCTAAAAATGGTTTAACATTATTTGATTATAACCAAACTTTAAATGACCTTAAAAGCGGAATGAACGAAATTTATGCAGTCGATGGCGAATTAATCAATTTCGATTCATCAAGCCCTGACGGCCAGTTTGTAAACATATTAGCGCAATTAATATCGGATAATAAAGAGCTTACAAGAGAAGTATATAACTCTTTTAATCCTGATAACTGTTCCGGAACGGTACAAGACAGCCGTTATGCTTTAAATTATATTACTCGCAATGGTGGGGGTTTTACAATATTAAACATGGATGTTGTTATTAATAAAACTTGTACTCTTGAGGGCCTTGATGGCAACTATAATGACATAAATGCTGCTTCTTATACCGTATCTGACGATGCAGGCACATTATGGTATTTAATAGATACAACAACCAAATCAGCAGGAACTTATTCTTTGCCTTTTAGAAGTGCTAAAAAAGGCGCTTTTACTCCGGTCTTAAATACAATTACAAACCAAGTAACTAAAGTTTTGGGGGTTGTTAGTGTAACAAATGCAGTTGCTCCGACGACTTTAGGCCAAGAGCAAGAAACAGATGAGCAATTTAGAATAAGAAGAAATCGCTCGACAGCAATTAGAGGTCAGAATAATTATGATGCTATGAATGCTCAATTATTAGAGCTTGACGGTGTAACCGATGCAATTGTTCATGTAAATAATACAGCAACTGATCCTGATGCAACCGGAACCCCTGCTTATACTATATGGGCCATTGTAGACGGTGGAGCTAATGACGACATTGCAACAATTATATATCAAAATGGATGTGGACTTGATACTTACGGTGCTGTTTCTGCTACTACTCGTAATATAGCAGGCAATGTAATTACAATTAATTTTGATCGAGTTAATCCTGTTCCTTTATACATAAAATTTGATGTAAAAATTACGGATACAAATTTCAATTTAAATACAAATTATTTAGCTCAATTAGTTGCTGAAAATTTAAGCTTCAATTTAAATGCTCCGGCTGAAACATCATATATAACCGAAGTCGCTGCAAATGAATTGTTATCATTTGGGACTGGTGCTTATGTTTTAGATGTTCAGGTTTCAACAGATGATTCTAACTGGTCAGACTTCATTGCTTCAGCAAGTTTAAAAAATAAATTTACGGTGGCAAAAGAGAACATACACATTAATCCTATTACTCCGGTATAATTATGGACTACGATTTAATTTTAAAGCAAATGCAAGATTACTACAGTAACTTGCTTATTATACAATATAACGGCAAGAAAAAAGCCAAGGCCACAATAGAACTCATGGCTCGTTTAATTTGGTCCAACATGGCATTGATACAAATTAGAGATGCGTTTGATTGGAAAACGGCCGACAGTAATTATCCTAGCAGCACGGAAGGTGCTCAACTTGATATTATCGGCAAATGGGTCGGCATATCAAGAGCCTATAACGAAAATAACACGTGGAGCAATACATATTTAAGTTATCCGTCTTATGGTACTGAAACAATTGCAGAAACTGACCCTCAACGTGGCGGTTATTCTGATTATTCCACCTTTGATACTTTAGAGGGTGGAGTATTAACTTATAAAGATTTACAAGCTAATACACAACAATTAACAAATGAAGAATACAGAACCGTTATTGGCCTTAAAATAATCAAAAACAGCATTATTCATAATCAAGGCAATATTGATGAAGCAGTTGCTCGTTATTTTTCAACTCCTTTATATACTAAAGGTTATGACAGCTACGATCCTACTAATGTTTTCTCACAATTAAGAGTATATACTGATCCAAGTTGTAAGTTTGAATTTTTTGGTAATCTACGAGGGGGCGGCTCAAATCCATACTTAGGCGAATCCGGTTATTTTAATTTCTATGCAACAAATTCAACTCAAATATTACATTCCGGTTATGTAATGCCAATTGAACAAATCGGACTAAAACTTTGGCAGATAAATTATGTAAATGTATATACAACGTGGCAACATGGAATATTAACATATCATCATCCTGCAAGTTTAACAACAATAATGAACATTTGTTTAAATAAAAACGTTTTACCTGTTCCAACAGGTGTTGAGATACAATTAGCAAGTTATTAAAGGAAATAAAGAATGGCAACTTTAACAAGATTGACCGGGAAGGTCTTTGCCGGCAATGCCGAATTGACTAATTTAGGTGTGTTTGGTAGTGCAGCAGATGGCGAAGGTATAAATCCAACCGGAACAAATACAGAAGCACAAATTCAGGCCGACTCTGCTTATGAAGCAGGATGGACAGATGCTGTAGTTACTAATAAAAATTTTCCACCAATAGAAGAAGTAAATGGTGTTTTACGAACAATAAGTTATCAGGCTTGTTATTTATTACAAGAGGGTATTCCAGTCTGGGACACAAATACTGTTTATTCTAACACTTCTATTGTTAAAGTAATTAATGGAAGTCAATTAGACTTTTATATCTCTCAAAGAGAGCAAAGCGGCAATACACCACAGACTGACGGCGGAACAAATTGGAAAAAAGCAATCATAACAGGGGACAGAGAAATTGGCGTTCCTCAGATCACCTTAGATTTTGACAGTGAACTTCCTGAAGGATATGTTGATCTAGACGGCAGAGAAGTCTCGCAAACCACTTATAATAATTTATATTCAATTTATCAGAATACTTATAACAAAGGAGATGAAGATGTCGGTAATTTCAGGCTTCCTGATTTTACTGACAGAGCAATTTATGGTGGTTTTACAGCCGGTTATATAGATGCCGGTTTGCCTGATTTGGGACTTACTGTAGAATCAAGCGGATATCACAAGCATACTGGATCAGCAGTTCAAAATGGCAATCACGACCATGATGCAACATCAAGAAATAACGGATCCCATCAACATGCTTCAGGAAGAACATCATCTAATGACGATGGTGGCGATTATTTCACTACTGGTAATCAAGACAATAAGTCAGGTATATATACGCTGAGTGCAGGTTCACATAATCATGTAATTGACGTGGATAAGAATGGAAATCATACACACACTTTAAATATTGATTACGACGGCACTCACTCTCATTCTATTACGACAAATGCAATTGTAGGTTCAGCCAATACTGTATTAACAGATGGCATAAAAGTAAGAGTTTTCACGAGGTATAAATAAATGTATTGCTATAAATATAATCCAACGACATTTGAATATATTGAAACTAGAAAGGCCCATTTAGATCCTGAAGAAACAAAAGCACAAGGAACTGAAGTTTATGCCTTACCAATCAATGCGACTTTTAAAAAACCACCTCAATTAATAAAATTTAAAACGGCTGTATATAACAAAGAGAAAGATATATGGAAAACCGTCGATGATTTTAGAGGTGAGTACATCGTAAATTCTTCAATGAATGTTCAAATAATGCATGTAATTGGCGCACTTCCTGACGGTTATATCAATATTACAAAGGAACAGGCCAATATTATTATAAACGATCCTGTTTATTTCATTATTGAAGATGGCCAATTAATAGAAAATCCTGATTATGAGGAAATAAAAAGGCAACAGGAAGCGGAAAAAATCGCTAATTTATCAATGACAAAATATGACTTTTACAAGCATGTATGTCAACCGCATGACATTGACTATCAACAAATAAAAACAATTCTTGCTTCTAATGATGAAATTGCGGCAGCTTGGGAATTTTGCGAACGTATATGCAGAAATGATGAGCTATTAAATAAACATTTAAAGGATTTCATTCCTGATATTACCGATGCGGAACTTGATGAGATATTTAAACAATTTGGGAAATAATAAAAAATGGTTTACAAAAATGATGACATGGGCGCATTTGGCGGCAAAATAACCGTTTATTTTGACAATCCAAACAATATTGTTATAACAAGAGCTGAATTTCAATGCGGATGCTACTATAAAAGCATTGAAAATCCTATATTTCCTCTTGAATTTAAGCCCACAAGAGAAGATACAGCTAAGTTTAATAATACCAATATTTGTTATTTAAGGGTTTATGACAATAACGGGCTTAGAAAAACTTGCAAAGGCTCAATGACTATTTATGCACAAAACGAGGTTATAACACATAATGACGGATTATGTTGCTAAATTTAATTTAGAAGAAGAAAAAATTAACGCAATTTTTAAAATTGATGTACTTCCTGATAAAGTATCACAACTTGAAAACGATTTACACTTTCAAACCGATGAAGAAGTTGCTGCTTCAATTCAGGCTGAAAGCGATATTATAAACAGCAGAATTGACAGCGTTGAGGGAGCTTTAAGCGACAGCATTAATGCTGTTGACGACAAATTTGATAGTATCACAGGAGCATTAGACAACAAAATCGATTCTATTAATGGCGCATTATCTGATTCGATTGTGGCTGTTGATAATAAGTATGATTCTATTACCGGCGGACTTGACGATAAAATCGATTCTGTTGAAGGGGCATTAATTGATTCAATAACAGCCGTTGACGGCAAATATGATACTATTACAAGCAATTTATCGGATAGTATTACGACTTTATCCGATACTCTTGAAGCCTATAATACAGCTTTAAATGATAGAATAGACACTCTTGCAGGAGCTGTAAGCGACTTGGACAGCACAGTCTCAAGTAATTATACGACTTTAAATGATAAAATTGATTCTATTAATGGCGCATTAAGCGACAGCATTAATGCTCTTGACAGTATTGTTTCTAATAATTTTACAACATTATCGGATAGTATAACGGCTCTTGACAGCGTTGTTTCGAGCAATTTTACAACATTATCAGACAGTATTGTCGCTCTTGATAGTGTTGTAAGCTCAAACTATACGACTTTAGACAATAAAATCGACTCTGTTAGTGGAGCATTAACTGACAGTATCAATGCATTAGACAGCGTTGTAAGTTCAAATTATACGACATTAGACGATAAAATTGACAGTATAAGCGGTGCATTATCTGACAGCATAAGTGCAATTGATTCAATAATAAGCGGATACGGCGACATTGTTACATACAATGCCGCTGATTTTGCTGACAGCGCACAGGGCGCTCTTGCGGATACAGCTTTACAGCCAAATGACAATATATCTGAATTAATAAACGATGTTGGATATATTACAAGCGCTGCATTACCGACAGTTAATAACAGTTCAATAGTTTTTCAAAAAAATGGAACGGGCTTTGACACAATAACTCTCAATCAAGTTTCAGATGATACAATTAACATTTCTGTTCCAACTCAAGCTTCAGATGTTAGCGCTTTGCCTGACAGCACGACAATAAATGATTTAACTACTACTGCTCAACAAAACGCTTTAAATTCAGGGGCAACATCAACAAATATCGGTCAAATTGCGACAAATACACAGGCTATTTCAGACGAAACAACCGCAAGAGAAAACGCTGATATTGGTTTACAACAGCAAATTGATGCAATTGTAAGCTCATCCGATGTTTATGATATTGTCGGCACTTATGCTGAATTACAAGCCTATGATATAAGCACAGTTCCCGTTAACGACATCATTAAAGTATTAGTTGACAGTACACACGACGATGCTGCTACATATTACAGATGCACAGAGAGTGGCGGTGTTAAATCTTGGACTTATATCGGCTCTGAAGGTGCATATTATACAAAAGGCGAAGCTGACAGCACTTTTGTTCCACAAACGAGAACGATTAACAATAAAGCATTATCAAGCAATATAACTCTTGATGCTTCAGATGTTGGCGCTTTGCCTGACAGCACAGTAATTCCGGCAGCACAAGTAAATTCTGATTGGAATGCTGTAAGCGGAGTTGCTGAAATCTTAAATAAACCTACAATTCCAACCGATACAAGCGACTTAACCAATGGCGCAGGATATATAACAAGCGCTGCATTAAGCAGCTATGTTGATTTAAGTTCCGATCAAAATATAACAGGAACTAAAACATTTGTAGGTCAAAAGAAAATTGGCTTTAAACAATCAAGCTCAAGTGATAAATTGGGTTTTACACTATATAATAATAGCGGTACAGAAAAAGGCTATCTTGAATACAATCCATCAAATACAGTTGATAGTGTTCCTTTGATGACATTAGGCAACTATGCTTCGGCGAGTGGTGGTTTAACTCATGTAGGTTTTAGGAAATATTCGAGTATTTCAGGTGCAAGCGGTGCATATAATTTATTGACACCGTTAATTTCTGATGCAAAAACACCGTTCAATTTAACTACAACATACACTAATTTTTATTTACCTTTAGGCTTCACAGACGGAAATACTACTGTTTTAACGGCAAAATCAGGAGTTGTGGATTTAAGTTCGTTATTGCCGACAGTTCCGACTAATATATCTGCATTTACAAATGATAGCGGATATATTACATCATCGGCTTTAAACGGTTACGCAACTGAAACATGGGTAACCAATAAAGGTTATGCTGTCGCTTCTTCTCTTGCAACAGTAGCAACAAGCGGAAGCTATAACGATTTAACCAATAAACCTACTATACCGGCAGCACAAATACAATCAGATTGGAATCAAACCAATACAAGCGCTGTTGATTACATTAAAAACAAACCGACAATTCCGAGCGGTGTTATAGTCGACCAAGTTTATGATAGCACATCTACAAATGCACAAAGCGGTGTTGCTATTGAAGGCGAATTATCAACTAATTATCAGTCTAAATTGGTCAGCGGAACTAATATTAAAACTGTTAATAATACAAGTATATTAGGAAGCGGAAACATATCTGTCGGAACGGTAACTTCTGTAAATAATGTTGCTCCTATAAGCGGAAATGTAAGCTTAACTATACCTACTGTAAATAATTCAACAATTACTATACAAAAGAACAGTGCAACCGTTGACACATTTACACTTAACCAATCAACCGCAAAAACTATCAATATTACTGTGCCTACAGACACAGGCGATTTAACAAACGGAGCAGGGTTTATTACTGGCATAACCTCTGCAATGGTAACAGGTGCTTTAGGTTATACACCATATAATTCAACAAATCCAAGCGGTTATCAGGCGAATGTAATTGAAACTGTTAAGGTTAATGGAACGGCTCTTACACCGTCAAGTAAAGCGGTTGACATAACTGTTCCTACAAATAACAATCAACTTACAAACGGCGCAGGATATATAACATCAAGTGCTTTAAGTGGTTATGCTAAAACTGCTGATTTGGCGACTGTTGCAACAAGCGGAAGTTATAATGATTTAAGCAATAAGCCGACTATACCTACTGTAAATAATGCAACATTAACTATACAGAAAAACGGAACGACTGTTAAAACCTTTACTGCCAATGCAAGTAGTGATGTAACTTGTAATATTACAGTTCCTACAAACACAAACGAGCTTACAAACGGGGCAGGGTTTGTAACTACAGATACTAAAAATACGGCAGGAAGTACAGATACAAGTTCAAAAATATTCTTAGTTGGTGCAACTTCTCAGGCTGCAAATCCTCAAACATATTCACACGATACAGCTTTTGTCGATACGTCAGGACAGTTAAACTCTGCTAATCCAAGTGCTAATACAAACAGTACGGTAGTCGCTACTACAAAATGGGTTACTGATAAAGGATATACAAGTAATTCAGGAACAATTACAGGCATTAAAATGAATGGTGTAAGTAAAGGTACATCAGGAGTTGTAGACTTAGGAACTGTTATTACTGATATATCAAGTAAACAAGATACTTTAGTTTCAGGAACAAACATTAAAACAATAAACAATACAAGTATTTTAGGAAGTGGGAATATAAACATATCAGGTGGTAGTGGTGCAGATACAGATTTAAGTAACTTATCGGCAACAGGTAAGGCAGTTATTGATGGACAATGGGTAGCGAGTTATCAAGGTATTATCAGCAGCAATACTTCTCTTAATGGTTCTACAGCTTTGACAAAGAGGATTGATTTGCCTAATGACGGTAACGACTATGAAGTCTTACTTAGAGGAATAGTTATAACGGGTGCTTCAACTGGTAATTTTGCTTATTTGATTTGTAATGGTACTAACTCATTAATTACATCAGGAACTTATATTACAGGCTGCACAACAAGGGCAAACAGTTCAGTTTATTCAGTAGGTTCAGGGATTATCACAGCAAAATATGTGGCAAGCACAGGAACAAATTTGAGTATAACAAGAAATACTGGTTATAACGGAAATTGCTCTGAATTAACAGTAATTGCTTATAGAAGAATAGGAACAAATTCATGACGTATTATTTAATGGTAGAAAATAATAAAATTATTGGTTCAAGTGAATGTATTTCAGGTGGCGATATAACAGATATTGAAGTATCACAAGAAGTTTTTAACGATTATATTCAAAAGCCATATAAATACTTATATTCAAATGGCGAGATTGTTATAAATTCCAATTGGCAGCAAGAAGAACAGCAACTTGAAAGACAAAGACTAGACGCATTAACTCTTACACCTGCTGATGTTGAGCGTGCTTTGTACAAAGCAAAAGGAATGGACTTTAATGATTTGAAAGCTTTAATTGTTCAAGCATTACCTACAGTTGATATTAAAGGCTTATCAATCGAATTTAGAGCAAAAGACTTTTACAGAGGTGCTACAGCTAACGGATTAAGGCTGTTTGATGTGGTCGGGCAGTTATTAGGTTATAGTCCGACTGATATGGATTATCTATTTGAACATAAGGAGTTGCCAGAGTAATGAAAGTACAAGCCGTTAGTTTTGGATATCATCACAGACTAAAAACGGCTTGGAAGAATGGCGAAATACCAGAGTTAATACATGATTTCTATGACGGTTCTTTGTTAGATGCAGATACTTTAACATTAGAGCACTTAAAACCTGTTTCAAAAGGAGGAAAGACGACCTTAACAAACTTAGTTTTAACCAGTTACGCAAACAATCGTAAGCGTGGCAACAAAGACATAAGAGATTTTATAAACATTGAAGCTGCAAAAAAATATATTGAGGAAGCAAAACAAATCAAAGTTAAAGGTATTAATGGTAAAAACTATGCAAAAAGCCTCATAAATCGTTTAAAAAGCTTAGGGGTTAAAATAGAATTATAAGGAAGGATATACAAATGCTAAAATTTTACGATAAGTTTATAATTCAACCGCAAGATGATGAAGGCGGTGGTGGCGGTGCAACACAAATAAATGCCACTGTAGTTGGTGGAACGATAGGTGATGATTTATCTTGGACTAGTATTGCTGCTAACGAATATGTTGCTATGACGGAAACATTACCATTATCAGTTGCAAATAGTTGGGAGTTCCAAACAAGCTTTAAGCGAACTGGTTCAGGCAGTAATGTTCCATTATTATTGTCTTGTACGGGAACAACAGATTATCAAGTTCCTCAGATTCTATTATCGGACAATGTAGTTTTTGTGTTTTTAAGTTCAAACGGAAGCAGTTATGACCTTTATGGGGCAAGTATTGGGTTATCGATAGTTAGTAATGTTGTTTATAATATTAAATTCGGCTTTGACGGCAGTAAATATTATTTTGATTATAACTATGATAATTCTGAAAATTATACAAGGGCTTGGTATATTGAGACAGCATCTAAAGTATATTGCAATGTTCCTTTTATGTTTATGAATACCGGTATGGATTTAACACGAAATTTAGAAGGAACAATGTATTTTGCAAAAACAAAATTCATCATAGACGGTGATGTTTATTGGGAAGGTACAAAATAAAAGAAAAGGAGTAAAAAATGGCGAATTTATATAGTGGAAATCATACTTTTTCAGGTTATAAATCACTTGCAGAATTGACAGAATTAACATTTGTTGATGGTAATACTTATAACATACAAGTCGTCGTTAATGAGCCATACTTTGTAAGAGAAGGGGAAGAAGGCGACGGATTTCAGAATTTTGATCCGGAATTTAAACCTTTTACATGGAAATTTGAAAACAATGACGATTTATATATTGGTTTAACGAATGCAAGACCTATATATTTAAATGTTGCAGGATAGGGGGAATTATGGCTTTATTTTCTAATATAAGAGATGCACTTAAAATTGCAAAAAAGATTAAAGAAATTAAAAATTATTTAAAAAATACACATTTGACCGAAGATATCAAAAACGATTTATTAGTTATAAAAGAAGCATTTAATCGTCTTGGGCATAAAATTCCGGCAATAAAAGACCTTTTTGAGTTAATTTTTTAAAATTACACCGCTCAGAATGCCCGTTAAGGGGCCTTAAAAATTTTTTAGGTGATTTATACCTCTTCAAATAGAAAAATGCAACCATGAGCAAAGAACAAGTTTTATTTATTGATTTCAATGTAGATCCTGATGTAAGAATTCGAGTTATAAATGACAACGAACCGGAAAATATAAAAAATCAAAAAAAAGCATTTCCTTTTGAACTTTTTAATACGATTACTGTCACAATAATAACAGATTTCAGAGAGTTTAGTTATGATATTTATAACGGTTATTACTGGAATGGTGCTGATATTCCGAGGGTATTTTGGCGGATAATTGGCAGCAGAACAAGCAATGAATTTCTAATAGCATCATTATTGCACGATTATATGTTGCAATTCAAAAAATATATGATAAAAGAAGTCTTTGAAAATCAGATTACTGTTGATGAATACAGACGTCTTACGTCATTAATTTTTAGAGAAAAACTAAAACATCAGGGAGTAAACACAATAAAAGCAAATATTATGTCATGGTGCGTTGATGTATTTCAGCACTATGGCAACCGTAAACAATGGAAAATTATGGGGAAAGAAGAATGAGTTTTAGTCCTGAATTTTATTTATCAGTAGTTATTCAGTTAGTTGCAATGGGCGTAGTAATTGGAATATATAAAACCACAATATCTTTTATGCAACAACAGATTCAAGAATTAAAAGACGATATGCGAAAATATAATAATATACTTGAAAGAATGATAATAGTAGAGCAATCAACCAAATCAGCACATCACAGAATTGATGATTTATTAAAGGATGATAAAAATGTATAGCTTTAGCGTTAAATCTCTGAATTTGCTCAATAATCCAAAGTTCAGCCCTTCACTTCGTCTTTTATTAATGGAAGCGATAAAAGACAGCCCAATTGATTTTACTGTATTAGAAACGGTGCGCACTCTTGAAAAACAAAAAGAATATTACGCAAAAGGAACAACAAAAACACTTAAATCTCGACATATACCTAGTACAAATAAATCGGGATATTCTGAGGCGGCGGACATTGCACCGTATCCGGTCGATTGGCAAGATTTAAACCGTTTTAGAAAACTTGCCGAACATATATTTAAAAAAGCCGAGCAACTTAATATTCCTATTACATGGGGTGGCACTTTCAAGACTTTAGTTGACATGCCCCATTATGAGCTTAAAAGATAACCATTCTCTCAAAGTGCGGCGGAAGCCTCTTAACAATGCTCAAATGCCGCCGCCGGAAGACCAACTAATTCTTCTTTTCATTCAAATAAATAAATCCTTTTAAAGACCGCCTTCACAGGCGGTTTTTTTATGCCTTTTTTAAGAAATATTACAATAAACAAAATAATATTAGATTATATGTATTGACATTAAATCTAAAAGAGTTATAATGAATATAGAAGGATTAAAAATGAAAGGCGGAAATTATGGCAACAAAAAGACAAATAATAGATAGAATATTTGAAATAATAAATATAGAAGAAAATCAAAAAAAATTAATGATAGCAAATATAGCATGGCTTATTATTACTATATGAAATTTATAGGTTTAGATTACAATCACTCACAAACCAAATACAGCATGGCACTAAATCTAAATAAATTCACAAGCTTCGAATATATAAGAGCATTACATGAAATAGAAAAAATTTGTTTATAAATAGAAAGGTGGAAAAAATGATGAACCAAAAAGAAAGATTGGAAAATTTCAAAGCGAATGCAGACCAAGTCGAAATGGAAGCAAATACAAGACTACACAGGGAAGCAATCGAAATGTTGAAAAAAGGTTTTTGCGAAAGATTTGTCGCTAACAAATGCTTTTTACCTTTAAGAGAAGTTAAAGAGTTAAAATTGAAATTCGTATAAAGGGGGTAGAATGACAAGAGGTGGTAAACGAGAAGGTGCAGGCAGACCGGTCGGAACTACAAAAGAAAACACTAAAAAGATGTATAGCTTTAGGCTGTCCGAAGAAGAGTTAAAAGCAATTAGAGAATTACTAAATAAAATGAGAACGAAAAGCGGCAAATAAGCCGCTTTTTTTATGCCTTTATTGTTTTAAAGGTATTCCATTTTTTTGTCTTAAATAATCGTTTTCTTCCTTAAGTTTTCCGTACAAAAACAAAACTTCATCAAATTTTGCTAAATCTTTTACAATTCTTTTATTCATTGCTTTTTCTCTTTGCAATTCTTTAAAGTAACAAATTGGATGTTCTTTGCATAAATCTCTTGTATTATCCTGTGGCTCCCAATACTCTTGCCTATACGCATTGCATTCAACGTCATTGTAGAACTCGCATTCTGATACATCAATACCGTCAACAATTATTTTATCTTTCATTATTCTTCCCCGCTTTGCTTTTTATTTTCAAAATCAATTATCGCCTTCGTCCAAGTATGTACTTTACGTTCATACTCTCTTTTTGTAATTATTCCGTCAAAATATTGTTTACATGGGCAAGAAGAATTAGGAATATCATCACATCTATCATTAGGAAATAGTCGACAGGCGATTAAAGGATAACCACGCTTGAACTTCTTTGTATCAAATTTATATTCACAATTTAAAATATCCATTTATTTACATCCTTATATTCCATTTAATTTTTTTAAATCATCTTCTTTTATTAAAATGTCAAATTTTAAATTATTAATAGTTAATACTGCTGCTTTATAGCCGAAGTGCATCTCACACTCTGCATTTTCAATAGGCTCAATTTTATGACCGTCAATATATAATTCTTCCATAACAACCTCATTTTTATATTAAAAGTATAACTCTTTTTTAAACTTTTTAAAACTGTACAAAACCGTTTGAAACTAAAAAGAACATAAAACAGGCTAAAAGTATTATAGATACTAAGATTATAATAATTATATTTTTCTCTTTTTTGATTTTTTCAAACTGTTTCAAATTTTCTTGGATTTGATTTTCAGATTTTTTCAAACTTTCTTCAACAGATTTTTTCTCTTGTTTAAGTTCAATAATTTCTTTCTCAATGGCAGACTGCCCGTCTGTTAAGAGTTTCAGACTATAACCATAATTCTGTAAACTTGATTTATGAATTTCTTTTATCGTTTCCAAACTTTTATTAAAAAATTCAAATGTTTCTAAACTTAAACTTTTTTGAACTTCTTTGTAATTATTTGTAACATTTTGAGCAAAACTTTCTTGAACTTCTTCGGAAATTTCAGAACTTTCAAAATTTTCTGAACTTTTTTTATTTTCTTTTAATTTTTCTATTTCTGAGGGAGTTAAAAGTATTTTTTGACCATCTATTCTCTCAACAGTTTGAAACTTTCCTGAACTGATCCAATAATATACTTTGGATTTCTTCCAATTTAAAACAGACATAGCCTCAACGGCCGATAACTCCACCTTATTTTCTTCCGACATTTTAAAACTCTTTCAAACTTTTCTAAAAAATCCACTTCTTTGACAAAATTATAACATGCTTTTTATCATGGTATTAGCAGGGAACGAATAAAAGCATGCTATTTGTAACCTTGCTTAACAAACATAAAAATAGAAAATAAAAAAGCCTTGGGAGGATAAACCGCCAAAGCCTATAATATCAAATCGCAATATTATTATAGGTGAAATCCTCCGGAAGGTCAAGATTGTTACACCCTTTTTTGATTGGAGGATATAAAATGGAAAAATTCGGAACAGTTGAACTCTCATATCATGATCATGACATGATAAGTCATGGATTATGTCATGAGGGTAATAATACCCTTATATGTCATGATTCATGTCATGAGGAAGAACAACAGTTATTATCAAAAAGTGACTGGTTTTATTTGGTAAATCAACTGGAACAATGGAGAGTTTTCAATCCACGTGCTGTGGTAAAAAGAAACCCCGTTATTGCGTGGAAAGTAATGTGTTTGTGTAAAGACCCACAGGTTAGAGTTAAAGGTGCTTATTTCACAACGTGCTTCCGGCGAGAATGTTTTAAGGCAGAATTAAAAGCTAACTTGGCTTAAGTCAATAGAGCGGATAATCAATATTATACTTTTTAAGCCAGCTTAAAAACTCTTCAGGCGTTAGCTTCTTAATTTCACCGTTTGCCCAAAAATTATATATCTTAAGATCTTCTGGTTTAAATTTTTTCATAAGTATTCTAAATGACGTCCGCTCAATCCATTCTTTGCCGTTTTTTTCTATCCATTTGCAATCAAAAACTTTGTGCATATCATAAATCAAGCACAAATCATTATTTGAATTGAATATAACAAAGGGGCAAAAATTCATATTGAATACAACTAAGCCTTTATATCCGCTTTTTTCCCAAGTTTCAATATATTTTTTTTGATGATAAAGGCAGTTTATGCGCCCATGCTCTTTAGTTGCAATATATAGCATTTCTTTTCTATCATATTGCGGATATTTATCGGCAAATTTTTCATAGTCAAAATGAAGATTCCAACTTTCCCATAGTTGTTTAAAAATAACCTTGCGATCTTTTTCATTAATGTTTAATGCTTCAGGATAATTGCAAACATCTTTATAATGTTTACTGAGATCTTTTATTATTTGCTGCATATCTTTAGACGCGTCAATAATCAAATCATTTTCTTTAGTTTCTTTTCTATTTAAAAAATCAAATATTCCCATTATAATCGGAAGCTCACATTCTTTATGACTTTACCAATTATTTTAAAGTCAGCTTCTTGAAGTTGTTGTTTTGTTAATTGTCTTACTGTTTGGCCCGACGGTGCATAGGCTTTAAACTCAATGCCGTCATCTATTAACTCGGTCATTTCTCTTATCCAAAACTTTGAATTATTGCGGCTTGTTGCGAAATACACGCCGCTTCCGTTTGCGTTTACCCTTGTTTCATTTAGATCTATTATTAAGACATCGTTGTTGCGAATTTTATACCAATAATCTGCCATTTTATCGCCGTTCATCGCAACAATACACAGTTTATTTCCCCATTCTTCAATAGAACTTCTCTGTGCTATTACAAAGGGATATTTTGGGTTTTTCATTTCCTCCGGGGTAAATTCCCAATAATCAATCTCAATAATATCATATTTTTTTATTTTAGAAGTTTTATTTGTTACACTTTGATTATTAATGTTGTTATTTAAAAAATAATCATCAAGTAACAATTCTTCCCATTTTTTTAATTCTTGTTTTCTTGTAATTCTGTTTTGAACTGCCTGTCCACTGCCTAATCCCAATACTTCGGCAATTTTTTTATATGTAATTTTTTGTTTTGTTTCAATTTGTAAAGCGTTGATTTTATCGTCTAATAGCATAACTCAAGCCTTTTCTCTTTTTATTTGTTTATTTGTGATTATTTTTGTTGACATAAAATTATAAAAGTTGTAATATATACTTATTGGGTTAACAAACTATAAAATAGTTAGTTAACTAATAACACAAAAAATAACACAAAGATAAACGAAAGTAAAAATTAGTTTAATAAATGTAAAGGAGAGTTATGGAAAACGAAAGAAAAATTACAGTAAATATTGCACTTCCAATTTCATTGGTTGAGAAGATTGATAAAAAAAGAGGAAGAACCTCAAGAAGTGAAATATTAAGAAGATTAGTATTAGAAAATTGTGATTTAAGCAAAATAAAAGCAGTTTAAGCATTGTTCAGTTGAAAATCAAATCGCAAACAGCACCGAATATTTATTCAAGGGCTTAGTTTGCAGTGCAAAAAAGGAAGGAAATTAAAATGTTTAAATTAAAAATTAACGAAAAAATATTAACAATCCCCAAATCAAATTTAAGATTCTTGGCTATTTCAAAGGCAATTGATCTAAATTTAAATGTTAAATTGGACACAGTAGAAGATGCAATTAAATTTTTAAACAAACTAGGAATTGAGGTGTTTGAATAATGATGAATTTTTTAATTTTATCAGGAACGGCAATAACAGCATATTTAATAGCAAAGCTATTTGTTTTTATAGATAGAAAGATTAGTTTAATGGCTTATTATCGTGGCAAATTCTATCAGAAAAAAATACAAAAGCTGCACGACAATGCATTCTATTATTATTACGACTTGATGCAGATGTGTCCGCAGGATTTAGCTTACGACTTAGCGAGTCGTGATATTAAAAGGCTAAAAAAAGAGGGCAAAATAGATTTTTTATATAAAAAGTTAAAACAATCTGGCGTGGCAGATTAATTGCATATTCACATGGCTAACTATCATAAATTTCGTGTACACCACGCATTTTTTTACTAAATAACGAAAGGACAAAAGAATGGAAGAAACAAAACAAGTAAATGAACTGGCAGTTCTTGAAGAAGAGCCAAAACAAACAGGCATTGTGGCGGTGAATGAGTATTTTCAATTAATGCCTGATCCTGCAAAAGTAGCACAAAGAGCAGATTTAACAAAGGGTATGCTAACAGCGTTAACAAGGGTAGTATCACCTTGTAACATCACAGACTTTAGCGGCAAGCCGTATTTTGACCATTTAGCTTGTGAGCGTATTTCAAAAATTATGGGTTTGGTTATAAAGCTGAATGAAACTGATGACGGCAGAATTGATTATGAAAAAGTTATCGAAGACCAAACTAATAATAAATACACAATTTATTTGACGGGCCGCATTTATTACACCGGAAGAGAGCAAGATTATGAAGTTCAGGAAGGCTCAAGCTGCTCATTTGATGATTGGTATAGTCAATATCAGAATGTTGAATGGACAGAAGACGAAAACGGCAAAAAACATAAAAAAGTATTAAATGCAAACGCACTCCCGGAATCCAAAGTTAGAGAAAAGGCAAGAGCAAATCTGATTCAAAGACTTGTTAAAAAATTCTTGGGTTTAGATTTTACTTGGGAAGAATTAGAAGCCGCAGGAATTGACCGCAGTAAATGTAAAGGTTTTACTTTCAGCGGTAATAAAGGGGCAGACAGCACCGACACAATGGATAAAAAGAAAACAGTATGGAACAAAATTGTTGAAATTTGCAACGGAAATATTGACCTTGCTAAAAAATCACTTCAAAAACTTACTTCTTTTGAAAAGAAAGACGGCACTATGTTTGACGGATATACAGATATAAATAAAGTTTCTGAAAAAATGCTGCCTAACTTGATTAAGAAAGTAGACGAAAAATACAAGGAATTTGAAAAGGATGCACAAAATGCTGACAATGAATAATCCATACGAAAACGGTGTTATTAGAGAATCGGAATTTCCCAACATTGCCGATACGATAAAACAAAAAATTATCGGTGAAAAAACAAAACAATATGCCTGTAATAGTTTATGGGCTTCGGAAGCGGCTCACGATTGCACAAGATATTTAGTATATCAGCAATGTAATTGGGAAGAAGCAAAACAAACAGAAGAAGATTTATTGCTAATCTTTAACGAGGGTAACAATCAGGAAGACAGGCTTTTATTAGACCTTCAGAACGCAGGAATAAAAATAAAAGACCTGCAAATACAAATAAAAATTGCGGATGCAAACATAACAGGAAAACTTGACTGTGTTGCTGTTGTAGAAGATAACAACGGCAAAGGTGCTTTTCTTCCGGTGGAAATAAAATCAATGTCCGATACTGTTTATAACGCAGTAAATACAGTTGCGGACTTTCAAAAATATCCTTGGACACGCAAATATTATGGTCAGATGCAGATTTATCTTAAAAATGATTTGTGGTTTTACCCTGAAGGATATTTTTTAGTAAAAAACAAATCAACCGGGGCAATAAAGATTATAAAAGACTTTGACGGCGGAAATACTATCAAATTTAATGAGCAGTATTGGAACGAGCTTGTTAAACGTGGCAAAGAAATAAAAAAATACGTTAAAAAGATAAAAGGTATTCAATCGGATATTGATGACATTGCCTGCTGTGACGAAATGACCGAATTAGAAAAAATGGAAGAAATAAACGCTCTAATAGCACAAATGAAATATCCGGACAGAATTGAATATGACCTTAAAGTTTGTAAAGGCTGCAAATATGAGCATATTTGTATAACGGACTTAAAAGGCTCTATTGGTGCGGTTATTGAGAATAAAAGCATATTAGAAGCAGTTGATAAATATTACAAAGCCGCAACTGTAAGACCGATATATAAAGCTGTTGAGAACGATTATCAAGCGACATTGGATGTATTAAAAGAATTATTCCCTCTGCAAGAGAAGATGTATTTCAGTCCGAAATATTTAATACAAACAAAAGTTGTAAACGGCAAAAAACCATATTTAAAGTTTGAAGTGGAAAGTTTAGAGAAGAAAGAACAAACAGCTAATGCTTAATGATGATATCGAAAGAGTAAATACAGGATTTGTTAGTTTATGGCGATGCATAACTGACTGGGAATGGTACACAGATGTGAATACATTTAAGTTATTTATGCATTGCCTTTTAAAAGCAAATTTCAAAGATAAAAGTTGGCAGGGAATAAAAATTAAAAGAGGTTCTTTCATAACAAGCCTTGATAATCTTGCATTTGAAACGGGTTTAACAAAAATGCAAGTAAGAACTGCTATAAAAAAGCTAAAATTAACACACGAAATAACATGCAATTCAACAAGCCGTTATTCAGTAATAATCGTAAATAATTACAATTTGTATCAACCGAATAACACGCAAATTAACACTCAAATAACATACAAGCAACACACAGATAACACACAGATAACACTAACTAATAATGATAATAATGATAATAATGTAAATAATATATTATTAGGGGAAACAAAAAATAAAAATTTTATAATACCTTCTTTAGAAGAAATTAAAAATTATTGTATTGAAAGAAAGAATAATATTAATGCTGAGCATTTCTATGATTATTATTCTTCAAAAGGTTGGATGATTGGCAAAAATAAAATGAAAGACTGGAAAGCTGCTGTTAGAAATTGGGAGCGTAATAAATTCAGCACGAATCCTATTGCAGAAAAACAAAAGGTAGAAGAGGAAGAAGTTTATAACTATGGAATTGGATAATACACCGGTAGATGCACGCTTACAAGAAGACTTTGAAAAAAATGTCTTGTTGCGTATAGTAGGCGGAGAGAACTATAAAAAGAAAGATTTTATATTAAACCATTTATGCCCGGAAATGTTCACAAAAACATCTCACAAAGAAATTTTTAAAGCAATACAGGCGGTTCAAAAATGCATTAAAAACGGTGAGAATATAAAGCTTGATGTTGTAGAAATTATTGCAAAAAGCAAAAACGAACTAATAAAAAAATATTTATTAGAGCTTAATGAGGAATACATAACAAATTACGATGCTGATTATTATGTTAACAAACTCGTTCAAAACTGGGCCTTGAAGTTACGCAGGGAAGCGATAACGGATGAAGAATTTGAAAAGATAAAAAACCTTGAACAAAAATATTACATAAAAAATGATGTTTGCTCGATTTCTTCAAAAACAGGCGAGCTTGTAATGGAATATTTCGATAAATGGGAAAGTAAACCGATAAAAACCTATTACCCACAATTAGATGCTAAAATAGGCAACCTGTTCGGCGGAGATTTGATTATTTTAGCAGGTGCAACCGGAATGGGTAAAACGTGTTTTATGTTAAATTTACTCACCAACATGGCTGAAAAAGGGATTAAAGTTTTATTATTTAGTCTTGAAATGCCGTTAAGACAATTACAAAACAGAATAATTGCAAGCAGAACCGGTATTAATTCCGAAAAATTCAGAAAATTTACAATGGATAACTGGGAAATAAAAAAATATTCCGGTTATGCCACAGGGGAAGATTTCAAAAAATTACAAATTGAAGTTTGCACTAAATACGACTTAACAACGGCAGATATTAGAAATATAGTCAGCAGCTCCGATGCCGACATTGTATTTATTGACTATCTCGGCTTAATTAAAAGCGACGTCAGAGGCTCTGTATATGAGCAGGTTAGTGCTATTTCAAGAGATTTAAAACTGATAGCAAATGAAGTAAATAAACCGTTTGTTGTAGCACAGCAATTAAACCGTATAAAGCAAGAGCGAAAAATTAAAAAGCCTGTATTATCCGACATAAGAGATAGCGGAAAGATTGAGCAGGATGCCGACACTATTTTATTTGTGTACAGGGAGGCATATTATAACCCGACTTTGCCTAACGATAGTATGACGATTATTATTCCCAAGAGCCGACATACAGGCGGCAGATGCGAACTTAAATTTAATTATAATGCCGATACTCAAAAGATAGAAGACAAAATCGGGACATTTATGGAAAGTCAGCAACAACAAAGACTGGGGGTATAAATTGACAAGAGATGAATTAATTGAATTAAACAAAAAATATGGGAAAAGCTCATTTTTTCAAGAGTTTTTGAGAGATGAACTTAAAAAAGAAATAAACAATATAAGGGTAGAAGTATTTAACGAAAAGGAGAGAAAAAATGGCTAAAAAGCAAGATTTAGAAAGACATCCGCAGCAATTAAAAGCGGAAGATTTATCGGATGAAGTAAGAGAATTTTTAGAAGGGGAAACAGAAGAAATGACAAAAGAGGAAGCTGTAGAATTAGAGGAAAAAGCAATCGAAGCAGAGCCGGTTGACGAGCAGAAAAAATATGCAAATAAAAAAATTGCTCTTGAGGAAGAAATAAAACTACTTGAAATGTCAAATACAGAATTAACAAAGAAAGCTGAAATTATAGAACACACTGTTGAAACCTTCTGTATAGAGTCAATATACGGTATGGAAAACTTCATCAAAGAAGCCATAAAAACATATACAGACAAAAACGATATTAAAGAAATTAAAAACGAAATTAAAAACCTTGAAACAGTATTTGCTTTTGAATCGTTATTAAGAGATTATAAAACGCTTGCAAGCGAACACAGAGCAACAATAACGGCAAACGAAAACGATATTAAAAACGATAAAGAGCAAATAAAAGAATTAGAAAATAAAATTACACACTTTCAAACCAAATTAGATATTGGGGATAAAGCAGAAACAGGCGAAAATGAAGCCTAATTTCCTTTCTAATGAGAGGAAGTCAATCTTCCGATTTCCTCTCGTTTTCTTAAAATTTAGAACAATCCACTTATTCGAGAGGGCAACTCTCACCGCCCTCTCTTTTTTTAAAAAGGAGTATTAATGAAAGTATTAATAGCTTGTGAAGAAAGTCAAAGAGTATGCATAGCATTTAGAAACAAAGGACACGAAGCCTACAGCTGCGATATATTAGAATGCTCCGGCGGACATCCCGAATGGCATATAAAAGATGACGTTCTTAAACATCTTGGCGAAGATTGGGATTTGGTTATTGCACATCCGCCATGCACCTATTTAACGGTTGCAGCAAATAAATATTATAACGTTGATAAATACGGCGATAAAGCAATTATAAGAAGATATCACAGGCAAAAAGCAATTGAATTTTTTATGGAGTTTGTGGGTTCTTTGTTTTACTGCGATAAAGTGGCAATTGAAAACCCCATTGGTGTAATGAGTACATATTACAGAAAACCTGACCAAATAATACAACCTTATCAATTCGGACACCCGGAACGCAAAGCAACTTGTTTATGGTTAAAAGGTTTGCCACCATTAAAACCAACTAATATTATTGAACCCGATATTATAAAACACAAATCAGGAAAAACTGACAGCAGGCTTCATTATGAAACGTTTAAATTGCCGCCTGCGGAAAGGGCAAAAATACGGAGTAAAACATTTGAAGGTATTGCAGAAGCAATGGCAGAACAATGGGGGTAGCTATGTACAAAAAAGAAAAGTTTTATAAATTCCGGGTAATGGGCCAAGTAAAAGCAAAGCAAAGTGTTAAATTTGCACAAATCGGTAATTTCATGCGGAAATATACACCGAAAGATGTTATTAATTATGCAAATTGGGTTAAAGATTGTTTTTGCAGCAAATACCCTGAACACATACCAAGTGAATTAATCGGATACTATTTGGAAATTAAAATTCTTGTATATATGAAAGTTCCGGATAGTTTCTCTAATAAAAAACGAGAATTAGCATTAAATGGCTACATCAGGCCCGATAAAAAACCCGACTGGGATAATATAAGCAAAAATATATGTGATGCTTTGAACGGAATCGCATGGCCCGACGATAAAGCAATAGTTGACGGTGAAGTCCACAAACTATATGCGGAAACAGATTATGTAATGGTTACAATAAGAGGGTTTAAATATGAAAACTGAACGAGAAATTGTACAAGAAATCGCAAATCTATCTGAGAACATTGCGATTATGGAAGAGATAAGAAAAAACACCACATATCAAAGCTGCAATCCCCAATCTGAAGCAATAAGAAATGCGGAAATTGAAGAGAGAGAAGAACAAATCAAAACACAAAAAGCAATGCGTGAAGCCCTGCTGTGGTTGTTTGAAGATGGAAAGGAGCTGCCGTTTTGAATAACTTTGAAAAAATAAAAGCTATGAGCATTGATGAAATGGCAAGACACCACGCTTTGTTTGCAAGAGCAGTCATTGACGGAGCTTTACAAGCATTAAAATTAAAAGCTATTAACTATCCACCATTAGAAATAAGTATTAATAATCAACTACAATGGCTTGAAAGCGAAAGCGAGGAATAGATGCAAAAGAATTGTGCAAACTGTAAAAACAGTTATATCAAAGACGGGTGTTACCTGATATGTGAAATTGACGGTATCCAAAATGACGTGGTTGAAAATTGTGAAAACTTTGAAGTGGATCCCGATTTACAAGAAGAAGTTGCAGAAGATTTATGCAGCACTTGTGATGTTGCGGAGCGGATGCGCGAGATGATATGGCTTGTTTCTAACGGAATGATGTCATACGCAAATTACACATACGAGGCAATGGCAGAAGTCTATGAGGAGCAAATTGATAAACTTGCAGAAGAAAAATGCAAAGATTACAAACAGGCTCTGAAAGAGATAAAAAGTATTGCGCAAAATCTTTATTACCAGTCAATAAAAGATCCGGTAAAAAGAGAAGCTGCAACTTATGAAATCATAGAAAAAGTGGAAGGGATATTAAATGATTAATTTGACAAAAGGTATACCGTTAGATTTAATTGCAATTTTAGTTTTTATTTACATATACACAAAGAGTAGATAAGGAGTATTTTGGAAAAATGAAGAAAATATTAGATGCTTGTTGTGGTTCTCGTATGTTTTGGTTTGATAAAAAAAATTCAGAAACAATTTATATGGATAATAGAGAATTAACAACCACTTTATGTGATGGACGTGAATTAAAAATAAAACCTGATATTGTGGCCGACTTTAAGAATATGCCTTTTGCTGATAATTCATTTTATATTGTTGTTTTTGACCCCCCTCATTTACGGTGGGCCGGACAAAATTCTTGGTTAAGAAAAAAATATGGACAGCTGCCCGAAAATTGGAAAGAAGAATTAAAGCAAGGATTTAATGAATGTATGCGGGTTTTAAAACCTAATGGTACTTTAATTTTTAAGTGGAATGAGGCGCAAGTACCATTATCAGAGGTTTTAAAATGTTTTTCAGCTCATCCATTATTTGGAAGCAGAAAAGATAGAACTTATTGGATAGTATTTTTAAAGGAGTGCGAAAATGAATGAAGTAGAGAAGCTATATAAAAATGCAAAAATAGCAAATATCGGCTATGATTCGTGGGATGACAAGGATTTATACCCAGAATTTACGGCTGAAAAACAGTTAGAGATTACAAAGTTTATTGGATTGCATTATGGATTTCAAATGCTTAAAAACGAAGCCTTTGATTATATTATTGCAACTAAAATATTTATTAAATATGAACTTGAATATAAAGGCTATGGTTATGGTTACAATGAAGCAATAGCGAATTTAGTAAATCACCTTTGGAAAGACCTAACAGAAGAAGAAAAAGCAGAAATAAAGAGGATTTTGGAATGAAGTATATTATAAAGAATTGCGGTTGTAACCCTGCTTGTGATGAATGTTATGTTAGTTGCAAAGACATCACCGACTGTGTTATGAAGAAGATTGTAGATGAATTAAGGAAAGAGGCTTGTACAGGAATTGATTGTTCTTGGTGTATGAATAAATGCAACTTTGAAAAAGTAACATTTTCTAAAAAGATACTAGAACTGTTAGAAATTGAGGAGTGCGAAAATGAATAATAGATTTAAGTTTAGGGTTTGGACAAAAGCACATAACCACTTGGCAGATGTTCATACTATACATACAGGAACGAATAAAGTAATTGTTTCTTCAAGATATGGTAATGTTTCAGTAAGCATAAATGAAAATAATATTCTTATGCAATGCACAGGCTTGAAAGACATAAACGGCAAGCTCATTTATGAAGGTGATGTGGTATTATTACCTGATGAAGAAGATGTATTTTTTGTAGTTAATTATGATATAGATAGAGCTATGTTTGTTGTTGAAAGTCAAATATTACATCTTTGTTGCAATTTTGATAATTATTACGGAAAAGAATTAGAAGTAATCGGCAATATATACGAAAATCCCGAACTGTTAAAGGAGTGCGAAAATGAATGAAGTAATCATAGACGGATGCAACGTGCTAGAAGAACGAAAATTTTTAATTCATACTGATAAATATAGTATTGGTGAAGATGGACTAATAGACAGAAAAATTCCTTTTATTTATATGTGTTATGACCTTGCTTTACAACTTCAACGAGCAAAAGCGGAATTGGAACAATATAAAAATGATATAGCAAGCGGTGTTGGATGTATTCAATGCAAAAAAGAGTTAGAAAACGATACTTTACACATTACGATAGAAAAACTCAAAGGTGATTTATATATTGCTGAAGATAGCTTAAGAGATTATATAGAACATTATAATAAACTTGAAGCTGAAAACGAAAAGCTGAAGTTGATGCTTTCAGAAAAATACGGAGTGTACAAATAATGCTTACGTTACATTTAAAAAAACAATGGTTCGATAAAATAAAAAGTGGTGAAAAAACTCACGAGTACAGAGAAGTAAAACCATATTGGACTAAAACTTTTTATGGGAATCTTACCGGGACAAAAATTGCATTTGCGTGCGGTTATCCAAAGGTTAATCAAACAGAAAAATGGTTACTTGCAAAAGTAAAATCAATGAAAATAATAAACGGAATGCAGTCTGACTTGAAGATTTGCGGTCTGGTTTTTGACATAGAATTTGAATTAATTTAATAAAAAATTAGGTGAAATGGCGGATTTGACAGAAATAGAACAGCGAGTTTTAGATTATGTCGTTGACTGTAAAACAAATTTTGAAATAGCTGAGGAGATTGGTTATTCTGAAAGGCAAGTCAAGCGAATAATTAAACGCCTTTTTAAACACTATAAAGCCGTAAGAAGAATTGAACTGGTGAAATATTATATTATATCACAATACAATAGAAATTAGTTGACCTTTTAGGGACAAAAAAATATGTTATAGTGCAAATGTAGAGAGCCGATAAAAAGACCACCTCTACCACCGGGGAAGGGGAGTGTTATGCCGTTTTTATGTTGCGGAGTGAAATATTCAAAAAATGATCCTGATACATATTGGTGTATTGATACTTACATAGTAAATACTCCAATCAAAAAAATAGTAAATAATCGCCGGGTGATTAAAGAAGTTGTAGATGTCCTAACTTGTAAAAAGAATGGATGTGTAAAAATACAAATATCACGTTATGGCCACGTTAAAGGCATAAAAAAAAGATTAGAACTTGAAGAACTCAAAGGTAAAAAAGCACAGGATTATATAGAAGCTACATCAAAAACAAGAATAAAACAGCCGACAAGAGCTCCGATGATTAATATTCCGCAAGGAAGCAAGAGCGACTTTGTATATGGTAAGGTTATCGATGGAATGACTCAACGTATCAGATATTTAAATGAGCAGGGTTGGGCTTCAAGTGAACTTATTAAATCAAAAGTAAAGGTTTTATAAAAACACACGATACAGAATGCGATTTAAGGCCGGTAAAAATAAAAACAGGTATTAACTATCCACTTAACTATTTAATCAATAATTACATAATCAATGTTATATATATATATTGATAAGCATGAAAAATAAACTCAAACATTAAAAAATAGACCAACTTTTTCATACACACACTAACCTTTAGAGAGAGAGGGAATAAAAAACCCTCTATTTTTTTATGGAACTAAAAGATTCAGGTACGACTTTAATTGCAGCAGAACAAGACGGAAGAAAAGCAAGACTCATGGAAATTGATTCCCATTATTGCGATGTTATATTAACAAGGTGGGAAACACTAACAGGTAAAAAAGCGGAATTAATAAATGGATAGAATTCCCTCATTCCAAAGAGACCACAATAATTTAAACCCCGGAATATATCTGCAAGAAGTAAAACACAATATTGCAATATACGATTTGAGGTTTGTTAAGCCAAATACAGTATTTATTCCGATTGAAGCAATGCACACAATAGAACATCTATGTGCAACATATTTTAAAATCCACAGCGATATAAAGGACTTTGTTATATCCTTTAACCCCGGCGGATGTCAAACAATGTTCTATTTGGAAATATTAAACTTACAAAATATCGACGTAAAAGAAGAAATATTGAGATTTATTGAATGGGCCTTTTCTCAAACCACCATTCCGGGTGCAACAAAAGAAGAATGCGGCAATTATAAATCTCACAATTTGAAGTTAGCAAAGAAATGGTTATTTGATTTTTACAAGGTTTTATTATATGGCAAGACCGAGGAAAATTAACAAAGAAATTGTCAGTAAATTAGAACAAGGATTTAAAATCGGATTAAACGACACAGAATGTTGTGTTTATTGTGAAATTAGCCGAGAAACCTTTTATAAATATCTTAAAAAAAATCCGGGGTTTTCTGACAAAATTGAGGAATGGAAAAAGCTCCCCATTGCCAAGGCAAAATATACAATATACAAAAACCTAGATGACCCAAGTGTTGCAAAGTGGCTGTTAGAAAGAAGAGATAAAGATTACTCCACAAAAATAGAACAAGAAGTTAAAACCAATCAACCGTCAATAACTCTAAAAATCGAACGTGCTGAAATTAAGGATGTAATAAACGATATAGATAATTTGGCCGATGAATGATTACGATTTATATATAGACAGATTGGAAAATAATTTACGTTATAGAACGGCAACTGCTAATGTTTGTTGTGAAAGTTTTAAAAGATATTTATTATCTGTATTCTATATAATCAATGGTACAAAATTTAAATTAAAGCCCTTCCACAAGCTCGTTATTAAAAAATTACAAGCCCTTGTAGAAAGTAAGAACACAAAAAGAAATCTCGCCTTGTGTTTGCCAGTAGGCAGCGGAAAATCATTAATAACTGAATATTTTATTACATGGTGCTTTGCAAGGTCTGTTAATAATACGTTTTGTTACACATCGCATTCTGACAGATTAATAAATAAGCTTTCTAAAGAATGCAAAGATATTATCGAAAATGAACACTGGCAGCTTTTATTTGAACATCCTTTAAAACAGGATGACCGTCAAAGAGTAAATTTTAGCTTTGCAGGCGCTAAAAACAGAACAGGATTAACCGCCGGAACAACAGGCGGAGCGATAACAGGTCTTGATGCCGGCAATCCTAACATTGAAGGTTTTAGCGGAGCGCTTATAATAGATGATCCGATGGATGCAGGGAACGCTCGTTATGAAACCGCAAGAGATGAAGTTGTTACTTATTACGATGAAAAGTTATCAACAAGACGAAGAACGCCGGAAACTCCGACAATCTTAATCATGCAAAGGCTTCACCTTGACGACTTAGTCGGATGGATTGAAAAAAATGAACCTGATTTATGGGATATCGTTAAAGTTCCTGCTCTCGATGAAAACAATAACAGCTTTTGGCCGGAAAGATATCCTGTTGAAGAATTGGAACATATACGGAGTGTAAATAACTTTAAGTTCCAATCGCAATACCAACAAGAACCTATTGCCGCCGGTGGAGCTGTTATTAAAACCGAATGGTTTAAATATTATCCTACGAACTTAGAGTTCAAATATAAAGCCATTTATATAACAGCCGATACTGCTCAAAAAGTAAGAGAACACAACGACTTTTCAGTTTTCATGGTTTGGGGAATTACCCAACAAGGAAAGCTTCATTTATTGGATGAAGTAAGAGGAAAATGGGAAGCTCCCGACTTAAAAAAACAAGTTAAGAACTTATGGTTACGTTGGGCAGATGGTTTAAACTGGGTACCTTGTTCAGGAATTTACATCGAGGATAAAGCATCAGGAACTGGACTTATTCAGGAATTAGCAGCAGAAACCGCAATCCCTGTTTTACCGTTACAAGCGGATAAAGATAAATTGACAAGGCTCGAAGCGGTTTTATCTCATATAGAAGCAGGAAACGTTTTATTACCTGACTCACCTGAAAACAATAAAGAATTAATTGCAGAATGCGAAGCATTTACAAGAGATGACAGCCACAAACACGATGACCAAGTCGACACTTTGGTATATGGTATCATGGTTGGTTTGAGTCACTTTAATGCTTCAATATTAGATTTGGAATTATTTTAATAATGACTAAAAAAAAGAAAAATATTGTAAACAATGCTTTGGCTGATGAGGTTTTTGATATACCCGCTGAGGCTTATTTAGGCGGTGCGCCTGTTTCAACATTTGGTGGTTTATTTGCATCAACTTTACCAGTCTTTATAACTTTAAATGCTTGGTGGCAAATAACATGCGAGTATGCTCACAATGGCTTTATGCAAACAGCAGTCAATCAAATTGTTGATGATGCTTTTCGAAATGATGGCATGCAGATCAATACTAAAACTCTTGACGATGACGAACTTGAACAACTCAAACAAGCTTTAGAAGATAACGGCGACATTGAAGCAATGAAAGACTCAATTCGTTGGGGACAAGTTTATGGCGGCGGTGTTTTATTAGCGAATACAGAGCAAGATCCTTCTTTGCCTTTAGATGAAAAACAATTAAAAGGTACAAATTTAAAGTTTTTATCAACAGATCGTTGGCATTGTGACAGCCTTGGTGTAAATATTGAAGTCGCTAAAAAATTCAGATTTTTAAGTGATCCAAGGGATATAACAGCGCCTTCTGTGGACTATGATAGAAGCCGAGTTGGCACATTTACCGGTATAAAATCACCTGAATATTTAAGAAGTATTTTATGTGGTTGGGGATTGTCAATATTTGAGGCAGTCTTACCACCATTAGCGCAATATTTGAAAGCCATGGGCGTAACACTTGAGCTTTTGGATGAGGCTAAAATTGACATTCTTAAGATAGCAAACTTAAACTCTTTGGCCACAAGCGCAAATGGTAAAAGACAAGTCAGAGATAGAATCAGACTTTTTGCAGAACAGAAGAATTATAAATCAGTTGGTGCTATGGATGTTACCGACGATTATTTACAAAAACAAGTTAATTTTTCAGGTTTACCAGAAATGATTACTCAAATCCAATTCTTAGTTTGTTCTGCTTTAAAAAGACCTTATTCTAAAGTATTTGGAAAAGGTGGAAACGGTTTAAGTGAACAAACATCCGACCTTGAAAACTATAATTCTCTAGTAGATGCGGAAATTAGACAGCCTGCAAAAAATCTCTGTAAATGGGTGGTTGATTTAAGATGTTTGCAGCTATTTGGCCGCAAAGTTCCTGATTTAAAGATTTCATGGAAACCTTTAAGAACTATGTCGGAACAAGAAGAAGCCGACATCAAAGATAAAGAGTTTGCACGATATATGCAGCTATTTGACAGACATCTTATAAAAGGCCAGGCCCTTGCAACTCACTTGGTACAAGAAGGAATTATTCCATTCACAGAGGATGAAATTAGTGCAATTGATGACGACTTTCAACCTGATGAAATAAGCAATATTAAAGATTTATCTGAAGCATAATGAACACAGCAAAATATATCGAAATTAGACAAAAGTATGTAAAGGCAATTCAAAGAGGAATGCAGCAGTACTTTTGGGATAATCTTTTTAAAGAATTATTTGCTATATTTCAAGATAACACGATACTCAACTCAAAAAGCGACTTAATAAATGCCATACAAACAGGGCGAATATATTACTATCAAGGCGCATTTAGAACTCAAAAGAAGTTCAGCAACAATGTCGCTTTAGAACTTGAGAAAATGGGTGCTAAATTTAAATTTGGTGCTTATTACATAAATGAAGCATCAATTCCATTAGATGTTCAAAATGCATTGTCTATTATGCAAGTTAAAGGCGCAGCTCAAATGGGAGCTATAGACAAAATATTAGCAACATTTACAGCTAAGACTTTAATTCCATTAGAGAAATTTATAAAAGAAACCGTTAAACTTGGTTTCAGGCAGCTTGAAACAGACATTTTAAAAGAAGCCATTGATAAAAAAGTTCCGGTTATTGAGCTTGGCCTTGCAACTCCAAAAGTAAAAGGACTTGAAAAGGCCGCAAAAGAACTCGATAAATGGCACGATAAAAGAGAAAAAGAAGCTGAGCGACTAAGAAAAGAATTAGCCGAAGCAGAGAAAAAGAAACAAACTGCAAGAGCTGAGGAACTACAAAACAAGTTAAGACAGCATAACTTTGAAACCATAACCGAAGCTCCAGAATTAGATGTAAAGATTGAAGATTTGGATGTAAATTACAAATCGGCCAAGATTGCTGAAGATTACATCTATAACATGAATTTTTGGATTAAGAAGTGGCAAACTAAAAACATTATAAAGATGCGCTCCGATATTATGGACTTATATCAAAAGGGCGCTCGAATACCTGAAATACAAGCATATATTGAGAACCGTTGGAAAATAGCAAAAGACAAAGCTGCATTCCTTGCAGAAAATGAATGCGGACTTGTAACGACAGCGGTACAAGCTGCAACATGGCAAGAGTCAGGAGCAGATGAGTTTATATGGGAACGCTCCGTATCAAGAGAAAAAAGGCCCTTGCATAAAACATATTATGGTGAAAAATTCAGATTTGATGAACCGCCAATATTAGACGAGAAACTTGGCATTAGAGGTTTACCACGTCAGATATGGAATTGTAAATGCGGAATGCGCATTGTAGTTCCTTCTATAGATAAAATAATGCAAGCAAAAAAAGAACAAAGAAGCATATATAAGAGAATACAAAATGCAATCAATAAAAGTACAAAACGCACTGATTCAGCTTGGAGATACAAACGATTCACAGAATGGGAGACCGTTTAAATCAAGGTTTATTCAGGCAGGGATAGCCGGATATCCTAACCAATTTGGAACGGTATTAATTACCAAAGAAACGCTCGACAAGTTCGTTCATACCCTTGAAGGCAAGCCGGTTATTATAAACCATAAAGACGATATAAAACCAGAAGATGAAGTCGGAAAGGTTGAGCAAGTTTGGTTTAATCCTGAAGACGGTTGGTTTTGGTGCAGCGGTTATTTAACAGACGAAACTGCAATCAATCTTATAAAAGACAAGAATTGGAGCGTATCCTGTTCTTATGATGTTTTACTTCTTGACGACGAGGGCGGCACTGAAAATAATGTTAAATACGACCAAGAATTCTTAAACGGTGTATTTACTCACTTGGCCATTGTTGAGAACCCACGCTACGAAAGGGCAAATATAGTTGTTAATAGCAAAACGCAAATATTAAACAATAATTTTAATCCAAATCAGAAAAGAAATGAAAGAGGGCAATGGGTAAAAGATGATGCATTAATACAAGAAAAAAAAGATAAATTAGTGCCTGTCAAAATTAGCAGTGATGAAATTCCGTCTTTTAAAACAAAAAAAGATCTTTCTCTTTGGGTTAAAGGTATATTTGCCGAGTTGGGAAGTTTAAATATTGCTGATACTAACACCGAAGTAATATTAACTGGTGCAAGCGCCAATCGAGAAACCGAAAAACGTCGAGCAACAAGAGAAGAAAACAAGGCAGTTTTTCAAAAGTTTCAAGAAATGGTTGAGAAAGCAATTAAAACAGATGAACGAGTTGCAGACAAAAACCATATTCATGATCAAGATTTATATTATAACAAGATGGAAATTGACACAATTCCTTATGAGGTCGAATTAATATTTGATTATTTAAAAGCAAATGATGAGTTTAGATATGCAGGTCATAAAATATTAAATAGCATTAAAATAGCACCTAGTCTCACGCAGGCTTTTAATGCTCTACCGACCGCAGGTGCTATTAATATTATGAACGATTTTGTAATAGATTTCAAGTCTAATATTACAAATACGAAACAAACCTTTGAAGAAAAGTTCACAGATGTTTTCTTTGAGGCCCTTGCAGAGGTATTATTAGAATCCAAAAGGGAGAAATAATAAAATGGATGAATTAAACGAAGTAAAAGAAACGCTAAAAGATTTATTTAGAAAAGCAATAAATAATTCAAACGATGACAACGAAAAGGGCCAATGGATAACCGTAAAAGGAACGCATGTTTTTATCCCTGACGGTGCTAACAAAGAAGAAGTTGTTGAGAAGTTCTTATCTGAAAAACAAGGAAATAAATCAGAAACAAAGAAAGAAACATCTGAAAAGCAGGAAGATAATCCCGATGATGAACTTGTAACTATCGTAAAAGCCGATCCTGAATATATTAAAAAACAAAAAGAAACAAACGAGCGTTGGCAAAAGGCTATAAAAGAAACAGCCGAACGAGAAGGTTGGGACAAGCAGGGCTCGGAAAAGGGACAATCTATTAATTGGGATGACCGAAAAGATAAAAAACAAATTGAAAAAAAACTTACAGAAATTGCTAAAAAAAGATTTGATACTATTGAAACATTAGAAACACAACACATCGACAATAAAGATTTTCATGACTTGGCAGTTTGGGGAATTAAAGATGTACTAACTGAAGCATATCAGGAAGGTGCAGGTAATAAAAACAAAGTTCCTGAAAAAATATTAGCTGATATCGCAAAAAAAGAGATGGATATTCCTACCTTGAAAACAAGGGAGTCTGATTCCTTAGACTTTCATGATGTGTCTGTATGGTCATTAAAAGAATCATTAAAAAAAGCATATTTAGCAGGTGAGAAAAATAAAATAAACAATTCAATACAAAACGGCCTTGAAAATATAATCGACAATTGCAAACCGGAAACAGAAGAGGACTTGCAAATACTCAAGGGCCTTAAAAAAATATTAGAAGAAGAATAATTATAATTCATATTTAAATCACTTTATTTACCATACACCTTGCATTTACAGGGTGTATGTTTTTACTTTGAATTTTACGAGATTAACACATAAAAAAGGAGCTAAAAAAGATGTCATTACTTCTAAAAATTACAGAATTAATAAACAAAGTACAAAATAGCAAAGGGGAACAAATGAGTACAAAAGACCGTATTTTGAACATCTTAAACGAAAAAGAAATCGAAGAAGATGTTAAAAAAGAAATCGAAAACGAACTCGACGAAATCGAGAAAGAAGAAAAAGAGAAAAAAGAAGATGTCGAAAACAAATGCAAAAACGAAAAAGTCGACAAGAGAAAACTTATTGATGAAGTCGGCGGCATTTTAAAAGGCAAAGTTGATGATGAAATCATCCGCACAGTTATCGGCAAGATTGAGAAGGCTGCTTATGACGAGTCTGAAGCAGGCACAGCTGATAATAAAAAAGTTAAAAATGAAGAAACTGAAGAAGACAAAGAAAAAGTCAAAGAAGTAGAAAAAGACGTTAAAGAAGACGTTGATAACAAGTGTAAAAACTCTGTTAATAATGCGGTCGACTACTTCAATAAAGTAAACGAAATATACAATGCTTCTTGTAAAGCAGGAATACAACAAAAATATGAAACACAATCTGACAGACTTGAAGCAGGCAATAAATATTAATTAGAAAAAGGAGATATAAATTATGGCTTTAAATTTAAACCAAGAAAAACTGACACCGAGAAACGCAGCATACGTTTATATGCCTAACGTTCCTCAACCACACAATTGCATTGTATCTGCATCACAAACAGATCCTATTGAAGCAGGCACAGTATTAACACTTGACACAGCAGCCACAAACACAAATTGCCCTGTTGTAAAAGCAGCAGCTCCTGACGATGTAATCTATGGTGTTGTTCCTTACGATGCATTAAAAAATAGTTATGTCGCTAAAGACAAAGTTGCAGTAGCTGTTGAAGGCTCAACTTTATATTTAACGGCAGATGGAGCAATTACTCAAGGCGCTGTATTATACTTTACTGCTGATTACAAAGTATCAGCAACAGGTTCAGCAGGCGACTCAACAATAGGAACAGCAGAAACAGCAGCAGGCGACGGCGCTCTTGTTCAAGTAAAATTGAAATTTGGTGTAACGGGGGAGTAGAACCGACCGATGAGCCAACTGTAGAGCCAACGGTCGAACCAACTGAACCTACAGAAGAACCAACTGAACCGACGGATCCAACCGACGAACCGACAACGTAAGAATTAAGAAAATTAAGGAGTTAAAATAAAATGGCAGAAAACATGATTGGTGCATATACCGAAGACCAATTCAAACGCATTATGACAAATAACTTATTAAGAGTTAATAATGCTCTTGATGGTGCAGTTGACGGTATATCTCAAGTTGTTGATTTTACAACACAAATAATGACAAAAGTTTTAGAAACAAATTTCTATGAACTTAACGGTCAAAAATTATCTGATTTTACACCTATTGAAACAGGCTTTGGTGCATTTTCAACAGAAATAATGCAACTTGCTACACAAGGCCATGGTACAGATTTCAAATCTTGTTTAATCAGACCAACCGGCGGAGCTATCAATCAAGACGGTTACACCGACATAGAAATCGGATCACAAAAATATCCTAACAACTTCTTCAGAGATACATATTCAATCACTAAAGAAGGCTCAGCAATAGCAGAAAAAGCTGTTGTTCCATTCAATCTTTTAGAACAAAAAGAAAAAGCAAGAAAAAAGAAATTTGACTTAGGCTTGCAAGATGCTTGGTTCTTAGGATTAGACGATGACAAATCATACGGTTTATTAAATCAACCTGATGCAGTTGTAAACACATCAGTTTTACCGGCTCAAATAAAAGATATGACAGATGCACAATTCACAGCATTCTTGTCATCTATTAGAGGCATTTATGATAACTTAACAAACTCAACTGCAAACTTTGACAGATTGGTATTACCACAAGCTGACTACTTTGCACTTGACAGAGTATTTGGTGAATTTGGTTGGACAAGAAGACAATTACTTGAAGAAGTGTTGAAACCAAATAACGGCAAAATTCTTTATACAAGATATAATACAACAGCTGGTACTGACGGCGCTCCAAGATATGCACTTTATAAATATAATCCTGATTATATTGAAGGATTCTTACCTTTACCTTACACACCGTTCCCATTGTATCCAACCAACTCATTAGATATGATTTCAAATTCAATGGCACAGTTTGTAACACCTAAAGTAAAAAGAACAAACACAATGTTATATCTTGATGTTGTATAAACATAAACATTTTGTTTCCATTCATTCTCAGGGGATGATATTTTTCATCCCCTTTTTTAAAAAAGAAAAGAGGAATTAATTATGAAATTACAAAATAATACACAAACAACTTTTGTTCATGGCGATTTAAAATTATTGCCTAATGGTGAAATAACAGAAGTAAAAGATAAAAAAACTGCTGCTTTATGGTTAAAAATAAAAGGAGTTGTTGAATATATTGCTCCTGAAGATGTCGAAGCACAATTAAAAGATCTAAAAGAAGAAAATGAAAAATTAAAAGCTGAAATTGCAGCATTAAAAGAAGAAAAAGAATTAAAAAAAGAAACAAAGAAAACCACTAAAAAAGGTAAATAAATGGCATGTTATAGTGTAACAGTTGATGGTTTTAAGGCCCAGTTTCCAGCTTTGCCTTACTTACCATTATATATATATGGGAAGGCCTATTTTAAGGGAGATATAGTTTATGTCGCTCCCAATTTCTACCAATCATTAGTTGATGGAAATTTAGCAGATGTTTCAGATACAACAAAATGGGCTTTATATCCTGACAATGAAGACAATTATGTAACGGATAATTTAATTTCTGAGGCATTTGGTGAAGCCCAAGTTAATTTTAATCCGGAGCTATTTCCTGATTGTAATACTCTTGTTAGAGTTTTTTATTATTTGGCAGCTCATTATTTAGTTGTTGATGTAAATAATGCATCAAATCCATTCAGTTTGGGTTTTATTGGCTTTACACAAAGCAAGAGCGTTGGAAGTGTATCTGCGAGCTTTGGTGTTCCACAATGGATGCTGAATGATCCGTTATTGAGCGGCTATGCTCAAACAGGATTTGGCAGAAAATACTTGTCATTAATAGCGCCTTATTTAGTCGGAAACGTAATGTTATTAAAAGGAAAAACTACTTATAACGATGGCTTTATCTAAAGGTCAAATAAACAAGAAAAATTCCGATTGTATTAAAGCACTTAAGAATCTTATGGAAGATTTAAATCAAAAAGTAAGTATTAGAGTCGGGATAATTGGAGACAAAGCAAGACAAAAAAATCCTGACTCTGATCTTACTAATGCTGACTTAGGTGCTATTCATGAATTTGGCGCTCATATCAAAGTTACTAAAAAAATGAGAGGTTACTTTTGGTATAAGTGGGGAATACATTTAACAAAAGATGAGATTGTTATTCCGGCACGTTCTTTTTTAAGAGATACGTTATTGAGTTCAAAAGGCAAAGAAGAATTACTTGATAACGCAGGATTAAGTGACGACAGAGAATTAAACAATGAACTTGTAAAATATAAAATAATGCTTGACGGTGATTTTTTCATGGCACTTTGTGAAAAAATCGGAAAGACAGCAGTTGAAATGGTACAAACTGCTTTTTATGTTGGCGGCCGACCTGAAAAATGGAAACCAATAACTGAATTTACAAAATCAAACAGAAAAAACGATCATGAAAGCCCACCTTTAACAGATAGCGGACAATTGAGAGATTCAATAACCTACGAAGTAAGGAAAAAATAATGACATTTAATATTCCACGAAATAAAAGCATTTCAACAATGTTCAGAAGCGGCATGCCTAACATGGCCGACACCTTAACAGGTTGGGAAGTTCCTTTGACATTAATAAAAATAACTCAAAATATTGTTGAAGGAGACCTTGAAACAACTCAACAAATAATTAATTTCAAAGGAGTATGGCAGCCTTTAAGGGATGAACAATTAGAATTGAAACCTGAAGGTCAGCGTTCATGGGAGTGGATTTGGATACATGCCAAATCAGGGGAATTAAACCTTGAAACAGCCGATAAAGTTTATTTTAATAAAAAATATTTTAAGGTCGAAACCAAAAAAGATTATGGTTTAAATGGCTTTGTTGAATACCATTTATGCCGAGATTATGAGAATAGCAATATATCAGATAAAGATCAATGAAAAAAAGCATCGAGAAAATATTAGTTGATTTAATTACACATGAATTAGATTTACCGGCTAATTATGGCACTACTGATAAAGGGGATGTAATCCCTTCAGTTTATATATATTCACAAAACATAAAGCTTTTTAATACTGATAAACTTCAGATTTGTGTAAGAACTGTATCAAGTCGAACTTTCAGCAATAGAAATGAATTTAAAACAATAAATAATGTTTATACTGAAATCCAAGATATAAATCAATCAAGATTAATGCAGATTGATTGCTATTCACGAAATAACGATGCACGTGATAGATATCATGAAGTCACAATGGCTTTAAATTCTATATATGCGCAACAGTTAATGGATCAATATAATTTTAAAATCGGAACAATCACAAACGATGTAAATATATCAGGTATAGACGGTGGAAGCGATATTAACCGATTTACAATAAGTTTTAATGTATTAATTCACTTCCAAAAAACAAGAGAAATCGATTATTACGATAAATTCAAAGTCACTTGCAATAACGAGCAAGGAAAGTTTTTTGAAATAGATAATTATTAAGAAAAAAGGAGTAATAAAACATGGTAAGCGCTTATTCTTATCAAGTGCCGGTTTCCTATACTATTAATGTCTCCTTGGCCGCAACACCTTCAGGCCTTGCTGAATACAATACTAATAGTATAGCAATCTTCTCAAACGAAGCGGCATCTTTTGTAGACACATACAGGGCATATTTAAGCCCTGCTGAAGTAGAAACAGACTTTGGTTCAAATTCATTAACATATAAAATGGCTAATGAATTATTCAATCCTGTTCCTAACTTCATAACAGGCGGTGGTAATTTATACATATTCCCATTTGGCGGAACTAATGCGACACCGGCTACATTTACAACACCTGATATTTCAGCAAATTTAACAAATTTAAAAGCTGTTTCTGATGGTTCTTTAAATATAACTATTGATGGAACCGTTAATGAAGTTTCAGGTATAGATTTCTCTAGATGTTTAACTTTGGAAGATGTGGTCATCGTATTACAAAACAAAAATCTTGATGTTAACATTGAATTAAATGATAATACTATTGTATTTACATCAAGACGAGTTGGTACAACTTCAGGTGTAACAATAAATACAATTTCTGATGCCGGAGTTATCGATTTAAGCAGTGCTTCTTACTTAGATGCATCAGGTGGAACAGGTGTTACCGGTACAAATGTCGGTGGTGAAGCATTATCAGCAGCAGTAACAAGAGCATTGCAAACGGTTTATTTTGGCGGTGTTATAACTACACAAATAATGGATGATACAGCTAAAGCTGAAAACGCAACATCTATCCAATCTCAAGATTGTTTATTCTATGATAATATTCAATCTTTGGCAGATATAACAGGAATTGGTGCAACAATAAAGACGGCAGGAAATAGTAAAACAAGAACACTTGCTTATTCTGTATCACAAGAAAAAGGCAAAATTGCCGTTGCCGGTTATGCAACAATCGCAAAATCTGTTAATTATAACGGAACAGACACAGCTAATACTTTGAATTTAAAAACAATAACAGGAATAACAGGGGATCCAAATCTTAACGGCACTTATGTATTAAATGCTAAAAATAACGGTGTTGACATATACGGTATAACAGGCGGATTAAGTGTTGTTTATTCAAATGATAATAACGGTTATACTGACGACATCGAAGCAAATTTATGGCATAAAAAAGCGACTGAAGTTGCAGGCTTTAACTATTTAAGACAAACCAATACTAAAATTCCTCAAACAGAAGCAGGAATGACAGGATTAAAAACAGCTTATGCCGCAGTTTGTGAACAGGCAAAGAGAAACGGAACTGTAGCAGCAGGAACTTGGAACGGTTCAGTTCCATTTGGCGATCCTGAAACATTCAAGAGAAACATTGAGGAAACAGGATATTATATTTATTCTGTTCCAGTAGCACTACAGCCACAGGTTGACAGAGAAGCAAGAAAAGCTCCGGTTGTTCAAATCGCAATTAAACGCTCCGGCGCATTCCACTTCTCAGAAGTAATTATTAATGTTCAAAGGTAAGAAAGAGGTAATACAAAATGGCAACATATTCACTAACAGGCAACGACACCTTTGTTCTTAATAACAGAGTGTATAAAGACTTTGCCGATGGATCAACAATAACGATTGACTTCCCTAATGAAAGAACAGGAAAGACAACCGGTAAAAACGGAAATACAATATTTGCAACAAATAAACAAGGTGAGAATGCAACTGTAGAATTAAGACTAATTGCTGGTTCAGCAGACGATATTTTCACGAACGGTTTATCTGTTCAACAAGAGAGAGATTTGCCGACCTTCACTCTTTTAACTGGTAAATTTGCCAAAAGAGTCGGAGACGGTTCAGGCAATGTGAAATTCATTAACTACACCTTAGCAGGCGGTGTAATTGACAATAATGTAAATACTAATGAAAACTTGCAAGGGGAAACCGAACAAGGAATCGCAATATTTAGATTATTTTTTGCACAAGCTCAAAGAGCAATTGGTTAATTAATTTAAAAAGATTTGAAGGGGAAAAGAAGAATGGAATTTATAACACAAAATGGGCAGAAAGAATGCAAAATAACGGCGGCATCGTTTAAAGATGCCGTCAATTTAAAAAAAGCCGCCATGAAGTGCTTGCTTAATATCGATGTTATAAAAGGCATTGATTTGGATAATTTAAAGGGCTTGGATAGTACAAAAATCTTTGATGCATTAGGACAATTAATAGTCAACATGGATGTTTCAGATGAATTTGAGAAGGCTAACTTTGCTTGTTTATCCAGCTGTACTTATGACGGCTTTTATAAAATAAACATGCAGTTATTCGATGATAAGCCGGAAGCAAG
>Ga0310690_10001257_pt1 | contig 46158 bp, 67 predicted proteins | sample AusTroGonzalo_MG_2_FD_207661 | JGI IMG/M metagenome (GOLD analysis project Ga0310690, IMG submission 207661) | Bovine rumen microbial communities from tropical cattle in Woodstock, Queensland, Australia - Gonzalo_04 (v2) (version 2) | ecosystem: Host-associated > Mammals > Digestive system >... | reverse complement strand
AAGGAAGTTCTAAGTCTCCCCAATGCTCCAGCATTTCTACTGTAGAACCGTTAGAATCTTCGTCTTTAAGAGATTCAGATGATTGGTTGGATAAATCATCTTCATCCGTACCTTTCTTCACCATTTCTCTTAAATCTTCAGCAATTTCCTTTGTAATCTCAAAGTCTTTGTTATTGATAATATCGTCTGGAGTTCTCCAAGTACGGTTAATCTTGGGACAAGTGTCCCAGTTTAGTTGTTGAGTAGTATCAAATACAAAGTTAGCAGGGTCAACTGCATAAATATAAGGATTATCGTAGTCAACTTTCTCATCTGTCCAGAACAGTTCACCTTTCATCTTTGCTTCAAGGATTTTAGGTAACTTATCTGGTTCTTTAATGCCATCAAAGAATGAGATAGGTCTTCTGTATTCTTCTGCATGTTTTCTCCAAGTGCAGAAAGAAATCAGTTCGCCATAAATAATGGATTTATCAATAATCTTGTCGCATGTCTTAGGATATTCCATTTTCTCAAGACAATCGACAAGCATTGTTTTCTGTTTATTGGAATTGTTATCAGATTCAAGGCTTTCACCCGAAACATCAAACATAGATGCTGTATTAGCGTAGATATTCTTCCAGATGAACGCTTTAAGAATCTGGGAAAGCATAAATGTCTTACCTAATTTAAGGCTGCTTTTCCATTGTTTCTGCTTGTTAGTTTCTTTAGGTAGAGGATTCTTGAAATAAATCTCATTCATGAGTTTCTCTGCCTTTTCTAACTGTTCAGAACGACCATCATCTAAAGTCCTAAATTCTTCTTTAATGCTTTTAGCAATAGAATCTTTTTCTTCAGTTGAAAGTTTATGTGGCTTTTGTTCTTTTTCTACAATGTATTCCATTAAATCTCATCCGTATTAAGCCCCTGAATAACAAGTACTTCAGGTTCTTTTTCGTATAACTTACCGTCTTTATCCATCCCGTATGCAACTCTTAAACCTTCTTGTACTTTTCTTGAACCAGACATAAGAAGGTCGACATTATATGCTGTGGCTTTTCTTTTAGTGTTGTTATTCATTTCACCTTCACGTATCTCTTTCTGATACTGTTGAAGCAATGAACGAATAACATCTGCACCTGTATTGAAAAGTCCAACACATAACTGGTTGGTGGCTATTTTAGCCCGTTCAACGGAGTCGCAAATATCTTCTGTTACTTTCGCATCAATCTCACGTTTTCTCTCTACCAGTCCTTCTGAACGCATCTTTTTAAGGATTTTGTCCTTGGTAAAGGCAACGTCAGGGAACATTTTAACTATTGAATCCAGAGTTTCACCTCTTAGATACAAAGGTCTTACTTTGTCCCAATCGAGTGCTTTCGGGGGTCTTTTGCTCATAATAATCTCTTAAAATAAAAGGGTTGGGCAATCGGAGTACAAAAGTGTTTTATGTGTTTTAATAAGGATAATTCAATGCAACCCCAACCCGTAATAGTACATACTTATTTATAAACCTTTAAAGGAACATATAGTTTAAGACCAGCATCACCTGATTCATCCATATATCTTGGAACCTGTGCTTGCTGGTTTGGTAACATCTTATAGTAAACTCCTGGATGCTTTGCATATCCTTTTGCTACTTTAGGTTTAAAAGGATTAGGAAGGTCAATCATATCGTATAGTTCGTACCTACGCTCGAATATTTCATCAGCGTCTTTACCTCTTACTATCTTTGTCTCATCCCAGTCCTGAAATCTTATACTGTTCTTTGCATAAAACAGAAATCTTATAATCCTATGATGGCAGTTAGGACAGATTGCTGAAAGCATTATCTCTCTGTTTACCTCTCTACCATCACTTAAATTCTTTTTAAAGAACTTGCTACCTTTCTTTAACTTGTAGCAGTCCACGTACTCATAAGTCTTAGTACCTGTCTTTACTTCATACCCACAACAATCAAGTATTAGTATTGATTCCATAAATCCCCTTCTTAAAGACAGTTCCACCTGCCTGTTATCTCAGTACCATCCCCAATTAAATTAACTTGATAACATAAATGAGTATTCTATATTATTTTAATTTTGTCAATATTTAGTTTACAAAATTGTAATAATTACTTTACAAATGTGCTGAAATCGTTTATACTGTAAGTATAATATACTTCCAATTTGATTTTTAATTTTGAGTATTTTGTCTCTTAGTTCCTCTCCAGAAATGGAGGGGATTTTACATCTGTGATTTCTGTGGTACAGGGGGGAATGTTCTTCTATATTCTGTGCACAATTGTCCCCCTCTCCCCCATTCCTTTTTCTTCCTTCACCCTTTCCCTCATTCCTTCTCTCCCTTCCTTCCTTTTACTTCCCTCTCCTCTTACTCTATCCCGTACTTCGTACTTATTATTACCACCATTCCATTCGTGTAGGATATAGGATAAGGAACATAGGAATAGGAGTAAAGGGACAGGAAGACGGGTTAAAACGATGTAGGGTGCAAATACACGTTCCGAACACCTATCTCCCTTTCCTGCTCATCTACTACTACTCAAAATCAATATTCAAAAGACTTTCCAACTACTTGAGCCCACCAAAAAAAATAGCCCACTTAAGTTAATTTTTAAGTGGACTAAATTTATTTTAATACATATATAAACGAATATCTAAAAGATGAACTTCCACCCATTAAAATATTTCTCAAGTAAAAGGCTTAAATTACTTTTCATTCCTAACCCATTTATCTTTCACAAGCCTTTTGTTTCTGGATTAACCAACTACGAACCTTAAAACGTAAGGTAAAAACCTGATAAGGTTTGTACCATAAAAAATATAAAAAGTCTAATAATATTAAGTTTCATGAACAATATTTTGTAATCAGATATTAGTATCACCCGTTGCTCCAACCCCTCACAGTCAAGTGAAGGGGTTGTCGCTTAAGACACCCTCTAATTGTATTTAGAACAAAGAATGGAGGTAATTATGAAAAGACCAAGTGAAATGGATGAAGTAGAACTTTATGAATATCTAAAAAGGGTATTAGATGAAGAACTATTTAATGAAATCTATGGAGATTGGAAACCAGAAAAAGTAGAACAATTAAGTCTATTTGAAGATAGTGAAAGTAATTAAGGCTCTGGCATTAGTCAGAGTCTTTTGTATTTAAGAGTATTAGTAAAACGAAAGGAGTCAGATATGGCAAAAACAGTTACTAAAAAGGAAACAGTAGTTGAACAAAAAGAGTTTAACAAATATGAGTATGTAAAATCATTACTCATAAAAGCAAAATTTGCAGGTGAAAACGAAATCAAAATGCGTAGTGCAAATGGTGACGTATTAAGTTATCTGCAAAGTGTCGGGGCAATTGACAGTTTTACTGTCGATGTAAAAGACACAAACGTAGATGAAAATGGTATTAGATATTGTGTAATAAAGGTTGAAAATATCAATCTTGGAGCACAAGCAGTATCTAAAAGAACAGGGAATAAATATTATGTATTTCCTGTTGAAAGAATCGGATTTGAATATCTGAGGAATTTAAAATAACAAAAGTAAGTTAATTAAGCCTCTCTTGGGAAACTGAGAGAGGTTTTTGTATTAGTAAGAGTATTGAAAGGAGTCGTAACTATGACAGTATTTGAAATGATTAAAACCAATTTGGTTAATGCAATCAGAGCAGAAAGAACATTTGGAAGTATTACATTTAAAGCATATCCATACAAACAAATAATTTGGTTATGCAAACAAGGTGTATTTAAAGTAGAAAAACTTGAAAAAGAAGATGGTAAATACATCTTACACTACAAAAATATGGACACATCAAGCAATTTCTTGAAAAGTACTTATGAGTACTTAGAAAGAAAAGGATTGATAGGTGAACATAAGAACGAATCAATCACAAATAAATTTGGACATATATATAGCAAATACAGACAAGAACTTGAATGTCCTAATTGGAGTAGTGAACCTGATGAATATGGTTATGTAGCAAATCCGTTTGGTAAAGACAATGGATTTGAAAAATTAGATAAAGCAGACAGTTGTATGTTTGATTTAGTAATACAAGAGTTAGGTTATGAAAACTACGAAGACTTTGTAAAACATACAAACGAAGAAGAACGTAAGGTGATTGAAGAATCACTTGAATATAAAGAAGAAGAACTTAAAGCACAGACTTATAGTTACTAACTCCTATATGGGCTACTGAGATTACTTGGTAGCCCTGCTAAGAGTTAATAAAGGAGGGAATAAATGATTAAGAAGTTAGGAAATGTAATCCTTGCGATACTTTCGTATGGGTTTATGTACTGGTTAGTGATAATGACAGTTTGGAATTACATAACGATAGGAGAATAGGAAATGTTAGAAGTACAAATCAACAAAAGAATACTGCATATTGCAGGTGAAAAAGTAGAAATATCTAAAGAACTATTTAGATGGATTTATGAAAACACAAACACACAAGTGATGTTTAACCTGATTATAGGAGATTAAAAATGGATAGAGAAGAAATATTAGGGCTAATCATATTTGTAGTGTTTGTAATTATCACAAGTTTAATAATCACAGGAAGAATCTAAAAAACAGAAGTACTCAAGCCAAATGAAAGGAGAAAAAGTTATGAGTAACATTTTAGCAAAATTAGGTTTAGAACCTAAAAAGGAAACAGCAAAGGTCGAAAAGAAATTAGCACGCAAAGAAGATGGTACATTGAAGTACAGTAAGGTAGCGTATGTTTACGGTCAAATCTTTATCGGTTACATCGAAAATGACATGGCTGACAAATACACAATACAAAATGTACATGTAAGAGAATGGAAGAAAATCTTATTCTTCTTGCAGAGAGAAGGTATCATTAAGAGTTTTCACTACGGACAGAAACCAGAAACTGCAGCAAACTTGACTATCACAGGATTTGATGGTGAAAACTTGATGTATGAGAACTATCTCAAAGGTATCATCAAGAATATGCAAAAAGAAGAAGAAACTGAATTAGTATAAAAGATGTGTTAAGAGTACAACGAATGAGCATAGTGACTCAATTGAACTCTCAAGGGGGTGAGAAGCCCCCACAAAACTAATAGAGGGGATGTCTCTATAAACATCTAATGTCGTATGCGCATCAGCCACTAACCGCTTAAGACATAAAATGTTAAGCCGCTGTGGGAAATATTGGAGTTAGAGGTACTTAGAAAAGAACCTTCGGACAAGTGAAAGGCTTGTGACAATAGGGCTTGAGTGAATAACTTAAGCCCTTTTGTAATTAAAGGAGGTTAAATGAAGACATTTAAAATTAGTGAACTGATTAAAGAATTAGAAGAATGTAAAAAAGAATTAGGTGACATACCAGTAATACATCAGAAAGACCCAGAAGGAAATGGGTTCGGAACAATACAAGAAAGAAGTATCGGATGGGATGAAACAAAAATAGGCAAAACATTATTTATTATGCCATTCGATGAATATATTGAAGAAGAACTATGGTAAAGGAGAACAGAATGTACAAAGTAGAAGAATGTTTTGAATACTTGAAAGAATTGTTTTTCCCAACACAACCAATATATAAGGAATTACAATTTACACAAAAAGCATACGCTAAACTTATGTGCTACATAAACCTGATAGGAGATTATGAAATTACAGGTTTTGGCAGAGTAGTAGATAACCAAGTTGTAGATGTAAAAATACTGAAACAGGAAGTTAAATCAGCGAAAGTAGATTGTGATGTCGATGCTATGAATGAGTTTCTAATGGCAATACCTGCTGAACAGACAGGACAATGGGTATTAGATTGGCACTCACATGTAGATATGGCAGCATCACCATCAGGAACAGATAAAGATAATTATGAAGAACAATGGGAAGCAAGATTAAAGAATCAATTTCCGTACCTGATTATCAACAAAAAACAGCAGTATTATGCAAGATGCTATATAAACAAAGGTAGAGAAACAGAAATCAAAATAAGCCTTGCACAAGAAGGTTTAACACAAGAAGAATTACAAGAACTGTATGCAGAATGTAAAGCAGACATAGAAAAATACTGTACAAAATTTGAATATGTAACTTACACAAATAATTACTACGGATGGAACAACAAAAAAAAAGAAGAAGAAAAAGAAGTAGTAAGAAGCACAGACGTAGATGATTACTGTTTCAGTTGTGGACATTATCTTAGGAACTCAGATGAATACGACAGACATCTATGTAACAGATGTTGGAATAAAATGTCAGCAAGCGAACAACAGCAATGGATGTATGCAGTAGTCGAGGAAGAAGATTGTTATTATAGAGCGTAACGCTCAGGCATAGGTTAGTAGAGAAAACGAAAGGAGAAAAAATATGCCAGATTTTGATGCATTAGAAAGAAACGATGTTACAGTAGAAATCGTAACATTAGCAGGCAGACAAAAAGTAACAGCAGAAGAAGGAACTTTAGTAAGAGATTTCAAGGCTGCAAATGATTTAGTAGGTATGAAAATCATTGATGAAGATTCAAACGTACTAAGAGACTCAGATACAATTAAAGATGGTATGCAACTTTATGTATCTGCACCGAAGAAAAACGGTTAATAAACAGAGAGGTCGAACTCTTTAAAACGACTGGATGTCCTACGAGGTGGCTATGGGGTTGTGACAAATAATGACAACGGGAAGCGACGGTTGTTTATGTTAATAGAACTTTGCTCTATGAAAAGAACTATCAAGAGGGGTGGGAAGCCCCTCATTTTTAATGAAAGGAGAAGGAAGTGTTAATTAGAGATAAGGAAAAAGCAAATGAAATTATAAAAAAAGAACTGGATAAACTTGTAGAAGAAGACAAGATAAGATATTCATACGTGGAGAAAGTTAAAATAAGAAACAGATTTACTAAAGAAGAACAAACACTAAGAGACACATATTTTATGGCATTAGATAATAATGCATCGAAACCATTATGTATAATGGCAATAGCGGATAGAAACAACGTGTATGTACTGCATGATGATATTACACATTGGAATATGTCAGAAGGAGTAGAAACATACACATTAAATGACCATACATATTACTGCAGAACCTTCTGTAATACAGTACTGAACTGCCATATTTGGAAAGACCCAAATGCAGCAAGTAAATTCCTTAAAGGGAACTTAATGGAAGGGAATCCTAACGATAGGTACAGGACACCAGAAAGCACAGAAGTAGATATACTTGTTCGCCCAGTGTATGAAAGATATTCAGCAAACATATTTAAGAAAGATGCAACATTTGAACAAGTAGTCTTAAGAAGATTTGACACAACAGAAAAAACAAGGGATGAAAAGATAATACTTAGAGATATTAAAAAACAATTAGGTGATGGTAAAGTATATGCATACATAGGGAATGCACAAAATTTTAGACCAGAATTTTGTTGGTCAGTAGTAGATAAAAAAGACATTGAAGAAGGTAAATACTTAGTAAGCAGTTACTATAAACAGTACGAACTTAAAGATGTTGATGAAATCGGTGAAATCCCAAGAGAAGAACTGGATATTGCATGCGTAGGATGTGGCTCTGCGGGTGCAAACATAATGGAACAAATAAACAGGACAGAATACTTTAATAAGTACATGTTGATTGACTTTGACAAATTAGAAAAGAAGAACCTAAGAAACCAGCCATATAACATATATGGTATGGGGAACTACAAAACAAGAGAATTAGCAAACATATTAAAAGAAACAAGAAGTAATGCACCAAGTATTATAGCAGTAGACAAGAAATACGAAGAAGCAAACTTTGTAGACTACAGTTTTAAATACTTGATAAGTGGATTTGACACAATCAAATGTAGATTAGGGCTGTTAGAAAAAGTAAAATCTGGTGAAATACAAACTAAGTACATCATTGATACAAGATATAATGAATTGGAAAGTTCTTTGTATTTCATAGATACATCAGATAAAGAACAGATGGAATACTATGAAAACTTGCTAAAAGAAGATGGTGCTCAACTTGAAAAAGAAGAAGTACCTGAAACAACAAATTGGACAGAACAAGAAGTAAAAGATTATTGCTATCACGGTAAAAACATATTGCATAGTGATTGTAAAAGATACGCAGATATATTAGGTATACAAAACAAATTTGAAGATATAACAGATGGTGAAACATTAAATATCTGTGTAAGGCAATGTGGTGAAAAACTTGAATGTGAAAGCACTGAATGTCTTAAATTGCTTGCAAAAACATTTGAACAATACAATGTACCTAAAGTAAAAAAAGAAGAAGAAAATACTTGTTTAGCAGTAAATATCATACACATTTATAAACTAACATCTGCATGGGTAACAAGTGTAATAAGAGGTATAGAAACAGACGAAAAGAAAGTCTTAACACACGCTGAAATAACAGCAGACCCGTTACCAAATGCGATAATAATTAAAAGGTAGGGTTTAACCGCTGCGGTTGAACGGCACAATAAATGGTGTAGGAAGTAACATTTCTACACCATAGTGCTTTTATGAAAGGGAAATAATGACACTCAAAGAAGAATTAAAACAATTTTATGGAACTGAAAACTACTATAAAGTAATCCCTTTTGCTCCGTATGTAATAACAGACGGAGTGAAGTACTTTGTAGATAAAGCAAGTGCATACTGGCTGGTAACAGACATTATGTGTAATAAACAAAGTAAAGACTTAAAAGATGAAGACTTCATAGTAATAAAAACTACTAAAACAGATAAAGGTGTAGTAGTGAACTATGAAGATGGGAATAAAAACAAATTATACAAAGAAACATATCCATACTCTAAATTACCAGATGATGGGGAGTTTACTTTATGGATGGAAAACAATGTAATACTACTGCCAAGCGAACATTAGGAGGTTAATATGAACTTAAGTGCAGAAGAAGCAATATTTATAATGTTTAGAGAAGACATAAGACACATTTATAGTAAATGGGAACAATTTATGGAAGAAGATGAACATGATAATGCCCCTCATTCTGTATGTAATAACTTATTAAGACTATCTGACATATTGATGGATATGGATAGAAAATTAGATTGTGAGAAATAATATGCACTATTGGGAAGAAGAATATTTTGATGCAGATTATGATGAGAAGCAAGAAATATTAAACCAAATAGCAAAAGAAGAATATTTAAGATTACAACATCAATGGGATATAAGTAGACTTACAAAAGATACAAAAGTACATGTTTCATGGACAAATGTCGATAAAATGATAAAATGTAGGTATGGAGATAATTTTGAAGAAGGTTATAAAACAAATGATAGATGTGGTGAACAACTTGCATAGTAGGTTGCAGACTGCCTATGATGAAACTTGGGGAGTTGAAGACTTGACACAAGAGTTTAGCACAGAAGTCGAAGACAGGAAGGAATACAATAAATTTAAGACTATAGATAAGTTAGCAAAAGACGTTGCAGAGAGCGTCTATAAGAAGCACCATATTACTCTTAATGAAATTCAAGCAAAGAAAGTTGCCTTGGCACTATTTGAGAAAGCAAAGAGAGATGGTGCAATAGATGAGTTAAACAACATAGTAGAAGAAAAGTAGAAGAAAGGTAGAAAAATGAGTGTAACAGACAAATACGAGAAATTCAAAATCTTAAAACAAAACAGAAACTTAACAAGAAGCCACATCAACCAATTAAAAGATAGTATTACAAAACACGGTTATATAACAAGTAACCCGATTATAGTTGATGAAAATATGAATATAGTAGATGGGCAACACAGATTCATAGCATGTGTAGAAATGGGATTACCTATCTATTATGAAATCATAAATGATGCAGAAAGTCTTCTTATTGACTTAAATGCAATACAAAAGAAATGGTCTGCTAATGATTACTTAAAGTACTATGCACAAAAGTATGATAACAAAAACTATATAAGAGTATTAGACTTAATGAAAAAATATCATACAACAGCAGAAACAGTATTCATTATAGGCTTAGGTAAAAAATCATCAGGAAATTTAAGTAAAACAATTAGAAATGGAGAACTTATATTTACAAAAGAAGATGCACTTAAAGTAGAAAACCAATTTAAGAATATAAGTACTGTAATAAAAAATATTAAAATGAAAGCAACAGGCAGATTGATACAAGGTCTTATAGAAATATCTAAACTAATAAACTTTAAATGGAATAAAATGATTGACCAATCAATCAAATACCCTACTGTAGCATATAATTGCAGAACAGCAGTTGAGTATGCAGTAATGCTTAGAGACCTGTATAACTTTAATACAAGAAAAGTTGAAACAAGAATTTAAGGAGAAGTAAATGGCAGCAACAATGTTTGAGAAATTAAGTCAGATAAATGTTAATGACAAAATAGAAAAGAAAAAAGCAGGTGGTGTAGAACTATCATATCTTAGTTGGACTTATGCTTGGGTTGAGTTTAAAAAAGTATACCCAGAAGCAACTTATGAGATAACAAAATATGTAGATAAAGATGGGAACTATGTACCATACATGTATGATGAAAAGACTGGATATATGGTTACAACCAAAGTAACTGCTGGAGACTTAACTTATGAAATGTGGTTGCCAGTTATGGATTCTAATAACAGAGCAATGAAATCTGTTGAACAAGAGTTTGTAACTAAGTTAGGCAAGAAAGTAATTGTACCTTCAGCAACTATGTTTGATGTAAATAAGACTATTATGAGATGTCTTGTTAAGAACTTAGCAATGTTTGGATTAGGTATATACATCTATGCAGGTGAAGATTTACCAGAAGCATTAGATACAATGTCAGAAGAAACAAAGAAAGGTATTGTAGAAACCATAGAACAAGAGATAAATGGTGCAGATGATGAATCTATCCTAAAACAAATTTACGAAGCAAATAAGGGCACTATCTCCAGTAATAAGAAACTTTTGAAGTTAATTACAGACAAAGGTAAAAAGATTAAAGGGATTGCCTAATGAAAATATATTATATGGAACAAAGAAGTGAGGAGTGGTTTAAGGTGAAGTTATTACACTTTACTGCTTCTCATGCTAACACAATAAGAGCCAATGGAGCGGGATTAAAGACCTTATGTAAAAAAATGATTACTGAGTATTACTCATCAGGTGAAAATGAAGCGTATGTGAACGCTTACACCAATGCTCACATGGATAGAGGTAATGGATGGGAAGATATAGCCCGAGAAATCTATCATTTAGAAACAGGTGAGGATGTAACTCAGGTTGGGTTTGTTGAACTCAATGAACATGTAGGTTGTAGCCCAGATGGCTTAGTGGGTGAAGACGGGTTAATAGAAATAAAGAACTTATCTGATAATGTGTTTGTTGATTTGTCATTAACAGGTAAGATTAGTAAAGAACACTATGACCAGATGCAAATGCAATTGTATGTAACAGGAAGGGAATGGTGTGATTATTTCGTATTTAACCCGAACTTTAACCCGAATTATCAATTGTTTAGAGTAAAACCAGATACAGAAGCAATAAACGAGATTAAACAAGGCTTAGAAAGTGGTAAAGCAATCTTATTGCAATTAAAGAAACAGTTAGGAAAGAATTTTATAGCACCAGAAAGGAATGTAGCATGATTAACGGAAATACTTTTGAACTGATAGGTAGATGTAATTACGTTGACTTTAAAAGTTTAGAAAATGGAAAAACATATACAAGAGTATGTTTAAGCAAGAAAGCAAAAGATGATAATTACAATGGTTTTTGGATTACTTTCTTTGGAGACGCATCTGAGAAAGTAGCAGAAAAAATACAGAAAGGTGATTATATACACGTTGCAGGTAAACTTGATATTGACAAATATACAAGTAAAGAAGGAAAGCAGGTGGAAGCAATCAAACTCATTGGCTTTGATGCACAGAAAGTATCTTATGACCAAGACAAAAAAGAGTTTGTAGCGACCGAACCCTTTCAGGCAAAAGAAGAACCTGCTCAGGGTGAATTGCCATGGCAATAACGCTGACGGACAAAGAACTGTCTATATTGGTACTTATCGCTTACAAAAACATCGACATAGCAAATATGCTTAACAGAAGTCAGGTAGCGATAAACCAAAGCGTTGAGAGAATGTATAGGAAACTACATGTTCACTCAAAAACAGAACTAATAATCAAATCTGTTAGGTTAGGGTTAATCAGTATCTATGGGTTTAAATGCCCTACTGATGAATTTGAAGGCTACGCATAGTTAACACTTTCATTTGGCATCAGACTAACTTAATCAGAAGATATTTGGTGTTTTTATCAATAGTTATGACTGTAACGTCATTTCTATTGGTAAACTCATCAAATGTCATAGGTTGATTGTTAGAAGAATGGAATGCTTCTCTTAACTTTCTTTTGAAAGATTTGCTTATATTCCGTTCACCTTTCTCAATATGCCCGATAAGAGACGGACTTACATTTAGAATCTTGGCTAAAGAAGCACGGGATAACTTGTAGAACTCTCTTAGTTCTGTAACGGTAGTGTTTGTAATATCGTTGGGGAACTTGAAATCAGTAATAGGGAAAACAGATGGATATAGACATTTTAAATTATCAAATAACTCTTTGCTTATAGCCATCTTACCGTTAGCGATGTTTGAAATGTACTGTCTTGTTTTTCCTGTCTGACGGGCTAAATCAGATTGAGTAATATCATATCTGTCACAGATATTACGGATAGTTTCACTATCGTTACTTTTATTCATATTTGACTCCAATACTCTATACAAATGTGTATCTTTATGATACAATGTCTATAAACATATTACAATGTATAGCATACTTTGATAAATAAATCAAGATGGAGGTTTAAAAAAAGATTTGACTTGGACAATACTCGGGCTGGGGATAGTGTTATACGTATGTAATAAACGACTCCTGATAATTGCTTTAACCCAGCCTTTTTCTTTTTAGCAGAGTAGTGTAACGGAAACATATCAGGCTCCTGACCTGGGGACAGGAGGTTCAATTCCTCCCTCTGCTATAGACATCAGAAAGGAGAGATAGCAGGAAACTTGAAGGCAAATACATAACAATACAAGGATGGATGGTTGAAGAACTAAATCTTAAAGGTAATGAACTTTTAGTGTTTGCTATCATTCATGGATTTAGTCAAGACAATGAGAGTGAGTTTAATGGTAGTCTGCAATATTTGGCTACTTGGACAAATTCAACTAAACAGGGTGTACTTAAAAACTTAAAGAAACTATTAGAAAAAGACTATATAATCAAGAACGAAACACAAAAAGGTAGCATAAAATACTGCACTTACAAAACAAATACAAAAAAGTTTAATAGTGGTGAACAAAGTTTAATGGCTCATGAAACAAAGTTTAATGGTACCGTTAAACAAAGTTTACCTAATAATATAGTAAATAATATAGATAATAATAAAGAAACTAAAAAAGACTCCATCGAAGACCGATTAGAAAAAGCAAGAGAAATACTTGAATCAGAAGAAGTAGAAGACATAGAAGGATTTCTTGTATTGATAAAAGTATGGCTTACATATAAGAAAGAAAAGAAACAAGTCTATACTCATATCGGGTTTAAGATGGCTGTTAAAAGATTACTAAAACTATCTGATAAAGAGTTTGACAAAGCAAGCGAGATAATAGAATTTAGTATCGCAAACAATTATCAAGGAATTTTCCCTGTTAAAGAAAACAGGTATTAGGGAGAGAAAAGGTTAGATGTATCAAGAAACAGAAGCACTAAAAGATGAGAGAACTATATTAGCAATACTCCTATATGCAGAAAGTATAAAGTACGATAACTACAAAGACACATTCAACAGATTACCTGCAAGAATGTTTTCTGATATAAGAACAAGACAAGTCTATGAGATTATACAAGAAGAAGCAAATGGTGGAAACAAATTTTTAGTAGGCACAGATAGGTTTAGAGAAATAGTTTACTCCAAGATAGAAACTGTTAACCCGCTAATACTTCCAGACATGTATGCTTTAGAGACATATTGGTTTCCTGCACCTACTTTAACTAATTTCATCTCTAAGGTACAAGAAAGATATTACATAACTGCTATAAGAGAAGCAAAGGATATAGACACAATACAAGAACTCATAAATGAAAGAAATATGTTGTCTGTATCGGATGAAATGAGTTCTATATCGGAGGACAGCCAAGATGCTCTTAGTATTTACGATAAAAGGAAAGACTCTGCTATATTTACTCCGTATAAAAGTGTAAACCAAGCAATTGGTTCATTACAAGGCGGAGATATGGTGGTACTTGCAGGCTCAACAGGTGGAGGTAAGACCTGTTTTATGCTTAACCTTGCAATAGGGATAGCAAAGTCTGGCAAGAGTGTAGACATATTCTCATTAGAGATGCCAAAGTATCAGTTAAACCAAAGAATAATCTGTTGTGAGACAGGTATAGATGCTAAGAAATTTAGAACATTTGAGTTAACTGAACAAGACAGACTTACTTACAAGAACTATTCTGAGACAGAGTTAAGCAAGTTAAATATTAACATCTACCCAAAACAAACTGTCTCTATAAATGAACTCAAACGAGTTGTGCTTAAGTCTAAATCAGATATAGTCTTTATAGATTACTTAGGTCTTATTAACGGGTATGAAACTAAAGGAACTTATGAGAAATTCTCTAACATATCAAGAGATATAAAACTTCTTGCTATGGCATCTAATAAACCTATCGTAGCATTACATCAGTTAAACAGAGAATTTCAGTCAAGAGATGATAAAAGACCTAAACTATCAGACTTGAGAGACTCTGGCAAGATAGAACAGGATGCTGATATGGTGTGGTTTGTGTATCGACCTGCAGCATTTGATGAGAACAGACCTAAAAAGAATATGGAGTTTATAGTAGCCAAGAACAGATTTGGTGAAAGTAATACTACAGTCCCGTTAGACTTCTTCGGGGAAACACAAAAGATAAAAGAGAAGCCGTACACGTTTAATATAGGAGGGAGAATACAGGATAAAATTTACAATCTCAGTAAAACCGACAACAAAGAAGAACCACTCAAGAATAATAAGATTAAAAAATGGGAAGACCTTATTGCTTCCAAGTAAACAGTATGTTGACTTTGAGAACTTAGTAGTAGAACAGATAAGACTACTTTTTGGGAACACTCAACCTATTGATTTCCCAATTAACTTACAGGCAGTCTTTTACAGAGAGAAAGCATATAAAAGTGACTTAGTGAACTATATGCAAGCACTTTGTGATGCTTTAGTTAAGGCAGAGTTCATCAAGGATGATAATGTCAACATTGTACAGAGTATAGATGGTTCAAGAGTTTACACAGATAAAGAGAACCCAAGAATAGAAGTGACAGTAACAAAGGTGGAAGAAGATGGTAGTAACAGACAAGGAACTGGAAATAATAGAAGAAACATTATACAAATGGACTTTGATGACGGAGATATGGAACTCAAACCCGCAAGTTAGTTTAGACACTGCTATGTGGGTGGTGAAGAATAAATGGAAGAAAACTAAACTTAACCAGATTAAAGATAAGGAAGGTATATATGATATGGAAGTTTATAAAGAACTTATTCAAGAAAAGAAAAAAGCCTAAGCAATCACTATATGTAAACTACAAAGGTAATGAAATTAAGGTGACATTAGATGATAAAGGATTACCTTATCTGATTGAACCACCTATGAACACATCTCTTGCAAGTGACGACATAATTGAAATCATAAAACTTGTAGGCAGAGTATTAGAAGCGAGATATTTTAGAGGAGAAGAATAATGAACTATGTTGCTCATGACTGCCGTAATACAAGAAATGGAACTTGTAATAACAGATGGGTGGATAAAGACTTAACAATTGCATCAACCAAAATACCTACTTGGAAATACTGCAGGGAGTGTTGTGAAAAGTTAGGTATAGACTTTGATAAACAGCAGCCTTCAGATTACAGAACAGAAGAACAGAATGAAAGGTTTAAAGTTAATGCAGAAAAATTAGTTAAGCATAAACAGAAACATTAAATCTGTGTAGTAGTACACTGCCCAAATTTAAGAGTTTTTGTAAAAGGTGATAAATGTATCATAAAAAAAATTATCGCTCAGATTTGAGCATTCAGAAAGGAAAACTATGGGATTAGATATGTTTCTAACAAGAGTAAGTGACAAAACAGAAGTTGCTTACTGGAGAAAAGCAAATCAGATACACAATTGGTTTGTAGAAAACGTACAGAATGGTAATGACGATGGTGGTACTTATGAAGTAAGTGGGCACAAACTAAAAGAATTAGTCGACTTATGCAAAGAAGTAATGCAAAGTAAGGAAAAGGCTGAAGAACTTTTACCTACAAGAGAAGGATTCTTCTTTGGTAGTACAGACTATGATGAATACTATTTTGGTGATGTGAAAAGAACTATAGAGAAATTAGAGAATATAAATGAACACGAAACGTATGAATACTACGCTTGGTGGTAAGGTTTGGCTGCATATTGGATGATTCCTTTAAGGGCTTGGGGGTGCAAATCCCCCGCAAACCATAACAGGGGGGAGAGATGGACACAGATAAATTAAGAGAACTGATGAAAGATGCATTTGTAGCAGCATGTATTTCATGCAGAAACTGGACTACTATTGATTTTCTGGGGAAAGAAGTATCAGGTTGCGGATGTAATATGGAACCGTCTAAATGCATTCTTAACCCGTTATTAGTGCAACTAAAAAAGATGAGAGAGGAACAGCAAAATGCTTAAGAACATATTAGGTATTGTTATTTTACCTGTTGTGGGTGCATTAGGTTTAGTACTATCACCTGTCATATTGTTGTTGATTTGGATAAATAACAAAGAGGAAAAAGATGAAAACTAAAGAAGATATACAAGACAGAATAAAGTGGATTGAAAATGCAATTGACGACAAAGATTGCCAAATTGAAGCAATACAGATACGACTCTATGCACAGTTAAGCATTCTTGAATGGGTGCTGGAGGATAAAAAATGTTAAGTATTGAACAAATAAACAAGTTGCAGGAAGAAAACGAACGGCTGAAAAAGGAAAATGAAATATTATTAGGTCAATTAGTTATAAATGACGGTGAAGATGTAACTGTTCAAATATCCAAAAGCCAGTTTGATGAATATAATCAGTTTAAAGATATGGCTAAAAAAGGACTTGAAGAATTTAAAGATGTAGGCGGTTGTTGGGGTTGTGGTTTGCAATTACAACTTAATCAAGATATGGAAGATATTAAACAACTCAAAGCCGAAAATGAACGGCTGAAACGAATAAATGATGAATTACATTCTATAATTCGCAGAAAAAAAGAACAACTTAAAACAGTAAACTATATGCTTTTTGAAGATAAAGATATGACAAAAAGTGAATGGAAGTTAAAGTATAAACTTGCTAAAAAAGACAGACGCTATCAAAGTTATCAATATATGGCAAAACAATACAAAACCTGCCTGCAAGAGATAAAAGGCATTGCAGAAAACCAAGATATATTAAGAGGTCGTCAAGCACTTGCGACTAAAATTTTAGACATAATCAACAAAGCGGAGGTGTAGGGGATGAGTATTTGGTTATATTGTATATTTGTTTTTATTGTCGGCTTTACTATGGGTAAAGATTATGCAGAAAGAAAGATATTGAAAGGATAGGATGATAGAATTTAAACCTACAAGAAGAAAACATAGCAGCGGTTATCGGCAAATTTGGATTTCTGACGGTATAAAAGAGGGCGAATGTTCTGATGTCATTTGTTTAGAGCTACCTGATAAGACAGAAATAAGAATGGATAGTACAAATGGAGAAATAAGATTATTTTCAAATTACTATGACTTTGAAATTTATGGCGAAATTTGTTCGGATTGTTGGATAAAAGCAAAGAAAAAACATAAAGGAGCAAGCCAATGAGAAGTGAAGATTTGTATTTGAAATTTGCAAAAATTTATATTGACGGTTCCGCTTGTGATGGTTGTAAATATGAACCGAATGGAACTTGTGCTGAAAGATATAAAGAATGTGCTAAACGGATGAAACAACTATTACAGGGGAATAACCAATGAGCGACGATGAAAGTAAAATATTTTGGATATTTGCAATCCCTCTATCTTGGTTTGCGGTATTTGGCATAGGTTGGTGTACGGGCAATGATGTAACAGTTAAAAGTACCAGACAAACTTTATGCAGAGAATTTATGAAAGAAACACCTGATTACATAAACTGTAATACAAAAGGGTTGAATGAAATTATTAAAAAGATAAAGGAGCAAACCAATGAGCGATAAGTACATTATAAATAATTGCCCCAATCTAACGACGAGTTATTATTCAACAGGTGAAATCATATTTAATCAATGCGGATTAACAGATGATGATTTGTGTAAGAATTGCCCTGATTGCTTATTAAAACAGATTGTAGAGAAATGCAAGAAAGCACAATATGAATGTAAGACTTGCGAATGTTTTGATACGCACTTTGTTTGTTTAGGTGAAAAGATTTTTGCTGAAAAAATACTCTCTTTATTAGACATACAGGAGGTGGAATAGATGAAAGTAAAAACATTTAAAAAGATTTTATTAGCACTTAACGATGATGTAGATATTTATGTTAGCGAAAATTTTGAAATATATGAACCACATATATCAAGTAAATATGATGAAGAACTTGATGAGAATTATTTTGTAATAACAAAATAGAGGAGTGCGAGGGATGAGAACAGAAGAAAGTATAAAAGACGGAATAAAAGAACATAAAGAAATCCTTAAAATGCTTGCAGAAAGTCCCGCATATTATTATCAAGAGGGTTTTATATATGCTCTTGAATGGGTATTGGAGGAACAAGAGAATGAATGAAATAATAATTGGGGTTATAGGATATTTTGTAATTTGTTATATAGTTGGTTTGCCATTAGTGATTTTGCAACTAATACAAAATAATGCAAAATTTAAAGATATAGATTTTGTAAATATCCTATTTATGCCGATTGCAATATGGATATACATTTTTGAGAAAAACAAAGTATAGCAGATATTTTGAAAGGATAGAGGAATGAAACATCAGAAACCTAACTTTATGAGAGATTGGTTTGATGAGTTCACCAGATATGAAAAATGGTGGACAAGGAAGATGGAAAGACTTAAATGGAAAAGACAAATAAAGAAAGAACTTAAAGATGGAGAACAAAGAATATAAATATAAACTACAACTTATTGATGATAAAGATATAATCACATCAGAGTTTAGCGCACATATAACAGTAGAAGACCTTATATGGAAACTAAGAGATTTTTTATGTGCCGCAGGATGGGGTGAAGAAAAAGTAAAAGAAATGCTTAACTTAGAATAAGTTTACTACTATATCCCTGTAGATAATGGAGGTCTTGGAAGCGGCTCACCTCATTAAAAACGAACTGTTTTCAAGGGAGTGTAGCTCAAGTGGTAGAGCAATCGCTCGATAAGCGATGTGTTCTTGGTTCAAGCCCAAGCATTCCCAATTTTTAAGGAGAAATTATGGACAAAGGTCATATAAAACATATTAAGATAAAAGACTATGACTATTATGATGTTATAGTCAATAACAAATTGCTTGTGCATATATGCCGTAATGATGTTGGGTACAATGTAGATTTATATAAACATAACACAGACCCTATAGATGAAGATTATATCTCAACCTGTACTGCATTGGATGATGATTGGGAAGAATAAATATGAAAACATTAGAAGATATACTAAAAGAATATAAGTTTGCACCGAAAAGTAAACAGTTATTTAGGAAGCGTAGAATATATATTGACTACTTGCCAGATGATATGACAAAAGTAGGTCATAAAGCATATAGAAATTTAATATGTTTACTATATGATATAGCACACTTACTAAATGAACATAATTCTAATAGTATTCATAGGATTGTTGATGAATTAGATTTTATTACAACTCAAAATTATTAACTTCATGAAACTTCATGAACTATTGACCCGACATGCACTCATCATGTATTTTAATTTCAAAGGAGTATTGTCAGGTCAGTATACAGAAAGAACGGTAAATACTATTGCCGTTTCCAAGTTGATGGCGAAAGGAAACATAAACTTTTACCAGTTTCTACTTTAAAAGATGCCAGAGATATGGAACAACGGCTTAAATTTAAAAGTTTAGGCGAGATAGGTACAATCTATCCTAAAAAAGAAAAACTCGTCAAAATGGGGGTTCTACTACAACTCTATTTTAATTATTCAAGACTGAACAAAAGAAGTTTTAGAACAGATTGTGTAATGCTTGGAATAGTTAAAGAGTTTTTTGGAGATATAAACACGACTAATGTTACTCCACATAAACTGGAGGAGTTTAAAGACTATCTATTTAACCAAAGGAAAGTAAAACATTCTACTATTAACAGATATAAAGCCTTGCTTAGTAAAATGTTTAATCTTGGAATTGCTAATGGGTTAATCAAATATAACCCCGCTAAGGATATGAAAAGACTTAGAGAAGATAATTTTAAGATAAGATTCCTTACTAAAGTTGAAGAAAATAGTCTTTATTCTTCTCTGGAGAAAAGCCCTAAATACTTAAAAGACATAGTTACTACAGCACTACAGACAGGCATGAGAAAAGGTGAAATACTCAACCTGAAATGGAGTAATATAGACTTTGAGTTTGGGTTCATAGAATTACTTGAAACTAAATCAGGTAAGTCCCGTAAAATTCCTATATCAAGTAAACTCCTTAATGTTCTAAACAGTATTCCTAAGACTTGTGAATACGTGTTTAACATAGAAGGTGAAAAAATAGGCGATATTAAAAAATGCTGGAATACGGCTATCAGAAATTCGGGGATTAAAAACTTCAGGTTTCACGACCTTAGACATACAGTAGCAACCAGACTTGTTGAAAAAGGTGTTGAACTAACTGTAGTAAAAGAAATACTTGGTCATGCCGATATATCCACTACTATGAGATATGCCCACGCAGTACCCGAAAGAAAGAAGTATGCGATTAACATTCTTAATTCATATTGAGGGTACAAGGAGGGGATGTGTCCATAACATTTTTTACACAAAAGTGGACACAGAATGGACACAGCCACCCCACGACCATAATTTGCAAAACAAATATGTTCGTGCTAACATAGACTACACAAATCAAATGGACTTGTAGCTCAGTTGGTAGAGCAGTTGACTCTTAATCAATTTTTAATCGCTGAAACGCAAGTATATCTTGATTTCATTTTTGAAATTTGTAAAAAAGTGGACACAGAATGGACACAAGATATATAATGAATTATTCCCAAAATAAGTAGTGCTTTCTACCTAAGAGAGAGAGGAGAAATCCTCTCTTTTTTAGTGCAATAAAAAAGCCTTGACAAGTTAATGCCAAGGCTATAGGGTCTCAAAATAGAGTATTGGAATGTTATAGTATTTTCGAGTAATACCACCTAACTTTAGAACGTATAAAATTCCCTATACATTCTTTAGTTTGTTCGGGGTAAGGAGGTAAATAGATTATATCTATTTTACCAAAACTTGATGTATTCGGGTGTTTCTGCCCAAATTCATAATGTGTCATTACTGTATCTGGTGTTATGTTCAAATAATATTTCTTACATAATCCTGCTACAAACTGAAACAGTTTTTCACATTGTTTTTTAGTTACAGGATATTTGCCTACATTCGCTGCACTTTTATATCCATACATACCACATAATGCAATACCTATACTTCCTGTGTTACCACCACCACAATGTGCTGCATAATTACCATCATTACAGTTCTCATTGTCTTCTGGTTTATGTCTACCTAATATGACTTTCCCATCTTTATCAACTAAAAAGTGATAAAAGTTTTTATCATAATCTGAAGCATAATTTGTACCTGCTGTCCAATGTATGATAATTCTTTTCATAAATGTTCTCTCCTTGTAGTAAAATAATGGTCAAATTTGAGAGTTTATAGTTGGTTAGGTATAAACTATCCTCTTTTAAATTTAACCCGCCTAAATGACGATTTTTATCGTATAGGATGTAAGTATTCTACAAGATAACTTGCAGCATCAAATGGATGTTCCAAAAACTTCGCTTCTCTGTCATTCTGTATCTGTTTTACTGTAGGTACATTTACTATTGATGTCCCTTCTTTAAATGACAAGTTATACACGTTGTGCAACAGCCACTTACATCTCTTATCCACAAATACATGAGGTTCATTATTAGCATTTCTTACTCTTGCATTAAATGACTGTATTCTTCTCAATATTGGTGGGTTAAAATGTCTCAGTTTAAATTCTGGGTTATATCCCGCTTTCTCTAATGACCTTTGTATAATCATATAGTTGGTAAATTCTGATGCAGTATTTCTGAAATCCCCTGCAGCATCACCAAATATATAAATATCTCCTTTATGGTCTGGGTATCTTCTGATAAACTCATCTATACACTCCTGTGTTGATGTATTCTCTACTACTATCTCATCAAAGAAATACACATTCTCATCATCAATATGTGCTACTTCCCAACACATCGGGTCTACGTTAAAGTCACAAGTCAAACATAATGGTAATGAGTTGTTATATCTCAATTCCTTGATGTTATCATCATCAAATCCCTTAACAACCAAACCTGATGAGTAGTTACCAAATTCACCTAATACGTTTATTCTGTAATACTCTGGGTCATACTCATCCTTTAATGATTGCACAAAGTGGTCTGGTAAATACTTGTTCTCAGATGTCGGTGCAATAATAAGTCTGTAATTATCTCTTGGGTTTTCTACAAATCTTTTCCATATCCAACCCTTGTTTGCCTGCGGGTTAGTATGTCCAAATAATCTGTATCTAAATCCATTCCAGTCCTTCTTAATGCTTCCTCTGAGACGACCTAATAGTGCTTTAAATGAACTATCACTTATCTGTGAACATTCTTCTATCTCTATCCAATGTAAGTTCAATGACTTAAATTTTTCTGGGTCTTCTACACCTTTAAAAATGATTGAACTTCCATTAGAAAATGTTATCTTCTTGTCATTTTTGTTGTAGATATAATCTACATCTTTTACATATCCCATAACATCCAGATGTTCAAAATATGAGTCCATTGTCGTATTCTTTACTAACTCATATTCCTTAGCACCTACCAATCCTCTGCTTCCAGGAAACTTTCTTGCAAGCATTATACCTAATAATGAACCACAAAATGTTTTACCTGAACCAAATCCACCTTGGTATATAACTACATCAAGGTCTTTATCGTGGGGTATCTGCATAAACTCTGTCTGTTTCGGGAGTAATTTATAATTTGGCATATTATCCTTTCACTAACAAATGTAATAATTCATCTGGGCTTATCTCTGCATTTACATTAGTAAACAGCCCCTGCTTCTGTAGTTCCCTTAAGTAAAACTCACTACAATGCTGTGCGTTCTTTGTCTGTCTTTTAGTAAACACACTTCTGATTGCACTCATAAACGGATAAAAGTCTCCTATATGGTAAATGCAATTCAATGAAAACATCTTTGTATCAAGTTCATAGTCACGCAATACCAATGCGTAATCATCATCAGTACAAAGCAAATAGTTTCTTAATGGCTGTACACTTGACCTCAATGGTTTAACATCAAATATATACAAATCATCCATATATTCAATGATTCCACCTGTGTGAGATGGAGTAAATCCTTTCTTCCCACACTTAAGACTCTCAACCCATCTAATCAGTTTTGCTGTTAATTTATTTGCACTTGTAAATATTGCACTACCTATTAGTTGTTCTCTGTTTAGTTTCAACCACCCGTCTAATTCTTCAGGTGCTAAATCTTTAAACGCAGATTTGTAATGTATCATAATCCCACCTAAAACTTTATATTGAACCAAAAAACAAAGCCCCGTTTAGTGGGGCTAAGTACAAACTTATATTGTTTTTGCTTTTGATTCGATGAACTTTCTGACTGCTGAAACAATCGCTTTTTTAACGCACTCCAAAATTTCATCTTTATGCTCCTTTAGATACTTTAAACCTGCCTGTTTAAGTTCAGGTATATGTTCTAATGCGTCTTTAATAAAGTTCTTTAAAATTAAGTTGTTAAATGCCTTAATTGGATGTATCATAATCTTTCACTCCTTGTAATCTTTTTTATACCATTTTGGAAATATATAAGTTTAGATTTTACCCAACGTCTTAATATGTCTGAGACATATTGTAACTTCATTTTATCTTTGGTATCTTCATATATTTCAATGTTGTAATCTTTGAATTTTCCCCATGTGTACTGACCATAATGGGTTTTTCTATGACCAATATAAATACCAAAAACAGGATTTGGGCTGGGATGTCTAATAGGCTGTACTTGCATTATTAAGGTAATTCCTTATGTATAAATAAATAATCCATATCTTCTGTTGAGTAGCCTAATAAAGCACCGACAACATCGAATAACCTCATTCCACTTGCAGTAGCACCTCTATAGAAGTCTTTTGCTCTAAACTCAATAGATAATTCTTTAATATCTACTTGTGGTATTCGTTGAACTATTAAAGCCTTTAAATCTTCAAAGTCCATTTCTTGTGCCTTATACAATGCTCTTTCAACATCAGCAGGTGTCAATGTCAGACTATCTAATTTCAGTCTTTCTCTTTCTTTATATTCCTGCTCAAAGTTAGGATTGAGTGTTCCATCCGTAATATTACTTTCAGAACAGATGTAATAACCTTTGTATTGTTTTTCAATCTGTTCAGCCATTTTTTGACGGACTTCCGTATGATGTTTATGAACAAGTATCGTTTCACCTGTTTCTGGGTCAATTACTTCAATCATGATAGGTTTAGTTAAATCATCAACTTCTTTATCTTCATAGCCAATGACTTCACCTTGCTCATTATAAACAGGTACTTGTATAATTTTTTTCTCATATTCATAAACTTCAACATTATAATCAACAAGTCCTTGTATTTTATAAACTATCTTGCCCTCTTGCATTGCCGCATTTGCGAGAGCCGCATATTCTGCATCTGTATATAATTTTTCCATTTTTATTTCTCCTTATTATTAAAATTTACCTACTGCAATATAAGTTCCTGATGCTGACGGTGTAAATCCTGATGTAATCTTTGCACTAAACGGACAACTCAATGCAAAATCAGTATTAGCATAATCATCACTACAAGGGAATGTAACATCAGTATCAGCCACCATAATACCCCTTTGTATCATTGTTCTATCGAGGTATTGCTCCCAAGCAGATGCCCCACTTTCATAGTGTCCGACAACAATTTTCGGAGCAACTTTTTCCTCAACTGAACCATACGGAAATGCAAAATTGCCGTTAGTTTCATCAAGTATATGGTATGGAGCAACTCCAAACTGTTCAGCCATATCCTTTGCTCTATCTTCATATACAGGAGCAATAAACTTCTTGTCGTCAGCAGTTTTGGCATATGGAATTTTCAAACATGGTTGGTAAACCAAATCACCATATTTATAGAATTTAATGGCATTTAGGTCTATACTACCCACCCAAGCACTTGTTCCTGAACCTCTGCCAAACCAAAAAACATCTATTTCAGGCATATCAAGAGGAAAATCTTCTTTTGTACCTGTCTGCGTATAAACACCATTCTTGATGTAACCATATGTGCAAGTTTGATTTTTCTGCTTGATAACAATAATTGCACTTTCGTTTGCGTTCATTACATAATTAGGTATTACTTTTGGAGTACCAAGACTATTAGTGCCGTCAGACATATTGAAATTAACACTACCATTAGCATAAGCATTACATAACATTCTGAAACTACTACCACTCTGCGCCCTCATTATACAGTTATTCGGGGAAGTAACTGTGCTTGCATCTGCAGGATATGTAAACGGAATATATAATTCAAAATCAGTGCCTAATGTGATACTGTTAGTTAATTTCACATAATTGTTACTGTCTAATCCGCTTGCAATACCGTCACTTGTGATAGTAGGTGTGCCAACAGCAGTATAACCATCAGGCTTAATTGTGTCTATGCCTGTCTTACATCCGTTAAATACAGGGATGCCGTCAAATAATACTTTTTGATATTTCAAATCAACAGAATTAGACGGGGAATAGTTACCATTGCTGAACTGACCGCCTACAACCAAATTGCTATATGCTATACCTATTGTATTTGTGCTTTCAACACTATGGCTTGATTTTTCACCGTTTACCCAAACATCAACCGTAGCACCTGTGCCTGTTACGTTTGCGTGGATAATGACCTCATCATTTAATGCGAGTGTTAGCCCTGAAACATCACAAGCCAAATTGCCTAAAAAACCTCTTATGCCGATAGCAGTAGCGGAACTTCTTTGCAGTCTCAAATTACCATCAATAGCACAATATACTCCGCTTGTTTCAGTAGTATCAGTTATAATAACTTTATCCCACATATCAATAGAAGTTGTTGGTGTTGTCGCTGTGTATGTTGCATTTAAGAAGTTTGTAGAAGAAACAAACCCACTTGCAATACCGTCAGAAGTAATTATAACAGGAGTGCTATCACTATGTTGTGTAAATTTGCTTGCATCAAAATTTGAATGTGCAGCACTTATCATTTTAGCAAGAGTTTTTGGCTCATCATATCTTCTGCCAGAATTATTTTCACCGACAATATTCATAGCAGATAATACACTTGCTTTGAGCATACTGCTATTTGCAACAGTTATATTATCTTGCTTTGCATCAAGATTGTTTTTAACAAGTTTTTCAGATGCAACTTTTTCATCTGATAGAGTTGAACCAAAAGATGTCTGAATATCTGCTTTAGCAAATTTTGAATTGATTTGTGTTTGAATTGCAGATGTTACACCGTGTACATAACCTAATTCTGTACTTGTTGTAGATAACCCGTGCAGTTTATCTAATTCTGTTTTTGTTGCCGTTGTCTGTCTGTACGGTACAAGCGAATTATAAGCCGTTGAACCGTCACCCATTTTTACAATTCCTGTGTCTGTTTCAAAACACCATTCTCCTGCTTTCGGTACAGGATTATTTGTACTCCAATTTGTTGAAGTATCTTGTCTGACTTGAATTGTTTCTGTCGTTGTAGTCATTTTATTTCTCCTTTTCTTATGCTGCTACCATTTGTTCTAACTGTTCTACTCTTTGTAATAAATTCTTAATAAGAGGCAATGCTCTTATATAATCAGGAATTATTGTAAGCGGTTCAATACTACTACCGCCCGAAGTTGTATTTGTCGGAGCAGTTGAACTGTCACCACCGCTCAATACATCGAGATTAGTATTTGTACTGTCACCGCCTGTTCGGTATGAGAACATTCCTGCAAAAGTATCAATATTCGGCAAGTCACTTGCAATAGTGTTCAGTACAGATAAATCATCAGCCACTGCATTAACATTTGAAATACTACCGCTAACTGTATTTACATTTGAAATATTTGTAGCAACAGTATCAATGTTTGTTTTATTACTATTTACTGCATCTATATTAGTTAAATCATCTGTAATTGCAGAAATATCAGAACTAATATCAGCAACTGTACCAATATCGGCTAAATTACTAACAATAGTACTTACATCAGAAATATTAGTAGCAACAGTACTTACATCAGTTGAATTTGTTGCTACTGTATTTATATTAGTCAAATCATCAGCAACAGCATTTATATCTGAAAGATTGGAAACAACAGAAGATATGTTAGAAATATTTGTTGCCACTGTATTTATATTAGTCTTATTTGAATTTACTGCATTGATATTCGTTTTATTAGCATTCACAGCATTGATGTTTGTAGCATTCCCTGCGACCGCATCTATATTAGTTTTATTTGAGTTTACTGCGTTAATATTTGCTGAATTATTCGCTACAGCATTTATATTAACAATATTTGTAGCAGTGGTACTAATATTCGTTGCATTCTCATTTACTGCTTTAATTTCTGAACCACTATCAGCCAAATCCGTAGCAACATAACTTACATCCGAAATAGAATCAGCCACAGTATTAACATCAGAAATATTCGTTGCTACAATTGAAATATCACTACTTTGTGATGTTAAATCTGTAGCAACAATGTTAATGTTAGTAGTATTTGTATAAACAGCGTCAATATTAGTTAAATCCTCTGCTACTGCGTTGATATTTGAAATATCATCAGCAACAGTTATAACTGCACTATATGTTTCATCGTCTCCATCATCTTCTTTTGATAAATCAGACGCTACAATACTAATGTCTGCTAAGTTATTTTCATCCGCAACAGTAGTTACATCCTCGTTTATACTTGCAACTATAGAAACATCATTGTCGATAGATGCAACAGCACTAATATTATCATAATGTTCATTACATAAAACTATTTCACTATATGTTTCATCATCACCGTCATTTTCTTTGGCTAAATCAGTTCCAACAGTATTTATAGCATTAACTGAAGCAGCAAGAGTTTGTACATTACCAGATATATCAGATACTGTTTCAACATCAGCCATGTGATTTGATACATTAACAATTTGAGTAATGTTATTTGATATAGCACTTGAATATTGTTTTGCTTCATCCGCATAATATTTAGCGGAATAAAATTCAGTACCTTGAATCTTACCTACACCACAAGCCCAACTTCTTGCAAGCGTAGCATCAGCATTAGTATTTACTTCTACTGTAATATTATTACTTGCTTCTATTTCCATTAGTCCTCCTTAAACCCCTTCTGTTTGCTTTCTGTATACACGCATTTTGTATTCTGAACCTGTTTCTGTGTCACCTATAAGTAATGTGTGTTCATAATTGTTGGCAGAATTACACGCTTTTAATGACCATCTGTAGTCTTTAAACTTTTTATCAGACGGAACAGGGATTAAGTCTGTGACACTTGGTGGTATAAAAATCTGAACTGAACTATTCCCATTCGTATAAAATGGAATTTCATTGATTATAGTATCGGCAGAACTTAAATCTCTTATTGAAAAATAAACAATATATGTAACATCAGTAGGTATACCAGTACAATTAAACATAATTGTATCGCCTTGATAAGTAGTTATTAAACCTGTTTCTGTATCAATACTTGCAGTCATTATCATTCTCCTTATTCATACTTGATGATAAACACAGTAGTCCACGCTGGAGGTTGGACTGTGCTTGATTTTCCATAAATATTATTTGATTTAGATGCTTTAAACGTTAATGTATTCATCCTATAAGTACCATCATGGTCACTACCACCTTGTAACTGATTATATCCAGTTGAAGTAGATTTAGTTGAATCAGAAAATGCACCTTTATTATTATAATGATTGTTATAATAACCATAAGCCGCATTAGCAACAGAACCTGTTATATCTGGCAATCCTGCTTCTATAGTTTCAAATGCACCTTCTTGGTTAGAACCCCATGGTGCTTTACTACGAGTATCTGGCAATGACTCATACCCTAATGCTTGTAATGCAGGATATAAACTTAAATCTTCCTGTCCAATCATTGCAACCCAATGGTCTGGTATTGGTGCTGTACCCCACATAATTATTGCCCCGACAGGAACAAGATGAGGGGTAATATTATCTAATGTATTACTTAAGTATGTAGAAGGGACTTTAGCATTTGAATCTAACGGGCAATATCCATTTGCTGTTCCTTTACTTGAAACAACTTCTTTACCAGAAATATTTGTAAGAGTGTTTGTAATTCTATTATCTAAATAAGTAAAGTTCTCTCTAAGTGCTTTTGCCGTTGCTGTACTACCGTCTTCAATGACGTTAAGAGATTGGATTATATCATCGGACATTATTACCTCCCATCAATAAGTCATAAATCTTATCTACCTTGTGTTGAACACCAGTAATCTTGTCTTTAAATTCATTGAAAGCAGCCAAAGTTACGAACTTATCTTCGACTTCTTTGAGAATATCTAATTTTGCTTTAGTAAGTTGCTCAGGAGTAACAACTATCTTCTGCTGAATTAGAAATGCAATTACGACAATAATTACTGGAGAATACTGAATTATTGTTTCCATTCAATTTCCCCCTTGTAAATGTATTATTTTTTCTTATGTTTCTTCCGCCATTTATTTATTTTTTTAGCGATGCTAAATGAATTTTCTTTATCGAATTTCGTTTTAGGATTTTCATTCTGAATAGATAAGCCTAATCCTCTGTTAATTGCAGAAATGTACCATGGGTATCTGCTTTTACCAGAACGCTCAATGACTTTTAACTTATCTTTACCGTATTTATTTTTGTATTGTGTCGCACCTTCAATATCACCTATGTTATATCCACCTAAAATGGTAGCATCATAAGTTTTGTCGTACATTTGCCATTTACCTTTGTCAATTTTACTTTCATCTTTAGTAATTTTATTTGCAATTGCACCAGATGTTTTATTTATATCAAGCATTGGATTTTCTAAATATGGCAATGTATTATTCCATACTAACTGTTTAGCAACATATCCTAATCTTGTAGACGTTGGGAGTTTGTCTAATGTTTCACCAGTTTTAATATCAAGATATTTAGTATCACCGTTTTGGTTATAACGCACATATCTATTATTTGTTAGTTCTTGATTTTGGAAAAATTTCTTCCCTCTAATTGCTTCAACAGGGACTTGTAAATACGGGTTAACACCTAAATCTTCTCTAAATGTCATATATGGAAATGCGTGTGTCTTGTTTAAAACAAGATTATCTCCAGTAAGTTTATTTTTACCGACTTTAAACGAACCTCTTTGGTATTCTTTTAAGTCTTCTTGTTTATTGTTCTTGATATTATCAAGTTCATACATTATCAATGAAGCACGTTCTGGATATTTCTTTGCTAATTGGTAAGTATGTCTTGTAATTGTTCTATACCAAGAATAGAAAGGTAAGATTCTTTTACACAATTGTTGTTCTTGTTTAGAAAAATTACTGTAATCACCAATGGTGTTTTGAATATCATCAATAATTGCTTGTCTTAATGGAGAATCTTTATGTATTTGGTCAATAACTTCTTGTTGAGTTATCATTTTTTGACCAGTACGTTTAATTAAATCTCTTTTTGTTTTATCAATATGTTGTGCAAATACCTGTTTTCGTTCTAAATTTTCAAACTTTTGGTTAAAGTTCATTACTTTATCTGACAACAAAGCAAAACCTCTTGCTGGCTTACCGACAAACCAATTTAACGCAGTTGCGTTTAACTTTTTCATACCTTTTAAAGTTTTAGTATCAAGAAGTTGTCCGCCAAACAAATTGAAAGCATTATCTAATGGTGCGTAGCCAGTATATTTTTTTCTTATATTGAAAGATTTAATTTCATCCGTAATATTAGATTCTAATATACCAATAGGAACATCAGAGTCTTTAACTTTCCAAGCGTCATATAATGATTTAATGTACTGTACTGGATTGTCTGATTTCGCAAGAATAAGTGTCTGGTTGCCTAATCTATTGTTTGTAAAGAATGAAGCCGAAGTTAATACTCTCTGTTTAAATCTTTCAACCATTGCATCGTGTACAGCACCAATTAGTTTAGTAGTTGCCCTTAATGGGTACTTCGCACCATACCTTTCAATAAATTCAGCAGCAGTTTCACCTTTACCTGTTAATAAAGAATTGAATACTTCTTCTGGAATTTGAATATCTGGAGTATTCGCTCTATTGGATAAATCAATCCAACCCTGAGCAACTTTTTCGTTTTTAAACGCTTTATTTATTGCTTCAGCACCATCAGAAATAGTATTGTACCATTGTTTTGACAATCTTCTGAAAATTGCTGTTGAAAGGATATCAGAATTAACTGCTTTGTAACCAGATAATGTTTTTCCGTTTTCGATAGGTTTTGCAAAGTTCTTATGAATATAATCCATTACAGAATCAACATATTTTGCTTGAGCATTATATGCTTGAGCATTTTTATAATACTTTTCTAAAGAAGTATTTTTTACGTTTCTAAATGCTCTTTGACCAGTTGCACCTACTTTTGTATCTGAATAATCTTTGCTTAAGTTTATAGAACCATCTGAAAGATACTCTGGAGCATCTGCGATATAGTTATTACTGCCAACCATTTTCTTACGATTTGCAGCCTGTTCTTTAGTAATAATACCTCTTTTAATTAAAAGTTTTTCGGTTTCATCCGACATTGTTTTAATTTGGGCTGTAGCCCTGTTTACTAAAGATATAGTCTTTGCATCAGTTAACCCATAATTACTTTTAATTTTCTTTATATTATCAAGCCATTCCTTTGGAGAAAGACCAGATGCCTTATTGTATTTTCTATACTTGGATGCTTTGAAATCGGTCTTTTTAATATCTTTAAGACCTATTGGTTGTTCATTTGTTTTTCCAATGCTCCGTCTTCCACCATCATGCTTAGAGAATAATTCGCCAATGCTATCCCTAATTCTGGGTTCGTCTCCCGAATTTCTTTCCTCTTTGCCATTCTCTGGTCTCTGTCCTTTATTTCCATTATTTGTTTGTTTATCTTGTCCAATTCTTCTGTTGTAAACCCGTTGTAAGTTTTCTTCACCATATCCAGAGTAATCTCCTTTCGATGCTTGTACTGATAACTGTTCACCTTCACTATATTTGTAGTCATTATATGAGTCAGTTATTTCCCAGTACTTATCTTTTTCTACATCAGATAATTTGTCAAGTCTTTTTGTGAGTTCTTCTTCTGGCAAACTATCCCATTTAATATATTCAGATATTGTTTTGTTTGATACGCCTTTGCATGCATTATTGAAGCACTTATTAGCATATTCAGTTTCTCGTACTATTTTTGCCATATCTTCATCAAATTCTGCTATATATTTTTGAAGTATATGACCTACTTCATGCCTACCCGCTATAATAGTGTCTTCAAGAGATTCATTTTTATTTAGAGTTATATTATTATAGTTTCTTGCATCAGTATATCCGTGACCGCCAATATTATCAAACTTAAATGTGACTTTGCTATTTTCAATAATATTTTTAACCAACTCATTACCAGCAGATAAGTCTTCTGCATAATCTTTTGCATAGTGAACTTTATCATAATTGATTTTAGAATATTTTTCAGACGGGTTTGCAGTTATTATCTCACCATCTATCATTCTTGAATTGATTTTATTCTCTGATTCTATACCCATTACAGTCTTATCCTGATATGGATAAGGCTTGTTAGTACTTTTCTGTGCTTGCTGTCTTTTGTATTCTATATAATCTTGCGGGTTAACAGGTTTAGCATTAGTTTTATTCTCTAATTTAATGCCAAATTGTTCTAACTTTCTTGCGTATGCTTTGTCTAAAGCATTTTCAATTCTTGATGTGTCATACCCACCATGTTTGTACTTGTTTATCCTTTCTTTCATTTTCTCGTACATTTTATCAACAGCAAGTTTTGACTTTTGTTTGTTCAACTTGCCAAATGCTGCAAATTCAAGAGACTTATCAGCAGATTTTGCCTGCTTGCCTTTTTTGCCTAACCTTGATATATCCCTTGCTATACGAAGGTTAATATCCTTATTCTTGCCATATCCAAGTATCTCAAGAGCAGTTTTACCACTTATTTCTCTGCGTGCAATTTCATCCGCAGCATTTAACGCATTTGCATTTGTTTTTGGTAAGACATCCGCTACTTTGAATTTAGAAGCAAAGTTAAGTAAATCATCTTCCGTAACTTTAGCACTTTCACCTGTCCGTTCTGCTGCTCTTGCATCCCTTTCCACTTGTTCTTCTAACTTGTTGAAGAAATCCATAGCACTTTCTTTAGTTTCAAAACTATGAAGTTTTTCAGCAGCCATAGACTCTCTAATATTAGGTTCAGCGTTTTCAAACTCGCTGTACCATTTATTGAAGTCAACATCATCGCTCTGGAATTTTCTTGAGTAAGATTCTTCCTCGAATATTCCTTCTTTTTCTAATTCATATTCTTCTGGAACAGAATATTCATTCTTAGATGCTATAGACTGCTCATTTTCAAGAGTTTCTATATCTTTAGGTGTATTTACCCCTTCTTCAGATTTAACAGGGCTTCCTGCGTCTGAACTCTTACGATATTTATTTCTCCATTCAGCAATAGTTTTTTTAGTGTCTGGTTTAATTTTAGGAACACTAACTTTCAGTTGTTTAGGTTCATTAGCAAGTTCATTAGGTTGTTCATCGAACTTGTATTCTCTTGCTTTTTCAAACAAAGTAACATCGTCAGCAGCGTCAAATTCTGGCTGTTTATAGTTTGTTACTCTACCTTTTAAACTTTCAGAAGTATCTGAAGTTATTTCAATATTAGGATTTTCAACATGTCCTTTAAGTACTTCAGGTGTATCTGAATCAATTACAACATTCTCTTTAGCAGGTTGTTCATCAACAAACTCAAAGTTCTGTTCTGCAACAGGTTGTTCTTTTAGACGAATATTTTTTGAATTAAGATATTCTGCAATCTGTGCATCATCCCATCCATTTAATTCTCTAAGACGTTGTGCAACCATATTATAGTCTTCTGGATGAAGTTCTATAACTTGCTCATTTACAAGTTTCTTTTCTCTTGCTATAGATTTTATTTCTTCAAGTTTTTCTTCAGGTGTTAATGCATGTTGTGCTAATGAATTATCATTAACATGAACAAGACCTTCTTGAATGTTCTGTTTAGTTGGAATAACAGGTTCTTCTCCAAACAAAGTAGGCTTTTCAGTGAGAGGTCTATCTTTTGCTTCCATTAACTGTTTACGCAATGCTTTATCTACTTTGCGTTGTTCATATTTAGTCAGTTTAGAATACTCAAGAATATTTGCGTTTATTTCTTCTTGTGGAAGACCAATATCTTGCAATACTTTTTCAAATTTTTGGTATTTGGAAACATTATTATTCCCACCAATTTTCATACCTAATGCATTTTTAGCATTGGCAAGAAAATGAGGGAACCAACCTTCTGAATTGCTCACCCAATTATTGAAATTTTTAATTGGTTTAGTTCTTGCGATATTACTTCCAACAGCACCAAAAGCACCTATACCACTTCCGAGCATTGCTCCGAATTTAGCATAATCAGTCATTCTTTCTCTTAAATTATCATCATGCTCAATATCTGCGAGTTTGTCGAACCCATAGTCTATCGCACCAAAACCAGCACCTTCAGCAGCACCAGCACCAGTATGACCTGCGACATTTAAACCATTCGCAAGCATTCTTGTACCAGTAGTACCAAATCTTTTAATTCCTTGTCTTGTGACAAGTTGTTTGACTAAAGCCCCAATACCTTTAGTTACCTGTCCTCCAACACCGAGTGGTATAGCAGCAAGACCTAAATCTAATGCTCCTTTGCCGATATTTTGGTTTCTTACCTTTTGATAATCTTCATCAGCACTATAATGGTCAAGAGTTTTTCTTCTTTCGGACAGTTCTAACATTCTGTTCTTATCTATTTGACCAGATTTATACGCATCACTAATTTCTTGATAAGAAGGAACATTCGTATCATTATATTTAGTAAGAAAGTCTTTTCTTTCTTTTGTTTCTTGTCTTAAGAATGGTCGTTGCACTTTAGCCAAAAAGGGATGTTTTGGCTTATATGTATCTTGTGTAATTTGGACATTATATTGTTGTTTATTTGGATTATAAGTAATATTAGAACTATTACTTGGATGATTATTCCCATTAGCAATACTTAAAAGTTCTTCATCAGACATCTTAGAATAATCATTAGATGTATTTTGGTTTGAACTATTATTTGCTATATTTAGTAATTCTTCATCCGACATATTGGAATAATTCATTATTTTTTCACCCATTTGCCATTAACTTTCGTAAATCCACGTGCTTTTAACTCTTTTTCTAAATCTTTAGAGTTTTGTTGATTTGCTTTATTGCCGTAATATGCTTTTTTATTATCTATGCTTTGTTGGTTTTGTTTTTCCTTAACAGCATTACTTCTTTTAGTTTCTGATAACCTTCCAGCATTAGTATTAGCATTTTGCTGTTGAACACCTACTTTTGCTTTATCAACACCTATTTTGTTATTCCAGTAAGTATTTTGGTTATCTGCTTTCTGCTGTTTAATATCTAAGTCTCTATTCTTAGACTGTACTTTATTTACAGCATCATATCCTTTAAGAGATAACATCTCATCACCGTCTATACCTGAATTAGATAAGTATGTTTCAACTTGTTCATCACTCCAAGTAGGATTATTTAACTTGATGAAGTCTCTGCGAGAAATCATTGTTCTACCTTTGTTGAAATCATTGTATGCTTTTGCTTTGTAGTCATTAGCATCTAATGTATTGAATACAGGCATTACTTTAGCATCTGGATTCACCATCTTATAGTAAGAATCTGCTTTCTGTTTAGCAGTTCCGTATTGATATGCTGCTTTAGCAATATCACCTATATCACCACCATCTGCTTTAGAAATGACACCTGCAATACCAGCCTGCACCCAAGGGTTAGCCATTAACCTTCTTCCAGTACCTGCTGCTTCGCCTATTCTCGACATTATAGATTTCTGAGCCTTAGCAGCACCACCTGTTAAAACACCATTTTGTACTTGTGGAGTAGGTTGAGTATTCATAACATTGTTATACATATCTCCTTCACTAAATCCGTGTAAAGAGTTATCATCATATCCAGCCTTAAAGTCTTTTAACCCGCTACTAAGTTTTTCAAGAATACTCCTTTTTGTATCTTCTGGTTGTACTTGACCATTCGGGTCTATTTGGATTAAAGGTAATTGCTCTTGTTCATCAGTAACAGGAGCAGCACCACCTGTTGGCTGACCCCCACGTATTGCTTCCATTATTTCATCTTTAGTATTAGGAAGATATTCATGTGTTTCAGGATTTACAGCATAATCCTGACCATCATAATATTTAGCACTATCAGTACTGAATGTAGGATGTATTGGAAGTTTATAAGTATCTTCTAAATGAGGATTTATGCTAAGTAATCCTCCATTTGAATATTTATCTCTTAAATCATAGTCATATCCAGAATCATTAGCAAAGTCACTTATACCTTTTTCTGCTTGATAACCTATTTCCTGCCCTACAGGTAACTGGGTTTTCATTGATTCAAATACAGATGTAGGTTGTTGACCTTGACCTATTCTATTCATCAGTTCATTAGCCATGTCATTGCTACTCTGTACTTGGCTTTGACCTGTTGTTTCTCCCATAGGTTGAGCCATAGCAGCAGCATCTAATGCAGATTGCTGTTGCATTCTTTGTTGTGCTTCTTGTCTATTTTTGTTTGCTTGCCCAGCAGACTGTTGCATAGCCTTTGCATCTGCTTCCATTGCTTTTCTATTAACTTTTTGTTGTGCTTCATCGAATTTATCTTTTATTGCCTTCGCAGCCAATGCCGCTGCAACACCCCAGCCAACAATTGGTATAGCCATTGAACCAGCAGCCATAGCACCTCCTGCACCTGCTGCTAATCCAGCACTACCTGCACCTGTTGCTGCTGCAGTTGAACCACCTATTGCTCCAGTTGCACCTGCCGCACCCATACCTGTCGCAGTACCACCACCAGTAGCACCTAATAACGAACTACCTAATGCTGATGAACCTAATGCTCCAGTTCCTGCTGCAGAGCCTGCTCCTAAACCAGATACACCTGCACCTATTCCTCCTGTAGCACCTATAGTAGAAGGCAGAGCACTTGAAGCGACAGGAGCCATACTACTAATCCCATTTGCAATAGCACTCCCGCCAGCACCTGTAGTACCTGCTAATGATGGAGCAGAACTACCAAACATATTAGAAATACCTGCTTTAAGAGTATTTGGAGTTTGTGAGAAATTAACAAGTTTAGTTCCTGCATTACCAACTTTACTACCTAATGTGTTTATCGTAGGATTACTACTTTTTGACATTAGATTACCGAAATTCTGTAACCCTCTGCCAGAATTGCTTATAAGGTTTTTAGCAGTTTTGAAGTCATTAACTGCCATATTAGGAGTGTAACGCTTTTGATTATTACGGTACCGCTCCATTTGTTCTTGTTGCTGTAGTTTTCTAATTATTTCTTCTTGCTGTTGTCTTGTATATGCCATTGTTAACTCCTATGCACTTGCATTTGAATTTGATGTTGTTTTAGTAGTTGAATTGCCAGATGAAGCATTGAGTGAAGTGTTCTGATTGGATGAAGCACCTTGATATGCTTGAGAGTACAAATTAACAAGATTGTTAATCATATCCCACGTATCGCTTCTTGAATTTGCGATAAGTTCTTTAGAGTAATCAGACATACTATCATTCATTTGGTTGTACATATTGTTGTACATATTAGTTGCTTGTGAACTTGTAAGCATATTGTTTCTTACAAGCGGACTGATAATATTATTCTGCATTTGTGTCTGTGCAGTTTTACTTAAATTTTTATTGTATAAATCCATTCTTGCTTTATTAACTGGGTCGTCTAATGACGGATTCATATAACTGTCTAACAATCCTTGTAAGTTATTGTTTACATAGTTATATCCAATTTCACCAGCAGTACCTTTTACAAAATTTGTAGTAGTATTACCGTTCTTATCAGTATGAGATTTATAAAATGGATTAGTAGTAGTTGTATCTCCATACATGTTTTTAGTTGTACTACTTGAACTTGAATTAGAAGATTTTCCCATTATTTCCTCCTTAAGACGTACATGTTTTTACTTATTTTTTTAAATCCTGACCTTAACAAACCTAATATTGCAGGTTTTTGTTTGCAGTATGCATATATATTACATTTCCACCAAGTAAGTGAAGTCTGGAAACATTCAAGGTTTAATTTCTGATGTCCTCTTTCAGCAAAAGCTGACACATAGAGTTTGTTCCCCTTTTTGAAGTAGTAGGCACATCCAATAAGTTCCCCAGAACAGACATCATAGAAAGAATAGAAGAATGTGTTTTTAAGTACATCTCTAAAGGTTCTCCCGTCTTCTTCCAAGATGTTTCTATATCTGTTAAAAAGTTCTTCACACTCTGAATAATTGAACAACTTATCATCAGGTATTCTCACTACTATCATTAAATTTGTTTCACCTTTATTCTGCTAAATTCTATTGCTTTTATTGTGAACTCTTGGTCTTTATCATTAGTAAAGAATGTAATTTCTAATGCTTTGAATGTTGCTGATGGCATTTTAATAATGCCAGATATTGCATTAGGTCTGTAGATATTCCCAGCATCATAACACATTCCGCTGTCATATCTAAGAACATTACCAAACGATTTGGAATAAAGTTCTTTCTCTTTTGGTTTCTTAGTTATGTTGTAGTTTCTTACATAACGTACGAAGAAATGGTTTTTAAAAGATGCATCAATTGTTATTCTTGGTGGGAATTTAGTAATCTTTAATGTATTGTCAGTACCTAAGTTCATAACAGTACATTGGTAATAGTTTTCTATATATTCACCATCAAAGTCATTGCTTGTGTATTCTTTGTACACTTGTTTACCAGCAGAATACAAAACACTATCTACAACTGCAATTGAATCTATATGCTGGCATTTTCTCTTTATCCATTCTCCTCTAATGTAGTCAAATATAAGAACTATTGAGTAATTATCATCTGAGGATATTGGAACTAAGAACCATACTTCATTTCTGTCTGATGTTACAACAGAAAGGCTTCTGATTTTATCTAAATCTCTTTTGTTTAGTAACATCAACTCATTTTGTATATCGTATGCGATGTTTTCACCAAGAGTTTTGTCTCCGTTAATAACTTGTTGGAAACTAAATACACTCTTTTTAGTATCGTCATAAAAGAACAAGTCTGTACCGTGAAATACTAACGCATTATAACTTGCACATCCACCTGGGCTTTCATCAGTCCTTTTGAACAGAGTAGTAGTATCTTCAGTAAGCAATGTAGAACTGTTATTATGGAATACTGCTAACGCTCCAAGATATTCATGTATAGCAGTAATATCTTTAGAGTAGTAAATTATTCCAGCCCTTGTTGTTAAAGATGTGTCTTGTTCTTCATTGTTGAAATCGCCTATAGCACCTTCTTTAGAGTACCAAAGTGTTCTTCCATTAAACACCCATAATCTACCAAAGACATTGACAAGACCTAACCCATGTACTGCGTTACCTTCATTATCTTCTAAATTAACATATAATCTGTAGTCTGAACCTATAACACTATCAGTATCACCTGCAATAACAAGTGGATTAGAAGGTGCTTCAATGTTTGTGTATATGAATTTTAAATCTGTTCCATTAGAAAATACTAATACATGTACATTTGTCTGCTTAAATTCAGTTGCTTGGCATTTACCTGTCGCACTTAAAGCAGCACTATTTAATTGTACTAATTCATTATTATCAAAGTCTATTTTATATAACTTACCAACATTAGGTTCTAAGTTGTTTGTCTCTGTATAGACAATAAAATAAACAACCCCGTTTTGAGTAGTCTCAAACATCCCAATAACATCTTCGTGTTCGGGAATGAGGTTGTTTATTAACGCTTGGTTTCCTTTGGAAGTTCTAATTCCAACACCTGAATTTAATTCAGTAAAGTATAACTCTACATTCTGGCAGTCAGAACAAGTTATCTTTTCATCAGAGAACATAGAATCTTTTCTTCTTATTCCCCCAAAATTATGATTTATTAAAGATGTACTTGTGCTTGCCATTATAAAATTAAATCCTTATTGCTGTACAGAGAAAATTAGGCGGGTTAAATACGTTTTAGGTATAAATCCTCACCAAGTAAATTTTCGTTTCAAAAATGGGCTTGAGCAGTACTTCGTTAAAGTTTCTAATGCATCGTTGTACTGTTCTTCGTAACCAGAGTAGTTTTCATCTGATTTATCATCTATTGCATACATCATTGCTTTAGATATTAAACAGTTCTTGAATAACTGTTCGTACGGCTCATAGTCTTCTGAGATATTTAACATATCAGTATCTTCTGTGAACTGATACTTTTCTTCCTCATCTTCATCAGTTACATAAGCCATAGTATTGTATGTAAGTTCTATCTGGTAAGAATCATCAGGTGTAGGGTAAATGTACATTATATTATCTTCTATGTAGAAGTACTCTGGCTCACCTGTTGCTTCATCTTGCAATAAGTAATCATCCATATATTGCAAGAATTTATTACCATATCTAACTTTGTAATATGTTTCTCCATTTACTGTAAGACTGCTTACTAACCCGAATGGGATTGTATATCCAGCCTTGTTTTCTCTTGTCCTAATAACTTTAGTCTTTTTGGTAAATCCCCATGGGAATAAGTTCCACAGGTAAGAGCAAGCCTTGTTAATTGATGTTTTCAATGATGATTCTAAATCTTCATCAGATTCAGCATCCGCATCAAACATACTCCAAGGCTGTCCTGCACATTCGTTATATAAGTCTAAGAAACTGATTGTCATATTACTTTCCTAATTTCTTGTTAATTTTTTCAAGAAGTTTTGCTTTGTTGTCGTCTTTAATAGTAGGAATACCTAACTTCTTACAAACTGCTAAAAGTTCGTTTCTTTTCATATCTTCGTATTTAGGTAATTCTATTTCTTCTTTAGGAGGATTATCTTGCAACTCTTGTTGCTTGATTTCTTCATCCTGTTTCATAACTAATTCTTTTACAGTTTTAGGAGTAACTACTTCTTCACTTTCTTCTTGATAACCTGCATCAAGTATTCTGTAGTTCCCACGGTCTGTAGCCTTAATTCTGAGTGCTTCCTCATCAGGTAAAGTAAATACATTACCTGTTGGGACAAATAAAAGTTTCATCATAATGTTTTCCTTTCTATTGCAAAATTTTATAAAATTATGTAAGATTATTTTCGAGTTTGTGAGGTATTATATGCGAGAAAAATTTTTTAAATTTATGAAAAATTTTGGATTATTTGCTGTTGGATATGGTTGGATAATAGTTTTAATTTTGTTTTTGTTATTTAAACCTAAAGAACCACCTAAAGAATATAAATATATCAATTTTAATGGTTCACAGTATATTAAAAAGGACACAACAAGCATTGATAGCAGTATTCGCTCAAAAATAAACGACCTTGTTGTATTTAATGTAGAGACATCAATTTACCATGAACCATGGTGTGAATGGGCTGAACAATGCGTAGATAATTGTATTTACATGGAACGTAGAGAAGCACAAAAATATGGAAGACATTGTTATGTTTGTACTGGCAATCCAGATGGAAATAATAATAATAATGATGATAGAGACCATATTGAAGGGCTTCCAGATAGGTTCCAATAACCCCATAAAAGGGGTGGGGAGTAGAAAGGGTGACTCCCCACAATTATTTGCTACGCTACGGGTTTAATACCAGCACGTTTAGCAACTGCCCATACATTACCAGTAAAGCCAGAAGCAAAATCAAGATAGATTGATTTGTCTTTGTTTTCAAATCTTGAAATATCTTCTAACAATACAGCAGTAATCTTACCAGCAGCCAAAGCAACATCTAAATCACCTAAGATTTTATTAGGATAATGGTCGCCTGCTTTTACAGTAAGTGTACTTGCAGTAGCACCAGAACCTGTAGTGTTTTCAACAAAAATCTGCAATGAATTATTTTTGTTGTCTAAAGCATTAGCAATAGTAATGCCATTTGCCTGTGTAACTGCCTGTTTAGTAATAGCACCTATTTCAACTGACTGGGTGACATCCTGAGCAGGAAGCAATACTGTTACGCTATCTCTTGCCATGATTATTCTCCTTTAAATTGTGTATCTATAATAGGTAGTTTTTAAACAGAACTACCAAAACTGTGTTGTACGAACCTCTATTCGAGGGGATTAAGAACGTGTTGATAATTTAGCAGGAGCAATAATAGCAGCAGTACCAAAGAAATCTGCTCTTGGTGCACCTACACCATACAACCCGTAACCTTTATAACGAGTATTGAAGTTCTTTTCAGGTTCATAGTGTTTAGTGTTCAAGTTAGAACTTACACCACCTGCTAAAGTTTTACCTTTAATACCGAATAACGGTTGATATACTGTAGAAGTTGTTCCACTTGATGTAACATCATAAGAAGCAATGTTATTAGATGTATAAATATCCCATCCTTCAAGTCTTCCAATGAAGCCTTTTTCAATCTTTCTGTGACCAGATTCAACTTCTTCATACATTTTAAGTTTACCTAAGTAGAACTCAAATTCAGGAGGAACAATAGCAATCATCTTGCCATCAACCCAGTTGTTATGACCTTCGCCATCACCACGCTGCATTTTAGTTCTCATCAAAGAAAGAATTTCTCTTGCATAATCAGCATCCAATGTGATAGGAGAACCGTTATCATCAACGATGAACCCTGCTCTTGTCCACAAATCAGCGTATGCTTTATCTACTGTAGAAGCGAACTGTTTAACTGCATCAGAAGAATATTCTTTGATTAAGTCAACTTTCTGTTTCATTGAAGGAGCATTTTCAATTGCTTTTTCTTCAATTTCTTTAATCTCGAAGTGGAATGCTTTACCTCTGTCGATTCTGATTTTTGTTGCAGAGTTAGTAACAACTTCTGCATTTGGCAAATCACCTTCACCATCGAAATCGAACAAGGTTACTGAACCTGGCATAAGAACATCTACTTCATCACCTTTATTAACACCATTCTTAAATTCAGAATGTGCTAATTTACCTACAACCAATTCATCATAGAAATATTTCTTGAATGTCTGGTTGAAAGTTCCAATAATTAACTGTTTTACTGACATTTTTAATCTCCTTTATACAAATTTTGATAAGTATTTTTCCAACTCGTCTTGAGACATCTTAGAGATGTCTGGTTCTTGAGGAGTTGATGGAGCGGAGTTTGTTCCAGAAATACCTGCAAGTTTATCAGTAGTCTTTGCATTAGCCTGCTTGATACTTGCATCTTTCTGTTCTTTGGCAATGCCTTTTACTTTTGCAATATAAGTAAGGAGTCTATCTCCATCTTCAAAAGAAAAGTTTTCGCCATACTTTTGGATTGTGTCCACTAATAACTGTTTTGTATCTTCATCTTGCAGCAATTCATTATATTTCTCACACAGTTGAGAGATTGTACCTTCTATATTGGTCATTCTCATTGTTTGAGCCTGTTGAGCAACATCCTGTTGGTGTTGCATTCTGGCTCTTTCTTCTGCTGCTGATACATTCCTAATGACTGAAGGAGAAAACTCTAATTCAATTTCCTCCAGCAACTCTTGTGACGGATTGTTTGCATAATCTATAAGCATTCTGCGAACCTCATTTGGTTCTTCGCATTGGTTAAGATACCTTGCGTAATTATTCGCTGTATAGTTTGCAAGTTCGTACTCGAATTGCATGTCATTTACAGAATTAAAACCTGCATTGATAGCGTCTTGTTCACGCTGTTTCTGCTCTTTTTCAACCTGTTCTTTGTACTTGAGCAACTCCGCATTTTCTTTCTCAAGTGCAGCCTTTTGGTTTACTAATGGTTCTAATTCCTTATAGGATTTCGCAAGTTTCTGAATATCTACTGAGCCATCTTTGTTCTTGAACTTATCAGGGCACTCATCTTGGGTGTTATCCTTCGGTTCTTCTGTTGGGGCTTCAGTAGGAGCATCTGAGGGTGCTTCTGTTGGTTCTGAAGGTTCATCAGGTTCCTCAAGAGCCTTAGCGATTTGTTCATCTAAACTAAGTTCTTGACCAGAATTATCTGTACCACCTTCGCTACCTGTATCTACTTGCGTGTTTACATCTTGATTGTCAATGTCCATTAACTATCTCCTTTCTTTTTCTTGTTTTCCTCAAGAGCCTTGAGATAGTCAGTAGTCCATCCATCTACCATTTTTACTGCGTACATAACACCTCTAAGGTACTTGTCGCAGTAAATATCATTCCCAGACTTCTCAGCGGATGCGTTGAGGAGTTCCTTTCTAATTTCCTGCCAAACTTCATGTTGGGAAAGTCCATAAAGTCGGGTTAATTCTTCGTTATGCACTTAAAAGATTCCTTCCTGGCAAACTACTTGATGGGTTTACCAAATCTCCTTGTTGTTCCTGCTGTTGTGCAGGCATCCCTTCTGAATTATCAGGTAATTCCTTACCTGCTTTAGCCATTTCAACCCTACGCTGCATTTCCTGAATAACAGGTGCAAGTTGAGGGTTCTGCATAAGTGCTTGCTGAACTTCTGGTGCAAGCAAATCTTGTGATTGAATAAATCTCTCTGGATTTTCAACACCTTTTTGTTCCATGTAGTATTTGAAAAATTCTTCAATATTGAGTGGTAAACCACCTTTAAGGAACATCTGTGCTGCTTGTGCAATCATATCTACATAGTTAAATCTTTCAGATGTTGCACTTCTGTCGGAGTATGTATATCTATAGTCTGATTGACGAACTTCATCGTTTATGACAACATTTTCGGGGTTATTGTCTTTATTAACAAATACTGTTTCTTCCCCGAAAGTGAAGTTTGCTTTTAGTTTAGCAACGTGTTTAACATCGGATAATATGAGATTCTGGTTGATGCAGTCAAGCATCATCTTTAATCTTGTAAGTTGACCTTCAACCTTTGTTGATATTTCAGTAGCAGTTGTACGGTCACTTTCATTGGCACCTGCCATATTAGGGAATATCCCAGAAATTTCACTTATTAAATCATCTAAGTAAGATAATTCACCAGTAAATACGTTCTGTTCAAAATTGATAGGTTCAGGTTTCTGTGTAAACAGAGCACCATCGTATTCGATTATCATGCCAGGGTGTACTTCTATGTCTCCATCATCCTTAAAGAAACCTTTCGGGGCATACGTAGGTTTGTTTTCATTCAGTTTTGCTAAGTCCATTTGATGTCTTAGCATTTCTTCTTGAGTTTGTGATACGTCATAAATAGAATATAGTGGAGATATACCTCGACCGTTGGCAGGGTCAGTTATGTATGCCCCAAAGGAAAACGGATTTATTAAGAAGGGGTTCTTCTCGAACCGAACTAAGTATTTACCCCCAACGACTACAGCATACCAATTCTTTAATACTGTTCCGCAAGGAAGTTCTAAGTCTCCCCAATGCTCCAGCATTTCTACTGTAGAACCGTTAGAATCTTCGTCTTTAAGAGATTCAGATGATTGGTTGGATAAATCATCTTCATCCGTACCTTTCTTCACCATTTCCCTTAAATCTTCAGCAATTTCCTTTGTAATCTCAAAGTCTTTGTTATTGATAATATCGTCTGGAGTTCTCCAAGTACGGTTAATCTTAGGACAAGTGTCCCAGTTTAGTTGTTGAGTAGTATCAAATACAAAGTTAGCAGGGTCAACTGCATAAATATAAGGATTATCGTAGTCAACTTTCTCATCTGTCCAGAACAGTTCACCTTTCA
>Ga0310690_10001256_pt1 | contig 46184 bp, 41 predicted proteins | sample AusTroGonzalo_MG_2_FD_207661 | JGI IMG/M metagenome (GOLD analysis project Ga0310690, IMG submission 207661) | Bovine rumen microbial communities from tropical cattle in Woodstock, Queensland, Australia - Gonzalo_04 (v2) (version 2) | ecosystem: Host-associated > Mammals > Digestive system >... | reverse complement strand
ATGGCATTCGTATCTATTTTGACAAACGTCAGACGCTGGACCTCTATGGCAAATACCACAAACGACTGGAACTGCAGCAGACTCAGTTCTACACACAGCCCGACCAAAAGGCACAAGGCTATGGCGACGATGTGCTATGGGTAGGTAACACCTTCGGACTAGGCGCCTTGCGAGGTTGGAACGGAAAGGAACCCACGATGATTGACCCTGTGAAGAGCCGCACACAACGCATCATATCGTACGGACCACTACGCACCATTGTCGAAGTAATAGACCAAGGTTGGCAAGGGGTGAACATGACGCTCCGCTACACACAGTATGCAGGGCATCGCGACACCGACGTGGATGTGATTTTCAATCGCGATGTGAGCAACCTTCGTTTCTCAACAGGCATCATCAACGTAAAGGGTTCCATGGAGTACTCCGACCATAAAGGACTACGAGGCTGCTGGGGCACCGACTATCCCTCGACCGATACCATCAACTGGAAACGCGAGACGGTGGGACTAGCTATTCTAATACCACGCGAATATATGGTAAACGAACAGCGTGCCAACAAGGATAACTATGCATTCGTAATTAAATCAAAGGAGGAATCTTTATCGTATAAGATTGCGTATTGCTCTGACAACGAGGATTTTGGAATGCATAGCGCAAAGGAATGGTTTGAGTGGATGAGACTCTGGCGGCAAGAGACAGAACAGCCCGTTATGGTCAGCATAGAATAGACCAGACTACGAGACGTGCATCAATTCTGTCATCACCATATCGCTGACAAATAGTCCTTCTCGAGATAGTATAAGATGATGATCATGAACATTTAAGAGGCCACTATCGATAAACAGCTGCGCCTGATGCAGACAATAGTCGCGATATGTTGGAGGCAGTTTATCGAGCGATAGTCCCTCACAGGTTCTAAGGGCCGTCATTACTACTTCATTATAGTGGTTTTCTGGTGTCAGCAACTCTTGTTCCACCGCTGGTTCCCCTTTTTCCATTCCCTCAACATAACGACGAACATCGGCTATGTTCCATTGACGGTTATGACCATCGAACGAATGAGCAGCAGCACCGATGCCGATATAGGGTGTCTGGTTCCAGTAGCTGCTGTTATGGCGGGAACGAAAGCCCATCTTTGCAAAATTACTGATTTCGTAGTGCTCATAACCGACAATTGACAATCGGTCTTTCAAACGATAGTACATACGGCGACTCAACTCTTCATCAACCTCGCTCAACTCACCACACTGCAGCATTCGATAGAGCTGTGTACCCTCTTCATATTGCAGGGCATAGGCCGAAAGGTGCTCCACCTGAAGCGATAGGACAGAAGTGATATCCCTATCCCACTCCGTCAGCGTCTCATTAGGAAAGCCATACATCAAATCAACACTGATGTTGCGAATGCCAGCCTGACGCAAACGATCAACTGCCAATGGCACCTGTTCTGCTGTATGCCGACGGCGCAAAAAATGCAGGCGACTATCGCTGAAGGTCTGAACTCCCATAGAGATACGGTTTATTGGAAGTTGAGGCAAAGCCTGGGCAAACGCGACAGTAACATCGTCCGGATTGACTTCCATCGTCACCTCAGCATCAGGAGAAACATCACACACCTTATATATATATAGGAACAACTGCTGTAGTTGATCGAACGAAAGCTGGCTAGGGGTTCCTCCACCCAAATATATTGTCTCAATCTTCCGCTTTTCCCTTATATCCAACTCCCGACAAAGGGCATCGACATAGCGCTGACGCATGTCGAGCGAGGTAGTTGAATAGAAGTCGCAGTAGAGACAACGACTCTTACAAAAGGGAATATGAATATACAATCCTGCCATTTGAGGGGCAAAAGTACTAATTTTTTTTAATATTTGAAAGAAACCTTTGGTGTTTTCACAGAAAATGACTAATTTCGACCCCACAAAATGACAATTACCGAATAAACCTAAAATTATAGAGTCATGAAAATTTATCAGACAAGCGAAATTAAAAACATTGCATTGCTTGGCAGTGCGGGTAGCGGCAAGACAACTCTTGCCGAAGCAATGGTCTACGAAGCTGGCATCATCAAGCGCCGCGGTACCGTAGAGAGTAAGAACACCATGAGCGACTACTTCCCTGTAGAACAGGAGTACGGCTACTCGGTGTTCTCAACTGTTTTTCATGTAGAATGGAACAACAAGAAGCTGAACATCATTGACTGTCCAGGTTCTGATGACTTTGTGGGTGGTGCTATCACAGCCCTCAACGTTACTGATCAGGCCGTCATTCTGGTGAATGGTCAGTATGGTCCTGAGGTTGGTACACAAAACGCCTTCCGTTATACCGACAAGCTGCAGAAGCCCGTTATCTTCTTGGTGAACCAACTGGATCGCGAACATTGCGACTTCGACACCATTCTGTCGAACATGAAGGAGATTTACGGCGACAAGTGCGTGCCTGTGCAGTATCCCATTGCCACTGGTCCCGAATTCAATGCCGTCATCGACGTGCTGCTCATGAAGAAATATTCTTGGAAGCCAGAGGGTGGCGCTCCCATCATCGAGGAGATTCCTGCCGACCAAATGGACAAAGCCAAAGAACTGCATGCTGCACTAGTAGAGGCCGCTGCCGCAAACGATGACACCCTGATGGAGAAGTTCTTTGAGAGCGAGAGTCTGACTGAAGACGAGATGCGCGAAGGTATCCGCAAGGGTTTGGTCACACGTTCTATCTTCCCCGTGTTCTGCGTCTGCTCAGGCAAGGACATGGGCGTACGCCGACTGATGGAGTTCCTGGGTAATGTTGTGCCTTTCGTCAGCGAGATGCCGAAGGTTCGCAACACCCGTGGTGAGGAGGTTACCGCTGACACCAACGGCCCTACATCACTCTATTTCTTCAAGACCGGCGTGGAGCCACACATCGGCGAGGTAAGCTATTTCAAGGTGATGAGTGGTTCTGTTAAGAGTGGCGACGACCTGACCAATGCCGACCGCGGCTCTAAGGAGCGCATGGGTACTCTCTATGCATGCGCTGGCGCCAACCGTATTCCCGTAGAACAGTTGAATGCAGGCGATATAGGCTGTACCGTGAAACTGAAGGATGTGAAGACTGGCAACGCCCTGAACGGCAAAGATTGCGAGTGGCGCTATGACTTCATCAAGTATCCTAACTCTAAGTACTCGCGTGCCATCAAGGCCGTCAATGAGGCTGAGACAGAGAAGATGATGGTAGCTCTGACCAAGATGCGCCAGGAGGATCCCACATGGGTAGTTGAGCAGTCGAAGGAGTTGCGCCAGATCATCGTTCACGGACAGGGTGAGTTCCACCTGCGCACCCTGAAATGGCGTATGGAAAACAACGAGAAGATCAAGATTGAGTATATCGAGCCGAAGATTCCTTATCGTGAGACCATTACGAAGATGGCTCGTGCCGACTATCGCCATAAGAAGCAGTCTGGTGGTGCAGGACAGTTTGGTGAGGTACACCTGATTGTGGAGCCCTATGCAGAAGGTATGGAGGATCCCACCAGCTTCAAGATCAATGGCCAGGAGTTCAAGATGAATATCAAGGGTAAGGAAGAAATAGATCTGGAATGGGGCGGCAAGCTCGTATTCATCAACAGCGTGGTAGGTGGTGCCATCGATATGCGCTTCATGCCTGCTATCCTTAAGGGTATTATGGAACGTATGGAACAGGGACCGCTGACAGGTTCGTATGCCCGCGACGTGCGCGTCATCGTTTACGATGGTAAAATGCACCCTGTAGACTCTAACGAGCTCTCGTTCATGCTGGCAGCACGCAACGCTTTCTCTGCAGCCTTCCGCGAGGCTGGTCCTAAGGTGCTTGAGCCCATCTATGATCTGGAGGTCTATGTTCCCTCTGACTATATGGGAGACGTAATGAGTGACCTGCAGGGACGTCGCGCCATCATCATGGGTATGGACTCTGAGGCCGGCTACCAGAAGCTCTCTGCAAAGATTCCTTTGAAGGAGCTCTCCAGCTATTCTATCGCCCTGAGTTCTATCACAGGCGGACGTGCTTCGTTTACCACCAAGTTTGCCAGCTACGAACTTGTACCGAACGATATCCAACAGCAACTCATTAAGGATCATGAGGCTGAAATGAAGGAAGAAGACTAAGCGTCCGATCGCTTCATCTTTCTATAGGGAGTCCAAGTATTACACTTGGGCTCCTTTGTTTATAATTAAAAATATACAACTATGAATAGAAAAAACTGTTAATTCAACCAAATATTAACAAAAACAATTAACGAATTGCCATCATTTGTACTTTTCTTCATATCTTTGCACCAACTAAGCAAGAAATTAGCAAAGATGAAGAAATCGACGATATGGACAATCGCAGTCATCATGGGATTCTCGTTCCTAGGTCTGCTCTACATGCAAATCTCGTATATAGAAGAGATTGCAAAAATGAAGAAAGAGCAGTTCGACGAAAGCGTGAAGCGCTCGCTCTATCAGGCAGCAAGAAACCTGGAGATGAACGAGACACAGCGATATTTGGAGAAGGACATCAACGATGTTGAGCGTCGCGCCTTCTCACAGGACTCCATCATTGTCAATGGTCTTGACGGAAGCATACAACACTCACATCAGTTCTCCGTATCGGCCGACGACGGCACCTTCTATTCTGAGTTCGAGCTCAAGACTTTCACCACCAAACCCGCCAATGTGCCCAAGGCCATGATGATGCGTACTGATAAGGATCAGTTATCGGAAGCTACGAAGACACTGCAGGAGATGGTGCGTAACCGCTATGTATACCAGAAGGCCCTGCTCGACGAGGTTGTTTACGACATACTCTACACCGCCAGCGAGAAACCCCTGAAAGAACGTGTAAACTTCAAGCTTTTAGACCGTGACATCAATACCGAACTACAGAATAACGGTATCGATATGCCATATCACTTCACCGTATCAACAGCTGACGGCCGCGAGGTATATCGCTGTCCCGACTATTCTGACAAGGGCGAGCGTTGGAGCTTTTCGCAGACTCTGTTCCTGAACGACCCTGCTGCCAAGAGAGGCGTTTTGAAGATTCACTTCCCCAGCATGGATCAGTACATCTACTCCAATATCCGTTTCATGATTCCTGCGGTGATATTCACGGTAGTGTTGCTTATCACATTTGTCTTCACCATCGTCATCATTTTCCGTCAGAAACGATATACAGAAATTAAGAACGACTTCATCAATAACATGACGCATGAGCTGAAGACACCTATCAGCAGCATCTCACTAGCTGCACAGATGTTGGGCGACGAGTCGGTAAGCAAGAGCCCGTCGATGATGAAGCACCTGAGTACGGTCATTGGTGACGAGTCACGACGCCTGCGCTTCCTTGTTGAGAAGGTGCTGCAGATGTCGATGTTCGACCGTAAATCAACATCATTCAAGAAAAAGGAACTCGACCTCAACGAACTGCTGGAGCAAACCTCAACAACGTTTAACCTGCGCGTAGGACATACCGGAGGTAAGATTACTACAGAGATTGAAGCCGTTGACTCGGCCATCTTCGTAGACGAGGTACACTTCACCAATGCCATCACCAACTTGCTGGACAACGCAGTAAAATATCGCAAGCCCGATCAGCCCGTCAACATACATATACGTACCTGGAACGAAGGCGAGCACTTGTGTTTCAGCATCAAGGATGACGGTCAAGGTATTAAGAAAGACAATGTCAAGAAAGTGTTCGATAAGTTCTATCGCGTACATACAGGAAACGTTCACGACGTGAAGGGATTTGGACTGGGTCTGGCTTACGTCAAGGAGATTATCAACTTGCATGAAGGAGAAATCAAGTGCGAGAGTGAACTGGGCAAAGGTACAAAGTTTACCATCACCCTACCCATACTGAAAGAAGATAGTGAATAATATAATAATCGATATTAATATTTTAATTTAAAAGTTATGGAAGACAAACTGAAAATCTTGCTTTGCGAGGACGATGAGAACCTCGGAATGTTGTTGCGTGAATATCTGGCCGCCAAGGGTTATGAGGCAGAACTTTGTCCTGACGGCGAAGCTGGTTTCAAAGCTTTTATGAAGACTAAGTTCGACATCTGCGTACTCGATGTGATGATGCCTAAGAAAGACGGCTTCACGCTGGCACAGGAGATTCGTACAGCCAACGCTGAAATTCCCATCATCTTCCTTACTGCCAAGACACTGAAAGAAGACATCCTCGAAGGTTTCAAACTGGGTGCTGACGATTATATCACCAAGCCATTCTCTATGGAGGAACTCGTTTTCCGTATTGAAGCCATCCTGCGTCGCGTTCGTGGCAAGAAGAACAAAGAGTCAACACTTTATCACATTGGCAACTTCGTGTTCGACACACAGAAGCAGCTGCTCACCATCGGCACACACCAGACCAAACTGACAACCAAGGAGAACGAACTCCTGGCTTTGCTCTGCTCACACGCCAATGAGATTCTGCAGCGCGACTTCGCCCTGAAGACCATATGGATTGACGACAATTACTTCAACGCCCGCTCAATGGATGTGTATATCACCAAGCTGCGCAAGCACCTCAAAGATGACCCGCAGATTGAGATTATTAACATTCACGGAAAAGGATATAAACTCATCACCCCTGAGGAAGAATAGTAAATAACCCCCATATGAGAAAATGGATTATCGGATTCCTATGGACACTGCTGGCCGTTGTTGTCATCGGCACAGCAGTGTGCTTTTGGGCCATATCCGAAGGTAAGATAGGCTACATGCCACCTATCGAAGACCTTCAGAACCCCATCAACCGATATGCCACACAGGTATATTCATCAGATGGAGAACTGATAGGCACGTGGAGCATGAGCCGAGAAAACCGCGTTCTTGTTGACTATACAGAGCTGTCACCCTGGCTCACAAAAGCGCTGGTGGCTACAGAGGATGTCCGTTTCTACGAACATTCCGGCATAGACTTCTATGCATTAGGCCGTGCTGTTTTGAAGCGCGGTATCATGGGACAGAAGAATGCTGGTGGTGGATCAACCATTACTCAACAGCTGGCCAAGCAGCTTTTTTCCGACGTAGCACACTCAACAATGGAGCGTGCATTGCAAAAGCCCATTGAATGGGTCATTGCCGTCAAGTTGGAACGCAACTACACGAAGGATGAGATCATTGCTATGTATCTCAACTACTTCGATTTCCTGCACAATGCCGTAGGCATCAAGACGGCTGCTAACACCTACTTCTCGAAAGAGCCGCAGGATCTCAGCATCACAGAGGCTGCCACACTCATCGGTCTCTGTAAGAACCCCTCATACTTCAATCCCGTGCGCTATGAGCAGCGTTCACTGGAGCGTCGTAATGTGGTACTGGGACAGATGTTGAAGGCCAATTATATTACCCAGCAGCAATACGACAGTTGCTGTCAGGTGCCTATGAACCTGAAATTCCATGTGGCTGACCATAATGACGGGACTGCTACCTATTTCCGTGATTTCCTGCGTCGCTATATGATGGCAAAGAAGCCCTCGAAGAGCGACTATCCGGAATGGAATATGGTGAAATACCACATAGATTCACTCAACTGGGAAGAAGATCCATTATATGGTTGGTGCAACAAAAATACCAAACGCGACGGCACACCTTATAACATATATACCGATGGTCTGAAGGTGTACACCACCATTGATTCACGTATGCAGCAATATGCTGAGCAAGCATGTTATGAACATGTGGTGAAGTCACTACAGCCAGAATTCGACAAAGGCAACCGTTCAAAACCCAATGCTCCATATTCACGTAGTCTGTCAACGGCCGAGGTACAGCGCATACTGCAACGTAATGTTAGGCAGTCGGAGCGTTATCGTGTATTGAGAAACGACGGCAAGAGCGACGAGGAAATAACCCGTTCATTCAACACGCCCATTCCCATGACCATCTTCACCTATAATGGTGAGGTGGACACGACGATGACGCCAATGGACTCGATACGATACTATAAGTCGTTCCTGCGGACAGGATTCTTCAGCATGGAACCGCAGACAGGAGCCGTCAAGGCTTACGTGGGTGGACTGAACTTCCAGAATTTTGCCTATGATATGGCTACAGAAGGTCGTCGACAGGTGGGTTCTACCATCAAACCCTTCCTTTATTCACTAGCTATGGAGAACGGCATGACGCCTTGCGATGAAGTGCCTAATGTACAGGAGACCTACATCGTAGCCGGCAAGCCCTGGACACCACGAAACGGTAGTCGTGCCCGATATGGTGAGATGGTTACCCTAAAATGGGGTCTCCAACAATCTAACAACTGGATTTCGGCCTATCTGATGATGCATCGTCTGACGCCCGAAGGCTTCGTGACACTTCTTCATAATTATGGCATCCGCAATCCCGAGATACACCCTTCGCCTGCCCTATGTCTGGGTCCTTGCGAAATTACCGTCAGCGAGATGGTCAGCGCCTATACCGCCTTCGTCAATCATGGTATCCGTTCGGCACCAATGTACGTCACGCGCATCGTAGACAACGAGGGTAACGTACTCGAGGAGTTCAAGCCACGCATGAACGAAGTCATTAGCGGAGAGTCTGCAGACAAGATGCTCTACATGTTGCGGGCTGTTGCCGATGGAGGTACTGCAAGTCGACTGCGCTATCGTTACAACATAAAGGCGCCTCTTGGTGGCAAGACGGGTACCACAAACTCCAATAGCGATGCATGGTTCATGGGCGTATTACCCAAGCTGGTATCAGGCTGTTGGGTTGGTGGCGATGATCGCGACATCCATTTCGAGTCAATGACCTATGGTCAGGGTGCTGCAGCAGCATTACCAATCTTCGCACTCTATATGAATAAGGTATATGCTGACGAAAACCTGCCTTACACACAGGAAGACCAGTTTGACCTACCTCAGGGCTTCGATCCCTGTTACAGAGAAGATGACATGGAGATTGTCGATGGAGACGAGAGCGATACCGATGAGCATATCATCAATCAGATTTTTGAATAATCAATTATTATCATATCAATATGAAACATCAGTTGAGAAGTGCTGTATGCACAGAAGGACGACGCATGGCAGGAGCACGTGCCCTGTGGGTAGCCACAGGCATGAAGCGCGAGCAGTTTGGTAAACCAATCATAGCCATCGTTAACTCATTCACGCAGTTCGTTCCTGGTCACACCCATCTACATGAGGCTGGACAGATTGTGCGCGAGGAGATTGAGAAGATGGGCTGCTATGCTGCCGAGTTCAATACTATCGCCATCGACGATGGTATCGCCATGGGCCATGACGGCATGCTCTATTCGTTGCCTTCGCGCGACATTATTGCCGACAGCGTTGAATACATGGTCAATGCTCATAAGGCCGACGCTATGATCTGCATCTCCAACTGCGACAAGATTACCCCAGGTATGCTGATGGCCGCTATGCGCCTGAACATACCTGCCGTCTTCGTGAGTGGCGGTCCTATGGAAGCAGGACAGTATAAGGGTGAGAACCTTGACTTAATTACAGCGATGATCAAAGGCGCCGACCCCACCGTTTCCAATCAGGAACTTGCAGAGGTAGAGAACCGAGCATGTCCCGGCTGTGGATGCTGCTCAGGCATGTTCACCGCAAACTCGATGAACAACCTCACCGAGGCCATCGGTCTCTCGCTACCCGGCAATGGCACCATCCTGGCTACACACAAGAACCGTGTGCGTCTGATGCAGCGTGCTGCTCAACAGATTGTGAAAAATGCCTTCGCCTACTACGAAGATGGCGACGAATCAGTTTTGCCTCGTAGCATAGCCACCCGTACGGCATTCCTGAATGCGATGACTCTCGACATTGCAATGGGAGCATCCACTAATACGGTGCTCCACCTGTTGGCTGTGGCTCAGGAAGCTGGTGTCGATTTCACCATGGCCGATATCGATGCCCTTTCACGTAAGACACCCTTCCTCTGTAAGCTAGCTCCCAATAGTCAGAAATACTCTGTACAGGAGTGCGGACGTGCCGGCGGCATGATGGCTTTACTTGGTGAGTTGGCTAAAGGCGGACTCATCGATACCAGTGTAAAACGAGTAAACGGATATACTCTGCAAGAGGATATTGAGAAATATGACATCTCTAAACTCCAGCCTCAGAGTTCTGACCCTATCGCCCAGATATACCTCTCTGCCCCAGCTGGCAAATTCTGCACGGCTCTGGGTGCACAAGAAACCTACTATGAGAGCTTCGATACAGATCGTGCCAACGGTTGTATCCGAGATATCGAGCATGCCTATACCAAAGATGGAGGCATGGCCATACTTTTTGGCAACATTGCCCAAGACGGCTGTGTTGTGAAGACTGCCGGCGTTGACGAGAGTCTATGGCACTTTGAGGGACCTGCCGTCTGCTTCGACTCTCAAGAAGATGCCTGCGAAGGAATACTAGGAGGCAAGGTGAAGAAAGGAGATTGCGTAGTCATCACTCACGAAGGACCGAAGGGTGGTCCAGGTATGCAGGAGATGCTCTATCCCACAAGTTATATCAAGTCGATGCACATGGGTAAGGAATGCGCGCTGATTACTGACGGACGTTTCTCTGGCGGTACAAGCGGGCTCTCTATAGGGCATATCTCGCCTGAGGCTGCCAACGGCGGTAATATCGGAAAGATCAAGGATGGAGACATCATCGTCATCGATATCCCCAACCGCAGCATCAACGTTAAGCTCAGCGATGAAGAGCTCAATGCCCGTCCGCAGCAGCCACTGAAGCGCAACCGTGTAGTGAGCAAGGCACTGAGAGCCTACGCACAAAGCGTAAGCAGTGCAGACAAGGGAGGCGTAAGAATCATTGACTAGAAGAACTAGTACAACTAGTAAACTAGAAACAAAAAGAATATGTTAAGAGATAAGATAACAGGATCGAAGGCGCTGATGAGGGCGCTGCAGGCTGAGGGCGTAAAGACTATCTTTGGTTACCCTGGCGGCAGCATCATGCCCGTTTACGATGCACTTTTCGACTACACACGAGGTGAGAAGAAATGTTTCGACCACATATTAGTGCGCCACGAGCAGGGTGCCACCCACGCTGCCGAGGGTTATGCCCGCGTCTCTGGCGAAGTGGGTGTGGCCCTAGTGACAAGTGGTCCAGGTGTGACAAACACGTTAACGGGCATCGCCGACGCCATGCTCGACTCTACCCCTATTGTTGTCATAGCAGGTCAGGTGCCTATCTCTGCCCTGGGAACTGACGCGTTTCAGGAGGTTGACCTCGTAGGCTTGGCACAACCCATCTCCAAATGGTCCTATCAGATTCGTCATGCCGAGGATGTGGCATGGGCAGTCAGCCGCGCGTTCTATATCGCTCGTACTGGTCGCCCCGGTCCTGTGGTACTCGACTTCCCCAAGAATGCACAGGTCGAGGAGATTGATTGGGAGCCCAAGAAAGTGGATTATATACGTTCATACGTACCCTATCCTAAACTAGATGATGTTGCTGTCCGTCAGGCTGCCGAACTTATCAACAAAGCCAAACGCCCTCTGGCTTTAGTTGGACAAGGTGTAGAGCTAGGTAATGCACAGGACGAGTTGAAGGCATTCCTCGAAAAGGCAGACATCCCTGCTGGTCGAACCATGTTGGGACTGAGTGCCCTGCCCTCAAATCATCCTTTGAATGTAGGTATGTTGGGCATGCACGGTAATTATGCCGTCAACCTGAAAGAACAGGAGTGCGACGTACTCATCGCCATCGGTATGCGCTTCTCAGATCGTGTTACAGGTAATGTGAAGACCTACGCCAAGCAGGCCAAGATTATCCATCTAGACATTGACCGTAGCGAGATTGACAAGAATATTAAAACTGATGTTGCCATTGTGGCCGACTGTAAGGAGTCACTACCCGCTTTGACTTCGCTCATCAACGTCAATAAGCATCAAGAATGGCGCGAGTCATTCAAGACTCTCGACGAGAAAGAACGCACCAAGGTTATCGAGCCTGCCATTCATCCCAAAGACGGTCCGCTGCTCATGGGCGAAGTGGTCAATGCTGTTGCAGAGAAGGCTGAGGACGATGCCGTGCTAGTAACTGATGTTGGTCAGAATCAGCTATTTGGAACCCGCTACTTCAAATATCACCACAAGCGAAGTATCTGTACTAGCGGTGGTCTTGGAACAATGGGTTATGGCATGCCTGCAGCCGTAGGTGCCACCTTTGGAGCCCCTGACCGTCAGATTTGTTGCTTCATGGGAGATGGTGGTTTTCAAATGAACATCCAGGAGTTGGGCACCATCATGGAACAGAAGGCGCCTGTAAAGATGATACTTTTGAATAACCACTATTTAGGCAACGTGCGCCAATGGCAGGATATGTTCTGGATGCGGCGTAAGTCGTTCACCAAGATGCTCAATCCTTGTTATGAGTCTATAGCTCAAGGCTACGGCATCCCCTATCTGGCAGTGGTCGACCGCAAAGACTTGGCAGCAGCAGTAGAAAAGATGCTCAGCACCGATGGTCCATTTATCCTTGAATGTGCCATCAAGGAAGAAGACAATGTGCTGCCCATGACTCCTCCTGGCATGAATGTGAACGAGATGATGCTGGAAATTTAGATAATTGATAATTGATAACTGACAATTGATGGAAGAAAAAAAACTATACACCCTGCTGGTCTATTCTGAAAACGTAGCAGGTATCTTGAATCAGATTACTGCCGTATTTACCCGCCGTCAGGTAAATATCGAGAGTCTGAACGTGTCCGCCTCCAGCATCCCTGGTGTGCATAAGTACACCATCACCGCTTGGAGCGACGAGGATCAGATTGTAAAAATCACTCGTCAGATAGAGAAGAAAATCGATGTAGTTAAGGCTAACTACTTTACAGATGACCAACTCTTTATTCGCGAAACCGGACTCTACAAGCTGTCAACCGACAAGGTACTTCAAAACCCTGAGATATCACGAACAGTACGAAAGTTTGAAGCCAGCATCACCGAGGTGAACCCCACATATACCATCGTCATGAAGAACGGCATTACAGAACAGATTATCGAGCTATTCCGTGCCCTCGATGCCTTTGACTGCGTATTGCAGTACACCCGTTCTGGTCGCATCGCCGTGACTCGTGGCATGCAGGAGCAGGTTAGTGAATTCTTGGAGCAGCGCGAAAAACAGCGCTGACATTCAATGTTTAATAATGAATGTTTAATGTTAGATAAAGTAGGAAAATATCAGTTTTTAGCCGAGCCGTTTCATTGCGACTTCAGCGGTCGTCTGTTCATGGGACATCTGGGGAACCACATGCTCAATGCCGCAGACTTTCATAGCACCGATCGTGGTTTCGGAATGAAGTATCTCATGACTATCAAGCGTTCATGGGTACTCTCGCGCTTGGCTATCGAGATGACTGAGATGCCTGAGCAATATACCAGGTTCAACGTTGAGACGTGGGTAGAAAATGCCATGCGTTTTTTCACCCAACGAAATTTCGCTGTCTCAGACGATAGCGGCAAGACTTACGGCTACGGACGAAGCGTGTGGGCTATGATTGACACAGAGACTCGCCAACCTTGCGATATTTTTGCAATCAGGGATGGTGCTATCAACGACTGGATTGAGAACCAGAAACCCTGTCCCATTGACAAGGGAGGTCGAGTAAAAATGTCCGACAATGCAGAGTTTGTACACACCATCGACACCTACTATAATGATGTCGACATCAATGGCCATATCAACTCCGTGAAATATATAGAACACATTCTCGACTTGTGGCCCATCGATTGGTATCGTGAGTATCGCATCCAGCGTTTCGAGATAGCCTATGTGGCTGAAGCCCATGCGGGCGACAAACTTTCATTCTATCGTGAAAAAGAAGATGAAAACACCTTTAACATACGCATCATACGCACTGATGGTACCGAATGTTGCAGAAGCAAGGTGAAATTTGCATAAAATTGAAAGAATATTTGGCTGTTTCATAACAAATTGTTACCTTTGCAGCCGCATTTAGAATTAATCCCCCGTCGCTCCCTCGAGTAGGTAGTGAATGGACTGACAAGACAATGGTGACCGGTTCTCGAGCAGGGCTGGCATAGTTCATAGGGACAAGTCAAACAATTTAAATCATTTGCAATTATGGCAGAAATGAATTTTGGTGGCGTTATTGAAACTGTTGTCACCAGCAAGGAGTTCTCTTTGGAGAAAGCACGTGAAGTATTAAAGGATGAAGTAATCGCTGTCATCGGTTACGGCGTTCAGGGACCTGGTCAGGCTTGCAACCTGCGCGACAATGGCTTCAACGTTATTGTCGGACAGCGTGAGGGTAAGACCTATGACAAGGCTGTTGCCGACGGCTGGGTACCTGGTAAAACCCTCTTCTCTATCGAGGAGGCTGCCGAGAAGGGTACCATCCTCTGCATGCTGCTCTCTGATGCTGGTCAGATTCAGCAGTGGCCCACCATCAAGAAATACCTGAAGCCTGGCAAGACCCTTTACTACTCTCACGGCTTCGCTATCAACTGGAGCGACCGCACAGGTGTAGTTCCTCCTGCCGATGTCGACGTTATCATGGTAGCTCCTAAGGGTAGCGGTACATCTCTTCGCACCATGTTCTGTGAGGGTCGCGGTTTGAACTGCTCTTACGCTGTTTATCAGGACGCTACTGGCAAGGCCAAGGAGAAGACGCTGGCCTTCGGTATTGGTATCGGTGCTGGTTATATGTTTGAGACTACCTTCCAGCGTGAGGCCACCTCTGACCTTACTGGTGAGCGCGGTTCGCTGATGGGTGCCATTCAGGGCCTGCTGCTGGCTCAATACGAAGTGCTGCGTGAGAATGGCCATTCACCTTCAGAGGCTTTCAACGAGACCGTTGAGGAGCTCACTCAGAGTCTTGGCCCTCTCTTTGGCGCCAAAGGTATGGACTGGATGTATGCCAACTGCTCTACCACCGCTCAGCGTGGTGCCCTCGACTGGGCTCCCCGTTTCCACGATGCCATCAAGCCCGTTATGGAGTGGCTCTACTATTCGGTGAAGACTGGCAACGAGGCCCAAATCACTATTGATGCCAACTCTAAGCCCGACTATCGTGCCGGTTTGGAGAAGGAACTGGAGGCCATGCGCAATCAGGAGATGTGGCGTGCAGGCGAGACCGTCCGCAAGCTTCGTCCTGAGAACCAGGAACTCTAAATCAGGAATTATATGAAAACCAAAGTGCACACAAATCTGTGTGCACTTTTTATTTCTATAGATGATATGTCTTCACGGTAATATTCCGTTGCAGACAATCGACAGGACAACGCGTCAGTAACTATATTATACCAATCCTGTCATCTGATAGTTCTCGAGACGACGCTGAGCCATGACTTCGTACTTGGTGCCAGGACGACCGTAGTTGGCATAGGGATGTATACTGATACCACCACGTGGAGTAAACAAGCCAACAACTTCGATATACTTTGGCTGCATGAGTCGTACCAAATCTTTCATAATGACGTTAACACAGTCTTCGTGGAAGTCACCGTGATTACGGAAAGAGAAAAGGTAGAGCTTCAGACTCTTCGACTCCACCATGCGCTCGCCGGGCATGTAGAGAATCTTGATTTCGGCATAGTCAGGCTGACCAGTAATGGGACAGAGTGAGGTAAACTCAGGACAGTTGAACTGCACCCAGTAATCGTTTTCGGGGTGTTTATTCAGGAAGGTCTCCAGCACCTCTGGTGCATAGTCAGACTTATACTCGGTTTTGCGGCCCAGCGACTGCAGGCCTTCTTTTTCGCGCTCGTTGTTCATGATGGTATGGATTTAATATTCAAATACATAGTCGATGTTGGTACCACGACGTGCGACGGTGAGTTTTTGCACGCTCTTGTCAGGATTGAGCATAGCAGCGACAGCAATGTTATCTGCGGCATTTTGGAATGTTGCACCACTAACGATATAGGAGCTACGACACAGGCGATAAAGCGATACCAACAGGTAGGGATTGCACTGTTCGGCCCCAAGAATGAGCTGGTTAACATCGACGGACTGATGGCGATTATCGATATTACTATACTTGAAAGCCATATTCTCGCTAGCCACAACATATCCCTGATTGTTCTTGGCCTGATAGCGCAGGCTGTCTGTCACATTGATGCTGTCGGGATGAGAAGCGGCCTGCATCTGCAGGAATCCGTAACCCTGATAGGCACCATTACTGTGGTGCTCTTCGAAATTAAAAGCGAGGCTGGCTGAACCAGCATACATCAAACTATAATATGTCTGCTCAGCAAAGACAATAGTGTCGCCATTGCCGCCTAGATCCCTGGGCTGATAATTGTTGGTATAAGTGGCCGACAACTGTACACCCTGAGAATTTACACGCATAGTCTGGGCGTAGTCATTATAGGTGAACTCAAGGGTGCGAAGCGTGGTACCGTCTTTCGAGATGGTCACGGTGAGTGGGCGATAGTAATCGTCGTATGTGAACTCAAAAAGACTGCCGTCGCTACCTGTAATTTTCTTCACCATAGCAGCATTACCAAAAGCTCCATTGCCACGGGTTGCAACTTGGGTAAGTCGAAAACTGACGTGTGTGTCGGAATGCTCTTTGTCGAAGATATTGAAGACAACATCGCGCGATGCTTCGGTGGTGTTCTGTGAGAAGGTGATGGGAATGGAATAACTTGTCATACCATTTCCCGAACTTCTTTCCAGCTTACACCAATTGCCACCGCTGGTGGTGTTGATTTGCCACGAACCGTAACTAGTGACAAAAAGCGTGTCTTTGTCGTTGTTAGCATAGAAATAGTTGCTCTTGACAGAAAGCTGAGGAAAGCCAGCCTGATAGTTATCATCGTTGCTGAGGCACGAAGTCATCAGGGCTGTCAAGGCAGCAATACCCAGAAAAGATTTCATCGTTTTCATACGTTATTTCGTTTTAGTCATTATTATCATCATCATCATCATCGTCGTCCCAACTATCGAAGTCGAAGCCACCAAAACCCTCCATTGAGGGCATAACGAAGGCATCCATAGCGCGACGGTCTTTCTTGGTGGGGCGACCTGTTCCGCGGGCTCTGTCGACAAAGCCGCTGATACGGTTCATCTCGAGTAGTTCGTACTGGTCCTGCGGTGTTACATTCTCGTAGATCTCAGGTAGCAGCTTCGCCCCTACCCTCTGTTCGATAGTCTTAAGAATACGGAAGGAATAAGTGACAGGTGGCTTACGCACACTGATGACATCGCCCACCTTCACCATGCGCGAGGGCTTGACATTGACATTATTCACTGCCACACGACCGTTTTTACATGCATCAGCAGCAATAGTGCGCGTCTTGAAGATACGTGCCGACCACAGCCATTTATCTATTCTTGCTTCATTCATTTACTTTCCACTTTCTTCTGACCCTTTCCCAGCTTATTAAACTGGTTCATTGTGATGTCGATACCAGCCAAAACAAAACTTTTAATGATATCAACAGCTAAGTCTATCGAGGGTTGCAACTCTTTCAGTTCGTCATCGTTGTAACGACCTAGGACCCAATCAACCTGCCCGCCACGAGCATATTCGTTACCGATGCCCACCCGCAGACGGGGATAATCCTGGCCGATAAGTTGCTGGATATGTCCCAAACCGTTGTGACCACCATTAGAGCCGTTGGCCTTCAGGCGAAAGGCACCAAGCGGCAACGCCACATCATCACTGATTACCAGCAGGTGACTCTGATCGATATTCTCCTTGTTCAACCAGTAACGCACAGCATTACCACTGAGGTTCATATAGGTGGAGGGCTTCAGCAGAAAGACCTTTCGACCTTTGAGCGATGTCTCGGCCACAAAGCCGTAGCGGCGGTCTTCAAAAACGATATTGGACGCCTTTGCAAAAGCGTCCAACACCATAAAACCTGTATTGTGGCGGGTCATCTCGTATTCAGAGCCTACGTTACCCAGGCCAACAATTAAGTACTTTTCCATTACGAATCTTTAAGCCTTATTCAGCAGCGGCGGCAGCAGCAGCCTTCGATGCACGAGTCTCCTTCACTGAGCATACAACCACCTGAGCGGGAGTAGCCAGAGTAAGACCCTCGAAACTCAGCTGACCTACCTTGATAGCCTTACCCAGACCGAGGTTGGTTACGTCGATGTCGAGAATCTCAGGAATCTGCTTATAGGGAGCGGTCACATCAATCTTACGGATTGAGAGGTTCAGCTTACCACCATCGCGCACACCCTGAGCCAGACCATTGAGTTTAACGGGAATACCCACAGTGATGGGCTTGGTCTCGTTGATCTCGAAAAAGTCTGCGTGCAGCAGAGCATCAGATGTAGGGTGGAACTGCAACTCCTTAACGATAGCCTTATGCTCCTTACCATCGAGGTTGATGTTAACGACATAGACATGAGGTGTGTAAACGACCTTACGCAGCTCAGCGAAGCTAGCCGTGAAAGCCAGAGCCTCTGGCTGACCGTTCTCACCCTTCTTCTCACCATAAAGGTTGCAGGGAACCAGACCTTCCTTACGAATCATCTTGGAAGCCTTCTTGCCAGTAGCCTCACGCTTCTGGCCATTGATTGCAATTTCTTTCATAACGTTGTGTTACTCTAAATTAAGTTGTTTAACATTAAAATTACTGACTTAATTCGCCATCACACGAAAAAAGCGGGTGCAAAGGTACGAATAAGTGAGCAAAAAACCAAATAAAAACACGTATTTTTTTATTTTTTCGAACGAAAGTACCTTCGAACAAAGTTCAGAGGTATGAAAAAAGATTGATAAAACACAAATGTTCATAGAAAAAAATTAAAAATTATAAGTTTTATTTGTGTAATAACGGAAAAATCACTAAATTTGCATCCGATAATAAACATATACCGCATGATTAATAGAGAAATCATTAGAATCAAGATTGTTCAGTTAACCTACGCCTACTATCAAAACGGTAACAAGAACATTGACACAGCAGAGAAAGAGTTGTTCTTCAGTCTGTCGAAGGCTTACGACCTCTATAACTACTTGCTGGCACTCATCGTTGCCGTCACTAAAGAGTCACGCCGACGTCTGGAGGTGCTTCAGACAAAAGCCACGCGTGAAGGTACAGCGGCACCATCACAGAAATTTGCGTTTAACCGTTTTGCCCTGCAGTTAGAGAACAACAGGCAACTGAACGACTTTTTAGAGACTCAGAACCGTACTTGGAACGACACCCCCGAATTCATTGGTCGTCTGTTTGAACAGATTGAGCAGAGCCAAATCTACAAAGAATACATGGAAAGTGCTGATGATGACTATGCTGCTGACCGTGAGGTGTGGCGCAAGATTTATCGCGCCTTGATCCAGGAGAACGACGACCTGGACCAGTTGCTGGAGGAGCAGAGTCTATATTGGAACGACGATAAAGAGGTGGTTGACACCTTCGTCATCAAAACCATCAAGCGCTTTGATGAGAAGAACGGTGACAAGCAAGAATTGCTGGCCGAATATGACTCTGACGAGGAGCAGGACTATGCTCGCAAGCTTTTTCGTGCCACCATACTCAATGCTGACGACTATCAGCGCATGATGACCGAAGCCTCGCGCAACTGGGATTTTTCGCGCTTGGCCTATATGGATGTCATCATCATGCAGATTGCCCTAGCCGAGATGCTCACCTTCCCTAGCATCCCCGTCAGTGTAACCATCAATGAGTTTGTGGAACTGGCGAAGTACTACTCTACCCCTCACAGTGCTTCCTACATCAACGGTATGCTTGACGCCATTGCCCGTCATCTAGTGAAGACCGGTAAGCTGATGAAGCACATAGACGAAAAGAAATAACAATACATTTTTTTAATAATTAAGCAAAATGACTAATCTCTTTTTAGCAGCACAAGATGCAGCCGGTCAGCAGGCCGGCAACGGCATGTTCATGACACTTCTCATGTTTGGTGCCATCTTCGCAATCATGTATTTCTTCATGATTCGTCCACAGCAGAAACAACGCAAGGAAATCCAGAAGTTCCAGAACGAACTGACGGAGGGTACGGCAGTGGTAACTGGTGGTGGTATCTATGGCACCGTCAAGAGCATTGACTTGGCCAAGAACACTGTTGACGTGAAAATTGCACGTGATGTGGTCATCACCGTTGACAAAGGCTACGTCTATAAAGACATGGCCAGCACCAACTTGCAGAAATAACCATTAGCTCTATCACCCTTGAAAGGCATGGGCATATTCCGCACAATCAGACTTTTCCTGTTCAGCAAAGCTAACAGGGAATTTCTGATTTTTTTTGCATTCCTCGTCATCTCGGGCATCTTCTGGCTCATGACGACGCTCAACGACGTGTACAGCAAAGAAACCGTCATGTGGGTGAAATATATCAATGTGCCCAAAAATGCTGTGATGACCTCCAACGAGACTGACAGTCTTCACATCACTATCAGTGACAAGGGATTCAATATCGTGAGTTTCCTCTATTCTGCCAACAATGAGGTGCTGGAAGTTGACTTCAACAACTTTGCACAGACTAACGGCACAGGTACTGTATCGCATAGCGATCTAATCAGACTCATACAGCAGAAACTGCCCACATCAACCAAACTCGATGCTGTCAAGCCAGAGAAACTGACGTTCTATTATAATTATGGTGAGAGAAAGAAAGTGCCAGTAAGATGCCAGGGAAAAGCCATTCCTTTGGCCACACACTATATCTCAAACACCACTATCACGCCCGACAGTGTCTATGTATATGCTTCCAAGCAGAAACTCGACAGCATCAAGTGGGTGGATACAGAGGACTTCAGTCGCGCCGATGTTGACGATACATTATTGGTCGTATCGAAGCTACAGCATATTAATGGCGTTAAGATGGTACCCGACCGCGTTAATGTTACCTTCCAGACCGACGTGCTGACAGAAGGAGTCATTGAAGGAGTACCCATCTGTGGTCTCAACATGCCAGAAGGAAAAGTGCTGCGTACATTCCCGGCAAAGGTCAAGATACGTTTTGTAACCGGCATGAAGAACTATCGCACACTGACCGCCAACGACTTCCTGATTGTTGCAGACTACGAGCAATTTGGAAGAAACCCATCGGCCAAGTGTAATATCACACTCCGACGCAAGCCAGAGAGCGTGACGAAGGTTGTTCTCGAAACCAACCAAGTGGACTATCTTATAGAGGAGTTACGCTGATGAAGACGGCTATCACAGGAGGTATCGGCAGCGGCAAGAGTTATGTGTGCCAGCTGTTGGAGCAGCAGGGCATCCGTATCTACGACTGCGACAGCGCCGCTAAACGGCTCATGCGCACATCACCAATGCTGCGCCAACAACTATGCCAGCTAATAGGCCCTGAGACATATGATGAAGAAAACCAACTGGACAAAGCCGTTGTAGCCCGTTTCCTTCTTCAGTCGGAAGCCAATGCCCGCGCCATAGATGATATCGTGCATCCTGCTGTAGCTGCCGACTTCCTGTCGAGCGACTATCAATGGATGGAGTGCGCCATCCTATTTGAGTCAGGTTTCGATAAACTGGTAGACAACGTTATTGTGGTCACTGCACCACAGGAACTTCGCCTACAGCGTATCATGCAGCGCGATGGCATCACCCGTGATAAAGCCCTCGAGTGGATTGGTCGCCAATGGCCTCAAGATCAGGTAGTAGCCCGTTCGCAGTACGAGATCATCAACGATGGCCGACCGCTGCGACCTCAAATAAATGACATTATTACTAATATATTAAAGGTATAAGACTTATATGAAACAGACTATTTTAGCTATTTCCGGCAAGCCCGGACTTTACAAATTGGTATCAAGAGGCAAGAACAATCTCATCGTTGAAGCCCTTGATGCCACACACCGTCGTCAGCCCGCCTTTGGCACCGACCGCATCACGTCACTGGCTGATATTGCTATGTTCACCGATGCTGATGATGTGCCCTTGATGGATGTACTCGAGAGCCTGAAGACTCTGGAGAACGGCAAGAAGTCGAGCGTAGACTTCAAGAAGGCTAGCAGCGACGAGTTGAGAGAGTACTTTGCCAAGGTGCTGCCCGCATTTGATCGTGACCGCGTGCACACTAGCGATATTAAGAAACTGATACAATGGTACAACATCCTCGTTGAGAACGGCATCACTGACTTCAAGGAAGAAATGGCTCCTACCGAGGGTGACAATATCGACGACCGTAAGGAGGAATAATTATGAAACTGAACGAAATCTTTTCTGGCAGCTACAATGCTGCCGAATGGGAAGCCAAAGGCTACGAGCTTCCAAAGTTTGACATCAAAGCCGTACGCGAAAAGACGGCAAAGGAACCCACCTGGGTACATTTCGGTGGTGGTAACATCTTCCGAGCCTTCCCTGCTGCCATCCTCAACGATGCTCTGAACACAGGCAAGTACGATCGTGGTGTCATCGTGGCAGAGACCTTCGACTTCGAAGTCATCGACAAGGCCTACGCGCCTTACAACAACCTGTCGCTCTGCGTCAATCTTTGCTCTGACGGATCTATCGAGAAGAAGGTTATCGCCAGCGTAACAGAAGCTTTAAAGGCAGATACACAATTTCCTGATTGGCAACGTCTTGTGGAGATTTTTAAGAAGCCAAGCCTGCAGATGATTTCGTTCACTATTACAGAGAAAGGATACACTTTCAATGAGGCTGACTTAGCTCGTGGTCTGGCTCCCATGTTCGCAATGGGTAAGGTCTGTGCATTGTTATTTGAGCGATTCAATGCCGGTCAGTTACCTCTCACCGTACAGTCGATGGACAACTGCTCGCACAATGGCGACAAGGTGAAGGCTGGTGTCTTTGCCTATGCCGAGCGCTGGGTCAAAGACGGATTGGTACCAGTCTCTTTCCTTGACTATCTGAAGGACGAGACAAAGGTGACCTTCCCTTGGTCGATGATTGACAAGATTACGCCTCGTCCCCATGAGAAAGTGAAAGAGTTGCTGGCCAAGGACGGATTCGAGGACAACGACTATATCGAGACAGAGAAGCACACCTTCACCGCTCCTTTCGTGAATGCTGAGGAAGTGCAGTATCTGGTTATCGAGGACAACTACACCAACGGTCGTCCCCCACTCGACCTGGGTGGCGCGCTTTATACTACTCGCGAGACTGTAGACAAAGTGGAGACCATGAAGGTAACCACTTGTCTGAACCCGCTGCATACCGCTATGAGTATCTACGGCTGCATGCTCGACTACACCCTCATCTCAGCAGAGATGAAGGATGAAGACTTGCGTGCCTTTATCCAAAAGATTGGATATATGGAGGCTATGCCTGTAGTTGTTGACCCAGGTGTGCTGAATCCCTATGAGTTCATTGGCGCCGTTATCAACCGTCGTCTACCCAACCCCTTCATGCCTGATGCACCTCAGCGTATCGCAATGGACACCTCGCAGAAGTTGCCCATCCGCTTTGGTGAGACGTTGAAGAAATATGTGGCACGCGGATTGGACAAGAGCAACCTTGTACTGATACCTCTCACGCTGGCTGGCTATGCCCGCTATCTGAAAGGACTCAAGGATGACCTGACCACCTTCGAACCGTCGCCCGACCCCATGTTGTCAGAACTGCAGGCCATCGTGGCTCCATTAGAAATCGGCAAGCCCGATCAAGATTGGAGTCCTTTGCGTCAGCTCTATAGCCGTAGCGATGTCTTCGGCCTCAACCTCTATGAGGCTGGTCTCGGCGAACAGATTGAGGGTATGGTGAAAGAGCTTTATGCCGGCGCTGGTGCCGTTCGTAAGACCCTGCACAAATATGTCTCAGCTCGCTAAGCTAAAGACGGCAGAATAAAGAAGATGACGAGTAGCACGCTACCCGTCATCTTTTATTTTGTATGCTTGACAGAAGGGTCAAACCTGCGCTCCCGTGAGGAAATTATCAATCACCACAACGCCCTTCTGCGTGCAGATGCCGCGAATGGTTACAAAGAGCATATTGTTGAAGAGTTGATCAATCGGGAATTCGGTATAGAGCTTATGACTCTTCATATACTCATTGATGGCATCGAAGATGTTGGCTATGATATCAACGTTGATATCGCCCTTGAAATAGCCCTCATCAATACCTCGATTCAGGAAATTCTTCAACTGAGTACGATCCTCGTCATGCTGTAGCTCAAGGAACGACTGCAACTCAGGATACTTCTCTAAGTCAGTATAAAACTGAGGATTGATTTTCTGTAACTGAGCCATCTTGGAACGATAGATAGCCAAGATGATGTCCATAACATTACTCTGCTGGGTGGCGATAAGCATCATTTCCTGCTGGCTAAGGGCCTTGGTGGACTTTATGCATTCGAACAGCAGCACCTCTTTGTTCTCATAGATTTCATAGAGGGTACGCTTTGAGATGTTAAGGCTTTTGGCAATGTCATCCATTCTGACAGACTTGATGCCTTTCTGAGAAAAAGCATCAGTAGCAGCTTCAAGAATTCGCGTCTTGAGTGACTGCCGATAGGCTGATATAATCTTTATTTCTTGCATATCTATAAGTTTCTGGTGCAAAGTTACAAAAAAGATAGATAAAGTTTGCGGTTTTCGCCGTTTTTTTGTAATTTTGCGCTGCATTTTTATAACATTATACTTTTTTATGGTTAAAATTTCAAAAGAGGCTGCCTTGGAATACCACATGAAGGGCAAGCCTGGAAAGATTGAAGTGAAGCCCACAAAGGCTTACAGGACACAAACAGATCTGTCATTGGCATATTCGCCTGGAGTGGCGTATCCCTGCCTTGAGATTCAGGAGAACGCAGACGATGCTTACAAGTACACAGACAAGGGTAACTTGGTAGCAGTTATTTCTAACGGCACTGCTGTGCTGGGTCTTGGCGACATTGGTGCGCTGAGCGGCAAGCCGGTGATGGAAGGTAAGGGACTGCTGTTTAAGATTTACGGCGGTATCGACGTCTTCGATATCGAAGTCAACGAGAAAGACCCTGAGAAATTCTGCGAGGCTGTGGAACGTATCGCCCCCACCTTTGGAGGTATCAACCTTGAGGACATCAAGGCCCCCGAGTGTTTCTATATAGAAGAGCGCCTGAAGCGGACGCTCGACATCCCCGTGATGCACGACGACCAGCACGGCACCGCTATCATCAGCGCAGCCGGACTGAAGAATGCCCTTGAGGTTAATGGCAAGGACATCAAGAAGGTGCGTATCGTAGTCAATGGTGCAGGTGCTGCTGCAATAAGCTGTACCAAGCTCTATATGGCCATCGGCGCCCAGAAGGAGAATATCGTGATGCTCGACTCAAAGGGAGTTATCAGTCAGGACCGTCAGGACCTGAACGAGCAGAAGCGTTTCTTCGCCACCAGCCGTACCGACATCCACACACTGGCCGAGGCCGTCAAGGATGCCGACGTGTTTGTGGGTCTGTCGAAAGGCAATGTGCTGACGCAGGATATGGTTCGTTCTATGGCGAAAGACCCCGTAATCTTCGCGCTGGCTAACCCTGTGCCAGAGATTAGTTATGAGGATGCTATGGCGGCTCGTCCTGACGTGCTTATGTCAACCGGTCGTACCGACTATCCCAACCAGATTAACAACGTTATCGGATTCCCCTATATCTTCCGTGGTGCTTTGGACGTTCACGCCACCGCCATTAATGAAGAGATGAAGCTGGCAGCCGTTCACGCCATTGCCGACTTGGCCAAACAGCCTGTGCCCGATGTGGTGAACGACGTCTATAAGGTAAACAACCTGAAGTTCGGACGCGACTACTTCATTCCCAAACCCGTTGACCCACGCCTCATCTCTGAGGTGAGTGCTGCTGTGGCTAAAGCCGCCATCGAGAGCGGTGTGGCCCGTAAGAACATCGAGAACTGGGAGCAGTATAAGGATTCACTCTCTGTGCTGCTGGGTCAGGAGACCAAGCTCACGCAGAAACTCTACGCCACAGCTGCAGCCCATCCACAGCGTGTGGTATTCGCCGAAGCTATTCACCCCACCATGCTGAAAGCTGCCGTACAGGCCAAGAGCGAAGGTATCTGTCAGCCTATCCTGCTGGGTAATGACGAGGTGATTGAGAAGATGGCCAAGCAGATGGACCTCAACCTCGAAGGCATCGAGATCGTGAATCTGCGTCACCCCAACGAGCAGGAGCGTCGTGAGCGCTATGCCCGCATTCTGGCAGAGAAGCGTCAGCGTGACGGCTACACCTTCCAGGAGGCTAACGATAAGATGTTCGAGCGCAACTATTTTGGAATGATGATGGTCGAGACTGGCGACGCCGATGCGTTTATCACAGGTCTCTATACCAAATACTCTAATACCATCAAGGTAGTTAACGAGGTCATTGGTATCCGTCCTGAGTACAACCACTTCGGCACCATGCATATCATCAACTCTCCCAAGGGTACGCTCTATGTGGGCGACACGCTGGTGAACGAGAACCCTGATACCGACACCCTCGTCGATATTGCCAAGCTGGCAGCTACTGCTGTTCGCTTCTTCAACGAGAAGCCAGTTATCTCCATGATTTCGCACTCGAACTTCGGCTCCAGCCAGAGCAACGGTGCCCAGAAGGTTCGTCATGCAGTAGAGAAGATGCAGCAGATCTATCCCGACCTCGCTATCGATGGTGAGATGCAGATCAGCTTCGCGCTGAACAAAGAGTTGCGCGACGAGCAGTATCCTTTCACACGTGTAAAGGGCAAGGATGTCAACACACTGATATTCCCCAACCTCACCTCAGCTCGTTCCAGCTATAAGATGCTGCAGATGCTCGATGCCGACGTCGAGATTATCGGCCCCATCCAGATGGGTCTGAATAAGCCTATCCACTTCATCGACTTCGGCGCTTCTGTTCGCGACGTGGTGAATATCGTGGCAGTGGCTACTATCGACGCCTACGTTGACAAGGTGAAGAGCCGCATCAACAGCCGTAACAATTGAGAATTGGAAATTGATAATTAAATGCATCAGGTTATCCTTTCATTAGCCGCTAACTGCGATGCAGAAAAGAATCTGCCCGAAGCACGATTGTGTCTCGAGCAGATTCTTGCTTTTACTCATTATACAGAAGCCATCTGGACAGAACCTATCGGTTGCAAACGCAAAGACCTGTACCTGAACCAGTTGGTGAAAGCCCAGACGGAATTGCCGTTCGAGCAACTGAACGAACAGTTGAAAGCCATAGAGCAACAGATGGGACGCACTATGGAAGACCGTCAACAGGGCATCGTACGCTTAGACCTCGACATATTGGAATATGATGGTAAGCGCCATCATCTGGTCGATTGGGACCGCCATTATGTCAAGCTGCTATTACCGCAGCTTTAACTGGTCGCCCACCCTGATATCATAGTCGGGACTCAGCTTGTTCATCTTATAGAGTGACTCTAGACGGATGCCGTATTTCTGTGCGATAGAATACATCGACTCACCCTGACGCACATAGTGCGGGCGGTCCTTATATTCCTTGGCGGCACGCTTCTGTTTCTTCTTCAGCCACACCACCTCGCCTTCCTGCAGTCGGTCGTCCTTGTCGCGCTCATTATAGCGTGCCAGCTTACGATACGAGATACCCACCTCCTCGCCAATAGAACGGAAGGTATCGCCCCTGCGGGCATAGAGGAAGTAGTTCTTGTTGTATATGCCGATTGGATGCAGCGGCTGTCCGCCCACATTCTGGTCTTTGGCGTGCTGCGTCATGAATTTGTCGTAGCTCTTGGCCTTGTCGTACTCATAGAGCTTATAGAGCTGAATGATATCTATCAGCGACTCTGCATATCTGGGATTGGTGGCATAGCCCGCAGCCTTCAGGCCTCGCGCCCACCCTTTATAGTCGGTAATCTTCAGTTTGAAGAGGCTACGATAGCGCTGACCTGATGCCAGGAAGCGCGAGTGATCCTCGTAGGAGTCGAAAGCCGAACGATAGGTACGGAAGCACTCGTTGCGCCTGTCGTCATCGACATACATCGTGCCTCCCGACCAGTTGTGACACTTGATGCCAAAGTGGTTGTTGCCTTTACGGGCCAGCGTGCTCTCACCGGCCCCACTCTCCAGCAGTCCCTGTGCCAGCGTGATTGAGGCTGGCACCTTCCATTTCAGCATCTGCTCAATGGCGCAGTCCTTATACTGGTCTATGTAACGCTGATAGCGGGCATTCCATTTTGCCTGGGCCGAGGCTGTCAGCACACAGCACATCCATAACACAATCGTCAACCATTCTTTCCTCTTCATATCTTTTCTGTCTTTATTTCAACACATTAAACTTAGCGAACTTCAGCAACAGCTGCTTGGTACCTACATTTCGGAATTCCACCGTAGCCTTCTCGTTGTCGCCACTTCCCTCCAGCTTAACGATGGTTCCGATGCCAAAGCGCTGATGCTCTATGACAGCCCCTTCGTGTAAAGCCGTTGATGATGCAGGCTGACTCGATACTGACGGTGCACTCTTCGGCACAGGCTTGAAGCGACCGTTCGACGCGATGTTAAGTTGACGCTTAAAGCCATCGCTAAACGGATCGGGAGCAGCTTCTGGCCTGCGTGGAGCCACCTGACGGGGCTTCGGATCGGCTCTGAACTGCGTAGCCACAGGTCTGGGATTCTGCATCCACTCTGGGCCCTCCGAGGGTCGCTGCCAAGGTTTCCTCTCGCTGGTGCCGAAACTGCTGCTGCTCTCCATCTGTCCTACGACAGTAAGCAGCTGCGGGTCAATATCGCGGATAAAGCGCGATGGCGTATCGTACTCCATGCGTCCATAGCGGAAACGGTTCTGTGCGCAGGTCAGTATGCAATGCTTCTCGGCTCGTGTAATAGCCACATACAGTAGTCGTCGCTCTTCCTCCAGTTCACGCATCGAGTTGACGCAGAGTGGTGAAGGAAAGATGTTTTCCTCCAGCCCCACCACGAAGACCGTAGGAAACTCCAGGCCCTTAGCCGAGTGGATGGTCATCAGCGACACCTTCGGCTGGTCCTCATCGCCCTCGCTGTCGAGGTCAGTCAGCAGAGCCACCTCCTGCAGGAAATCACTCAGCGCCACCTGGTCGCCTTGTCCTTCCTCCTTATGACTCTCCACAAAGTCCTGCAGCCCACCCAAGAACTCCTCCAGGTTCTCCTGTCTCGACAGATCTTCAGGGTTGCGGCTCGAGTAGATATCTTTCGAGACACCGCTCTCGGAGATGATGCTATGTCCCAACTGATAGGCATCCTCTGTAGCGGCTCTTGCGCTCCATCCTTCTATCAGCTGACGGAAGGCTTCCACCTTCTTTGCTGTGCCTCCGCTGATGTCCAGATGAAACAGCTGCGGCTGCTGGATAACAGTCCATAGCGACACACCATAGGTTGATGCCGTAGTCACAATCTTATTGACAGTCGTATCGCCAATACCACGCGTGGGATAGTTGATGATACGCTTCAGCGCCTCCTCGTCGTTGGGGTTTGCCACTACTCGGAAATAGGCAATCACGTCCTTGATCTCCTTACGCTGATAGAAACTCAGACCGCCATAGATGCGATATGGAATACCGTCTTTGCGCATCTGTTCCTCGAACGAACGGCTCTGTGCGTTGGTGCGATACAGGATGGCAAAGTCAGAATAATGCGCCTGGTCCTGACGCTTGATACGCTGAATATCCTTACACACAATGATAGCCTCTTCCTTATCGCTATAGGCGGGCTTCAGAGTAAGCCTCTCACCATGCTCATTCTTGCTGAACACATCCTTCGGAATCTGTCGTGCGTTCTTCCGGATCAGGCTATTGGCAGCCTGCACAATAAGCTGTGTAGAGCGATAGTTCTGCTCCAGTTTAAAGAGCTTGGCATTATCGTATGAATCTCTGAAATTCAATATATTATCGATATTGGCTCCACGGAAGCTGTAGATACTCTGAGCATCATCGCCCACCACACAGACATGCTGGTGTTCCTGGGTCAATTGCAGCACTATTTTCTGCTGGGCAAAGTTGGTATCCTGATACTCGTCCACCAGCACATATTGGAAACGCTCCACATATTTCCGACGCACATCCTCATGGTTCAGAAACAGCAGATAGGTCTGCACCAGCAGGTCGTCGAAGTCCATCGCATTAGCCTGTCGGCAACGCTCTGCATAACGTAGATAGACATCGGCCACCTTGGGCTTCTTGGTGTCGAAGAGCGAACACTTCACAAAGGCATCAGGCATGATGAGATGGTTCTTTGCCATCGATATCTGGTCGCTGACACTCGTCGGCTTATACACCTTATCGTCGAGCCCCATTTCCTTCACGATACTCTTCACCAACGAACGAGAGTCGCTCTGGTCGTAGATAGTGAAGTTCGAGTTGTAGCCAATCTTCTCGGCCTCGAACCTGAGAATACGTAAGAAGATGCTATGGAAGGTACCCATCTGCAGATAACGGGCCTGATCCTGCCCCACCAGTCGGGCAATACGCTCCTTCATCTCCCTGGCGGCCTTGTTGGTAAAGGTCAGCGCGAGGATGTTCCAAGGGTTCAACCCTTTCTCCTGCATCAGATAGGCTATTTTATAAGTCAGCACACGCGTCTTGCCCGATCCTGCACCAGCTATCACCAGCGAGGCTCCGTCGCAATATTCTACAGCATCGCGCTGACTTTCATTCAATTGAGAAAGCAATTCTGTCATATCAATAATTCTTGCCTAATAGTCCTCTTAAAGAGAAATACGCAAATTCCTGCACGCGAAACAGCCACCAGGTGGGCATCACCCGATAGCCAAACTTACTGACGGCCTTGGGGTCGAGCAGCGTTCTGTCTATGTTGTTCCATACACGACATATCTCTGACAATCCCCACTTCCGATCCTCGCTAGTCAACTCGCTGCCATGAACGAAGTAGAACATATAAACGCCTATCAGGTTCTGCCAGCGGTGATTCTCGTAGAGCATCAGGATGTCGCGCTTCACCTGCTGTTCTATCAGCATCTGGCGCATAGACTCATTGGCTCTCAGATAATCGAAGCGACGCACACTGACGGCATGTGTAGCCGAAGCAGCATGCTGACGGTAGTGGTAAACACCTGCGCAGCACCCCACCCGTCTGGCATTCAGATAGTGCAGACGCGTGGTGTTGTCATCGCTGTAGAGTCGGCAGGAGGTGTCATAGGGGAAGCGCTGATGAATGTCAGTACGCACCATATAGATGCCATGAATCTGCCAAGTGAGACTCAGACGGAAGGCCTCTTCGCCTGTCAGCGTCTCAAACGACGGCATGCGGTAGTGATCTGTATGATCTTCATAGTCCATCGCCACGTCAAACAGCACCGCATCCATATCATCACTCTGTTCAAACGTTGCCACAGCCTTGCTCAGCGCATCATCGCCGAACCAGTCGTCGGCATCAAGAAAACAAACATACTGACCCTTTGCTGTCAGCAGCGCCTGGTTGCGGGCGTAGGCCTGTCCGTGGTTTTCGTCCAGACTGATTACCTCTATCCTTTCGTCTCGTTGCGCATAGTCCTGAAGTATGGCCAGTGAGTTGTCCGATGAACAATCGTCCACACACACCACCTGGATGTCACGAAGCGTCTGTCTGAGCAGGGAATCCAGACAAAGCGCCAGATAGTCCGACGCATTATATACCGCCACGAGTACAGTCACCTTAGTCATGTCTATGGAATTTTGAGGTGATTCTTGACTTCAGGGCATTCCACAGCCCCGTCTTCTGATGTACGATATTGATGGAAACAGCCATACTGACAAATGCCAGTATGATGCCAATGCCCCACGACAGCCACATATTGTCCAACCAGGTGGTGATATATACTACGAGACCCAGGGGCACCTGAATGGCAACCAGCTGCACCACCGACATCGACACCCTGTAACCATATTTCGCATAGGCATAGGCATAGACCATCACCACATTAAGGAAATACGAAAGGCTCAGAGCCACACCAGTACCAATGAGCCCCCAGTAGTGATAGCCCACAATCACAAAGAGCACCATCATCACATCGAAGAGTCCCTCGAGCAACAGATAGCCCACAGAGTTGGCTTTTGCCAGCTGCAGATAGGCAATGGGCAGGGATATCGCCTTGAAATACATGGACAGCACCGCCACCTGAGCCATTGGGATAGCTGGTATAAAGGCTTTGGTGAAGAGCAGTGGTATCACCACAGGCATGAAGACGATAAGCAGCGCCAACAGGGGCGAAGCAATAAGTAGCGACACCTCAATCTGTCGGTTCACCATCTCACACATCTGCTTGCGGTCGTTGCCCACAGCCGACAGCCGAGGGAAATAATCGGTTTCCATAGCTGAGAACACCATGCCCGAATAGGTAACGGCAATCATCAGTCCGGCATTGTAGAGTCCCACAGCGTCGAGGTCGCCGACCTTGTTCAGGAAAGACCTGACCAATATCTCGGCACCACTGCCCAGAATACCTGCCAGCACGAAGGCCACACCCAGACGAACCATACCCATACCCTCGCCCAAGACACCTTGACTGCCTCGCAGTCGCAAGGGAAACAGCTTGTACGAATACCAGATGGTGGTCAGCATCATCACAAATGCCATCAACACGATGACTGGCACAATACCCGCCTGACCAAACGTGCTGAACACTACAGCAGCCAGTATCAGCGCCACAAAGATGTTGACAACCTGTATGAGCGCCAGCGACTTCAGCCTCCGGCATCCCTTCAGGATAGCCGTCTCACCACCCGTCACCGCCATCAAGCCTACGGCAGGCGCCAACAGGATGAAGTGCAGCGTATGGTCACCCCACGAGAACGTATAGTTCATCAACGGGCCCGCCAACACACACACCAGCATGCCTATCATGGCCGTCAGTATGCTCCAAGCTCGTACCACCTTGACGAAATGCTGCATCTTGGCATCATCGCCTTTGTCAAACAGTTCCGACACATGTCTGACGGCACTGAACGAGATGCCCAGATTGGTACTTTGCGAGATGAAGTTGATGGTAGAATTAAACAGCGACACCAGTCCCATGCCGTCAGGTCCCAGGAAATACGCCACCACCTTGTTGCGCACCAGCCCCACCAGAATACTGAGGCCCTGCACGCCACCAAAAATGCCGACATATTTCAGCACATGACCATAACTACCCTTGTCTTTTTCTACCATTTTTTCTAATTTAACTGCAAAAGTACAACATTTATTTTGATTATCCGTTATTTTTTTGTAATTTTGTACTTATGAAGTTGAGTATCATCGTTCCCGTCTATCGCTCCGAGGCAACCTTAGACCGTTGCCTCCAGAGCATCCTGCGCCAGGACATAGCCGACTACGAGGTCATCCTGGTGGATGACGGATCGCCTGACGGATGCCCTCAGATGTGCGACGCATGGGCTGAGCGCGATGCTCACTTCCGAGTAATTCACAAGGCTAACGGCGGACTTAGCGATGCCCGCAATGCCGGCATCCGAGTGGCACAGGGCGAATGGCTCACATTTGTCGATGCTGACGATGAGGTGGCTCCTGGCACCTATGGTGCGCTGCTGCCGCTGATGACTGGCGACACCGACATCATCGAGTTTCCCATTGTACGTCGTCAAGCCTCTGGACGCGAAGAACTGTTGTCGCTGCCCTGTCGCACCTTCACCGAAGCCCGCGAATACTGGCTGAGCACCAAGGCCTACACCCACACCTACGCCTGCAACAAACTCTATCGCAGACAGCTCTTCCAGAGCGTCACCTTCCCTGTGGGGCGTGTGTTCGAGGACGCCTATACCCAGCCGCTGCTGCTTCAGCAGGCGCATGCCGTCACCACCACCTCGCAGGGCTGCTACATCTATCATCTCAACCCGCAGGGCATCACCCAACAGGCACAGGGGCCACAGCTGGCCATGCTGCTCGATGCCCACCGTACAACGCTGAGGAGGTGGCCCAACGGCGAGTACTACCTCCATGTGCTCAACATCCAGATGGATGTCTATGAGCTCACCGGCCAGCCGCCTGTATTGGTATCCATAACTGTCAATCCTTTAGCCCGCGGTCTGTCGCTGAAACAACGCGTCAAGGCGCTGCTGCTCAATATCCTGGGGGTGCGCACCCTCTGTAAACTTAACAAAATCCTTCATCGATGGAACAGCAACCACTAGTCAGCTTTATCATCCCCACGTACAACCTGCCCGAGGCCATGCTCCGCGAGTGCATCGACAGCATCATGAGCTTGTCGCTGCGTGAGTATGAACGCGAGATTATCATTGTAGACGACGGTTCCAAACGTGCCGCCATTGACTCGCTCAACGACATAGCCGACGACATCATCTATATCCGTCAGCGCAACAGCGGACTCAGCGCCGCACGCAACCGAGGCATACAAAACGCCACAGGACGCTTCATCCAGTTTGTCGATGGCGATGATATGCTCGTATCCAACCTCTACGAGCACTGTCTCGACATAGCACGATTCCAGCAGCCCGACATGGTGATGTTTGACTTCTGTCGCAAGCAGGACAAACAGTATTCCTACGACGACCAGCCCACCATCAGCGGAAGCGACCTCATGCGCCATCATAACATCAAGGCCACAGCCTGCGGCTATCTGTTCAAGGCTACCACTATGGGCAACCTCAGGTTCACCCCAGGCATCTGCCACGAAGACGAGGAGTTCACGCCGCTGCTCCTGCTGCGTGCTGAGTCCGTTGTCCGCACCAGCGCACCTGCCTATTACTATCGCCAGCGCAGCGAGTCCATCACCACCAGCAAGAACCTACGTAAGATGCTCCGTCGTCTCAACGACTTCAAGACCATCATCTTCCGCCTCAACGACCTCTGCACCTCGGCCTTCAGCATCGAGCGTTCGTCGTTCACCTCACTCGACCGCCTCGCCCTGCAGCGTCGCGTCCACCAGCTCACTATGGACTATATCTACAATGTCATCGTAGAAACACGCAACAAGAAATACCTCGACCGCCAGCTCAACGAGTTGCGCAGCCGAAGCCTCTTCCCCCTGCCCGACAAGGAATACACCTCCAAATACACTTGGTTCCGCCGACTCACCACCAACAAAATCGGTATGGCATTCCTGTTCCGCACCCTGCCGCTTATCAAGAGAGAAAGATGAAGATACTGCTACTGGGAGAATACAGCAACGTCCACGCCACGCTGGCCGAAGGACTGCGCACACTGGGACATCAGGTCACGGTGGCCTCCAACGGCGACTTCTGGAAGGACTATCCCCGCGATATCGACCTCACACGCCACGAAGGCCCTCTGGGCGGACTGCGCCTCACGGCAAAGGTCCTTGCCAACCTGCCACGCTGGCGGGACTATGATGTGGTACAGCTCATCAACCCCATGTTCCTTGAGATGAAGGCCGAGCGCATACTCCCCATCTTCAAATACCTGCGCCGCCACAACCGTAAGGTGGTGCTCTGCGCCATGGGAATGGACTATTACTGGGTGCACGAGTGTACCTACCGCAAGCCCCTGCGCTATAGCGACTTCAACATTGGCGACCAGCTTCGCACCGATGAGGCTGCCGTCAGGGAACAGCGCGACTGGCTGGGCACCGCCAAGGAACGTCTCAACCGCTACATCGCCGACAACTGCGACCATATCGTCGCCGGACTCTACGAAGACTATGTCTGCTATGAGCCACACTTCCCCGAAAAAACCACCTTTATCCCCCTTCCTATAAAACTACCCTCTTTCCACTTTCCACCTCCCACTTTCCACCCATCACCATCCACCAGGATTTTTATCGGCATCAGTCGAGGCCGCAGCGCTTACAAAGGCACCGACATCATGCTCCGTGCTGCTGAGGACGTGCTCAAGGCCCATCCCGATAAGATGGAGCTGATCAAGGTGGAGGGTGTGCCTTTTACGGAATACCAACGACTGATGGATGGCAGCGACGCCATTCTCGATCAGCTCTACAGCTACACCCCCTCCATGAATCCCCTGCTGGCTATGTCGAAGGGCATCATCTGTATTGGCGGTGGCGAACCCGAGAACTACGACATTCTTGGCGAGACAGAACTACGTCCCATCATCAATGTCGAGCCCACCTACGACAGCGTCCGCCAGCAGCTCGAGCAGCTCATCCTCCACCCCGAGCGCATCCCTTTGCTTCAGCAGCAAAGCATCGAATATGTCCGTCGCCATCACGACTACCTCAAGGTAGCCCGCCAGTACGAATCCTTATACAAATACTAAATTACGGATTCATGTCCTCGTGCAACCTGCTCCGTTTTTGGTAAGTATTTTTCTTAGATTGATGGTGCTCCTGAGAAAACTGTAATCTGTCACGCGTAACGCTTTATGTCAGGAATTATAACTCGAATAACCTCAGTTGAAGGAGATGCCTTCCGTGGGTGAAGGAGATAGGCTCCACAGGTGAAAGAGATAGGGTCTTTCACTATAAGGAAACGGCTCCTTACAGGGAAAAAGCCTATCGGAATGAGGGACGCAAGGCATCTGCTTGGAAGGAGGATGGAGGATGATGGAAAAAGGTGGAGGCTAGCGCGTAATTATTCAAAAAGATTTTGTAACTTTGCACACGGAAGGCAAGAACTTCTACAACAACTTCGCTAGGAAAATCCTTGGAGTAGATATGAAATGGACGGTATTATCAGATAATCGTACAAATAGTGACCTGCTTGAGACGGAGCATGGTTTGTCAATCTTTTTAGAGACGGACAAGCATCGTATTCTGCTCGATACGGGAGCCAGCGACGTGTTTATCCGTAATGCCGAGCGCTTAGGCATTGACCTCAGTAGTGTGGATTATGTGTTTATCTCTCACGGACACAGCGACCATGCGGGAGGATTAAGACATCTGATGAGGATAAACGACAAGGCAAAGGTTATCGTTTCACCAGATGCCATGAGTGGAGCGTTCTTTTCCAGACGAGGGAATTTTCATAGTATTACCGCGGAGTGGCCAGAGGAGGAAGGAAAGAGATTCATCATGATAGACCATACGCAAGAAATAGCCGATGGTATTCACGTTATCGCTCATATCCCGCAGGAAAATCCGATGCCTAAAGGAAATAAGCATTTGTTCGTAAAGAATGCGGAGGGCAATTATGTGAACGATGATTTCCGTCATGAGTTGGCTCTATATGTCGATGGCCTGCTATTTACAGGTTGTGCACATAGCGGTTTGGAGAATATCCTGGCGGCTTGTCCGTGGCCTGTACATAGCGTTATAGGCGGGTTTCACCTTCTCGATGGTCAAGAGACTGAGGATGAACTCACGGCACTTGCCAAGAGGCTGACGGAAGCCTATCCCAAGTCTCAGTTCTACACCAGCCATTGTACGGGTGACAGAGTATATGAGACAATGAAAAGCATCATGGGGGAACAGCTACAGTTCTTTAGATGTGGGGGATAATTTGTATCTTTGAAAACAATAACTGAAAACGACTATAATGAGAAAGATTATTTTAACTGCTGCTTTGTTGCTGTTGACCTTGACAGGGTATTCGCAGGGATTCCGCAATCCGGTACTCCCAGGCTTTCATGCCGACCCCTCAGTGTGTCGCGCTGGTGATGACTTCTATCTGGTGAACAGCACGTTCCAGTATTACCCGGGTGTGCCGGTCTTCCACAGTAAGGACCTGATTCATTGGGAACAGGTGGGTGCTTGTCTGACCCGCGAGTCACAGGTCAGAATCGAGGGAATGAACGAGCAGACGGGCATCTACGCCCCCACCATCCGATACCACGAGGGCCGTTTCTATATGGTGACGACGGTATTCCCCTCGCGCAAACATTTCTATGTATATACCGACAACCCGAATGGTGAATGGTCTGATCCCATCTACATTGACTTCTGTGTAGGCAGTTGCGACCCTACCTTATACTTCGAGAATGGACGTTACTATTTCCTTTGGAAGGAGGGTGACATCAAGATCTGCGAGATTGACGTGAAGACCGGCAAGCAGGTCGGTGAGATACGTCATCTGGGCGTAGGTCTTGGAGGGCGATACCCTGAGGGACCGCATATCTATAAGAAGGACGGTTTTTACTATCTGTTGCTGGCAGAGGGCGGCACGGAACATGGTCATCATGTGAACATCCTGCGCAGCAAAAGCCTGTTCGGTCCCTACGAACCGAATCCTGCGAATCCTATCCTTTCGCATTTCAGCATGAAGATGCAGAACAGTCCGATTCAAGGACTTGGACATGCCGACCTGGTGCAGGCTCCAGACGGCTCGTGGTGGATGATCTGCCTGGGCTATCGCACGCATGGCTATCTGCAGCACGTGATGGGCCGCGAGACCTTCCTCGCCCCTGTAACCTGGAAAGAGGGTGAATGGCCTGTAGTCAACAGCGACGGAACCCTTCAACTGGATATGAAATGCCAGACGCTGCCTCAAGTGCCGATGCCTTTGGAACCAACAAGGGATGAGTTTGAGAGCGATAAACTATCGCTTTATTGGAGTCATTTGAATATGCCGCAAAAGGAGAACTACTTGCTGACAGCCCGCAAGGGATGGCTTAGGCTGAAGACCTCTACTGTCACACTCGATGAAGTGGGCAACCCTACGTTTATCGGCCATCGCCAGTCGGAAGCAAACTTCACAGCAACAACCAAGGTTGATGTATCAGGATTGAAGGATGGCGGTGTGGCTGGCATCACGGCTTATGCTGCCCACCATAATCATTACGACGTGCAGGTAGCTGTGCATGATGGTCAGCGTTATCTACAGGCCAAGATCCGCATCGGCGAGATGGAGCATATCGAAAAGGAGATTCCCTTCAATGAGGATATCGTTTATCTACGCATCACCGCCGATAAGCAGTTCTACCACCTGTACTATTCTACAGATAATAAGGCATTCACGCATCTTGCCCGCATGGACTACCGCTATCTGAGCACCGAGACTATCGGAGGTTTCTGTGGTGTACACATTGGAATCTTTGCCCATACGCTCACGAAGGCCATCAGCCATGCCGATTTCGACTGGACGGACTTTGAGTTTGAATATGACAAAGAATAATTAATAATTACCTCGCATCGAAACCGCGTTATGAATCATTCAATCAATGAATGAAGCGGAGCTCGCGTAGCTCATGGTCACCCATGAGGCAGCTCTTGTCAACCTCGCCACTGACGCCAAGGATGCGGCCCTTGCAGGTGTATTGCCAAATAATATAGTCGCGCTTATCGGCCAGCACAGGGGGATCGTCGGCATACATGGCAACCATCAGATGGTATTCTGACAACTGGCCTACAAGGTGCTCGTTGTAGAAATTGCGATAGGTATAGACCAGAGGCTTCTGATGGTAAGCACCCTCAAGCATATCGAGGAACTTATGGAGCGAGTCACAGAACTCACGGTCTGAGAGCTTGCCGGTAGTCTCGACATCGAGCATGGGAATGAGGTCTTGTTCGCCCGGCAGACACTGGGTCATGAAGTTCTGGAGCTGAGAATACAGGTTGACGGTAGGACGGAAGAAATGGTACGACCCCACCTTCAACCCATGACGATGGGCCAAGTCGATGTTACGTTCGTACTGAGAGTCGATGCGGTCTCCACCCTCGGTAGCCTTCAGATAGACATACGACATCTTGGTTTTCTCGCCAACGGTCTCCCAGAACACCTCGCCCTGATAGTGACTCATGTCGATGCCATGAACATGGGTACAGGTATCCTCGCAGACAAGATAGGGATTCTCGTGAATAGTTGGTGGCGTCACCTTCTTGCGTTTCACTACACGGGTGGTGCGAGTGCGCTTCTTTGTCGTCTTCTTCTTTGGCTTGGCACCGGTGTCCATAACCATGACGAAACAAAAAAGTAAAGTCAGAAATATAGTCAGTCTTTTCATGTTAGTTCTGTTTGATAATAACCTTAATCTTAGAGATACGATGTCCATCAAGTTCTACTATTTCGAACTTGAACTTGCCATACTCTAAACGTTCGTGCAAGCTGGGGAAGTCACCCTTCAGCTCAAGCAACAGACCTGCCAGCGTGTCGGCATCGCCTTCTACCTCCTCGAAGGCATCGTCATCGACCTTCAATATCTTATAGAAATCGGAGAGCAGGGTTTTGCCTTCGAAGATATAAGTATTGGTGTTGACACGAACATACTGATGGTCGTCCTCGTCATACTCGTCGTTAATCTCACCCACAATCTCCTCAAGGATATCTTCCAGAGTGATGAGACCGCTGGTGCCCCCAAACTCATCGACCACAATAGCAATGTGTACCTTGTTTTCCTGGAAGTCGCGAAGCAGGTCGTCAATCTTCTTGGTCTCAGGCACAAAGTAAGGCGGACGGATAAGCGACTGCCAACGGAAAGAGGCGGGCTTGGCGAGATGTGGCAGCAGATCCTTGATATAAAGGATGCCGCGTATATTGTCTATCGAATCCTGATAGACGGGAATGCGCGAGTAGTTGTTTTCGACAATACAGTTGATAACCTCGGGGAACGACGAACGGAAGTCGAGGTCGACGATATCCTGACGACTGGTCATCACCTCCTTGGCGGTCTCGTCGCCAAAACGCACAATACCCTCGAGCATGTTCTGCTCCTCCTTCAGTTCTTCCTTGTCTGTGAGCTCGAGGGCCTGCTCCAGGTCGTCGACGCTGAGCACATGGTTTTCCTGATGTACAATCTTACCAGCCAGCGCACCAGAGCGGATGAGGATATTGGAGAGGTAATAGAACACCTTGCTGAGCACCGTGATGGCAGGAGCAAACATGCGGCATACGGCCAGCGCATGCTGTCCGCTATAGACCTTAGGCATAATCTCGCCGAAAAGGAGCAGCAGGAAGGTGAGCAACACGGTGATGATGATGAACTCGAGCCACTGGCCGCCATCATCGAACGCCACAAGCTGCGAGAAGAAATAGTTGCAGAGCATGATAATCGTCACGTTGACCAGATTGTTCGTGATGAGTATCGTGGCCAGCGTACGCTCGGAATTCTCGCGCAAACGCTTGATCTTGCCGTCGGCTCTGTTTTTCTCTTCGTCAAGCTCGCTCAGGTCGGTGGGTGACAGCGAGAAAAAGGCTATCTCAGAACCCGAGGCGAAACCTGAGAACAACAGCAGCACACAGGCCAGCACCAAAGAAAAGATGGCCCCGAACCCTAAAGGTTGTTCGTTGGGCAACCAATCGATATGACTAAGAATCTCTTGGAAATAATCCATTGCTGTGCTTTAGAAAGGCATTGCATTATTCTCGTCCGACATAGAAGTATCGACTGCCGGCTGTGCGGCTGGCGTTGCTTCCGGCTGGCCTACAGGGCGAGGCGTAAGCATTTCCATGTTATCGGCCCAAATCTCCGTATAATACTGGCGCTTTCCTTGCTTGTCATCATAGGATGCGTAATGGATACGGCCTTCAATATAAAGTTTGTCACCCTTGTGCACATAATGCTCTACCACCTCAGCCAACTTACGCCATAGGATGACAGAGTGCCACTCTGTGCGGTCGGGCACCTGAGTACCGTTCTGAAGTGTATAGCCACGCTCGGTGGTGGCCAGCGACAAGCGAGCCACAGGCTGTCCCTGATCTACATAACGCACCTCAGGTTCTCTTCCTACATTGCCTATCAGCATCACTTTGTTCATAACTCAATCAATATTGGTTCTTTGCCATTCCCAGATAACGGAAACTGAAATTCTTACCCTTAGCAGAGGGGAACTGACTGCGCTCGTCAACACGCTGACGCAAGTGTTCAACGATACGGTTGTAACAGTCGAGACCAGAGATGGCCCGTACCTGAGCCACAAAATGAGTGTCGCGATACTGGAACTTGCCTGTACCGGGCACCAGAAGTACACGTTTGAAATCGATGGTACCCTCGTACCAACCATCGCGCTCCTCGTTCAGCTTCATGATAGCCGACGATGCAGGACGCTGAGGCTTCACCTCCATCTCGTCCATACCACGTACAGCACGCTTCTCCTTGAAGTCGAGCATTGTGGCTGCCTCGGTCTTAATAATAATGAAATAAACACGGGGACGAATCTTATATCTCTTAGGATAGAACACATCGCTTGCCACGTATTCACGGATATCGGCCTCGAGTACCGGGTTCATGCCAATTTCTTCAATACTACTCAGAAATTCAATAGCATCATCAGCACTCGACACGAGCGTCTCATTGTCGAAATATCTTAAGTATAAATTCATTATTGCGTGAAAAGGTTGTTTTCCTAAAATAAAAAAAAGAGAGCGGAAAACGGGACTCGGACCCGCGACCCCAACCTTGGCAAGGTTGTGCTCTACCAACTGAGCTATTTCCGCAGTAGTGAGAAAAAAGAGGTGAAGAGGAGGAGACTCGAACTCCCACGTCGCAATTGACACTACCCCCTCAAAGTAGCGCGTCTACCAATTCCGCCACCTCTCCAACACGTTTTACATATTGAAAAAAAGAGTGCCCAGAACAGGACTCGAACCTGCACGCCTCGCGGCACACGCACCTGAAACGTGCGCGTCTACCAATTCCGCCACCTGGGCATTTGCGATTAAGGCCTTCCTTAATCTCTCTTTTTGTTCAATCTGTGAGCGGAAAACGGGACTCGGACCCGCGACCCCAACCTTGGCAAGGTTGTGCTCTACCAACTGAGCTATTTCCGCAAAAACTTCTTGTCAGAAGTGCATCTCTCTTGATTGCGGATGCAAAGGTACTACTTTTTTCTGAACCACCAAAACTTTTCGACGTTTTTTTTGAAAAAAATGTGCTAATCCATGCGATTTCGGTAGTCTTCATAGGAAAATTGGCGCAAAATCTCAAGATTTCCGTCCTGATGAAGCATTCCTATGGCTGGATGAGTGATTCCGTTGAACATGCAAGTCTTGACTGTTGTATAGTGAATCATATCCTCAAAAATCACCTCTTCACCTACCTGCAACTCATGGTCGAACTGCCAAGACGACATGAAATCACCACTCAGGCAGCTATTGCCTCCAAGGCGATAAAGATGGGGAATGGATTTTCCTCCTTCCTCTTCCAACTTTCCACCTTCCACCAAAACAGCTCCACGCACATCGGGGTAATAAGGCATTTCGAGACAGTCGGGCATGTGACAGGTGAAACTGACATCGAGGATAGCGGTGCGGATGCCTTTGTCCTCAACAATATCCACCACATGACTGACCAGCGGTCCTGTTTGCCAAGCGAAGGCGCTGCCGGGTTCGAGGATGATATGCAACCAAGGATAGCGTTGGTGCAGTCCCTTTATTATATTAATAAGGTGTGGCACATCGTAATCCTTGCGCGTCATCAGGTGTCCGCCACCCAGGTTGAACCATTTCAGCTGTGGGAACCACTTCGAGAATTTTTCTTCTATATGCACCAATGTACGCTCCAGCACATCGGCACCGCTCTCGCAATGGCAATGACAATGGAAGCCCTCTATATCGGCAGGCAACGTGTCAGGCAGTTTGTCGGCTGTCACACCAAAACGGGTGCCTGGGGCACAGGGGTTATAGAGCAGCGTACCCACCTCAGAATATTCAGGATTGACACGCAGTCCGATGCTGGCTCGCTCCCCTACCCGCTCATGATATCGCTCATACTGCGACAGCGAGTTAAAGGTCAGGTGACTACTGCAACGGATGATATCCTCTATCTCGTTGTCGGTATAAGCCGGCGAGAAGGTATGCGCCTTGGCGCCAAACTCCTCGAGAGCCAGACGGGCCTCACTCAGACTGCTGGCTGTGGTGCTGTTGATATACTCACGGAAGATGGGAAAGGTCTTCCAAAGTGCAAAAGCCTTAAAGGCCAGGATGATTTCCACATCAGCCTGACGAGCCACATCAGCAATAAGCTGCAAGTTACGGCGCAACTTCTGCTCCTCTATAATATAAATAGGTGTAGATAATTGCATAATTAATACTTACGAGGACCAAAGATGGCAGTTCCGACACGCACCATCGTTGACTCGTGGTTGACAGCCAACAGGTAGTCGTCGCTCATACCCCAGGATCGTTCGCAGAAATAAGGGTCGTCGGCAAAATAAGTCTGTTTCACCTCGTGAAAGAAATCGGCTGCTGTCTGGAACTCCTGACTGATCTGCGCATCATCGTCAACGTTCGACGCCATCATCATCAGTCCGCAAATCTGCACATGCGTCATCTGGCGCCACTCACCATCGGCCAGCAGTTGTCGACAGTCATCAAGGGTGAGTCCGTATTTCGTGGCCTCCTCGGCAATATGTAGTTCCAACAGCACACGCACCACCCTGTCGGCCTTGGCTGCTTGCTTCTCAATCTCGCGCAGCAGCTTCAGTGAATCAACAGCCTCAATCATCGAGATAAAGGGAGCGATGTACTTTACCTTGTTAGTCTGCAGATGACCAATGAAATGCCATTCGATATCAGCAGGAAGCGTCTTCACCTTACGAGCCAGCTCTTGCTCGTGGCTCTCGCCAAAAACGCGCTGTCCTTCCTCATAGGCCGCCATTACATCCTCCTCAGGATGGAACTTACTGACAGCCACCAGCCGAACGCCTTGCGGCAACGACTGGCGGATTTCGTTCAGATGACCTTTAATATCGTACATTACGCTTCAAACTCGGGTTTATCATCGGCCTTAGCACTCTTGGCCACATGTTCAAAGACATCCATCAGAGCCGTCTCGACCACGCTGGCAATGGCGTAGTCAATCATCGTGCCACCCATCACCTCGTCGATATTCTTTACTGCACCGTTCAGAGAACCGGCCTGAACAAGATAAGTCACATTCGAGCGTTTCTCCATCTCCGTCTTCTCGTCGATAGTGATAAACTGCAGTTTAGCCTTATACCAACGGTCGGCCAGTTCCTGCTCAGAGAAGAATATCTCACCATAAGGAGCCATCTTGATATCGACGACATTGAACTCACCGCTGATATATGACGACATCTCTTCGATGATGCGTTCCTCAGCCTCACTGAAACTCAATGCATCAACGGCATATGACTCTGTGACTTTCTTCTGAAGACCGTCCTCCATTGTCTTTTCATAACGAATCTTACATTCAAACCATGTTGCTGTTCTGCTTCTCATTGTTTTATTTTCTAATATTTAGTTGTTATTATTCTTTTTCTTCACCATCCTCCTTTGGCTTGATATAGCCTTTGCGGTCCAGAGCCTGCTGCTTCTGCTTGGTCAGCTCCTCCACAATCTCATGGCCTAACTTTCCAGCGGTACTTTCGTCAATACCCATCTCCTCTGCCAACTTCTTCTGCGTATTCAGCAGCTCTTCAGCCATAGACTGGGTGTTGGCCATGAAAGCTTTCTCAGACGAACCCATGCGTTCATTATCGTAAATCTTCGAGAGAATCCTGTCTGCCTCACGCTGATAGTGCTTGCGGAATATCTCCTCGGCTTTCTGCTGATACATAGCATCGGTTTCAGGTCCGATAGAATCCTCTTCCTCCATCAGCAAGGCTGGGTCGAAGTGATCGTCAAAGGGGTCTGCCTCCTGAACCGTAGGAACTGGCTCTACATAATCTATCTGACCAGCCTCGGGCAGCATCTCAAAATAGACACCCACGCAAATCAAGGCAATAACCACAGCTGCCACCAACGCATAGACCGAACGCAAGGTATTACGCTTCTGAGCCAACGCGCCCTTCATATCCTCCAACGACTTGTATCGACGGGCGGGGTCTTCTTCTGTTGCCTTCTGAACCACCTGCTTATATTCAAATGGCATGGAACCCTGTTCATACAGATAAGAGATGAGTTTACCCACAGAATACACGTCGCTGCGCTCATCAATAGTGCCATGTGAGAACACCTCGGGAGCCACGAAACCTTCTACATCCTTATACAGCGCATCAAGGTCGTTGAGCGACGTATAGAAAGAACCATGACAAAGCAACATGGGCATCTGGTCACCCTTGCGCAGGAAGACATTCTGAGGTGCAAAGCAGATATGATAGATGCCTTCGGAATGCAGTTTTGACGTATAGTCTATCAGGCTGTTCACCATCTGGTCTACAAAACCTTTCTGGGCCACAACGGCTGGATTGTCGAAGACCAACTGTGACAGCGTCTGATAATTGCCGGTTTCCAATCCCAACTCATAGAGACCACCACTATCCTCGTGCAGCTCATAATGCAACTGCTGCTTCGACCTTTGTTTCAGCGACCATTGATGCTCCTTCTTCAAGGCTTCGCAGAACACGATGCTGTCGGTGAGACCGGATTTCAGCTCCACCACGAAACGGTATTTACCGTCAATCTGTTTCCTATAGAAATCGCCAAAAGGTAATTTCTCGCGCTTTGGCGCAAGCCCTTCCTGGGCATTCAGCATTTCTTCAAAATTCATACTGCTTGCGTTTATAGACGTGCAAAATTACGCAAATATTCCGAATTGAGCAAACAAAACAGGATTTTTTCGGTAGAAGTTGCTGTTATATCGAAAGAAAGTCG
>Ga0310690_10001255_pt1 | contig 46192 bp, 58 predicted proteins | sample AusTroGonzalo_MG_2_FD_207661 | JGI IMG/M metagenome (GOLD analysis project Ga0310690, IMG submission 207661) | Bovine rumen microbial communities from tropical cattle in Woodstock, Queensland, Australia - Gonzalo_04 (v2) (version 2) | ecosystem: Host-associated > Mammals > Digestive system >... | reverse complement strand
GTCGAAGACAGGGAAGGAAGGTATATGCAAATTCATCATCCCATGCCGTCTTCACGCATCCAAGCACCTTGGAAGTGATTCTGGCTTCCGTGTCACCAATGTCTCTGATGCTGACCTGATGGGGGAATGCCTTCACAATGCCATACATGGCATTGAACTGATCAATCTGTTCCATGAACACCTTGATGGTTTCATGCACGTCATGGCGGCAATAGAACACAGTCCGTTCAATCTCTGCTGGTGTCAGCTTCCTGTCAATGTCAAATGGAACTTCCGTTTCCTGAATGTCTGATCCCATGAAACCTTCCAGCGTCTTCAGACCAACAGTGGCCATTTCTTCATTGTTGGAAGGCATCACGTCATAGTTGATCATCTGGATTTTGTTGAAGGCACTGCTGATCTGCCAGCCTTCTTCATGGTTAATAATGATCCGGTCATTGATGTCCTTCGGATCCATGCCAAGCAGGATGCCCTTGAAGATGTACTGGTCATAGTGCTTATTGTTGTATCCACCCCAGATGTCTTTGCAGTTAGGTTCATACAGGATCTTCAGTGCTTCCGGATCATTGATAATCACATGTTCTTTTCTGGTGGTCATGTCCACAAAGACAGCCAGCCAGTCATACTTGAAGACCTCAAAGTCATAGAAGATCATGCCATTCACCGCCTTTCTGCATCAGATGCAGGTGTCAGTTTTCACCGACACCTGCACCCGTTATAGTTTAGATGTCAAACGCTTCATTGATTGTGATAGGATTGAAGTCATCAGCCTTGTAGGTGACATCCAGTTCCACCGTGCCCTGGACTTCCTGGAAGATGTCCAGAACCTGTTCAGCAAAATCTGAATAGTTCACAAAGACCAGATCATCAATGCCCATCTTGCTGATCCAGGTGATGACGGACTTGATTGCACGGCCATCATTCCAGTTTTCGCTGGTCTTGTTGCCGCTGATCACACGGTTGAAGAAGATCTTCCTGCCTTTCTGGGTGCAGGTGCTGCCATCACTGTTTTCCTTGATAGACAGCTGTGCAGAAAACATCAGCTTGTCCTTGGCCTTGGTCAGCTTCACTTCCATCCGATCAATGCCAACGATATAGTCACCGTTGGGCACGTCCGCAAATTCCTTTGCGTTCTTCACGTCTTCCTGAAGATTGGGATCCATCATTGCATCAAAAGCACTGAAATCAACTGCCATTTTTATATACCTCACTTTCTTTGTTGTCCCTTAGAAGGGAATGTCTTCATCATCAAGGGCTTCAGCATTGGCTGCCGCCTGTGTACGGGTTCTTCTGGTTCTTCTCTGTCTACCGGATGCAGCAGGTGCAGGTTCAGGATCAGAAGGGGGATTCATGGCACCGGCCAGCGGATCAGCGCCTTCAGCCTTCATTTCTTCGGTAGTTGCACCAACAATGGTTCCGGTTCCAGTGTCCACACTGGCAACTTCGGCCTTGCGTTCCTTTCTGGTTCTTCTGGGAACCTTTTCAAGTTCCGGTGCAGGAACCGTGTCAGCAGCGGCAGCTGCTTCTTCAAATGGGATTTCTTCACGGCCATCAGCAATGGCATCCACGGCAGCCTGCTGTGCATCCATGTAGGCAGCAATCTTTTCCTGATTGGCCTTGACCACTTCATCATGGGTTTTCGGCTGTTCACCCGTAGATGCATTCTTTGCCGTTCTTGCCCTTCTGCCGGAACTGTCAGGCTTCTGAAGATCAGCGGCTACAGCAGCATCAGCGGCAGCCATTTCAGCATCAGACACAGCACCGTCCAGTTCATAGTAGTTTCTGATCTTGTCCACCACGTAGGCCAGATCATTGTCAATGGCATAGGTGGGGAACATGCCCATGGGGGACTTCACCGTGTCCTTGCCGCTGTTCTGGGTGTAGAAGTAGTATTTTGCTTCATAACAGCCAGTCCGAAGAACGATAGTGAACAGGCCTTCAATGGTGATCTTCTCACGAAGCATCTTCCCGATCAGCTTCACGGTGGTCAGGCCGGTGTCCAGCGTTTCCAGGTGTGTCATGTACACCACAATCACGTCATCCGGAAGTTCCTTGCAGACTTCAATGATGTCATAGTAGTTGGCACCAAAATCATTCCACTTGTCCCAGCCGGATTCCTTGATCCTGTTCATGTAGGGGACTGCCAGCATGTACTGGAAGTCATCCACCACAATCAGCTTCTTTCCGGCTGCTGCCTGTTCCTTCATCCATCTGGTGATCTTCCTGGCATCCGTCACGCTGTTCAGCATTTCAAACTTGCCGGATCCCTTGAAGGGAAGGGGTTTGCCAACGGGATTGACCACGGCAGTTGTAGCCGGATCACAGTTCCGAAGGGAAGCGGATTTTCCGGTGCCGCTTTCACCCATGATCAAAACTTTCTGTGCCATTCTTTTATCCTCTCTGTTCTTATTCTTCATCACCGGCAGTGCCTTCTTGGACATGTGATGCCCACATGTCAGCCCAGTGAATGATCATCAGCAGCTGGGTTTCATGTCCAGGAATGACAGCCCTGTTTGACGGTTCATACATGCCATCATGGAAGCAGATAGCATATTCTTCATCTTCGGTCAGTTCAAACCACCTGTTGGCAATGATTGCTGACCGAATGCCGTGTGGAATGTTGGTCAGATCCGTGTTCCGTTTGTACGGCTTCTTTTCTGACTGTTTGTAGTGCTGAATGGGATCTGCCTTGGTAGGCCGTCCATCCTGAACCATGTTGGGAACATAGAACTGTTTCCCATAGTCACCAACCTTGCCAAGGTCATGCAGAATGGCTGCAATGATCACGCTGTTCTGGATCAGGTTGTATCCGGCACCGCCAAGCAGGGCAACACCGATTTTTTCAGCATTGTGCATGACGTTCAGCGTGTGTTCAGCCAGTCCACCAGGCTGATTGCTGTGGTATCCACCGGATGCCGGTGCACGGAAGAATCCGTCATCATCCATTTCTTCAATCAGAATGTCAATTCTGTCCCTGCCGGTCTTCTTCAGCAGGTCAACAATCATCTGACGGTTGTCCTGGATCTTCTTTTCAGCTTCAGCCTTTTTCTTTTCTTCCAGCTTGGCAAGGTATTCTTCTGTGATTTCCCTGCCGTCCTTCTTTTCCGGTTCCGACTGCTGTTCAACAGGTTCAACCTGCTGAACGTCCACCGTCATTGTGCCTTCTGCTACAGGCACGGCTTCTTTTTTCTTTGCCATGTTCTTCATTCCTTTCTTGGTTATCCTTTATTCCAACCATTTTCCAGACCTGCCTGTCTAACCAGATCAGGGAAATGGTTTGGTACTGATTTGATTGACAGTATCAGCCTTTTGAAATTCTCAAAATCATGTGGAAAAACAACCACCGCAATGCACCCGGACTTGTCCACCTGATTCAGCTTCTGCTTCTGAAGATCTGAAGGCCTTCCGGTTTCAGACTTCAGTTCAGCTTCAATGCTGATACCCTTCACTACAATGTGCATGTCAGGCATTCCTGACTTGATGTACTTGCCGCCACCCCAGCGCTTTTCCCAGTAACCGCACGGGGGAACCGTAATTTTCTGCTGTTCTTCTCCAAGCGGATAGATCCCTTCAGACACCAGCCAATTCTTCAGACGGGTTTCAAACTGCTTTTCTGCTGCCATACCGCTTCACCGTCTTCTTTTTCCTGCACAGACCTGTGTCATATGCATGTTGCGTGTTCTCTGACATGGTGCACCATTCCAGCTGGGATGCACGGCAGTCATGCTTCCTGCCATGCTTATGGTTCACAACGGTCTTGTTTTCCGGATCATCATTGACCACAAATGCCATGGCCACCAGAATATGCACACGGCAGTTGTTCCTGTCCAGTTTTACACGCAGGTATCCGGATCCGTCATCATATGGCTTCAGTGGTTTGCCGGTTTTGGCATCCCTGACATTTCCCATGTTGCTGACTTCATACCCCGGATGATTTTCAATCACCTTCCATGATTCACGCATTTTCTTCACCACCTTCCTTCATCATTTCAATGATCTGCCGCTGATGATACAGCACGTTTTCCACATAGCTGGTGGAATAGATGCCCTGCTTCCACAGCTTTCCTGCACCGTTTTCACCCATGTTGTAGGCCATCAGCACCATGGAAGGATCCTGGTACTTCTCAAACAACTTCCGAAGAATGAAGGTGCCTGCACGGATGTTCTGATATGGATCCAGATAGTCCGTGACACCAATGGTCTGTGTCAGCCATTCATGATTGCACTTGTTGATCTGCATCAGGCCATAGTCATTGGATCCGCTGATCACGTCAGTTCTGAACGTGCTTTCCTGCCATATCATCCCCATGACCAGGCTGAAGTCCAGATTGTATCCTTTGCATAACCACCAGATGAACTGCTGGATGTCAGGATCAAGGTCAACCGGAAGAGCAGTGAATTCAGGATCATTGGCTTCCCAGTCCATTGATATTTCATGGGTGAAGATCCGGTCATCATATGCACCGAAAACTTCCCATTCAGTAGCCGCTGACGTGGCTTCTGGTGAAGGTTCCGTTGCAGGTGGTACATTTTCCTGTCCTTCGGCAGAAACCTTGTCAGATGGGCTTATATGACCTGTCACAGCATATGTAACGGCGCTTCCGACAGCTGCTGAAGCCAGCATCAGTATTGCAATGAAAACAATGAAGCGCTTGTTCAGCCGGTATGCCTTTCTGTTCCTTTCGTATGTACTCATTTCTTTTTCCTCTTTTCTATCCAAGCCCGGATGATTCCATATGGGTAGTGTGTCCAGGCTATTGCCAGCATGATGATCCCTGAACCGGCCAGGAAGATTACCACCAGGATTCCCAGAATGATCAGCATTGTCTTCATCACCTGTACCTGTCTTTCACAACTGCATAGATGCCGCCAGGAAGAAACATGATCATGCCCGGAATCATGGACTTTACCAGGTCTTCAAACGGCTGATACTGACCAATTTCCGTCAAGTAGTCAGATGTTCCGACAGCACCCAGCATCAGAATGAAGCCAATGAAGGCCAGAATGCCAAGCACCGTTTCAAGGATTTTCAAATAATTCATCTGTCAGTTCCTTTCCAACCTTCAGCATTTGAAGGTTTCTTTCCTCTATGGATCCAGATACCAGCAGGTAGTAGTAGAAGCACGTTCTGTCCTGACCTATCCGGTGGATCCGTTTCTTTGACTGTTCCCACAGGTCACAGCTGCCTTTTCCAAGCGGAAGGGTGAAGTAGATGATCCTGTTGGCCTTCTGGAAGTTGCCGCCCATGGCACCTGCCTGGTACTGAATGAAGGTGATAGAATCGCTGTGTTTTTCATAAGCCGTTAGATCCTTTGTGGATCCATTCAGAACCGAATACGGTCTTTCCAGTTCATTCAGATGGTTCTTCATCTGCCGCAATTCCTCATTGAAATTGTAGAAGATGATGATCCGGTCTTCTGTGGACTGCACCAAGTCCCGAAGGGCTTGCAGCTTTTCCTTGTGATACTGACCACACAGCTGTCTGGCATGAAGGATCTTTGTCAGTTGGTTGTCACCGATAAGTTCAATGCAGTCACCTTCATTGGTTCCATAGAAATCAGAATCCAATTGAAATTCATTCAGGCTTGCCTTGCTGATCTGCACATATCCTGTCTTCATGAACTGGACATAGGTCTTGGTCTTTCTGACCTTGACCACCTGTTCAATTTGTTCAGGCAAGTTCATCACTTCTGAAGTCTTCATGAACACTGCACCGTATTGTGCCAGCCGTTTTTTCAGGTGTGGCACGTTTTTATAGCCGGTGATGACTTCCTGCATGAATCCGTCACTGTTTTCCACCCATTCCGTGTCAACATAGGATTTCCAGAAGGCCTGTTTGGTGATGTTCCATCCAAGCAGCTTCAGCTGTGACCACAGCTTTTCATATTTGCCTGCCGTTGGTGTTCCGGACAGAAGGATCACTGCTGCCGGATCCAGCTTCAGGATGAACTTTGACCTTTTGGCATTTTCATTGCTGATCAGGGAAGATTCATCCAGCATCAGGGTGAAGCCGTGCATTTTCAGGTAGGCTGACCGTCTGAAGATCAGGTCATAGTTGATGATGCCGACAATCATGTCATCATCCTTGATGCCTGCCTGTTGAAGATTCTTGAAGTTGATGGAAGAAGTCTTCTTGGTCAGATCAAACACCCTGATGTCCGGATAGTAGTTCTGAAAGTGCTGGATCCAGTCATCAATCTTGGATTTCTGGCAGACCACAATGTTCACTGGCCTGTTCAGTTCCCACATCTTTTCAGATCCAACAAAGGTCTTGCCAAGTCCCATGTCCAGGTAGTAGGCCACCCGGATGAAGTCTTCAGTGATTTCAAGTACCTTGTTTTGGTGGGGCATCAGCACCAGATCAGGCATTGATGTCAATTCCAGTGCATTCCTTGAAGATCATGGGATCAAAGTTAGGCAAGGCAAGGATGATGTCCCTGTATTCCTGGCACAGTCCGTCCCACCAAAGCTGTGCACAGTCACTTTCATCCAGTACCTTCAGATAACCACCCGTTGTCTTATATTCCTGATACTGTTGCTTTTCTTCATCCGTCATGTCACAGGCATATACCCATTCCACAACATTCTTCGGAATCTGGTTCAGCAAATGACATGCCTTGCTGTTCCACCAGTCACGCAGCGTCCAGTCAGACGGTTTGTTGAACATGGTGATCTTCGGTTCAATCGTCATGAAACATCCGTTATTGAAAGAAGATTTGTTCCAGTCCCCGGTGTTCCAGTCCCCGGTGTTCCTGTTCCCGGTGTTGCAGTTCCCGGTGTTCCAGTCCCCGGTGTTCCTGTTCCCGGTGTTGCAGTTCCCGGTGTTCCAGTCCCCGGTGTTCCAGTCCCCGGTGTTGCAGTTCCCGGTGTTCCAGTCCCCGGTGTTCCAGTCCCCGGTGTTGCAGTCCCCGGTGTTCCTGTTCCCGGTGTTGCAGTCCCCGGTGTTCCTGTTCCCGGTGTTCCTGTTCCCGGTGTTGCAGCCTTTCTGGACTTCATCCCAGGACAGTTCACGGATGATCAGCAACTTGTTGGTGCAGAACTTGATGTCATCATCAGTCTTCACGTCACCAATGGCTTCCACTTCGGCCACAACCGTCTGATCAGGATCAAAGGTGTAGAAGTTGAACACGTCCGGCAGCCGTTCACAAAAATGCATTCCGGATTCACACGGGATCAGCTGCACATCTTCTTCAAAGGTTTCACCAACCTTGTACTGCTTGCCACGGCAAGTCCAGTCTTTATTGAATGCCTTGAATCCTTTCATGGCTTATTTCTCCTTTACGTTTGCTTCAGCAATCTTCATGGCCATAATGGGCACCACACTGTTTCCGATCTTGGCCACCTGTTCTTTCACCGGATACCTGTGACCGTCAATGTCACGGTCAATCACATATTCTTTCGGGAATCCTTGTGCCAGCTTCAGTTCTTCAGGCTTCAGCATCCGGAACCAGATGTCTGCTATCACATAGTGATCACCTTTTCTGGTCATCATGGTGCTGACCATTCCAAACCTGTCCTTGGTGGTGATGGTTGCCAGCGGTTCATCCACCGTCTGACCGCATCCCTGGCCGTAGTATTTCAGCAGAAACACTGACACCAAACCGAAGTGACCAGGGGAAGTGGTGATTGTGTGAAGCGGTTCCGTGATTTCCTGACCGGTTCCGGTCTTGTAAAACTTAGTGATGAACACGGATACCAAGCCATATCTGTTGGAAGTGTCAATGGTCTGAATCGGTTCATTCACTGTCTGACCACGGCTGTCACCTTCCTTGGTTTCACTGTGATACTGGATCAGGAATGGCATGGCCGTCTGATCAGGCAGAAAGTATGGATCAGGATTTTCAATCACATATTTCCGGATCCCGTTGGCAATCCGTTTCAGTGTGGCATCTGCCAGTGGTTTCTTCCGTTCAAAGATGGAAGATCCCAGGTCAGTGAAGTCCAGCTTTTCAGCGACAGGTACCCACGGAAGCAGGCCGCCTTCACCGTTCTTGCTGTGTGTAGGCACCGGCCAGCGGATTTCCTTACCGTCAGATCTGAATACTGCATACCAGCGTTTTCTGGTAGTTGGTGCACCGAAGTCAGCGGCCACCAGTGTCCGGCATTCAAAGCTGAAACCAAGATCCTTCATGGAAGTGATGAAGCGCTGATATTCCATACCTTTCTTTTCCGGAATCGGATGTCCTTTGTCATCCAGGTCACCCCATTCCTGGATTTCTTCCACGTTTTCCATGAACAGAACAGTGGGAAGATGTCCGGTGATGGTCAGGATCTGTTTGCATAACCTGTGCACTGCCCACGGAAGAATCCGAAGACCGGCTTCACGTGGCTGTCCACCCTTGGCCTTGCTGTGGCTGGTACAGTCAGGACTTGCCCACATCACATCCACCGTATCATCCGGATCCAAATAGTTGGCCAGATCAACCTGGAAGATGTCTTCAGTCAGGTGCAGTGTTCTGGGATGGTTCACTGTGTGCATCCGGATAGCGGCAGGATCATGGTTGATTGCTATGTTCACTTCAATGCCTGCCATCCGTAGGCCTTCAGAAGCACCGCCGCCACCAGCAAAGCCGTCTATTGATACATGCTTCATAATCAGCACCATCCTTTCAGCCATTCAACGGTTTCATGGTAGTTGTCTTCTATCATCCGAAGTTCAGCCTTTTCCTGCTTTTCTCTGTCACAGATCTGTTGATACAGGTCATCATCACGATAGGCAGTCACTTCATCACGGATCAGCTGTGTCAGCATTTGCGGTTCCAGTGCATCCAGTTCCCATGATTCTTCACCATATTCTTTGATGTATTTATCACACCTGCTGTCAGTGATCTTTGCAGGATTGGGTGGTGGGTTGTATGTATCAACCTGATCCATGGTTAAAGCCACACGCTTCACATATACGTCTGCACCAAACATGTTCAGCCTGTCCTGAATATCCCTGGTCATATCAATTCCGGAAGGATCATGATCACCAAGATGAATGATGATCCGCTGTTCCCGGTGTTGCTGACGGATGAAGCGCTGTGCAGCCGACCACATTTCAGACTGGGAAGTATAACCACGGCAGCTGAAGTGTGGTGTGTCTATAGGTCTGCAAGCCTGACTTACAATGTCAATCAGGGCATCCTTTTCCACCCAGACTTCCACATAGTTTGATTGACCTTTCCACTTATCCAGCAGGTAGGAATACCTTGCCGAAGCAATCACGTCTTCAGGACGTTCCCAGTGACTGTTCCCACGGATATATCTGGTTCTGTCAGTGATGCTGTTCCAATCAATCAGACCGGCCAATCTGCCATCATTGATCAGATTGCCAATGTTCTTGTATGACCGTTCATTGTTTGGAATGTAGCCACGTGCAACCAGCTGATAATAGGCCTGACGCAACGTCAATTCATATCCCTGACTGCTGTATTCACTGACAACATCATTGATCAGCTTGATCAGATCCAGACTGGCCTTCCGGAAGTTGATTTCTTTGTACTGAATTTTAGGCATTCACTTTCACCCCTTCGATCTGTTCAAGCCGGTCAGCATTGATCACATATGTCCAGTTGTGATCCGTGGTCTTGATGCCATATCCCCAGGGGAAAACACCCTGCTGAAGTCCCTTGGACACCGTGTCCTTGTCAATCCCCATGGCTTTGGCCGCCTGCTTGACAGTCAGCCTTCTGATGGATCCTGCCTTCTTGGTCACCGGCATCACACCGAAGGCCGGAAGCTGATCATCTTCCTTGGTGAAGTAGTCCGGATCCAGTCCAAGTGACACTGCCATATCACGCTGAACGTCTTCAGGGGGAACCTGCTTGCCAGACAGGTACTGACTGATGGATCCCTTGGACTTTCCAGTCAGACCACAAACCTGTGTCTGCTTCAGATTCAGATCCTGCATAGCCTTTTTCAGTCTTTCATTGAACATTCCTTGATACCTTCCTTTCTTTATGGTTGATTATTATTCCACCTTGCTGGCAAAAAAAATGGCTTCAAATTCTTCAGAAGTCATGTTCAGAAGATCCCGAAGAATGCAGGCTTCAGACATGGTGAATTCTGTCTTGTTGTTCAGCTTGTTCAGGAATCCCTGATGTGTCAGGCCACACTTTTCAGCAATGAATGCCATCTTATAGCCGGAATCATCAATCTTCTTCCGAAGAAGTTCAGTATTGGTCATTGATGCCACCTTCCTTTCTTAAATATCACAGTTGCCGTCTTCCGGAAACTGGTTCTTGTTGTACTGCTTTCTGATCTGGACAAAGACCTTGCCTTCAGCGTCAGTCCGTTCAGATATGATGCTGAACTTTCCAGTCAGACTTTTCTTGTAGTCCTGATATTCAGCCTGATTGTCAAACTGGATCACCTGTTCAATCCATGCCAGAAGGATCTTCTTCATGGTTCACCTGCTTTCCTTCATTCAGCAGCTTCATGATAGCTGCCTGTTCTTCCTTACTTCGCCATTCTTCTGGATGTCTGGTGCAGACTTCAAAGTGTGTCAGACGGTCTTCAGCATCTTCCCACCATCTGCATTCATGGTTCCACCGGACTGCTTCCCGTTCTGGTGGATGTTCACGCTTATGGTCGTTGATGCCGATTTTCAAACGCTTCTTGTTGGTGCACCAGCCATCCAATGGGCATTCCTTTTCAGTTTGCTTTTCTCTGTACCAGAAGCATTCACTGCATTTTGGACTGTTTCCCATTCTGTGCTTCATTGGTATTTCCTTTCACATCTGCACAAAATCCAACAGGATACTGCTTGTCCTTCTCATAAACCAGATCTGTTCCATCCTTCAAATTGATTTCAATTTTCAGATGCCGATATGGTAACCGTTCAGCCCATTGTTCAATTTTGTTCAGTATCTTCCAATCTTCCTGTTTCACTTTACACTTGCACCCCTGAAGATGACCACCATGGAAGGGAATGGTGCAGCATTCTTCTGACTTCCAAACTTTAACCTTCCCTTCACAAACCGGATTTCAGACCGGTGCATGATGTAGTTGTGGAAGTATCTGGTGTCTGTTCTGGAAGGGATCAACAGCACAACCACCGTGTTGTCCTTCCTGGTTTCATAGAATGCCTTGGCCACCCATTTTTCAATTTCTGAATAAGGTGGATTGCAGAAAACGACATCCCCCCCCCCAGTCAGCTTTCAGGCCGTCATCTTCCTTGCTGAAGTACCGGCTGCATTTATGGTTTTCTGCCGTTGCACACGGATCCAGGGTGAAATGAAATTCTGCATCCAGTTCATTAAAGAAATCCTGTGGTGTTGACCATTCATCAGATTTCTTGCTGAACATCACTTCAGTGTTCATAAGCATCACCCCTTTTCACGCCACCGGAAGAAGTCATCTGCACGGTACAGTGTGACAAAATCACCTTCCAGATCATCCAGGTCATAATACTGACCTACTTCACGATCTATGGCCACGATCACCAACATGTAGAAGTCCTGTTCATATTCCATGCAGGCTTCCCTGATTTCATCCAGTGTCAGCTGTCCACGTTTCTTCTCGATGTTCAGGATCCACTGACCTGTTTGATCATAGTCAGACCAGACTTCAATTCCTTTCTTCATGGGAACACCTTCAATGAACAATCTTGAACGTCACTTCATGTCCTGGATTTTCAGCAATTAAGGTTTTCTTCAGATCATCAACCATCATGTTGTTATCCAGTGCTGCTTGAATGACTTCAACCAGTTTCTTTCCATCCAGGTATGCCCAGATCTTTGTCTTTCTTCTTTTCATAGTTCACATTCCTTTCATTTTTGGTGTGAAGGGTGGTCTGCTATCCACCCTTCACGGTGCCTGCATTGGTTATCACTTGATGGTGTAGAAGGTGTCAACAGCTTCCTTCCTGATCAGGAACATCACGTTTTCAACCGTCTGGTCTTCACTGTGCTTCACAATGTCCTGTGCAATCTCATAGATCCAATGAACTGTAGGATCCTGCACACCAACGGTGTTCAGCATGAAGTTGTAGTCAGACACGCTGCCACAGGTGTACAGATTATGCTTGATGCACATACAGCGGATGCTGTCCGGATCCCATCTGGTTTCTTCAATGATTTCCGGTTCCTGTTCAATGTAGATCCGGATAGTCTTGATGCCCTTGCCTTCCTGGATGTTCAGTTCCAGGGAAGTGTTCAGGTCACTGATCCAGCTGTTGTTGCCTTCGGCAGCACTCATGTAGATAGGGTATCCTGCATTTGCTGTTGCTCTTTCGTCTTTTTCCCAGTCAGTGGGGAAAAGTCTTTCTGCTTCCTTCCAAGCTGCTTCACGGTTTCTAACTGTAATCATGGTTCACATTCCTTTCATTGATTATCACTTGGACTTTTTTCTGGATGCTGCTACATCCGGTAGGTTGATTATTGTTCCACCTGCTGCTATCTTACCACCACGGGGAATGTCTGTCAACTATTTTTTCAAGAAATTGAAAAAATTATTGAACATAGGGCAACCACGTGGTAAAATGGTACCTATGAAAGGGGGTGATCATATGGGTGCCAGCAAAGATCCTTATCTTCAGACGCTTGGTCAGAACATCAAATACCTTCGGATCCAACACGGCTGGTCACAGGAAGAACTGGCTGAAAAGTGTGGATATACTTCTGACACCAGAAAGTCAACTATCAGCAAAATTGAAAACGGTCAATCAGACCTTCCCATTTCAAAACTGAAGATCTTTGCCAAGGTTCTTGGTGTGACATGTTCAGATCTTTGTGACAGTATTCAGGATAGGGAACAGAAGATCATTTGTGACCTGATGGAAAAGTGTTATGGCCAAGATGCCTACAGAATGGTACAAACATTTCTGAAGCTGGATCAGGATGACCGGCTGATCATCTATGGTGAAATGCTGGGAATGATGAAGGCTGACAAGTATGCTGTGAAAAAAGAATCATCAGAACAGAAGGCAATGTGATCTATGTTGACTTTTCACGTGACAGGTAACGGTTGGTAACGGGTAACGGTTGCTTTTTCTACTCTTATATTTTTACTTTTTTCAAAATTATTCTAAGTACACTTACAATAATTCATTGCAAAAATGAAAAATTAACCGTAACCAAGCGTTACCACCTGTAAAATCAACACTTTTCATCCGTTACCTGAACCGTTACCAAGTAGTGATTTAACCGTAACCAAGGCCAAGAAAGGGGTGTTTTTATGTTTGGGAAGAAGAAAAATGACAAACCTGATGCAGTTGGCAACCATGTTTCCGGTCTTGACCTGCCGGAAGGCCAGCTTGTATCCGTTACCTTGACTGATGACCAAGTGATCATCAAAGCGCCTGCTGCAAAGAAGGAATACAGCATCACGCTGGATAGGGTGACAGGAATTTCACAGTATGATGATGTGGAAATTCAAAGCCACATGAAGTCATCACTGGCCAGGGGGATTGCCGGTGCTGCTGTCTTCGGCCTTGCAGGTGCCGTGATTGGCAGTCAGCCGAAGGAACAGAAGAAGCGTGTGATCCACATGTTTCTGGTGATTGACTATGTTGACGGCCAGATCATAATCACGTCTGACGTATGCTACAGGTTTTCAGACGTGGTGAAAAAGTTCAATAAACTAAAGCCGCAGACTGAACAAAAGATTTCACTGTAAACAAAAAAAAAGAGGACACCCGGTGTAGCAGCACCGGATGTCCAAGTGATAACCAATTCAAGGAATGTGTTGAATTGGGCTATGCACCCTTAATCATAGCACACATTCCTTGAAATAGCAAGGAAGGAATGTCTATGGGAAGAAGGAATCCAAACGGCTATGGCTGTGTGACAAAGCTGTCCGGCCATAGAACCAGACCATGGGTGGTGAAGGTGACCATCTATGATGAAGAAGGCAAGGCCAAGCAAACACCTGTGGCCTATGCAGCCACGGAACAGGAAGCCATGATCCTGCTGGCCAAGTACAACAATAATCCGTGGGAAGTGGACAGGGAAACCATCACCCTGGCTTCACTCTATCAGCGCTGGTCAAAGATCAAGCTGCCGAAGTTGGGGATCAGCACACAGCAGTCACTGAAGTCAGCCTTCAGGCACTGTTCCAAGTATTACGGCACCAAGTACCGGCAGATCAAGTCCTATCAGATGCAGGATACCATTGACAACTGTGGCAAGGGATATTCCACCCAGGGTGCAATCAAGGCACTGTGGGGACACCTTGACCGGTTTGCCTTTGAACTGGACATCATTGACAAGATGTACAGCCAGCTGACATCAGCTGCACCAATTCCTGAAACTACCAGGGAACCATTCACCCAGGAACAGATAGATGACCTGTGGAAGATCTCTGATCAGCCGTATGTGAACACCGTTCTGATCTATCTATACACTGGATTCAGACTGACTGAACTTCTGACCATGAAGGCTGAACAGGTGAACATGGATGAACTATATTTCCAGGGTGGAATCAAGACCGCATCCGGCAAAGGCAGAATTGTTCCCATCCATCACAGGATCCAGCCTTTTGTGAAGGATCTGGTCAGCACCGGCAACACGTACCTGTTCACCTATGACGGGAAGAAGATCAGCAATGCAAAATACTATGAACTGTGGAACACCGTGATGCAGGCCATTGGTGCAGACAAGACACCGCATGAAGCCAGACACACCTTTGAAACCAGACTGGACAATGCCAACGGTAACCGGAAGTGTATTGACATGCTGATGGGACATAAGTCAAAAGACGTGGGAAACAGGGTATATAACCATAAGACCGTGAACCAGTTGAAGGAAACCATTGAACTGTTGCAATAATGATTTTTCCATTGAACCAGTAACAAATTAGAAACAAAAATAAGCGGAAGCCCTTGAAAATCAAGGACTTCCGCTTTTTGAAGGCACATTATACCATAATTTTTCCCCTATTGGAATACCGCAAAATGCCGAAAAATGGCGCTTTGTTCAGTATTCAAGACGGTGGAAAACGGCACAATCCGATAGTAATTAGTAACAAATTAGAAACACGCTTCCGGCATCCGGATCACTGTTTCTTCAGGTACAGACTGGATGTGAAGCCGGTGTACTTGGTGCCTGCATAGGTCACCTGAATATACAGCCATTTCCGGCCATTGGACTTGTCCACACTATAATATCCATAGTTCATGACCTTCAAGCCGATGGGCAGCACAACCATGGCCTTGTTGCCGGTTCCTGCACCATGCCGCATGTAAACGGCAGAAGTGGTGACATAGGCACCGGCCAGGGATCTGTCAAAGCCGGTGGCATAACCGGTGGCCTTGACTTCTTTCACTTTGCCACTGGTGCTGCCGGATCCGGAACCAGAAGAACTGCCGGATCCGGAACCAGCCTTGGCACCATCATCCAGCGCCATGACGGTGTGGCCGGAACTGACCAGCACATCACCACGCTTCAGGTAGTCAGAAGATCCGGTGTACTTGGCATCCGTCAGGATTTCATACTTGCCGGTTCTCTGGAATGCTGCCTTCATGGTGGAACACACCAGGGCATTGCCGGTGTATTCCAGTTCCTTCACACCGGCCAGGATTGCCAGCACATGCTGGAAGGAACTGCAATCCGCTTCAGTGGCAACATTGGACTTGATGTACTTGTCCACATCATAGCCGCAGGCCTGAAGCTGGGTGTGCAGGGTGTTCCGCTGGGACTGATCATAGCCAACCAGGTTGGACTTGCACAGCTTTTCACAGGCAACAGCTGCCTTTTCAGCCACAGCAGGATCCTTTGGCCGAAGGACAACATACCAGTCCTTGGTGTACCAGTAGGAAATCTTCACTTCCAGGCCAGTCTGGTCACCGGCCTTGGCTTTTCCATCCCAGCCAGCATTCCCATTTTCTGAAATGGAAGCATGACCGATTCTTACAGCCATTTCTTGTCACCTCATTTCTTTTCAAAATATGCAATCAGTTTGTCAAAGCCGAACATGGCAGCATAGGCAACCATGATGCCGACAATGACAAATGCTGCAATGATGTACCAGGTCAAGTCCATTCCTTTGATCTGCCAGTAGGCCACGAAGGATCCCACAGTCAGAACAATGGACAGAACCAGCACAAAGATGTTGATCACCTTGGATGTTGACAGCCAGCCAAAGGACTTCTTCATCACTTCGGTGATAATGTTCACAAACACAGTCAGGATCCCCACGATGACAAGAACCTGACTGATGATTGCAGTATAGTCCATTTCTGTTCACTTCCTTTCTTCACTCTTTGGGTGCATCGTCAACAGAACAGTTATCTGGAAGGAAATCTGGATCCGGCTGTTCACCGGATCCAGACTTTCTGATTTTGAAGATGTTTTCTACACCAGCCTTCACAAAGTACCCAAAGACACAAGTTTTCAGCACATCAGTGAACTGTTCAATGAACAATCCAAGGCTGCTGAAGTCTTGAAACAGCACCATCACGGTACCGGCATAGAAAAAGCCGATGACATACAGGATAAAGCAGGTGGCAACCACCTTCTTTGAAAATTCCCATAACCATGACAGCCTGCTTTGCTTTGGGCGCTTTTTAGATGTCATCTGGTGCAGCACCGCCTTTCCCTTCCAGGAAATTGATCCGCTTCCAGGCAGACTTCAGGCTTTCATCCAGCCGGATGATCTTTTCAGTGTTGGACTTCACATCCTCTTTCACTGACTTCAGATCATTCTTGATTTCAGCAGTGTCCCTGCCGATTGCATCCAGCTTGACAATCACTGTTGTCATTTCTGTGGCTTCTCTTTTGTCATCTGCTGCTTTGTTCCGTTTCAGATTGGCAATTCCTGAATAGATACCGAAGGCAAGGGAAACAGCGGAAATAAGAAGTGCAATTTCAATGCTCATGATTTCACCTTTCCCTTTCCAGTCTGGAAGTGCCGCTGTGACCTCATATAAAGCCCATATACGGCACTTCAGACTTTCCTTGATGATTTACCTTGCCTTACTCCGGCACCTTGTCAGGATAGCCTGCATCAATCACAGCCTGTCTGACAGCAGGCTTCAAGGAATCCGGAACCTGATCAAAGGTCATCCGGTCATGGATGATCAGATTGGCATATACTTTCACCATGGTCTTTTACCTTCCTTTCTTAAACGGTCAGAAGGCCATAGACTTCCACCAGGCCTTCCTGGGTATCAAGGATCTGGCTTTCAAGATCAGCCTGCTTGTCAGACTGCATCTTGATGTACTCATCCTTGTCATACTGCACCAGGTCATATTCATAGACGGTGCTTTCCTGCTGATCCTCACCAGCAGGGATGGTCACCTGGGTGACATTGCTGGCCACCCACACGCTGTATTCATCCACCACAATGGCTTCAGGCAGCGCATTGGCCTGTACTCTCCCATGATTGATCATTTTGATTACCACCTTTCTTGATGTGTTTGTTGTAGTAGTCATCAGCATAGGGCTGAAGTGGTGTGATATACTTTTCAGTCAGACGGTAGCTGTCACAGTGAACCAACCATCCCTTGTAGGATGCAATGCTGCACCACTCGGAATAGTTCATTTCCTTGCCAGATTCCACCTTCTTCAGCAGTCTGGTCATCTTGTCCTTCATCTGCTGACAGGTGGATTTCCTCAAAAGGGTATAGTCTTTGAAGATCCGGTATCCAACAAAATCCACACCACGGATGAATGTGGGGAAGATCTGATAGTTCCCTTTGATCCTCAAATTCAATTCAGACAGCAGGTAGTCACCCATGGCCGCCAGGATCCGCTGAAGTTCTTCTTTGGTCTTGGCAAACACACAGATGTCATCCATGTATCTGTAATAGTGCTTCACATGAAGCACTTCCTTCATGAAGTGATCAAAGTCTGACAGGTAATAGTTGCCGTCATATTGTGAAAAGTAGTTTCCTATGGGGATTCCAACACCATCAATGAACTGTTCACCAAAGAAGGTGACCACCTTGATGTCTTTTCCCCTCTCACTGTAAAATGCTATGTTTTCATCCGTTGCAGGACATGTGCTGATGCTGTCAATGATTTCATCAATGACTTCAAGCAGTTCAGGATCCTTGTACTTCTTTCGGTATTTTGCCTTCAGGATGTCATGGTCAATGCTGGGATAGAATTTCTGACAGTCTATCTTGCAACAGAACTGCATTTCATCCGGTACTGTGTCCACAGCATTCCGAAGTTTCTTGAAGGCAGCATGTATTCCCTTGTTTGGTATGGCTGAATAGGTGTCATCCGTGAAGTAGGCCAGAAGCTGTGGTTCAATCACCTGGATGATTGCCCATTGTGCTATCCGATCTGGGAAGAACGGCAGCTTGTAGATTTCACGGACTTTCTTGCCTTCCTTGCGTAGGAACATTTCATAGGTTGATGTGTGGTAGTCATGATCCATCAGCATCTGCTGAAGCAGTCCAAGATAGTACCAGACATTCTTTTCAATTTCCCTTACTTCCTGATACCAGCCCTTGCCTTTCTTGGCATTTTTGAATGCCCTGTACAGATTGTCCATTGAAACAATCTTTTCAAACAGATAACCATAACGCTTCACAGTGTTTCCTTTGTATGCACTAAACCGAACCTTCGACACGCACCGAAAAAAAAACAGTGCATCCTACCAGTACAGTCCATGTGAATTTTTTCAGTGTTTTGCCAAGTGGCACGGTGACCGGATTGCAGTTCAAACGGATGCAGAACACGCTGCATCACTGATTATAGAATCACCGGCCTGACTGGTTGGATCAGGCCGGTGTTTTTAGTGCATGTACTGACTGCCTGGAATAATTCCGATTATGATTAGAAGACGAATTGTTCAGGTTCTGATAGAAGATACTGGCTTTCAAGGCATTATTCCATTTACCACTGGATTTAGCTACATGCCAACTGGTGTTACCATTTGATTTTTTGCTTTATCCAGCAGCCTGTTTTTCTTCCACTGTGCTAAATAATCCACCTGCTAATATCCGGCCACCTATGGTTGCTTCAGGATGCTTTAGGCAGCATCCAGTTCTGCCTTCCGGCTGGGAATGAACACCGACCGCCCGGAATAACTCCGAGCATGATCAGAAGACGAATAGTACAGGCTCCGACAGAAGATACCGGCCCCCAAGGCATAATCCCACATACCACCGGACCTAGCTACATGCCAACCGGCGTCACCATTGTAGGTGTAGTCACCCACAGGAACGGAACTGGTCACACCGCTGCCGCCAAAGGCAACACCGACAAACAGCCAGTCAAATTCCTCACTGTAACCGAAGGCCGCAATGTAGGCACCGGTGGTGTAGGGAACACGGATCCCAGTGTCTTCATAGGGTGTGGCACCGGTGTCATCCGTGAAGCCGTGATCAGCCACATAGACAGCACCATACATGCCGGTGGTAAATCCGGCAGGATTCTGGATGTTGAAGCCGTCTTCCCACTTCCAGATGTTGCCCCACAGGTTTTCTTCACCACGATAGGACACCAGCTTGATGTGGTTGGCATTCTCCGCTTCACCGGAAGCATTGCCAAGGTTGACGGTGGCACCGGTCAGTTCAGCCATGTTGGTGCTGCCATCATCGGTCTTGTTCACATTGCCCTGACCAATGGCAGACTGGCTGTTGAAGGTGCCATACTCAATGGCCATCAGCAGCTGGGTACCGGCCAGGGTTGCGGCATACTGCTGTTCCCAGCCATTGCCCATGTTCTCTGCCAGCTTTCTGGCACCGGCTCTGGTCAGGTTCTGTGTCAGACCGGAAACGGGCTTGGCATTGGCAATGCTGCACAGCTTGTCACCGGTGCTGACCGTGAAATCAGCAACCTGGTCATCATCCAGAATGTAGGCAGAAGCAGAAACATCATACAGGCAGCCTTCAAAGGCAGACTTGTAGATGTATTCATTTTCCTTGCCGTTGCAGATGAACTGGGGATGAACCTTGAAGCCCTTCTTGTACACATCAGACACATAGTATCTGATCTTCTTGGCCTTGTAGCCCTGACTGTTGCCGTCACCGTCAAAGACTTCTTCCAGAAGCAGCGGCACCACCTTGTAGTAGAACTTGGGCTGTTCCACCATGACCTGAACCAGGGTGCCAATGGCATAGGTGACACCGCCTTTTTCCACAGCCTGAAGCAGGGAACCACCGGTGGTGTAGGCTTCATCACCCTGGTATGCCAGGACAACACCATCAGCAGTCATGATGCAGCGCTTTCTGCCGCCGAAGGCACGGATGCCATCAAAGGCAGTGCCACCGGCCTTGTCAACAGCACCGGCCAGTCTGGTGGACTTCTTGTTCACAAAGTCCACTTCAAGGCCATAGATGTCATTGTCAGAATAGCCGATGAAGCCCTTCAGGTCAGCAATTTCATCTTCCAGGGCTTCAATGTCTTCCACAGTGGCATAAGCACCGGAATAGACACTGATGTCCACATCGTCAGAATTGCCGACAGTGGTATAGATCTGGATATAGGCACTGGACACCGTGACACCGTTGTAGGCAGGCATGTAGCAGTAGCCGGAAGTTTCCACGCATACCGCATACAGGATTTCACCCACATCAGGATCAGTGGCATACAGGCCAAGGGAACGCAGGTAGTACCCAGCGGCCAGCGCTTCATTGGTAAAGGCCGTTTCCACCTTCACAGAAGTCTGGTTGGTGATGGTCACCCTGGTCACGCTGTTGGACTGCTGGATCTGTTCCAGGGCAGTCAGGTTTTCCAGCTGGCTTTCAGCATAGGTCTTGGAAGAAGTGCATACCTTGGTGAATACCAGGCTGGCCTGACCAGCAATGATCTTGGCAACCAGCGCCTGACCTTTGGTGGTCAGGTAAAGTTTAGAAAATTCAGCCATAATCATTTTTTCCTTTCTTTGAATTGTGAAATGGTTTATATTCCAATGACCATCATCAGGGACACCGTATGCCAACCCATGACCACCTGCAAGCAGGGACACCGCATGGGATCTGGCACATCCACCTGAAGCGGATCAAAGAAATCAGTGGTTTTCAGATGTGATCTGGTACATTTCTGTACTGGAAATCACACCGGCAGAAGCGCCACCCCTTGGTCTGAAGGTTTCACACCAGTCCTGGGTGATGCTAACCTGTGCATGGGTGGTCATTCTGGCCGCAAAGCGGTTATTGCTGACCACCGTGCAGATGATCTGATTTGTGGAATCCACAACCAGATTGCAGGGCAGAATTTCATTGAACAGTTCATTCAGATCATCAACCTGTCCGATGTTTTCCAGATAGGTGATGATGGTCAAAAGATATTCTGTGCTGAAGCTGCCGCTGACAATGTAATGATTGGCACCACATAAGGCATTCAGCTTCTGAAGAAATGTCTTGATGGTGTAGGGCAGCAGGTTCACCCAGTTGATCTGTACCCTGGATCTTCTGGATTCCAGGTTGTCATCTTCTTCAGGAACCAGTCCCATCAGCTGTTCATACCGACTGATGCCATATTCGTCTGCCGTGCTGATGAAGTGGTTGTACAGACAATGATCCACAGCATTCCAGATCAGCAGAAATTCCGGATCTTCAGCTGCCAGTGCAGCAACCTGTTCCTTGTAATTCTGAAGGTATGGGGGAAGGTATGATACCAGGTCAACTGTTCTGATCATTGACTACACCCCCATATGTTGGAATCTGGTATTCAGTCATGGTCAAGTTTGAATCAGAACCATTGATCAGGACACCATCCAGATCCAGCACACCTTCCACAGCCAGCACCCTGGATTCAATCTGACTGGTTCTGACAATCAGATAGTCATTGCTTTCCCAGGTCTGCCGAAGGCCAAGAAGATAGTTCTTGATGACATCTTCAATGGCTGTCTTCTGACTATTCCAGGTGTAGCCGGTATTGAAAGAAATGTTTTGAAGTGTCACAGTGACCGGCACACCGGTTGCGCTTTGCACATTCACCACATGTCCAATGGGTGCTGTGCCATAGCCTTCACCGGCATTCTGTGTGGGATCCAGTGCTGTCTGAACCGTATCAACCAGACCACCAGGTTCAGTGGATGCTTCACCATAGTCATCACCATCAATGATGGTGATCAGAACAGTGCCACCGGTGACCAGCTTTTTGGCCAGTGCCGCTGTATATACGGCAGTCAGCCATGCAGCCACTTCATCAGACAGACCGGAAATCACCGATTCATACCAGGTTGTGACATCTGCACTGGGAATCAGATCAGCAGGCCTGATGTCACTGTTCCAGACACGCTTCACCTTCACACCGCCGACACTGACACCGGTGATGCCATATTTGACCTTTTCAATATAGTCAGACCGGTTGCCACCAAAGGAAAATGTGCCAAAGCTGTCAAAATACCTTTGCCGCAGAACTTCAGTGTCTTCTTCATCCTGTCCAGGAATCAGCACGGATGTCAGTGTGGCTGTTTCAAGTCCCTGGATGTATTCCATTGGTATCATGGTTCCAAGGTGCTGGTTTCCTGTGATGCCTGCTGTTTCACAGCGCACCTGATAGGTTCCGGCAGCTTCATTGATGACGGAAATGACCGTATAGTTCAGACTGTCCAGGTTGAAACGCTGACCAAGCAGGGCATTCTTGCCGATGCTGGCCGGTGTGAATGTTCCCTGAAGGACAGCATTGGTTGCAGGGCTTGGTGAAATACCACGGTCTTTGCACAGCAGAATCAGGAAGTCCCTGGATGCCGTATCACCAAAGCTGTCCTTGATCATCTGATCAAGTTCAGTGTATAACAGCTGAAGTTCAATGGCAGTGGGTGAATGGGTATCATAGATGACGGATCCTTCACGCTTGTCCATAGTGTTTGGAACCCTGGCCAGCATCCTGTCCCTGATCACTTCATAGGTGACATTCTCATACATCAGAAATTCACCATCCTTTCTTCTTCAAAATCACCAAAGACTGTGTGAACCACAAAGGACACAGACACCACATGCTTCTTGGACAGGTCAAAAATGAAATCTGTCACAGCTGTGATCCGTGAATCCCAGGTCAGCGCTTCAGTGATCCTTCTTTGCAGTTCAGGGCATACCCAGCTGACCGGTTCCCCAAACAGATCCATCAGTTCCACACCATAGTTCCAGGAATACATTGGATACCTGTACCGTTCAGTGTTCAGGATCTTGAATACCACCTGTTTCATGGCTTCAAGTCCATCAGTGTACCCTTTGGTATGGTTGCCTTCCAGATCCATCTTGTATGTTTTGCTTGGCTGTTCAGTGACCACAAAGTCACTGTCAAGAAATCCACTTGATGCAGGTATCATGATCCGATCCTATCCAGTACAATGAATTTTTGACCACCGAACTTCCGGATCAAAATCACTTCATCACCGACAGCCAAGCCATTGTGAACGGTGATTGACTTCTTTCCTGAAATACTGTGGTTGTGTGATGCAAAAGCATCATATCCGGATCCACCTGAAGTGTTCCCAGTTGACCAGTTCACAGTCATCTGGGTGGTGAAATCCGTCACATTCCTGGTCAGCACCAGCTGCTTTGCACCAAGAATGAACTGCTGTTCCACATTGATCTGAAGGGGTGACACTGAAATCACCTTTCCAAACAGAACATCAGTGGGTTTTTCTGCTTTGAAGGCATCAAGTGCCGCCTTCTTCAATGTTTTTATAAGTTCTGTTGCATCAGGCAATGAATTCACCCCCTCTTAATGTCAAGTCCATCCAGTGTTCTGATTCCTTGTAGGTATGGACACATTTTTCAACCAGCATGAAGTTCTTCACATTGATGTCACCAAGACCAAGATTCACAATGATCATGGATCCGGCACGGACACGATTGTCACCAAAGGCATCCTTGATCTTCAGCTTCCTGGTCTTCTGGTTGTACAACTTCAGCAGTGCATCTGCCTTGGCCTGACCATTTTCACCTTTCTGAAGGGTGTCAAAGTATTGCAGGATGCCCCATTTGTTGATGTTGGAACCATCCTGTGCAACATAGACTTCCCTGGTGCCGGTTTCATCATTGTCATAGGTCAGCTTGATCCTGTTGAATGTCTGACTATCAATACTGGATTCATAGTCAAAATTCTGGCCGGTTTCTTCATCAATCATCAGATACTGGCCATTGCTTCCAACCCTCATGTCAGCCAGACTTTTCAGTGTCAGTTTTCCAAAGTCATCAAACAGGATGAACATGTTGCCGGTATTGGTAACTGTCAGATCCAGTGCATTGCCGATCATGTCAAACAGGGAACTGTTTTCTTCCACCCTGGATGCAATGACATATCCGGTATCAGCCAGGGATCCAACATTCAGTGTGTAGTCATTGGCCAGCATCTGGATGAATTCAGATGCCTTTTTCCCTTCATAGGTCTTGGTGTCCTTGTTCTGAAGATAACGCAGCTGATCATAGGCTGTGACACTGATGATCTGATCCCTTGTTCTGGATTTCTTGAACACCCAGCCAAAAAAGACCTTTTCACCGTCAACAGTCAGTCTGACAGCAGAACCTTCATGGAAATTCAGGACTTCATCCTTCATCACCTTGAAGGTCAGCTTGCCAGGTGTGCCAAAGCGCTGTGTTGTCCACTGGACACCTTCTTCAACAGCAGGCTGGTACACCTTGGTACCAGCCTGGTTTGCAATCAAAAGTTCAACCATGTTCACCATCCTTTCTATGCAGCAGGGATGACAAGCACATCCCCAGGATAGATCAGATTTGGTGAACGGCCTTTGAACACATCTGAATTTGCATCATAGATCTTCGGATACAGTGAACCGTTTCCGTAAAACTTTTGTGCTATTGCCCACAGGCAGTCACCCTTGACCACTGTGTAGGTGGTTGGCTGTGGTGGTGCCGGTGATGTTTCAGCAGGCCTGGGATTCACAGGCGCTGCTGAAACAACCTTCTTTTCTTCAATCTGCATGGCAATGGTCTTGCTGCCGTATTCTTTCCACTGCCGAAGATTGATCTTGACCTTGACATCAAAACCTTCATCAGCACTTTCAATGATCTGATAGTCTTCCAAGGCCACCTTGATGTTTGTGTCATACAAGGCACGGCCATTGGGAAATGCCCTGGTTATGATGAACTGGAAAGGCTTCTGTGACACTTTCAGTTCTTCAAAGTAGTCCAGGAAATAGGATGCTTTCTGGAAGCCGCTGTTGTACACAGCAAAGGGATAGCGCACATTCGGCAGCAGGCATTCCAGTTCAACATCTGTCAGCCCTGGCTTTTTCAGGATGTTGACTTCACCTTCATTGATCAGTGTGACCTTCTTGTTTTTCCCATTGATCTTGATTTTGACATCTTTTGGGGTGACAGGAAGAAGGCATTTTTTCAGATACATCATATAGGCCATTATTCATGCACCCCCTCTGTAATTTCATCCACAGCTTCATTCACAGCATCTGTCAGACCGTTCACAACACCATCCAGATCCATGTCAGAACTGATGTTGTTGTTATTGGTCTGTTCAATGTGGATTTCCGCTGTGGTAAACCTGTTGATGGATTCCTGTTCAGCAATGTCACGCAGATACTTCAGTTCTTCCTTTGTGACATCCAGGGATCCTGCAATGGCTGCTGTGCTTCCGGCAATGTCACCGACATCAGAACCAATATCACCGATACCACCGACACTTCCGGCCAGCGAAGTGGCCAGATCACCCATGTCAGACAGTCCAGGAACATCCGTTGAAAAGATGTCACCAATGCCATCAAAGAATCCAGACACCTTTTCTGTGACACCATCACCCCATTCAGCACCGGCCTGGAAAGCATCACTTGCCCATCCATCCTGGAAGGCATCAAAGGTAGAAGCGCCTGCATCAAATGCAGCACCGGTGTCAACATAGTTGTCATTCAGCTGATAGGTGGACATGCCTTCCTGGAAGGCAGACAGCAGGCTTTTATAGTCTTCTTTACTGTCATAGGCAGCGGCAGACTTTGCGGCATATTCAGAAGCTGCATTGGCAATCCCTGAATAATCAAATTCCACAAAGGGAAGTTTGTTCAGTGCTTCCGCAATACCTGCAACCACCGTCAGGACTGTGGACAACAGCCCATAGAACCAGCCCTGAACACTGGCAATGACATTGTGGAATGCAATGCCGATGTTGTCACACACAGCACCAAGGGCATTCCAGATGCCAAGTGCTATGTTGGCAATAGACAGGCCAAGGTTTGAAAATGCAATGCCGATGTTGGTCACCACAGCCTTGATCCAGTTCCATGCACCAATGGCAACATTGGCCACCACCAGTCCCAGGTTCTTGAAGAAGGCACCCACTGTGGCAATTCCACCGCAGATAATACCAAAGGCAGAATTGGCAGCGCCTGTGACATTTGCAATCCACTGGCATACTGCAACCAGGGCAGCAACCAGGGCAATCACGGCAAGCACAATCCATGTGATAGGACAGGCAGCCAGTGCTGCATTCAGTCCCTGCTGTGCTGCTGTTTCAGCAAAGGTGGCAATAGTCCATCCGCTGGTGACAGCAGTGTGAATGGCAGTAGCAGCGGCAGATGCCAGCATAATGCCTTTTCCGATCAGCATGACTGCATTGTACAAAACCAAAGCGCCGACAATGCCAAGAACTATTGGTTCAATCCAAGACCAGTTATCCTGAATGGCCTGTGCAAAACTGATTGCACCTTCAACCATATTCCCCAGAACACCAAGCACAATGCCAAGGGTGTTGGTGAAGCCATTGACCAGTTCAGTGATTGCAGGCCAGTTTTCCTGAATGATTTGGACAAAGCGCAGAATGTATGGATACAGCTGCTGTCCAATCATTTCCTTCATATCACCCCAGGCATTGGTCAGCTGGATAATCTGACCTTCAGGGGTGTTGCTCATTGTTTCATACAGACCGCCCCAGGATTCATTGATGATCTGACTGATCACCTGTGCCGCCTGCATTTCATCAGACATGGATGCCCAATCATCACCAAGGACTGCCACCAGCTGATCCTGTGTGGCTGTGCCTTCAATGATAGCTTTCTGTGCTTCACTGAATTCAAAGCCCTTCTTGGTCATGGCATCATATGCACCAGTCATGATCTTGCCAAGATTGGTTGCATAGTCCGTCATCTGACTGGTATCAATGGCACCACCGCCAGACATACCCATTGCATAATTGGAAAGGGTGTCCATCATGGTGGTGATTGCATCAGTGTCAGTGAAGTATGTGGCAAATTCTGCACCGGCAGCCAGCATTGCTTCATCACCATAGATGCCTTTGCTTTGGATCTCACTGGCTTTGGATGCAATGGCATCATACTGGCCAAGCAGATAGTCAGTCCGCATTTCCGGTGTGACATCCACCACAGTGCCATCAATGGTGCTGATCAGTTCACCAAACTGGTTCAGTGCCAGGGTGTCATCAATACCAACAATGAAGTCAGGCACTTCAGACCAGTCAGCCATATTTGCCAGAACCGTCATCAGCTGGCTTTCAGCATTCAGCTGTGTGTTATACAATTCTGTGGCTTCCTGGATGAATCCAACAGTCTTCCTGATACCTGCAAAACCAAGGAACCCAGCAACAGCGCCTTTGATCATGCTGCCAAGATTGGATGCAGAAGCTGCACCCTGATCAATGGCACGATTGAAGGCACCCTGTTCATTGGTGTTGTCCCTGATATAGCTTTCAGTGTTCCGGATGGTGCCGGACAACTGAAGGTAGGCATCATTGATCCTGCCAGGATCCGCACTGTCCATGGCAGCATTCAGGTCTTCCTGTGCCTGTACTGCCTGATGAAGCTGTGACCGCAACTGTTCAAGTTCAGCATTAGCCTGATCAGTTCCCAGGTTGATCTTGTTCTTGGAAATCTGCTGGATCCGCTGATTGATGTTCTGGATCCGCTGACCAAGCTGGTTGATGTCCTGCATTGCACTGTCAGGCAAAATATCCAGCCTTGAAGCAGTCTGTTCAATTTTCAGTTGTGTGGTGTTCAATGTGTTCAGCATCTGCTGTGCAGACTGAACTTCTGCATTGAACCTTTCAATGCCGGTATTCTGGAAGATCTGGAAGTCCTGCTGCCACTCCACCGGCATGGACATATTGGAAAGCTGACTGTTCAGCTGTTCCTGTGTCTGAAGGGCATCTGTGATGGACTTATTCAGGGCTTCAATCTGAAGCCTGGTGGTTTCAGAATCTACATTCAGCGGATTCTGTTCAATCTGGTTCAGTGATTGCTGCATCTGTTCAATCTGAACAGTGACAGCATTGATTTCACTTCTGACATCATCCGGCAGAATGTCCATCTGCTGGCCAGCGGCCACAATGTCATTCTGTCTTTCTCTGACCTGCTGCAATGCAGCTGAAGCCAGTGTGATCTGCTGCTGATACTGCTGCACACCAGACAGATCCGGCTGTTCAATATCAATCACAGGCTGTTCTGTGACAACAGGTGTCACCGGAACAGTGATCTGATCCTGAACATTGATTTCAGGCTGTTCTGTCACCACAGGGGTGATAGGTACCTGCATTTCATCTGGTACACTGATTTCAGGCTGTTCTGCCACAATGGGTGTGACAGGAACTGTGATTTCATCCTGAACATCAATAATGGGCTGTTCAATGACATCCGGCACCACAGGAACTTCAAGTGATTCCGGAATATCAATCACAGGCTGTTCTGTGACAACAGGTGTCACCGGAACAGTCATAGGGGGTGGATTGGCAAGCTGTTCATGGGACAGCTTCTGCTGAACAGGTACATCCACAGTGGGCATAACCGGCTGTTCAATGTTGATCACCGGTGCATCAATGTCAGCCAGCGCTTCAGCCAGTTCCCTGGCAGATTCTGTGGCCGCATCAATGTCAGCCCTGGCACCAGTCAAGCTGCCTGTATCCACACCGGCATTCATGACCTGCTGCATCTGTTCCATGACCTGGACAGCTTCAGACACAGTAGGGATCATATTATCCAGGACAGGGGAAAAACCATCCTGAAGTTCAATGCCTGTTCTGATACTGGACATGACTATTTTCCTTTCCGTCTGCCTTTCGGCACCTTTCTTTTCAGTTCTTTTTCTTCCTTCTTGTCATTTTCTGCCTTGATGTCTATGGCCGCAATGATGAAGGCCTTTTCTGCTTCTTCCAAGGCCAGGAACTGTGAAGGTAGGATGTGAAGTTTATGCAAACAGTAGTAGGCATAATTGGCTTCAGCATCACCTTCACTGATCAGTTTTTTGCTTCTTCAACCTTTTCATCCAAGGTCTTGGTGAAGCCCTGGAACCGCTGAAGCCAGACACACAGATCCTGGTATTCACCAGCATCATCCACCATGGCGAACAGCAAATCTTCCGGTGTCTTCACACCATAGCTGTCCTGAAGTTCCGCATTGTAAAGATCCGGCATGACACAGGACTTCACAATCAGCTTGGACAGGTACTTGGAAGTGTTCAGTTTCGGTCTGAACATATTGGGCTTGCCGGTGATCTGCACATCAATGGTGCAGTCTTCCCTGATCTGCTCATTCTCTTTGGAAGTGATGGGCTTGAACTCAAACTGAAGCGGATTGCCGTCTTCATCAGTCAGGGAAGCAGTGGGTGCATAGAAGCCATTGACTTTGGACTTCTTGTTCTCTTTCATGAATCTGCTGAAATTGGACATTGTTTTCATTCCTTTCTGTTATCCGTAAAGTGAAAAAAGTCCGTCATATGAAGCCCATATAAGCCCATATGACGGACTTTCCACAGTCAGTGGGTATTTCCTTCAGCCAACATCAGCCAGCGGCAAAACCGGCCAGTTCAGTGAAGGATTCAGGGATGCTGAAGTCATCAAAGGTGCCTTCAATGGATTCATCCAGGGATTCCCCATCAGAATCAGCATCGAACTTGGCCAGGACACCGCCATCAGTCAGGCAGTCATAGAAGATCACGGTCTGACGCTGTGCATCAGAAGCAGGATCATCATTGGTAACCTGGATCTCAAAATAGGTGTCCTCACCGGTGTTCTTGAAGTCAGCCAGCAGTTCACGCATCACAGAAGTGTTGTAGTGCATGGTACCGCTGAAGGTACCTTCCATCCCATAGGACTTATGGCCAGCCATGACTGCACCAAGCCTGGAAATCTTGCCCTTGGTCTTGTCAATGGTAAACTCCACATCAATCATCTGCATGAAGTTGTAGCGTCTGCCATTGATGGTGACATAGCATTCAGCCAGTCTTGCAGAAATGGCATCTTTGGCCTTCATCACCGTGATATTCGGCATTCTGTTTCACCTTCCTTTCTTTAGGCCACCACTGTGGTCATGTACAGCTTGGACATGGCACCAACAGTGGTGATAGCATCGTTGACCACCACAGACTTCTTGGTGTTGCCCTGCTCCACAGTGACATCAGTGTCTTCAAAGTCTTCAATGGCTCTGATCTCCTGAAGCTGCTGATGATGCTTCACGATGTCAGACCACAGACTGATTCTTCCGGCCTTGTCATTCGGAACCACACCAAGATACTTGGTGGCGAACAGAACAGCAATGTCATTGCCAATCTGGTCAATGACACGGATGCACTGATTGTCCTTGAAGACATCACCGCAGTCATCAGTGGTGGTGACCATGGTGTTGATGTCATCCAGGACACGGACATCACCGTTGACATTGTGGAACACGAACTTGCCAGCCTGGATAGCGGCAATCAGGTCAGACTGGGTGTAGTCCACATCCACAGTGAATTCACCGTCATACTTCTTGTTCTGAAGGGACTTGTTCACTGCACATGCAGCTTCAGCACCGGTCACCCAGTACACCAAGGAAGCGGCAGGCCAGCCACTGTCACTGGTGTCATTGTCCACGCTGATGACACCCATGTAGTCAGCGGAAGCATAGTCATGAAGCACCAGCTGGAACTTCATGCCGACATCCTCACGCATACGCTTCTGGAAAGCCTTGGCCAGCGCCTTGATAGTGCTGGTAGTGGTGACAATGCCCATGGTGTTGTACCGGTAGGATTCAGCAGCATCCAGATAGTCCTGATAGGCCGTACCGGATACAGTGCCGTTTGTGCCACCGGTCAGAGGGGTGGAAGCAGTGACCAGCAAGGTTGCAGTCTGGTCAAAGTCCACAAAGTCATTGTCAACCAGGCCGGAAGCGGAAGCCACAGTCTGCATGTCAACCGCAGTGTCACCAAAATAGGTGTAGCAGTCAAACATGGTAGGATCATCCACATTGGCCTGAATGACAATCTTCAGCTGATTGCCCCTGGTGCCAGGATATTTTGCAGTTGCGAAGGTGCAGGAAGCCTTGACACCGCCGCTGTTCAGCCGGTAGGCATAAAGCACCTTGGCATTCATGAACAGGTCACGAAGACCTTTCATCTGGTCATCACCGTAGGCATAGCCGAAGAACTTCAGGGAATTCTTCAGGAAATCTTCCTGGGTGATAGTAACGATCTTGCCTTCAGCACCCCAGTCCATTTCCAGCGGCATGGTACACACACCACGGTCAGACAGGGTGGCAGTGGCAGCAGCAACAGACACAAAGTTGATGTAGCTGCCAGGAAGGACTTTGTTCTGTGTGATAAAAGAACCACCACCTAATGCCATTCTTAATCACCTTTCCTTTCTTTGTTTTCTGTGAAGTCACTGCCATAGAAGTCACTGACCATCCTGTCAACCTGGCTGAAGGTGTATTTCTTTCCATCTTCCAGCAGGGCAGTGATCAGATCACGCTTGGCAGCATATTTGGCACTGGCAACAAGCTGTGCCTTTTCATATGCAACTTCTGTGACTGTTTCCACTGCCACGGCATCAGCATTGGCATCAGCCACAGCTTCAGTAACATCCACAGAAGGATTCTTTTTCTGTGCCATAGTTTCATTCCTTTCTTCAATTTGCTGTCTGCTGCAATTCCATGGTTTCCATCTTGTCCTTTTCTTCCACCTTCCGGATGAAGAATTCATAGTCCACAAAGAAGTTCAAGATGCCGTCAACCACTTCAAAGTGCATGTTGGATCCACGGATAGGCCTGTCATCACCGGCACACGTGATCCATTCAAGGATCCACGTCAGCCGTTCACCAATGGCATTGCATTCTTCCTGGTAGTCCGTTTCAGATTCCGGAAAATACTGCACCACCATGTGGTTGTGTGCCAGGTACCGCTTTCCAAGGAACAGGTTGGTGTCAGGATTGATGGACTGAATGTAGAATGCAGGTGCATTCAGATCCTGGGGGATCTCTTTGTCATAGATTTCATAGGCATCAGCTTCAGCATTGAATTCAGCATCCATAGCCACTGACATTGCCTGAATGATTTCATTGATCATAGTCACACCATCCTTTCCATGTATTTCTTGATCTTCGCTTCCAGCACCTGTGGCGCTATCTGCTGGATCTCCTGTTCAGAAATCGTCATCATGAACCGTCCCGGCACCCAGCCTTTATGGTTGGCCGTTCTGTGACCGTATTCCACATAGCTGGCATATTCCACGGGGTTCACAATTTCAATCACGTACTTGGTGCCAATGTGCTGCACGTCCATGGCCGCCGCATAAGCGGCAGCGCCTTCACGCTTTCCGGCAGTCCACCCACGTCTAAGTGTTCCACCCTTCTTTCCGGATGACTTCGGATACTGGCCAACCGGTGTCCTTTTGATAACCTGTCTAAGCAGCCTTGCCGCCAGTTCTTTTGCACAGGATTCCAGGAAGGCATCCGGATCCGGCAGGGTTTTCAGTTTCCTTTCAAACTCTTTCAGTTCACGGATGTCCAACCTTCCGAACTTTGCCATTTATGCCCACTTTTCAAACAGATCCAGCACTATTTCCTGATGTGTGTCATAGACAGCTGATTTTCCGCTGTGGGTGTACACGTTGGTCACACCTGCCTGTGTCACAGTGATCTTGGATCCAGGCTTGATCTGAAGATCAGGGCTGATGAACAGTTTTGTGGTCTGTACAATACTGGCAGCTGATGCTGACTGTTCACCAGCTGCTTTTCCCTCAATAGACAGATGACACGGCTGATCCGTCAGAACGACAACTTCACCGTGTCCTGTCAACTTGGTTTCTGCATTCTTTGTCTTCTGCCACTCTGACACTGTCGCCAGCCCGTCATAGTGGTATTCCTCATAAGCTGCCCTGGCTGCCGCTCTTGCAGCCGTCACGTTGGCATTCACCACTTCACCTTCCTGTGGTTGTACAGTTCATGCTTTCCGTAGGACAGCAGATAGCGGATGAATGCATCAAGCCGCTGTTCATCAGTCTGGGATCCTTCCCCGGTGCCAAACACCGTGGTAGTGTCACCAGTTGTTACCTGCTTCACAGCGGCATCCAAGTTCAGACCAGTCAGATCATTGGGGGCAAAGGTTTTCTTCTGCTGAAGGAATTCACCGGCAGCCATGTCAGCAACAATGTACTTCAGGGCTTCAGGGATGTCTTCAGGATTATTCCGGAAATTGCAGAAATTGCAGACGTATTCAGTTGTTTTTCCGATCAGGTAGGACAGCAGGCTGTTGTCTGCTTCCGTCACTGTGTATCCAAAAGTCAACAACCGCATGGTCACCAGTGTATTCAGTTCTGTTTGTGTCATACGGTTCACCGCCTTTCAGATATTAAGCAATCTTATGCTTGAATGCCACAATCCTGATCTGCTTCGGCTCATAGACACGAAGCCAGTTTTCAGCGTTGGCCAGTTCAGATTCCAACGGGGTTTCCACGTTGGTTCTGACAGCATCCGTCCACTTGATTCCACGGGGATGCATGATGAAGGTCTTTCTGTTGATCAGGTAGTCAATGCCGGATCCCATCTTCTTGTCACGGTCAATTTCAGTAGGCACGAAACCAACCGGGGAACCTTCACCAAAGGCAAGGGCACCCTGACCGAACAGGAAGGTGGTATAGACACCACCAACGGTGACCGGACAACCGTCATCAACAATGACACGTCTGTCCTGATAGGTTTCAAACTCAACGGAATTGCTGTCCCGTTCAGTCTGGATCAGGTTCTGCTTCTTCAGGTAGGACTTGGTGGCGCTGTGCATGGCAACGGCAGTCAGATCCTGCTGGGCATCACCCAGAAGCTGAAGCGCATCAATGAAGGCAGAAGCGCTGATCTTGGCAGCCGCACCGGAACCACCGGAAATGTCCAGGATGTGGTCAGACAGGGGTGTAACCTGCTGGGACTGGGAATTCGTGTAGGTGCCGAAGACACCGCCAAGGATCTTGATCAGGATCCGCTGATACTCACGTGCCCAGTATGCAGCCACCTTGTCACCGATTTCCTTCATGGGATCAGCACCGGCCAGGGCAGCGGCCAGGTCAGTGGCAGCCCACATGTTGGCTTTGCGGATGGTGGTGGACACGTCCTTGTTGGACGTGATCTTCTTGGCCGTCAGGGACTGACCTTCCAGGACATCTTCAGATGCACCGGTCAGATCCTCAAAGAACGGCATGTTGTGAATGGGTGCCGCTTCAGAAGCCAGGGAATCAAATTCCGGACTGGAAGTGATGATCCCAGACTGGAACAAAGCGGACAGTTCCTTGGTTCTGTTGCTCACGTAGGGATTGAACAGAGCAGGAACAATGACATCAGATAAAGTTGTTACAGCCATTTTTATTCCTTCCTTTCATGTTGTTTAGATGTTCAGTGTGACACCGGCAGCAGAAGCAAGCTGTTTGGCCTGCACCGGGTTTTCCTTCAGAATTCTTCCCTGTTCAGTTAGGTTGTAGGTTTCCTTCTTCCAGGGATTGGTGGTTCCACCACCAGCGCCTGCACCACCGGCAGGATTGTAGTCAGCACCTTCCTTCTGCTTGAAAAGGTGTGGTGCAGATTCTTTCAGGGGTTTGACCACATCATCAATGCCAATGGGCTTCCCGTCAGCATCAAAGGTGAACTTTTCCAGACCACCCTGCTTATAGATCAGATAGTCCGGATCCAGGGCACCGGCTTCAGTCAGCTTGGCCTTTAGCGCATATGTCTTTGCCGTGTCAGCTGCATCCTTCTGAAGTTTCTTCACCTGGTCTTCATACTCTTTGATCTTGGCCTGAAGGTCAGCATTGTCCTTGGCATCCTTCTTCAGCTGGGTGATGGTGTCATTGGCCGTCTTCAACTCATTGATCTTGCTGTTGAAGTCATCCTTCGGCACCGCAAACTTGGGAAATTCCGTTTTGACAGCGTTCATGACCGCTGTCACATCCAGCTTTCCATCCGTGATCTTTGCACCTTCCAAAATCGTCTGTAACCATTCCAACATAATTCTTTACCTTTCCTTTCTTCCTGTTTTATTCCGGTTGGTTCCGGTAGATAGGTTTTTCTGCCAGTTTATTCACATAGCAAGGTGTGATGGTGGATGAACGGTTTCATGCCATGTTCAGGGCAATTAAAAAGGCACCTGTTCCCAGGTGCCTTGATAATCAAGGGTGTTTATTCTTCAACTTCCTTGGCATTCAGGAATGCTTCCATGTGATCCGGTGGAAAGTAGTCATCAACTTCACCGGTTTCCTTGTTCACACAGATAGGTGATTCATCCACTTCTTCATCATACGAAAAAATGAAGTATTCATCGTCATCCAGTGCTTTTCCCAGCTTCACACCTGAAGCATATTCTTCAGCCTTTTTTCTTGCCTTTTCAATAGTTATCATTTCTGTCCCCCTAACTTATAGAAGCAGCAGTCCTGAATCAAGGTGGTGAATTCTTTGTCATCAATTCTAAGCAGATGGGTTTTATTCACCTTGGCCAGGTCAAAATAGTTCAGACAATCCATGCTGCCAGTTTGCGGATCCATGAACAGGATGTCATCACCGTGAACTTCAGAAATGAAGACGTGACCACCAGTGCCGCCTTTCCACTGAACACGGACAATAGCCCTGGCACCGTCACCCCATGCTTTCATCTGTTCAATGACTTTCTTTCTGACACCATCCGCTGAATTGCTGAAGCACTGAACCAGTTGATCACGGCCATTTTCATAGACGTTTGCCCACCCTTTGTCATTCATCATGACAGCCAGCGGATCATTGCTGATTATTCTGGCACCGGCTTCCACGTCATATCCACGTCTTCTGGCTTCATAGGCATTCACACAACGCTGACAGTTGTTTGTGTACTGCTTGTTCCGCTTTTTCTTGGATTCAGCATAGTGTGGATTGACTGCCTTGATGTCCTGTTCATAGGTATGTTCACCCTGAATGACCGGATACCTGTCAAGGATCTTCTGGACATCCGGATCAGCTGCTTTCTGTGCCTTACTTCTGTCAACAGACGGATCAGGTTCCATTATATCACCGGACTGAACCTGTTGAACAGGTTGAACTTGCTGAAGTCCTGTTTTGTTGCCCTGAACAAAGGCTTTTTCCCACTGCTTATAGGTCATATTGGCAGGCACATAGTATGTCTTGCCGTTTTCATCCTTGGCAGCACGTTCACCAACCAGGCCAAAGTCATCATCAAAGGCCGGAACAGTGGTAGTCCGGCACCATGGGTGGAAGGGTGGTGCAGTGACACCAATTTCCCATTCAGACATCTTGAACACCTTACCATCCATGGAACGGCAGATGTCAGAAGTGATGCTGTCCAGCGTGGCCACAATTTCATACTTGTCCACGTCCAGATCCTTGAAGCAGTCATTCTGTGCCATGCTGCTGAAGTAGGCTTCTTCAGTCATGACCAGTCTGCCTGCCTGTGACTTGGACACATTCAGTCTGGCTGCTATTGCATCAATAGCCTTCTGTGGATCCTTCCCCAGAATGATGTTCTGTGTCAGCGTCTGATCTATTTCACTGATCAGCTTTTCCTTGCTGTCCCAGATCCGGGTGGAAAAGTTTCTACCGTCCACAGTCCACGGGGTGTTAATCACCCGGTCAATGTGCTTCGGATCCAGTGCAGAAAAGTCCCATCCAACACCAATGCCTTTCTGAAGTTCAAAGGCATTGTGATAGTACCCGGACTTGTAGATGTCACGCATGACCTGATCAAAGATGTCAGCCTGTGCACCAAACAGGACTTCCACATCCTGCTGACACTGAACCTTCAGCGCTTCAAGCCTGCTGATGTGAAACCTGGCTGAAGCGTTTTCCAGTTCCTTTGCCCACTGACCGGAAATAGCATTTTCCTGGCCATAACGGATATAGTCATTGACATCCCACTTGAATTCAGCCAGCTGCTTGGCATCCAGCATCTTTCTGGCTTCCTGAAGTGTGATTCCCTCATTGTCAGCAAAGCGCCGGTACCAGGCATCAATCTTGGCTTCAATGTCCTTCTGTGCCTGACGGTACTGTGCATCAATCTTCTGGAAGGCCTGCACACCACGGTCATGCTGTGCCTGTTCCACCTGACCAAAACGGATCTTCCAATACTGACCATTCCGGGACAGTCTTGCAGCCTGTTCAGGTGTCAGTCCCAGCTTGATCAGATCAGAAGTCTTCATTCAGCCTTACCTTCCTTTCCTTCAGGATCCTTGCCGTCATCACCATCACCTTCACCAGGCTGTTTCTTGGTCATGTTCCCAAAAGGATCATACTGCTGATTGAAGGCTTCCTGTGCTTCCTTCACCTTTTCGGCTTTTTCTTCCTTTAGCCTGTCCATTTCATCCTGGGGATTTTCCACCCACGGATGATTCCGGATGATGGTTTCATCACTGATCACACCGGCAGATACCTGTGCAATCTGTGCAAGTTCCTGATCATTCTGCACCATGGTTCTTGTCCAGGTCTGAATGATTGCATCATCCTTGATCTGAATGTTGTTCACACGGCAGATACAGCGGATCAGCCGTCCGAAGGAAGGCCGGAATTCCGTTTCCATCAGGCCGGACTTCAGTTCCAGAAGGGAATACAGGAATTTCAGCGCAACACCGGAACTGTTGCCAAAATTCTGTGGATCCGGATCAATACCCATACCCTGTTCAAAGATACAGTGCCGTGTGATGGTCAGCAGCTTTTCCCTGGCTTCCACCGGCAGATCAATGGTCAAGGTGGAAACACCTGACTTGTCACCATCACCGTCAGATTCTACTTTGATGGTCTTGTAGTATTTCAGATCTGACAGGAATTCATTCAGATCAGCGCCACCATAGTTGGTCAGGACAAAGATGACTTCCTGGATGTCTTCCAGGTCATTGACAAAGCCGCTGAAGACCTTGGCATAGACATCAATCAGCGGTTTAATGTTCTTCAGGTCATCCGTGTGGATGTTGTTATTGTCAAAGGCAAAGAACGGTGTTTCACCAATGTCATGCTTGAACTGATTCACCTGGCTGGACTGACCGTACACGTCAATGAACGTAAAGCAGTTATAGGGAAGCAGACCTTCTTCCAGTGTTTCACCAGCAGGCAGATAGTAGGCTTCACATTCTGTATCATTCCACAGTTCATAGACATCAAATTCCTTGCCGGTGTCATCATCAATTTCATGGTATGTCCGAAGGACACCCATCAGATGCCGGTCAAGGGATTTTGTCCAGATGGGAAAGACCTGTTCAGAAGGAACCACGGCATACTTATAGCTGTTGTCATCCCTACTGAACCAGACGTGGATCCAGCCGGTCTTCTTATTGGACGCTTCCACACACAGATCCTTGCACACCTTTGGATACTTGTCACCCAGGAAAGCAGTCAAGGCCTTATTTGCCTGTTCAGCGCCAATGTCAAAGACGGGTGGTGCCGTGAACATGTAGCTGGCCTTCTGATTGACCAACAAGCCATGGAAGTTGAAGGGGATCCGGTTGTCAGCGTTCCGCATGGGTGCAGCCACATCCCTGGTGACCAGATTGCCTTCATTGTCTTTCACGGTTTCTTCCTTCACCCGTTTTGGCTCAAACAGGATGTCCGTTTCATTCCGGTAGTACCGTTCAGCTATCATGGATTCATGCACATAGCCTTCACGTCTTCCGGAATACTTCTGTATGATCTTTTTTACAACTTCCAATTCCATATTGAATCACCTACTTCATGACGGATAACCCTGAAGGTTTCCGGATTATTGTGTATGCAAAGTATCTGCTGCTGTCCATGGCATGGTCAAACTTCTTGACCGGTTTGTCTTCACCACGTTCAGCGGCCTTTTCATCCCAGACATAGGATGCAAATTCCTGAATGGTCATCTTACAGTCTGAACTGAACTTCACTGAACCGTTTAGCAGCAGGGAAGCAAGGAACCGAATGCCATCAAGTACATCATTCCTGGCCTTCTTGATGCTGTATCCACGTTTCTTCAGTTCAGCAATAAAAGAAGCAGCTGACGGATCCACCACTATTTTCTGTGGTTTGATGCCGTCCAGCCACTTCTGAAGGTCATTGGCATATTCAGTATCAGTTTTTTGCTGTTCAGTGTCCCTGCCGGAATAGTAGTATTCCCGGCAGCAGTACCATTTTTTATCCTGGCCTTGTCCCCACAGAAGGAAGACCGTGGCATTCTGTGTGCCGTAGTCACAGGACACGTGCCAGGTGTTTGGAATGATTGCCGGTATCTGATCAGGCTGCACCACGTGCTTGGCCGGATCAAACATGTCATAGATCAGGCCTTCAGCCATCACCCACAGACCAAGGATGTACCGCTTGAAGAACACACCACGGTACATGTTCCTGTACCGTTCCTTGATCTTTTCGGACAGTGACAGGTTGTCATCCATGGTGAAATGCAGGTACAGGACGTTCTTTTCCTTGCGCTGGTCAATCCATTCCTGCTTGAACCAGTGATATGGTGATCCAGGGTTGCAGTTGAACCAATACTTGGATCCGTCCACGGAACAGCGGCCTGTGGCCTGTTCAACAAAGGACTTCGGCATCAGTGCCACTTCATCAAAGAATGCACCTGCTGCCGTGATGCCCTGAACCAGATCCTGTGAACCTTCATCCTTGCCGCCGAAGATGTAAAACTCATTGGTGATCTTCCCACGGTGGATCACCAGCACATTGTCAGTCCTTCGGTCTTCAAACGTATAGCCACGGCTTGTCAGCATCTGCTTCAGTGGCTTGATGACATTCCTTCGGCAGGATCCAACGGTCTTGCCTGCAATGATGAAGTTTTCCCCGTGAAACGTGGACATTGCCCACATCACATAGGACAGGGACATGCAGACGGTCTTACCGGATCTGATAGCACCGTCTGCTATAATGCCATCATAATCCTTGACTGGGGATAAAGGACACCACCAGTTCAGGATCTGACGCTGTTTCCTGCTGAATGGTTTGAACTTGAATGAACTAATCTTCATAGTCATCCCAGTCTGAAGCTGTTGACCTATTCAGGGCATCCAGGAAACCATCATCTTCCGGTTCAGCAGGATCACCGGAAGATTTCTGCTTCAATGCCTGGATCCGTGCCTTCTGTTCTTCAGTGGCCAGATCCATGTGGTCAGCCAGCCAGTCAAGTGCCTTCTGTCTGTCCGGCAGCTTGATCTTGTAGCCATACTGTGTTGGTGCTATCTCATTGATCAAGGTGCCGTCCACTTCATCCAGATCACGGATCCGGATGACTTGTCCTTCATCATCTTGGATGACATCCAGATAGTCAGTGATGTCATTGAAGGCAATATCCAGGTACTTCTGAAAGATGTCTTCTTCCTTCAGTAGTTCCCTGGTCATCTTGGCTTGTTTCAGTTCATTGATGGTCTGAACTATTTCAGCTTTTTTCAGCAGACGGCCAGCGTTTGTGGCTGCCGTCCAATAATCACAGCCATATGCCTTCATGTATGACTTTGTTGCATTGAATGATCTGACGTAATAAGTGCAGAAAAGCCTTTGTTTTTCAGTCAATTCAGGGTTTTCACATACAACCTGGACTTCAACGGCAACAGGTTCCTTCTTCTGTCTTTCCCGTCTGGGTTTTCTGTTTGCAACATTTGCAACGGTCTTTTCCGTTGCATTTGTTCCGTTGCATTCGTTGCATTCCCACTTACCACGGTTTTTCCATGACCGGACTGTGCTTTCCGGAACCTGAAGCAGGTCAGCAATTTCTTTTAGTGAATGCCCTTGCCTGTATAACTGAAGGGCATCCGCTGTCTTTGCGTTCTTTGCCCTTGGCAAGAGATCACCCACTTTCTTATCTCCACAAACAAAGTGGCTGCCGAAGGCAGGAGATCTTAGCATCCTTCGGCAGCCCTGACAGTCAAGTATTCAGGTATGCATGTTTGCACACTATCACTATAACACAGGTGAATGTGGCATTGTGTGTCAACTTTCAGTTTTTTCCGGTTTCGGATCCTTTTTCATCTGGTATGTCCGTTCAAAATCAAGAAGGGCATAGCCGTGAAGCCGTCTGGTATGATCATAACTGAAGTTCATTTCTACACTGATGACTTCAAGCCGTTTGAATTCAACATACCGCTTATACAGCAGCTTCATATGATTCACGTTCTTGATGCCATGGATCTGATTGATGATCTTGTTCTTCAGATCAACATACCTGTCAATGTCAGCATTGACTTCATTTTCAAGGTCAATGTACTTGATGATCTTATTGGTTCCTGCATCACCTGACACAGAAGTCTGAACAGGATCCTTATCATAACGGATCCCCATTCCCCCACCCATTGCCATTTCCCTTAATTCATCAACCTGGCTGATCTTCTGGTTTATCATTTCATTCAGCAGTTCAAGCTGCTTCAGATATTCTTTTGCAGTCATTTCTTCACCCATTATCTTTCCTTTCCGGTACCGGTTAGGTACCACTTGATTTTTTCAACCGTTACCTGCTTCAGGCCTTATGTATCAACGCTTTTCGGAAAAAGTAACGGTTGGTAACGGTTAAAACACCCACTTTACTATATATTTTCTTTTTTATTTTCTTTCAGACGGTATAAATTGATAATTTTTTTAATTTCAGATAAAAAGATGATTTAACCGTTACCAACCGTTACCGCCTTATTTTTCAAGGGTTTCAACCGTTACCTTTAACCGTTACCAACTATGTCCCTAACCGTTACCAAGACCATTTTTCAGTCAACTACCAGTCAACTATTCCGGAAACCACCATCAACCACCACAGGTTTTCTTTCCGAAGATCAGATCATTGGTTTCCTGAACCGATACCTGCCGGATCCGTTCCAGTTCACCTGCATCCAGGCACAACAGATACTTCAGTTCATCTGCCATGATGCCGACATCCACCAGTTCCTTCTTCAGCATGGCCATGGCTTCATCATAGGTGCATGACGGTTTTCCACGGCCACCGGCACGAAGGATCTTGTTGCAGGCCTGGATCAGTTCACCGCATTCTTCCATGGTCTGTGTCAGGCAGTTTTCCACACCAAGCAGCTTGGCATTCTGTTCAAGTATTTGATTCATTTCTTCCATTCCTTTCTAAAGTATTTTCTGATCCAGTCCACCAAGGCATTCCAGTGATAGTGAATCATGGTCTTGTAGAACTGCTTTTCCTTCTGCTGATTTCTCCACTGTGCCAGTCATGCAAGCTGATCTTCATCATCCTGTTTCATTTGTATTCCCTTCCTGACTTCACGTCCCTGATCTGGATCCGGGTGATCAGTTCACAACCAGACTGCCGGATGATGAATTTCAGAACCTTGATCAGTTCATTCACACGCTTGTCCGTTTCGGATTCTTCCCGGATGATTTCCCTTGTTCCATAGTAGGCTGTAGGATCCGCATATCCTTCAGCGTTCTTCCTTGGATCCCTGTTCATTGTTTCATTCTCCATCTGATTTCCACTTCACAAACAACTTGATGACCTTTCCATTGATTTTTCTGCACTTCACTTCAAAGTTCAGCCTTTTGTTCACCTGTTTACTGAACACTATGTTGGACATAGGTGTCAGGGCATTGTCTGCACAGAAGACCTGATAGCGCTTGTACACTTCGGCTGTAGGCTGATTTTCAATCATTTCCACACCCTGGTCTTCAATGAATGCAGCAATGGGGTTGTTTTCTTCCTCATAGTCCCTGATTTCTTTTTCCACCTTTTCAGACTTGGTGAACTTATTGTTGGCAATAACACGCTTCAGACCTTCAATGCCGATCCGGATCAGGTATTCCACTGATTCCTGTTCACACAGCCTGTACTTGATGAACGGATCATAGTCAGGATCCTGGTCACTGAACGTAGCATTGAATGGAATAATGACCAAGCGCCGAAGAACGGCACCTGTCTTGTCCTTCATCCTGGGGATGTCATTGGCAGAAAACAGCATCTTGATGTACGGATTAAATTCAAATGGTGTCAGGCCTTTGTATTCACCCTTGATCCGGTTGCCGGTGACAATTTTCTTGAATATGGCCACCTGACTGCCCTGAAGGAAGTCATCACCAATGTCATCACCAATGTTGGCCATCTTGCCAAACATCATGGCAGTGTTGAAACGGTCACCAAGTTCCTTCAGATCCAACGCTGATATGTTCTGTTCACCCAGTATGGCCTTGACCACTTCCAGGAAGGTTGACTTGCCGTTGGACTTATCCCCGGTCAGAATGAATGCCTTTCCAAGTTCATTCCTTCTGAAGAAACAGTATCCAATGCATTCTTCCAGCAGCGCACGGATGGAAGCATCATCACAGGCCAGCTTGTTCAGCGTTTTGTCTGCCAGTTCATTGACGGCATCCGGATTGTAGTTCCACGGTATTTTGTTGGTGATCACATATTCAGGATTGAATGGAAGCAGCTGATCATCAACAATGTCATATATGCCGTTCTGGAAGGCAATGAATCTGGCATCTGCCGGTTGAAGCTGTTCTGCAATCAGTTCCATGTAGTCCAGGACTTCACGGCGCTGTGTCTTCTTCAGGTTTGGGATCAGCTCTATCATGCTGTGTTCTATCTGCCTGTAGCCTGGTGCATAGATGCCATCCTGATAGATGTGCAGCTGGCCATTGATGTTCACCACGTGGTTATTGCTGACCATGTAATGGGCAAATTTGTCAAACAGGAAGCTGGCACCAATAAAAAACACCGGTTTCTGAAACGCTTCATCCCTTAAAATAACTTCCAGTTCATCATCCGGCAGCGGTTCATGCAGCACAAAGCGGTTCAGGATCCGGATGCATTCCCGGCATTCATCCACACTGTAGTCACTGCCCTGAAGCGTCAGGATGTAGTTGAATAGTGCCTGATTCCTTCCGTCACCGGCTGACATGTCCAGGAAGTCTGCCGAAGATCTGACAGGTGTCAGCCATTTTGGAACTTCCTGATATTCCACACCCGGTTCCACGTCCCATTCCACAAAACGGTCTTGACCGTCTATCCTGATGACTTCCGTGGACAGCTTGGATCCAACCTTGATGTCTGCCGTCAGGCCTATTCCAAGTGGCACGTGTGTCCGGTTCCTTGTTACCTGGTGATTCTTGAACAGAAAGTGCTTTCCTCTGGTTGTGCAGATCACCTTGCAGTTCAGCTGCTGATCTTCCACGATCTTCATCAGAATTTCAGCCTGATCCCCATCATCAATGTCAATCAGGATGACATCATCAGCCAGAACACCTGCATAGCCATTGCAGTCCTTCACTTCAGCAAGGGTTTTCCAGGTCTTCCTGTTCTTCAGTTGTTCAATGGGGCGCTTGCCCTTGGTTTCCACATAACCCTTGTAAAGCACACTATCACCACCTTATCCAAGAAGACTGGAAACTTCCTGAAGGAATGCCTTGTCCTTATCCAGCTTGTCCAGGATCCGCTTATTGGCAGCCAGATCCTTCTTCAGTGATTTCCATTCTTCATCACGTTGTTTTACAATGTCATTCAGCTTTTCCCATGCCGGATTGACCTTGCCTTTACCTGCAAAACGCTTCACACGGTTCCTGTTCTGCCGGTCTGCATCCAGCATCTTTTCAGCCAGCCTGACCTTGCTTTCCAGACTGATCACCATGTTACTGGTGTGCTTCTTTGTTTCTGTAAATTCTTCATTGAACTGTTCAATGAACTGCTGAACCTGCCCCATGATGATGTCCATGGATGGATTGATGCATTCCACTGTCCTGATGATCTTCAGCAGCTTCTTCACCTTTCCCATTCCACGACCTTCACCAAGCAGGAACTGGAACAACACTATGGTCATTTCACCATGTGACCTGAAACTTCCATATGTGAAATGAATTGTCTGATCTTTCAATTCCATTGATGTCCTGTCCTTTCTATACGGTGATTCCGAAGGCCTTCAGCCGTTCCTTTGCCTTCTGTATGTACCATTCCCTGTCCAGCTTGGCCGGAATGGTGGATGCTGTCATGTCGCTGTTGTCCACAAAGCAGTGATCAGGTGTGCCGCCAAACTTTTCAGGCTTCCCACGGCTGCCGCCGCATTTCATCAGCCTGCCATCTTCACGGATCCGACTGGCAAACACCCTGTAGCACTTGAACTGATACCGTTCACTGGAAGGATAGGACAGCACTTCCGTTCTGGATCCGTCACGGTGATTGGTCACCTTCAGGACTGTTGGCACACCGGTTTCATGTTCCACGTGTTTATATTTTCCGGACAATTTCACTATCTTCTGGAACATCAGAAGATCCGTGCATTCACTGATGGTCTTTTCCACCGGAACCTTCTTCACCATGAAGTCAACCACGGCCTTGTTCAGAATGGGAAGGTCATTGTCTATCCTGGACAATTCCTTCAGATAGGCACCGATTCTTTCCACACTGCCGTCCTGACCTATCCACAGATAGTTGTTCACGTCCTTCTGGAAGATCTCACTGATGTTATCCAAGGCCAGCAGGATTTCACATTTTTCAGTGCTGCACCGCTGTTCCCATTCCCAGCAGATGTCATCCACCATGTCAAAGGCTTCATCCGTGTCAGGCACCAGGATGATTAGGCCATCCGTGTTGGACTGGATCAGCTGGAATCCAGGAATCACTTCAAGGTGTTCAATCAGATCCAGCAGCATCAGCTGACCATTGATGCACATGGAATTGTTGTTCCTGGGATCAAAGGCCGGATTGGTCTTGTCCTTCATGGCACCTGACAGGGCATTCAGCATTTTCTTATACGGCAGCTGCTGCTTCTTGTAGTGCTTGGCCATTGCCTTGTCACCGGCAGCAGCAGCTTCCTGCTGTTTGACCTTCAGCGCCTTCCTTGTCTTATAGACCACGGTGTAATTGTCATTTGTGGCCGTCCTGGTGACCAGATCCCACGCAATCAGCATGGAAGGGTAGTAGTTGTTCACGTCAACATGCAGCAGCTGTCCCTTCACGTGAATGGGCTGATCAGGTGCACCGTGCAGGCCGCCAAAACCAAAAGTGTGTGGAATGCCTGCCACAGTGGTTGTCAGTGATCTGGAATAGAAATACTTTGACCACCAATACAGATCCTTCACATCATATTTATGCCGTTCTGAAGGCTTGGTCTTCGGATCATTGAACAGCTGCTGCATTTCCCGTGAACAGTCCATGATTGCATTCCTGAACCAGTCCTGCACATACTTGTATTTCTTCAGTCGAAGACAGGGAACGAAGGT
>Ga0310690_10001254_pt1 | contig 46230 bp, 31 predicted proteins | sample AusTroGonzalo_MG_2_FD_207661 | JGI IMG/M metagenome (GOLD analysis project Ga0310690, IMG submission 207661) | Bovine rumen microbial communities from tropical cattle in Woodstock, Queensland, Australia - Gonzalo_04 (v2) (version 2) | ecosystem: Host-associated > Mammals > Digestive system >... | reverse complement strand
TTCATGACGATACATTAGTATATGAAGAAGACGAAGCCGACGAAGAGCGTTGGATGTGTCGTGCAGCGGCTGCTGCCGGTTACGCCCACTTCCATCACAAACTGCGTGAGGTGCAGCTTCGGAACCCGAACTTCTCGGATGCCCAAAACGCTGATCTGTCGAACCTTGTGATGCAGGCCTGCCGTATCAAGATTCTGAATACGGAGTTTGTGGCCTGTCCCTCCTGTGGCCGCACGCAATATGACATTCAGTCGGTATTCTCGGCTGTGAAACAGCGTTTTGCCGGCTACCCCGGTCTCAAAATCGGCGTGATGGGCTGCATTGTGAACGGTCCCGGCGAAATGGCCGACGCCGACTACGGTATCGTGGGTGCCTCCAACGGACTGGTCTGCGTTTACGAAGGGAAAAAGCGGGTTTCGGAACCGATGCTTCCGGAGAAGGCGATGGACGTGTTGGAGAAATTGATAATGGGTAATTGATAATGGATAATTGTTGGGAACAATCGTTATGAATTGCATCTTTTGGGACTCATTCATCATTCATCATTCATAATTCATAATTCTTAATTCATAATTGAAAATGTATATCCTCGGAATAGAATCATCCTGTGACGACACCTCGGCAGCAGTCATAGAGAACAACGTCATCCTGTCGAATGTGATCGCCAGTCAGAAAATCCACGCGGAATACGGCGGAGTGGTGCCGGAACTGGCCTCCCGCGCGCATCAGCAGAACATTATCCCCGTTATCGACACGGCGTTGAAGCGTGCCGGCATCGGCAAAGAGCAGCTGTCGGCCATCGCCTTTACCAACGGTCCCGGACTGTTGGGCTCGCTCTTGGTGGGCAACTCCTTCGCCAAGTCGATGGCCTACACGCTGGGCATTCCGCTCGTGCAGGTGAACCACCTGCAGGCGCACGTGTTGGCGCACTTCCTCGACAAGCCCGGCGAGACGAAACCGAAGCCGCGGTTCCCGTTCCTCTGTCTCACCGTTTCGGGCGGACACACGCTGCTGCTGCAGGTCAACGACTACTTCGATATGGTCAAGCTTGGTGGCACCATTGACGATGCAGCGGGCGAAGCCTTCGACAAGGCGGCCAAGATCCTCGGATTGCCGTATCCTGGCGGTCCCGTCATCGACAAATACGCGCAGGAGGGCGATCCCGAGCGGTTCCAGTTCTCCATCGCGCACCTGCCCGGTCTGGACTATAGCTTCAGTGGGCTTAAGACCTCGTTCCTTTATTTCGTGCGCGACAACCTCAAGGAGAACCCCAAATTCATCGAAGAGAACATCCACGACTTGGCGGCCAGCATCCAGCACGCCATCGTCAAATCGCTGACCGACAAGGTGAAGAAAGCCTTCAAGGAAAGCGATTGCAAGGATTTGGTACTGGCGGGCGGCGTCTCGGCCAACTCCGGTTTGCGCAACGCGATGACCGACCTCGCGCGTCGCTACCACCGCAACATCTTCCTCCCGCCTTTGGACCTCACCACCGATAACGCGGCCATGGTTGCCGTCTGCGGCTACTTCAAATACCAGAAGGGTGAGTTTGTGGGGTACGATGTGGCACCGTATAGTAGTTAGCAGTTAGCAGTTAGTAGTTAGTAGTTGGCACTGCGTAAGGAAGATTATACTTCCTGAAATATATTAAGTACAAACATAAAAGAACAAGAATATGAAAAGGATTACAATCGTATTGGCTTTCCTGCTTTGCGCAACCGTCCTCTTCGCGCAGGCACCTGAGAAATTTACTTATCAGTCGGTAGTGCGCAATGTGAGCAACAGCCTGGTGGCCAATTCGCCTGTAGCTGTTCGCGTGAGCATTCTGCAGGGCTCGACCTCAGGCAACGCCGTCTATATGGAGTTGCATACGGCAACCACCAACGCCAACGGTCTTTTGACCTTGGAAATCGGTGGCGGCACTGCACAGCAAGGCACTTTCACCGACATTGATTGGGCAAACGGTCCGTTCTTTCTGAAAACCGAAACCGACCCTAACGGTGGTGACAACTACAGTATCACCAGCACGCAACAGATGCTAAGCGTGCCGTATGCACTGTATGCCAAAAATGCTGGTAATATTCCGACCGTTCCGGCCAATGTAAGTGCTTTTGCTAATGATGCAGGATATATTACGATGGATTCTGTTCCATCCGTTCCCACGAATGTATCTGCTTTTTTCAATGATGCTAATTATTTAACGAATTATACCGAAACAGATCCTCAATTCAACGCATGGGACAAGGATTACAATGATTTGGTTAATACGCCAACAATTCCTACAGTACCCACAAATGTCAGTGCCTTCATCAATGACGCGGGCTACATAACCGGTTACACCGAGACCGATCCGAACGTTCCTGCTTGGGCGAAAGAAGCCACGAAACCGGCTTACGACTACTCTGAAATTGCTAATACGCCGGTAATCCCTACGGTGCCGACAAATGTCAGTGAATTTAATAACGATGCTGGTTACATCACCATGGACTCGATTCCCGAGATTCCGACGTTGCCGGCGAATGTCGGTGCTTTTAATAACGATGCTGGTTACATCACGATGGATTCTGTGCCGACGATTCCGGTGGAAGTGAGTGCCTTCAACAACGATGCACAGTATGTGAGTAATGCTGAATGTGCGGACGTGGATTTATGTGCCTTGGCGAATGCATTGTCGCAATTGCAAGCCCTTGTGGAGGAGCAGCAATCCAGAATTGAGGAACTGGAGTCGCTGATAGGTGCTTCTGACACGACCACGACCCCAATTGATACAACTACCGTGACTCCGACAGACACAACATCAGTGACAGACGGTATTCCGTGCCCTAACGCAGCCACTGTGACTGACATTGATGGCAATGTCTATAACACAGTGCAGATTGGCAACCAATGCTGGATGCGCGACAACTTGCGCACAACTCACTACGCAGACGGCACGGTGATTCCCGCTGGCGTTTCCTCCTTAAGCAGCGAAGAGCCATTCTACTACGATTACAACAGTTCAGCCATCCCTTTGGCGCAGCGAGGCTACCTATACAACTGGACTGCGGTGATGCGCAGTGCATCATCCAGCAATGCCAACCCGAGTGGGGTGCAGGGTGTATGTCCTACTGGCTGGCACGTGCCGAGTGATGCGGAATGGACGCAGTTGACCGACTATGTGAGTGGCCAAAGCGAATACCTTTGCTCGAACAATCCAGAATATATTGCCAAGGTTTTGGCATCTACCACTGAATGGACCTCCAGTACCTATACCTGTGCAGTAGGAAACCTTCAGAATCTCAACAATTCCACTGGTTTCGGTGCGTTTCCCGCAGGTTATCGCTATAACATTGGGTTCACCAATTCCGGCAAATACGCTTACTTCTGGAGTTCTACAGAGGCCTCCGATGGTAATGCATGGTACCGTAGTCTCCACAACAATTACGCATACGTAACCCGCAGTGCCTACGGCATGCACCTCGGCTATTCCGTCCGCTGTCTCCGCAACACTGGTGGCGGCAGCTCTGACACCATCCAAACCTCATTGCCGACGGTCTCTATACACACCTCTACAAACGAGACAGATTCCATCGTATGTAGCAGTGAGGTAACGGATAACGGAGGCTCTCCTATCATTTCCTGCGGCGTGTGCTGGAGCACAAATGAAATCCCGACGATTGAAGACAATCACACCGTTGACAGCATGAATAATGACGGGGCTTTCACGAGTGTCATCAACACATCAGATTGGGAACCATGCGGAGCCCTTTATTACTTCCGTTCATACGCCACCAACAGCATTGGGATAGCTTACAGTGATGTCATTATGAGTTTATATGTGCAAAAGGACACTCTTGCTCCTTACATTCAACATTCTTCACCTGACCAAACCCTATATACGCGTTTGCTTCCTATGCGCGACAACAACTGCACCTATAACGCTCCAAGTAAAGAAGTCATGGTGAATGCACTGCTGCCTATGATTCACGACGATTATACAGATATGTCTTTCGACTATTTAATGGATCATGCTGAATTCTATTGGGAAAACACCAATATTAGCGCTCCAAACCAAAATGACATATTCAATACGCATAATCATCTAACCATTGTAGTAGTCGTTGAAGACCAGTGCGGCAACGAGTTGAATCACGTTGTTTTCTATATTGATCGTCCTGATGATATGACAAGCATCACCTCTCCGTCTATCACCAGCTCCGACACTGCCATTTGCGAAGGTGAAACAGTTGTCCTGACATTCGACTCCTCCAAAGTTGAATCCAGCTATGATTTTGAGGTTGCCCATCCTTTATCATTTGAATGGCTCTGTCTCGAAAACGATGTGGTTTTCTCCAATACCAATTCTGTTGAGACTGTTGTTACTCCCAACCATTCGGATACCACTTGTCACTTTCAAATGAAGGTAACAGACAGATACGGTTGTACTGCCTATTCCGAAACGTGTTCCGTACAAGTTTTGGACTACGCGATTTGTCATCCAAGCGTCCCTGTTTACGTGCAGCCCTGCCCTGGTACTCCTACCGTTATCGATTATGACGGTAACGTTTACAACACCGTGCAAATTGGCCAGCAGTGTTGGATGAAGGAAAATCTTCGCACTACCAGAGAACCAGATGGCACCATCATTAGTGGGCGTTACTATCCGAATAACGACTCTAACAACGTGGCCGTTTATGGCTACTTGTATCATTGGTTCGCTGTGATGAATGGTGCATCATCCAGCTCGGCTAACCCTAGTGGTGTGCAGGGTATCTGTCCCACAGGCTGGCACGTGCCGAGTAATGCGGAATGGACGGAATTAGAGACTTATTTGAGTAGCCAAAGCCAATATTTCTGCAACAATGATTCGTCCTATATCGCAAAAGCACTTGCTTCCACAACGGGATGGAATTCACCTGAAGGGACATCTTGTTTGTGTTGTGTGGGCAACAATCAAAGCACCAACAACGCCACAGGTTTCGGCGCATTGCCGTCAGGAAATTACTACTTTGACAGCTCCATAAGTTTCGGTGACAACGCCTACTTTTGGAGTTCTACAGAGATCTCCAACGGATCTGCTAGGTACTGCGGCTTGACTTACAGTGTTGCCCACTTGTACCGATATACCAGCGACAAGAGCAACGGCTATTCCGTCCGCTGCCTCCGCAATTAATCGATTCACAATTCACAATTCAGAATTCATAATTCACAATAAATCAATGGTTTGGACGTAGGGCTGTCGCATTGCGGCAGCCCTACAACGATTGCTGCGGCAGCCCTATAACGTATGCGAAAAAATCGTATCTTTGCCGCCCTCAAAAAATCAGGAACCTATTGTGAAAATGGAGCAGAATGTACTGGCGGAGGACGCTTTGGTGGTCACCGGCGCGCGCGAAAACAACCTTAAGAATGTCTCGGTCACCCTACCGCAAAACAAACTGGTGGTGGTGACGGGGTTGAGTGGCAGCGGCAAGTCGTCGCTGGCGTTCGACACCATCTACGCCGAGGGTCAGCGCCGTTACATGGAGACCTATTCCGCCTACGCCCGCCATTTCATCGGCAATATGGAACATCCTGATGTCGATAAGATTTCCGGCCTTAATCCAGTCATTTCCATCGAACAGAAAACGGTCAACAAGAACCCGCGTTCCACGGTGGGCACTGTCACCGAGGTGTACGACTTCCTGCGTCTGCTCTACGCCCGCGTGGCCGACGCCTACTCCTACAACACGGAGGAGAAGATGGTGCACTACACGGAAAAGGAGCTCGTGGAATTGATTCTGGAACGTTATAAAGGTCGCTCCGTCACGTTGCTGTCGCCGGTGGTGAAACGCCGCAAAGGACACTACCGCGAACTGTTCGAGAATATCCGCAAGCAGGGCTTCACCCGCGTGCGCGTCGACGGCGTGATGAAACCGCTGATGATGGGCATGCAGGTCGATCGCTACAAAATCCATGACATTGAGCTGTCGGTGGACAACCTCACCGTGTCGGAATTTTCGCAGAAACGGCTGGCCAACAGCGTGCAGATTGCGATGAAGTACGGCAAGGGCTCTATCATGATTCTCGACAACGAGACGAAGGAGGTAAAGAACTACAGCAAGTTCCTGATGTGTCCCACCACGGGCATCTCCTATCCCGAACCGGAGCCGAACACCTTCTCGTTCAACTCACCCTATGGCGCTTGCGAGTACTGCAACGGCTTGGGCTATATCACGGAAATCGACATCGACAAGGTGATTCCCGACAAGAACAAGTCCATCAAGGCTGGCGGTATCGCCATCTTGGGTGAATATAAGAACACCTTGCTGTTCAGAACGTTAGATGCTTTGGCAGAAAAGTACGGCTTCTCGTTGTCCGAACCCATTAAGAATCTGAACGAACAGCAGTTGAACGCGGTGCTGTACGGTACCACGGAAATTCTGCACGTCAAACGCGAGGTGGCGGGACTTTCCCCCATGCGGAAGACGTTCGAGGGGGTGGTGAACTTCCTCGGCAATCTCAACGAGGAGAGTATGCCGGCTTCGTTCAAGAAGTGGATTTCGCAGTTCGTGAACACGATCCCTTGTCCGCACTGTCACGGCGCACGCCTGCGCACGGAATCGCTGCATTTCCGCATCAAAGATATGAACATCGCGCAACTCGCGCACATGGACATGGCCGAACTGCTCCAGTGGTGCAAGGCTTTGCCTGCCCATCTCGAACCGGGTCGTAAACTCATCGCCGGTGAAATTCTGCGGGAAATTATCTTCCGTTTGGAGTTCCTCTGCGACGTGGGGGTGCAATACCTTTCGCTCGACCGTTCCTCGGCATCTCTTTCCGGCGGCGAGGCGCAGCGTATTCGTTTGGCCACGCAAATCAGCTCGCAACTCGTCAATGTGATGTACATCCTCGATGAGCCGAGCATCGGACTACACCAACGCGACAACCACTATCTCATTGAATCATTGAGACATCTGCGCGACATGGGCAACTCCGTGATTGTGGTGGAGCACGACCGCGACATGATGAAAGCAGCTGACTATATCGTGGATGTGGGTCCGGCTGCGGGTGAATACGGCGGCGAAATCGTGGCGGCGGGCACCTATAAGGAAATTCTGAAAAGCGGCTCATTGACCGCGGCTTATCTAAAGGGAAAGAAGAAGATCAGCGTGCCGAAACAGCGCCGCAAAGGCAATGGCGAGTGGCTCTCGGTAGTGGGCGCGACCGGCAACAACTTGAAGAATGTCACCGTGGAGTTTCCATTGGGAACGCTCATCTGCGTGACCGGCGTCTCCGGCAGCGGCAAATCGACCCTGATCAACGAAACATTGTATCCCATTGTCAGTCACTACATTTACCGTTCCGAAAAGAAACCGCTGCCCTATAAGGATGTGGTCGGATTGGAACATATCAACAAGATCATCGACATCAACCAACAACCCATCGGACGCACGCCGCGCTCGAATCCGGCAACGTATGTCGGTGTGTTTGAGGATATTCGCAAGCTGTTCACACAGATGCCGGAATCCAAAATCCGCGGCTACAAGCCTGGACGTTTCTCCTTTAACGTTACCGGCGGTCGCTGCGAAGAGTGCAAAGGTGCAGGCGTGAAGACCATCGAGATGAACTTCCTGCCCGATGTCTATGTCACCTGCGACAAGTGCGGTGGCAAACGCTATAACGACGAGACGCTGGAAATCCGCTACAAGGGCAAATCCATCAATGACGTGTTGGAGATGGACATCCATCAGGCGATAGAGTTTTTCGAAAACATCCCCGTCATCGTGCGCGAGCTCAAGACCATGGACGATGTGGGCCTCGGCTATCTGAAGTTGGGACAGCCCTCCACGACGCTTTCCGGCGGCGAAGCGCAGCGTATCAAGCTGGCGGCGGAACTCTCCAAAAAGGACACCGGCCAAACACTATACATTCTTGACGAGCCCACCACAGGACTGCATTTCCAAGACATCTCCATTCTTTTGGATGTGCTGAACCGACTGGTAGAAAAGGGAAACACGGTCATCGTCATCGAGCACAACATGGATGTCATCAAGATGGCCGATTGGATAATCGACATGGGTCCTGAAGGCGGTCGTAACGGCGGTGAAGTGGTGGCCGTAGGTACTCCAGAAGACATTGTCAGACAAGGGGTTGGATTTACCGCCGAATTTCTGAAGAAAGAATTGTAAAACGGATGTCCTTTATTACGCCAATCGTCTCTGCACAAACATTTTCCGGGTGACAAGAAAATACATCGCACACCCGACCACATGCACACCCACCACGGTCCAGAAAGCGGCGGTGTAGCCGAAATATTCCGCGATGACGCCGCCAAGCACGATGCCGAGACCCATTCCCAAGTCCCAGCTGGTCAGTAGGGTAGAGTTGGCGGTACCGCGTTCATTGTGGTGGGCCACAGAGATAATCATATTCTGGAAGGCGGGCCACATGTGCCCGTTGCCCAAACCGACCAAGATGGCGGTAGCGTAAAAGCAGACCGGATGTTTGGAGATGACGAAGACCGTATATCCGACGGTGGAGACAAGGATACCAATGCCTGCGTGGCGCGTCAACTTGCCTTCCCTCAGGGATTTGCCGCCTTGCAATCTTGATAGGATCAGTCCCAAGGAGAGCAGCAGGAAGAAAGTACCCGAACCGCTGGTGATTCCCAAAATCTCTTTGCCGTAGATGGCCAGATAATTGCTCAGCACGCCGTAGCATAGCGCAAAGAAGACCATGTTCACGCCTATGAACCAGCCTCTTAGCAGAAAAAATCGGTCGAGGGAGATTTTCTTCTTGTCGGCGAGGATTTGCCGTTTGGGAAGATTCACGGAGGCGGAGATGACTACGCTCATGAGGGCGAACAGCAGTGCGACGAGGAAGAGAACATCGAAGTTGCCCGTCCACTTGTAGAGGGCAATACCGACGGTGGGCGCGATGGCAGTGGCGATATTGTTGCTCAGCCCGTAGTAACCTATGCCTTCGTTGCGGCGCGAGGAGGGCAGCACATCGATGGCAACGGTAGAGTTGGCCACGGTGCTCGCCCCGAAGGGTCCGCCGTGGAGGGTGCGCACCAGCGCGAAGAGCAAGAGCGTGCCTGCCAGCAAATAGAGACCGTAGAAGACAAAGCTTACTAACATGAAGAAAACCAGTACTTTCTTGCGGTTGAAAGAATCCACGATGTAACCGCTGAACGGTCGGAACAGCAGTGCCGCGACCGCATATCCCGAAAGGGTCAGCCCGATGACATCCTTGCTGGCTCCGAAATGCTCGCTCAAGTAGATCGGCAACAGCGGTGTAAGGATGTAGAAGGCGAAGAACAGCGTGAAATTCGCCGTCATCACCTTGATGTATTCCTTGTTCCAAAGCACTTCTTTGCTTTCTGCCATTTCCCTTGCATTATTTTGGGCGGCAAAAGTACGATTTTTTGTTTTTTGGCGTTACCTACTTTCGATAGAATCCAAGAATGGACGCTTCTCATTATAATATACTGAAACCAAATGTTTTAGATATAAAATCAATATTTTTGGCCGAACCTATCTCAAAAAAATGTATTTTTGCCACTTAATTCTGTGAAAAATGAATGCGAAAAAGAAATATTTAAGATATATCGTTTTGTTGTTCTGCGTGGCCCTGACGGTGACATTTGTTTCGTGTCAAAGTTCCAAGAATCAGGTACATAAGCCTAGCAAATATCAAAAAGTGCGTACTAAGCATCAACCGCATTGGAACGCCACCACCTCCCAAAGCACCACTTATTATATCAAGAAGAACTCCACCCGCAAAAGTCACGACAGCAAGAAAATAAAACGTTAGAAAAATGAATAGAATATCCGTAAAATATACTATCCTGATCTTTCTTTTCTTGCTTGCGGGACTTCGCGTCTTCGCACAGCAAGATAATCATATTCAGTTCAATGTGGTGAACGACACCGCACGCATCGAGGCCGATATTGAGGAGGACTCCTTGGGTAACCTGATCAACTCGATGTACGACTCCAACCTCGATAATGTCGATCATGGTAACGGCCTCTTATTCACTTACTTCAATTGGATGCCGGGTTATAACCTCTACCAAAATTTCGACATTGTGACCATCCATTACCGTCACCAGGGTTCGGCCGCGCGCGACACGATCGATCTCTCGGGTTATCACCATCCGGCCCAATACAGAATTACGTCTAATTATGGTTACCGTCACCGCAGAATGCACCGTGGCGTGGATCTCGGCTATCCCGAAGGAACGCCCGTGGCTGCGGCATGGGACGGCATTGTGCGTATCTCCAAAGGTACCGCAAACACGGGTGGTTACGGCAATCTGGTGGTCATCCGTCACAACAACGGACTGGAGACCTATTACGGGCACCTTTCCCGTCGATTGGTGAATCCGGGACAAATGGTCAAGGCTGGCGACATCATCGGACTTGGCGGCAATACGGGCCGTTCCTACGGTGCCCACCTGCATTTCGAAGTGCGCTATCTGGGCAATGACATCAATCCGAACCGCCTTATCGACTTTGACAACTTCAAGCTGAAGTTCGACACCATGTATGTTTCCGGCTACACGGTTTCTGTGCCTAATCCGGCGCAACCGACGGTGCAGCCTGAGAAACCGAAACCGTCAGGTACACCGCAATACCACAGAGTGCGCAAGGGCGAAACCCTTGGCGGTATTGCGGTTAGATACCACACTTCCGTTTCCAAGTTAAAGAAGCTCAATCGTTTGCGTGGCGATTTTATCCGTGAGGGTCAGCGACTGCGCGTCCGTTAGCCATGTGCTCCCGACGAATTCCTTGTTTTGTACTCCTTGTATTGGCGCTGTTCACCGCATCCGCCCAAAATTCTCATTATGATTTCGGATTTGAACGGAATTCATCCGTTTCTGTCGCTGAGAATGGGCAAACGCTGTCTCATGCATGGGTGGGCGGACTTAATTCCGTCCATTTTTCAGAAATTGACCTTGATTTAGATGGCATTCCCGATTTGTTGGGTTTTGAGAAACACGGCAATCGGTTGTTGCCTTTTTTACGGCATGGCGATGGATACGAATATGCCCCGCAATACAGCCGCCGTTTCCCCGATTTGCACGATTGGGTGATGTTCTATGATTTCAACGGAGATGGCCGTCAGGACATCTTTACATACGGATTGGCTTCTATCCGCGTTTTCGAGAATGTTTCGACCGATTCGCTGGCTTTTCAGTTGGTTACAGATGCGTTGCAAGCCTACTATTATAATGGTTACACGAATATTTACGCATCCCCTGACGACTATTTAGTGGTGGACGATGTGGATGGCGACGGTCATCTGGATATTCTGAATTTCTGGGTGTTAGGACGTTATGTGCATCAGTTGAGCAATGTTGCCGCGATAGATGAGCCGTTTGATTTTCGTCTGAAAAACGAGTGTTGGGGCCATTTCGAGGAAGCGGCTGACAACAATGTCATCACGCTCTTTTCGGACTGCGGGATGAAGTCGGGAGACGACCACCCCCGCCATACCGGTTCTTCTATGTTCCTCCACGACTTCGACGGGAACGGCTTGCCGGATCTGCTGCTTGGTGATGTTGATTCGCCATACAACATATTATTATACAACCATGGTACGCTTTCCGATGCACGGATGACCGAGCAGGACACGGCCTATCCCGCCTCGATGCCCATCCACCTCTATTCGATGCCGGCCGTCTCTTTTGTGACGCTTCCTGGACATGCTGTACCCTCGTTAGTAGTCTCGCCATCGGATCCATCCTTGACAAAGTCGCAGGATTTGAACAGCGTGTGGGTGTATGACTATGACACTCTTTTACAGCAATATACGTTATCGCAGACTGATTTTTTGCAAGGAGAGATGATGGATGTGGGGAGCGGGTGTCATCCGGTTTTGTACGATTTTGACGGTGACGGAAGGCTCGACCTTTTCGTCGGCAATTACGGTCAGTTTGACAGCGCAAAAACGGTGAACGGCTGGTTGACCTCGTACTTCTCCTCATCGGTGAGCTACTATCGGAATACAGGCAGTGTTTCCTTGCCGGTTTTCACTCTTCAAACGCGCGATTTCGGCAATCTTAAATCGCTGGGAATGTTGGCATTACATCCCGCTTTCGGGGACTTTGACGGTGATGGGTCCTTGGATATGCTTTGTGGCCAGCAAGACGGGACGCTTCTGCTTGTTCCGCATCAGCGTTTGCTGACCGGGACAGGAAGCATCACTACGAACTATGCGCAAGTGGATGTGGGCGAATGCAGTACGCCGCAGTACTTTGACTTAGATGGTGACGGACGCAAAGATTTAATCATTGGAAACCGTCGCGGATTACTAAGCTATTACCGCCATATCGGCACCAATATCCCTCAATTCCAGAAGATCACGGACACTTTGGGCGGAGTTGACATGCGCGATTTCACGCAGTCCTATTTCGGGTACAGTGTCCCGTGCTTTTATCGTGACGCGCAGTACGGCACGGTGCTTTTCTGCAGCGGCGAGCAGGGCGAAGTGTCTTATTACAAGCAGATTGACGGGAACTTGGACGGACTGTTCGAGAAAGCTGAACAGAACCTCGTGGAGACGGTTGACGGAATGGCACAGGCTTTTCGGGAGGGTAGGCGAGTCTCCGTTGCGGTGGCCGACCTCACCGGTGATGGCCGTCCCGAGATGTTGTTGGGCAACTATGCCGGCGGTGCCGCCTATTTCAGCGGTGCCGAACCTCCTGCACACACCGTGGTGGTTTCGCATAAGCGCACGCCCCTCCGCATTTACCCGAACCCCACGGCTGACATCCTTCATATTGAAAGCGACCAACCGCTGGGTTATATCGCTATTTATGATATGTTTGGTCGTATAGTGCTGGCTGGGAATAATATAGGAGATACTATTATTTCTGTGAATACTAAAACCTTATCTCCTGGCGTTTACGTTGTCCGTACTGCTAATCGCGCCATCTCGAAATTCTTAAAAGCCAACAGCCAATAGCCAAAAGCCAAAAGCCAACAACCAATAGCTAAACATTTGCCTATTAACGGGGAAAATGTACTACTCCATAATTATCAATTAGCAATTCTCCATTATCAATTAAAATTGTATTTTTGCCACTTCAAATATAGATTGAAATGCTACATATTAAAAGTCCCGAAGAGACCATTTCGGCCAGCCCCGAAAAAGTATATCGTGTGTTGACCCATTTTTTCGAAAAGCCTGTGGAAGGGATTCCCGGTGTGACGAACTGGGAGTCGAAGCCCGACGGTTGCAGCTTCACGGTTCAGGATCATGTCAACTGTCGGCTGATGCTGACGGAACAGGTGCCCGATTCTCGTGTCGGTTTTCGTGCCGAGACGGACGCCGGCATGTCCGCCAACGTCCTTTTTGACATCACGCCCCAAGGTTCCGGCGCTGCGTTGCAGGGGAACTTGGAAATGGACGTGCCCTTCTTTCTCCAACCGATGATCAAGGGGACTGTCAACAAATTCATGGATACCGCCATGAACTATTTGAAGGTCGCAATAGAGAGAAGCTGATATGAATTACACGATTCGCACTGACAAATTAGTCAAAAAATACAAAAACCGTACAGTCGTCAACGAGGTCTCCATCAATTTTACGCAAGGGGAGATTGTGGGATTGCTGGGGCCTAACGGTGCCGGCAAAACCACATCGTTCTACATGATTGTGGGGTTGATCAAGCCATTTTCCGGACGTATTTTCTTGAATGAACAAGATATTACGGAAGAACCGATGTACAAACGCGCGCAGATGGGCATCGCTTACCTGCCGCAGGAGGCCTCTGTTTTCCGGCAGCTGACGGTGGAGGATAACATCAAGGCCATCCTCGAATTCAGCGGCAAGAGCAAGGCAGAGCAGAAGGAGGTTCTGGAAAATCTGATTGCCGATTTTAATATCGAGAAGGTACGTCATAACAAGGGCAACAACCTTTCCGGTGGTGAGCGTCGCCGCGTGGAGATCGCCCGCTGTCTCGCCTCCGATCCCAAATTTATTTTGCTTGATGAACCTTTTGCCGGGGTCGATCCCATCGCTGTGGAAGACATCCAAGGCATCGTCAGGAAGCTGAAGGACAGGAATATCGGTATTGTCATCACAGACCACAACGTTCACGAGACCCTCTCTATTACCGACCGCGCGTACCTCTTGTTCGAGGGCAGCGTCCTCAAGGCCGGCACCGCCGAGGAACTCGCCGCCGACCCCTTGGTGAAGAAGGTCTATTTGGGAACGAATTTTGAGCTTCGCAAATAATTCATTCATAATTCATAATTCATAATTCACAATTCATAATTGATATATGAAAAACAACGCAAGAATCGTCATTACATTATTGTTGTCAACGCTGACATTGACTTCATTTTCACAAGTCAAGCAGGTTTTCCAAGTCCTCCATTTCGACACGAAACAGCCGATTGAGGGGGCCACTTCGTCGTTATACGGGCAGACGCTAACGACCAATGCAAAGGGCGTGGCCGTGGCCAACCTTCCCGCCGACAAAAAAGGGGCCTACCTGCCGTTGGAAAAATGGGTGAAGGAGGGATTCACGTTCAATGGGCGTACCCCTGCGTGTTTCGGCCTTGACTTCCAAACGTCCGATACGATCAAATTCTATATGGTTGAATACTCGACCTACAACAAAGTGCTGGACGACTTGACATTGACGCTCTTCCGTTATTGGTACAACGATGCCGTGATGGAGTACATCAACACCATGCGCGACTCCATCCAAAAGAACCCCGACCAGACCACTTCGCTGGCTGGCAACATGATAGAGTCTATCATTGATGTTAAATCGCCTGTGCGCTTGCGGCGTGACGATGCTTCGGACATGAACAAATACTACATGCCGGAATATGAAAATCCGGTCTTCGCAGAGGTACTGAAGGTGCTTCGCTCCGGCGATGTGGACAGTGCCGTGGCCATGGTCAGAAAGCATATTGACACAACAGACAACAGTCGCGCAAACCTCGAATGGATAAACCTTTACCGTGATCTGAAATTATTGAATTTGGGCACTCTGGACGACGGCCTGATCAGTGATTATACCGTCTATCTCTATAAAAACCAATACTCCGAAGATGAAGGAGTCAACTATATTCAGGATCTGAAACGAGACAGTCGTTACGACATGGCAGACTCTATCATCCGCTTGGAAAAGGCCAAAAACCGTAATCCTCGGTATCAGGATATCTTCGAGCCCTCCAACGTCCAATTTATGTTTGGGGAAGATCAGGATTTTGCGAAACTGAAAAGCGTGGCGGAAAACAATCTCAATATCAACAGAACCGTATACGAACAATATCCGTTTTACAAAACGGTGGGTGACCTGGCATGGACGCTGAAGAATATGTATTTCGTCTATGTGCTGCTGGAAGACAGTGTGTCTGCTGCCCGTGCCATAGACAGTGCTTTGGTCTATCAAAACAAGAAACTGGCGTACAACACGGACTCCAAGTATCGTTATAATCAGAATTTGATTTCGGATTATCAGAATATTTTGGATGCGATCAATGACAATCCGGTCTATGCTCCAGAACAAACACTCTATGAGATTTATGACGCAATCTATAATGCCGCCAAGGAGAATTACAACAGCGACACAGCCAACCTTTTCCTGAAGTTGCAACTGGCTGAGGATGCGCTTCTTTGGCTGAAGAATGCCCCTCAAAATGAGGAGAGCGGGGAGCGTCGGATGGAAATTGTGAAGCAACTCAATGAAATCTCGGCCAAGCTTTCCCATGACTTCCCTGAATATTACACTTTGCAGAATGTGCAGGTTTCTTCGCAACTCTTGGCCAATTGCCTGATGTTGGGTTGCGACAACGAAAAGATGCAGGATGCGTTCCATCGCTATGAGCGGAGTTTCGATGCCGTGAATGCGGTGTTCCCTAACTTCTGCAATGAGATTTATCTCCGTTTCAACAACATTGTTGAATCCTATATGACCTCCGGCCAGATGTTCGCCCTCACCGAGGAACTGGAGCGTTTCAATGAACGTCTGCTAAGCATCAAGGCCGAGGGTGATCCCCAGAAACTCCTCGTCTTGCGTGCCGAACGCGCCAATGCTGTGGCCGAATCCTTGTATGAGGACCAAGCTTACGATGATGCCGTTGGTTATTATCAACAGGCCAACGAGCTGTATATGAAGGCGATAAAGCAAGATGAAACGCAATGGATCCCCTATCTGCGCAACTATCTGCAGATGGGTGATGCTCATCTTTATCAGAATCAGTTTGACAAGGCCATGATGACCTATCAGAAGATTCTCGATTTCGAATCACAGATTCCCGCCTCGATGATGCCGCAATACACCCGTATGAAAGGCAACGTCTATTACTACATAGGGGATGTCTATAAAGCTACCGGCGAGATTGCCAATGCAGAAAAAAACTATAAAACTGCAGAAAAATGGTTCAAAAAAGCCATTTCAATGGGCGATAACGATGCTTACCAGTCGTTGGGCGAGATGTACTGGGGCAAGGCCGTGTTGGCTGCGCAGAAAGAGGATATGAAGAAATGCCGTCAGATGGTCGAGAAATCGGTAGAATATTATGAGAAAACGGAGTTGGATGTCCCTCTGAAGACTTACGAGCGCTCCAAATCAGTGATGGCCGACTTTTACAAAGAATCTAATGATGAAGAGAATTATTATCGTACGGTGGCGGATTTGACCCAATATTACGAGAAATTTGTCGAATACGACCGCGACTACATCGTCGGTATGCTTGAGAATGCGGAGAAGATGCTGAACAGCGGCACCATCACCAATGCGGAGGCAATCCACTATTCGCAAGATCTTTTGGACGGACTCATCTATCTGAACGACATGGGTGAGAACGTGGAACTTCCCTATTTGCGCAGTCTTTTCAACATGGCACGTGTCTATATGGCCAACGACTCTGTGAAAGAGGCCATTGAGCTGTATCGGGCTTGTCAGGACATGAATGTGACCATGTACAAAGACACAGCCGAGAAAGCTTTCAAGAATAATATGGTGGAAATCTATTCCAAGCTGCCGGGCTGCTATGAGAGGATGGCCGAGGAAATCGACACCGCCCATTCCGACCTTTGGTATTATCGCGCCATCGACACCCGCGACACGCTCATTGAGCTGATGAAGGAGACCAACGAGGACGGCGACGTGAACAGAACCTACAAGACCGCTGTCCAATACCGTAACAATGCCGGTGTTTTTTACCAATTGGAAATGAACACCTCCACACAGGATTACCTCGACAAGTCCAACGAACTGATGCTGATGCTTTACAACAGTGAGTACAAAACAGAAGTGGAAGAGGACGTTATCCAAAACTACACGTTGAAGGGGCTCTTCTATCAGGAAGCTGGCAATGACGAAAAGGCTTTGGAAAATTTGCGTATTGCAGTCTCCTACGGTGAGAAAGCGGACCTTTCGGAGCAGGTTCCCCAGTACTATATCGTAGCCATCGCTGCTTTGCAGGAAATCCTCCAGAAGGATGCCGCCGCCAACAGCACGGAAATTGCGAAGCTTCAGAAAACGATGAAACAGTTGTCGAAATCCGTAAAGAAGTAGTCAGCGATGAAATACACGCATCGGTATAATGTCACTTCGGCGGATATCTACAAGGATTACCGCATCAGTGCGCACGCCGTATTGCTTTATTTTCAGGAGAGTTTCGCGCGATACATGGCGTGCCTGCATCTGAGTGCTTTCGATTTGGTGAAGGAGCATAAGATGTGGATTATCACTGAGATGAGTGCTGACATGGCGCCCGCAGACACCTTCTGGGGCGACGATATCGAAGTGACGATTTGGGTCAGCGAAATCAGTATGCTGCGGGTTTATGCGGACTATTACATCGTCAATCTCAGGACAGGCGAGCGAATAGTGACAGGCAGTAGCAGCTGGAGTCTGATGAATGCCGAAACGCGCCAGTTGGAGCCGACCGATGTGGTAGCGAAGAAGATTACGGTGGTGCCGGAGATGATGACGGAAAGTCACCGCAAGGTACGTTTCCCTAAGGAGGGCGAGTTGCTTACGCAGATTGCCCATCGGGTCAACCGCACCGACCTCGACTTCAATCTGCATGTCAATAACCGCAGCTACCTGAAAATCGCGATGATTACCACTTCCGATAAGTTTATCGCTCAGAATAGAGCCCGGAAGATGATCATCCATTGGCAGCATGAGACCTATCTGAATGATACGCTGACCTGTTCGCTTTTGCAGGTTGGCGACAGCACCTATTTGCACAAACTGACCAAGGAAGACGGCACCTTAGCCGCTGAAATCTACTCTATTTGGGAGCCGCTCGACAGCGACGTAGATGTGGCGGAGGTGGTGATTCGAAAATAACCGATAATCCCCGAACAATGGATACATTTGGAGTCAAATACCGTCTCACGGACTGGGGTGACACCCACGGCGAAGCGCTGGAAGGCCTGATTGAGGGCTGTCCGGCGGGATTGCAAGTGGATATGGACTTCGTGACCGCCGAGCTGAACCGGCGTGCCCCGAGTGGGGATGCGCTTTCCACGAAGCGTCGGGAAACCGACCGAGTGGAGTTTCTGTCGGGGATTGTGGACGGCGTTACAACAGGAGAGCCCATCCGTTTCAGGATTCCGAATGTGGATGTACAAGTTTCAGAGAAAAACCGTTACGTGCTGAAGCCGTCGCATGCATCGTACACGTATATGCGCAAGTACGGCGTTGCGGACAACGAGCAGTGCGGACGGGCTTCGGCGCGGCAAACCGTGTGCTGGGTGGTGGCGGGTGCCATCGCCAAACTTTGGCTGAAGGATAGGGGAGTGCATATTACTTCTAAGGTGCTCAGCATTGCGACTCCCGCACGCGAGGGCGACTCCGTGGGCGCACTCGTGGAGGGACGCATCTGCGGATTGCCGGCGGGCTTGGGCGAGCCGGTCTACGACAAGTTCTCGGCGCGTCTGGCCTACGCGATGCTCTCCATCAACGCGGCGAAGGGCTTCGAGTATGGTGAAGGTTTTAATGCTGCAAAGATGTCTGGTAGCGAGTATCACGACCTTCAGAATCCCGACTTTTCGTTCCACACCAACCACGACGGCGGCATTCAGGCCGGCATCACTAACGGACAAGAGATTTACTTCCGTGTAGCGTTCAAGCCGATTCCATCCGTACGTTATGATAGGGAAACTGTCGATTTTGAGGGGAATCCTGCCGTGATGCACGGCTCCGACCGCAACGACCTATGCGTCGCGCCGCGGGTACTCCCCGTGGTGGAAGCCATGGCTGCGATGGTGGCGATGGACTTCTGGCAGTTAGGAGTTAGGAGTTAGCAGTTAGCAGTTAGCAGTTAGGAGTTAGGAGTTAGCAGTTAGCAGTTTAGGGGAGAGACGTTATGTGCTCAGTCTAAAGAGGATTTTTACGCAAAATTTGTATTGTTCATAAAGAAGTTTCAGCTTCTTCATATCGGATTGCTCTGAGATTCAAAAATGGATATTCAACATGCATGTATTAAGAATGACAATTTAGAATTTAGAACTCATCAATATATTGTCATCAATCGCAAAAGCCAAAATAATTCAAAATACGACAACCATTCCGAAAAAGCAACTGCTAACTTCTAACTGCTAACTCCTAATTTGTTTCTCGGTTATTTCCCGATACAGAATTTCCCAAAAATATTGTTGAGGATGTCCTCTGAAGAGATGGTGCCGGTGAGCTCGCCCAGATCGTGCAGCGCCATGCGGACGTCTTCGGCCACTAGATCGGTGGGGAGCTGATTTTGCAGTCCGTTCTCCGCACGTTCCGCGGAGGAGAGGATGCTGTTCAGCAGTGCCTGATGCCGCTCGGAGGTGAGCAGAGTGAGGTCGCGGATGCCGTTGTCTTGCACAAATCGGTCGATTTCGTTTAAGACGGATTCCAAGTTTTCGCCTTTCTTGGCGGAGATGTATATAATATGTCCGGACGAATCGGATTTGTCCGAAACCAAGTCGGTTTTGTTTCCAATGAGAATGATTTTTTTGTCATCCAATTCGATCGAACCGGTTATATTGGCCATTTCCGCTTCCACTTCTTGCATCGTTTTGCGTGCATCGAAGATCCACAGGATGACGACGGCGCGACGGATGGTGTCGAGGCTTCTTTCAATGCCGAGTCGTTCGATAGTGTCGCCGGATTCGCGGATACCGGCGGTGTCGATGAACCTGAAGAGGGTGCCATTAAGCACAAGAGTGTCTTCAATGGTGTCGCGGGTGGTGCCGGGAATGTCGGACACGATGGCGCGTTCCCGTTGAAGCAGCGCGTTCAGTAGGGTCGATTTCCCCACGTTCGGCTCGCCCACAATGGCCACGGGGATGCCGCTTTTCAGCATCGTTCCCCATTTGTAGCTTTGCAGCAGCTGGTTCACTTCCGTTTTGATATGCGCCAGCAAGTCGAGTAGGGCGGCGCGGTCAGCGAATTCCACCTCCTCTTCACTGAAGTCGAGTTCTAATTCCAACAGCGACGCCATCTTCAGCAGCTCTTCGCGCAAAACGGCCATCTTGTCGGACAGGTCGCCCTGCAGCTGCTGCATAGCAGCGTGGTGCGCGGTTTCGGTTTGCGCCTCGATGAGGTCGGCAATCGCCTCAGCCTGAGGAAGATCCAACTTTCCGTTGAGGAACGCCCGTTGCGTGAACTCGCCCGGTTCAGCCATTCGGCAGCCATTGGAGATAAGTTGTTCGATGATTATGTGCTGGATATAGAGCGACCCGTGACAGCTGATCTCTACCACGTCTTCGCCCGTGAACGAGTGCGGCGCGGCGAACTTCGTCACCACCACCTGATCAATGATCGTACGTTTTCCGTTTACATTATTATATATGGTGGCGAATTTCGCGCGATTCGCCTCCAATTCGGCGAATCCAGACTTCTCGGAAAACAACGTGCTGGCAATGCTAAACGCCTCAGAACCGGAGATTCTGATCATCGCGGTAGCACCTATGCCCGCAGGAGTCGCTATTGCGCATATTGTATTCATATTCTCGGAGGAGTCAACTGCTAACTGCTAACTACTAACTGCTAACTAGAGTAATGAAATGTCGCCCTTTCCTTCACGCACCACCTCAATTCCTCCGCCAGTGCAATCCACCACGGTAGAGGGTGTGTTGTCGCCGTAGCCGCCGTCGATGACGATGTCGACCAGGTCGCCGTAGCGCTCGTAGATGAGTTCGGGGTCGGTAGTGTACTCGATCACTTCGTCGTCGTCCTTTACGGAGGTAGAGAGGATGGGGTGGCCGAGCTGGCGTACGATTTCGCGGATGATGTTGTTGTCGGGGATACGCACGCCGATGGTCTTCTTGTTGCTCTGCAGCAGTTTCGGCACGCTGTTGTTGGCCTCCAGAATGAAGGTAAACGGTCCGGGAAGCACCCGTTTCATCGTCTTGAACACGTTGTTGTCCAGCGGTTTGGTGTAGTCCGACAGGTTGCTCAGATCGTGACAGATGAACGTCAGCGCGTCCTTTTTCTTCTTCTCCCCGAGGATGGAGATGATCCGCTCGATGCTCTTCTGCTTGAAGATGTCGCAGCCGATGCCGTAGATGGTGTCGGTCGGGTAAATGACGATGCCGCCGTCCTGCAGACACTCCACAACGGTGTTCACCGCCTTCGGATTCGGGTTCTCTGGATATATTTTCAACAACATAGTATCTATGGTTTAAGGTTTAGGGTTTAGGGTTTAGGGGCTTAGGAGCTTAGGAGCTTAGGAGCTTAGAAGCTTAATGGTCACAAGTCATACGTCATACGTCACACGTCTAAAAAAAAGAAGGGTAAGCGACTTATATCGCATCGCTACAACCTTAATGCCCTTGCTACATTCCTGTCCTGGGGGAGTTATAAGGGAGCAGATCGTATAAGACTTACCCGCTGCAAAAATACAATTTTTTCGGTTCGTTTGACTAATAGCCCAAAATTTTCAGCATCGACTTGTAACTCTGCTCTTTAGCGAACAGTTTGGTGCAGAGTTCGCCCTCTTCATCGCGGTAGATGATGATGTGTTTCGGCGCGGGAGTCATGCAATGCTGTATTCCGCCGTAACCGCCGAGCGCGTCTTGGTAGGCGCCGGTGTTGAAGAGACCTATATATTGTATGTCTTCCGGACTGTCGCCTTGGGGGTAGTTAGCGGAGTCGATTTGCGGGAGGAAGACGGCGTTCAAGTGCGAATCGGAGTTGTAGTAGTCGTGACTATCGCAAGTGAGACCACCGAGGAAGACCCTTTCGTAGGCTTTGTCCCAGTTGTTGATGGCCAGGATGATGAACTGCTGGTTGATGGCCCAGGTGTCGGGCAGGGTGGTCATGAACGAGCTGTCAATCATATTCCATAACTCTCTGTCGTTCTGACGTTTCTGTTGCAGCACGGAGAAGAGTGCGGCGCTGGCCTCGCCCACGGTGAACGAACCGAATTCAGTGAAAATATCGGGTTCTTTCACGCCTTCACGGTCGCAGATGATCTTGATCTGGGCCACAATTTCCTCAGCCATGTACTCATAGTCGTAGTCGAAGGAGAGCGAGTTTTTAATCGGGAATCCGCCGCCGATGTTGAGGGAGTCGAGCTCGGGACAGATCTTCTTGAGGTCGCAGTAGAGGTTCACGCACTTGGTGAGCTCGTTCCAGTAGTAGGCGGTGTCCTGAATGCCCGTGTTGATGAAGAAGTGGAGCATTTTGAGCTCGTAGTTGGGATTGTTCTTGATTTTATCGCGGTAGAAGGGAATCACGTCGTTGTAGCGGATGCCAAGTCGCGAGGTATAGAACTCGAAGCGCGGCTCTTCCTCGGAAGCGATACGGATACCCACCTTGCATTTGGTCTTGATGTTCTTTTCGAGCAGGTCAAACTCCTTCTTGCTGTCCAACACGGGAATCGTGTTGATGAAGCCTTTTTCCAACAGTTGCACGATGTTGTCGATGTAGATCTGCCGCTTGAAACCGTTACAGATGATGTAATTCTCCTTGTCAAACTGTCCGGATTCGTGCAAAGTTTCGATGAGATTGATGTCGAATGCGGACGAAGTCTCGATATGTACATCGTTTTTCAGTACCTCAGACATCACAAACTCGAAGTGGTTGCTCTTGGTGCAGTAACAATAGTGGTAACTGCCTTTGTAGTCGGATTTTGCAATGGCCACATTGAACCAGCGTTTCGCCTTCTGGATGTTGGCGGAAATTTTAGGCAGGTAGGTGATTTTCAGCGGAGTACCATACTGCTTAATAATATCCATCAACGGTACTTCGTTGAATATCAAATTGTTGTCTTCTACGTCAAATTCCTCCTGCGGAAAATCGTAGGTCTGTGAAATCAGATCGATGTACTTAGTTTTCATCTTTTCGGATCTTTGAAATTAAAACGCGGCAAAAGTATATAAAAAAAGAATACGGATTCAAACAAAAATTTGAATCCGTATCAATTACTATTATTTTAAAATTTGAATCCGAGTGAGTTGGATTGCGAAAAAATTCCGAATCCAGCGAAGGCGGTTTTATCCGGCAATAATTCTTGTTCCGCAGTTCGGGTCGTGGAGCTTGCCGGCTTCGGTGATGATGCAGGTCTTGCCGCTCTTCTCCACATATTGGATGGCGGCGCGCACCTTCGGGGCCATGGAGCCTTCGGTGAAGTGCTTTTCTTCCAAGTACTTCTTGGCTTCGCTCACCGTGATGGTGTCCAATGCCTTTTCGTCGGGTTTGCGGAAATTGATGTACACCTTCGGTACGTCAGTGAGGATGTAGAACTCATCGGCACCGATCTCAACAGCGGTGATAGCGGAGGCCAAATCCTTGTCGATGACCGCCTGCACGCCCTTCAAGTAACCGTCCTGCATGGCCACGGGAATGCCGCCGCCACCCACGGTGATGACGATGATGCCCTGCTCGGCCAACTGCTTCACTAACTTGATGTTCTGGATGCGGAGCGGCTTCGGGGAGGCCACGACTTTGCGCCAGCCGTTGCCCTTCGGGTCCTCGCGGTAGATGTCGCCGGTCTCCTCATGGTATTGATCAGCCTCTTCGCGGGAGACATACGGACCCACCGGCTTCGTGGGATTCTGGAAAAGCGGGTCGTTGGCATCGACTTCCACGTGTGTGAGCAGTGTCACGGTGTCCTTGTCCCAGCCTTTTTCGGCGAAGATGTGACGCAGACCCTCCTCAATGAGCGCACCGATGGAGCCTTGCGTCTCTGCCACGCAGAAGTTGAGGGGCATGTCCTCCACTTGGAAGGTCTCCTTGCCGGCTTTGTGCTGCAACATCACGTTGCCCACTTGCGGACCGTTACCGTGACCGATTACGATGTTGTAACCGTTTTCAATCAGAGGGATCAGGTTGCGGCAGGTCTCCGTAACGTTTTCGATCTGCTCCTGATAGGTGCCTCTCTGCTTGCTTTTCAGCAATGCGTTGCCGCCGAATGCGATGACGGCGAGTTTTTTCTTTTCTGACATATATTTCTTTTTTTATGATTCCAGGGGTGGCGGCGTTCGTTCCTCACGCCTTACCCCTGGCTACCGAGCTCTTGCCCCTGACGGGGCGGCTCAAGGAATTATGTTTTGTAAAAAAATTACCAAATGTGTGAGCGCTTCTCCGGGGCCATCCACATCGGGTCGGAAGGCTGGATGTTGAAGGCTTGGTAGAAGGGGTCGATGTGGCGCAGGGTGGCGTTCACGCGCCAGCGGCCGAGGGCGTGCGGGTCGCTCTTGGTGCGGCGCAGAATCTCAGCCTCGCGGATGTTGGCGGCCCAGACGGCGGCGTATGCCAGGAAGAAACGCTGCTCGGGGGTGAAACCGTCCATCTCGCCCTTAATTTGTCCTTCCTTCTGGGCTTTCTGGAAAGCGGTGTAGGAGACGTTCAGACCACCGTTGTCGGCGATGTTCTCACCGAGAGTGAACTCACCGTTGGCGTGTACGCCGGGGGCTACTTCGATGCTGTTGAAATGATCGACAATGAGTTGTGCTTTCTCCTTGAAGGTCTCAGCGTCCTGCTCAGTCCACCAGTCGGTGAGGTTGCCGTTCTTGTCGTAGTTGCGGCCTTGGTCATCAAAACCGTGGGTCATCTCGTGACCGATCACCACGCCGATGGCACCATAGTTGGCGGCATCGTCAGCGTTCATATCGAAGAACGGGGGCTGCAGAATACCGGCAGGGAAGCAGATCTCGTTGGTGGTGGGATCGTAGTAGGCATTCACCGTTTGCGGGGTCATCTGCCATTCGGTCGGATCAACGGGTTTGCCGATCTTACTCAGATTGTATTCCATATCGAAACGTCTGGAATTCAACACATTGGCATAGTAGCTCTCGGTGCCGATAGTCAAGCCACTGTAGTCGCGCCATTTGTCGGGATAGCCGATCTTCACGCGGAAGGCAGCCAACTTCTCCAGAGCGTTCTTTTTAGTTTGATCGGTCATCCAAGTGGAATTCTTGATGCGTTCGCCAAGCGCCCATTGCAGATTCTTGACCAGCTGTTCCATACTCTCCTTGGCTTCGGCCGGGAAGTAGTTCTTCACGTACATCTGACCGACAGCCTCGCCGAGACACTCGTCCAAATTGTCAATGACACGTTTCCAGCGCGGACGATTCTCCTTACGGCCGGAAAGGGTCTTGCCATAAAAGTCGAAGCTGGCATCCACGAATTCGTCGCCCAGATAGGAGGCAGAACTGCGGATCACGTTCCAGGCCAGATATGTCTTGATAACGTCGAAATCGGTGACGTCTATCACATTGCTAACAGCTTCAATATAGGTAGGTTGACCAACATTAATCGTGTCAACGTTCAGGTTCAGGGTTTTGAGATATTGCGTGATATTCAGCGCGGGAATCATCTGCTGGAACTCCGCGGGTGTGCATTTGTGGATGGACTGGTAGGGGTCGCGCAACACGGTTTTGTCAATGGAGTTACGAGCCAGCAAGGTCTCCAAAGCGAGCACGCGCTTGGCCATCTCAGTCTCATAGCCCTTGAATCCAGCCATAGTACTGTATCCTGACATTCCGAGCAGTTTGGCTACAGTCTTCACATACTCGTCACGAATGTTTTGCTGGTCCTTGTCCAAATAGTAGTCGCGGTCGCCGATACCAAGACCCGACTGCCATACATGTGCCATGTTCATGGAGCTGTTGTCAGGGTCAGCGGAGCCGAAGAGGCCGAAAAACGGAGTGGTACCGTTCAGCTGCATCTGTGCCAGCTGCACAGACAAATCGTTGCGTTTCAGGTTGTTGATAGTAAGAAGTTCAGGTCTGATGGGGTTGGCGCCATTGCGGTCGAGGTCACCGGTCGCCATGGCGGTGTTGTAGAAGTCCGCAATTTTCTGCTCAATGGAGCCGGGAGCGAGGTTCTTCTGCGCCGCGATTTTCGTCACCAGCTCTTTGAGTTGCGCTTGGTTGTTCTCGGCCAACACGTCAAAGCTGCCGTAACGGGCATATTCGTCGCCCAGCGGATTGGCAGCCATCCAGCCGCCACAAGCGTACTGATAGAAATCAGCGGTGGGTTTCACCGTCTTGTCCAGGTTGCTGGCTGCAACGCCGGAGGTTGTTTTTTTCGGTTTTTTGGGTTTTGCAGGGGTCGCCATACTCGTTGTAGAAGCTAAAAAAACAAAACCGAGTGCCATAACACTCGCCATCATAAGATTCTTTTTCATCCGTAATTTATTAAAAATCAATGTTCTAAAACAAAAAACGCCCCCGAAATCGGGGGACGGCAAATATACACAAATTTCAATATGCCCGACACGGTTTTTTAGTTAGGAGTTAGGAGTTAGCAGTTAGCAGTTAGCAGTTAGCAGTTAGTAGTTAGTAGTTAAAGTCAATGTCAAAGTTTGGAGTTCCGGGAACAATATCTACTACCCCAATAATTATCCATTATCCATTATCCATTAAGAATTATTTCCAGTATTTCTCATTCCCTTTAATGACAAAACCTTTCAACTCGATATTGTCTTTCTGGCCTTGGTAGAAGAGGCGGCCTTTGCGGGTAGTCTTGCAGTTTTTGATGACCACGTCGTTGTTGACACCATAAAAACTGATGTACATTTTGTCATTGCAAGGAACAAATGTGCACTTATAGTAGTCGGCGTGGTTGTCAATGTAGTATCTCGCATCGTCGGCGTTGTTGAGATAGAGGGTGCAACGGTTGTAGCTGCGTTTGGTGCCGTTGGAGTTCGAACAGTAACGGATCAAGCCGATGTGGCAGTTGGTGTACTTAATATTGTATTGGCTGTTTTCGGTCACGTTGTAGTTAAGACGCGAATCCGACACCAAGATCTCGTCGTTTTTGCTGCGACAAAGGTTGAAGGCCAGACAGGCGGGATAGCTGAGCTTTTTCTCGGCCTGCTTGGCCATTCGCTCCACATCCGGAATCAAGACGATGTTTTTGAATTGATAGCGGATGGTTTTTGCCGAGGTGACCGGTGTGCTGGAGATGGTAAAATTGGCAAGATGCGCGGAGTCGGGGTAGTGGAAGCGCAAACCGTCTACGGAGATGTCAGCAATGTGGCTGACATTTGTGGTGGAGGAGCTTTTCGGGGCGAAAAGAATAACCCTGGAGACGTTGCTGGGCACGTTGACAGTCATATTCTGGATGCGGACGTTGGGCCAGCATTTCTGGGAAAGTTCGGGACGGGAATTTTTCTGATCGTCCAGTTTTCCTGCAGAAATCAAGTAGTTACGGGAATAGGTGGCATCGAACGTGCAATCTTTAAAGAAGAGGTCGAAGCCAGTGTAAGCGTTGTAGGATGGCTCGAAAAGCACCGGAATGAAGTCGGTGAAACGGCACTCTTCGAATTGCAACTTACCAAACAGTGAGGAGAACTGGTTGTAGAGCCCGCGGAACGTGCAATTGTAGATGAAAACATCGCGCCCGTAGCAGTGAATGTCGAAACGGTTGATGTCGCAATTCCGCAATGTGGTGTTGTTCAAGTTGTTGGTACCAAAAACACCCCAGTTGGCGTGGGCGGTGAGTCGGGTGAACGTACTGTTCCAGACATTGTTCATCTGTATACCGTACCCGTAATTGCCAGTGCGCGAATAGGTTCCTTCAATCTGCACATCCTCCATCTGGAGGTTAGTGCAGTTCTCAATATTGATGGCCGCATCCGCGTACATGTTTTTCGTGTCCGGAGTGTTGATGTTTACCTTGCTGATTTTAAGATTGTTGATACCGTTGATATTAAAGCAATAAGTCTTAACGGTGGCGGAGGTGTCGCGGGTGATGGTGAGATCTGTGATGGTCTTCAGCGCATTGTCGGTGGGGTGGAATTTGGCCAAAAGTCGAGTGGAATCGGTGGAGTAGGAGGCGATGGGACGGTTGCCGGCCTTGCCGTTCTGCACCAGCATGATGTCCTTGCGTATGGCTCCGTATTTGTGTCCTGCACGATTGGCAACCCAAAGGTTCAGATCCTCCAGAACGAGCATATAGGTGCCGTTAGAAAGCTCCTCAACCACGTGGAAAAGACTGGAATCCACCATGTTAGGATTCAAATCGATTTCCTGCCATACCGTGTCGAGCATCATGAAAAGATACTGCGACTTGGTGTTGTTTTTTACGATAAGGTGAAGTCCAGCGAAGTCGTTGTGTCGACTCAATGGGATGGGACGAGCACTGTCGGTGATCTCCACCGTCAGCGTACCGATACCTTGGTAGGAGACTTCACCCCCGACAGAAGCGGCATAAAGGTGCGCCTGGTAGAGTGCCTCGTAACGTGCACTGTCCGTTTCGGCCTCCGCCAGTCCAAAATCAAACGGGGAAACCTTCAACAGGGAGTCTTTCAACTCCGGACGTTGTGCATAACCGACGCTGGCCATCGCGACGAGAATCAGGATCAACGCCATCCTAAATCTCTGAACACCAATTGATTTAATATGGTTAAAACAGGTCATTTTCTATTATTCTATACACATTCAAAAAGTTTGCAAAAATAATATTTATATGAATTTATTTTGATAAGTAGTCAGTTTGAAAAAAAACTATATTTGCAGCTGTGTTTAGACCACTTAGATTATGAAGAAAATCACATTGGAAACAGAGATGCGGGTATATGAAAGCCGCGAGGAATTACCCGATGATTTAAAGAATTTATTAGCCCAGGCGGAAGAGGCCGCCACCCGTTCCTATGCTAGATATTCACATTTTCAGGTTGGAGCCGCCATCCTGATGAACAACGGGAAAGTGATTACTGGCGCAAACCAAGAGAACGCGGTATATCCGTGCGGACTCTGCGCAGAACGTGTAGCGGCGTTTTCGGCATCAGCGATGTATCCCGAAGTGCCTTTCAATAAGATTGTTATCACGGCCATCAACCCTGACGAACCGCTGAAAGAACCGGTTTCCCCGTGCGGCAGCTGCCGTCAGGTGCTCTTTGAATATGAGCAGAAGTTCGGACATCCGATAGAGGTCATTCTCGCCGGTCAGGAAGGTCCGATTTACCACTTCCACAGCGTCGCCCCCCTGCTGCCTTACACCTTCCATGCGGGATTTCTGCCGAAATAATGATGAATTATGAATGATGAATGAAGAATGAAGAATAAAGAATGAGGGAACAGGAACTACTACCCCCATAATTATCAATTATCAATTATCAATTATCCATTATCCATTAAATAAATATTGCCCCTTATTATTCACTAAATAAATATGTTATGAAAAAATTATTCGTTATTCTCTTGGCCGTGGTTGCTGTTTTCGGCCTGGCTTCATGCAAGTCCAACTCGCCTTCCAAAGTGGTGGACAACTATTACAAGGCACTGCAAGCCGGTGATTATCAGAAGGCTATGACCTACACCGACCTCGTAGACCAAGAAGAGATTCAAAAACAAATCGAAAAGTACCAAGGTTTTGATGTCAAAATCATCAGCTATGAAGTGGTCTCCGAGACCATTGCTGAGGATGGTAACACTGCCGAGGTGGAAGTCAAGCAGTCCGCCACATCGTCCTTTAATTCAGAACCGAAGGAAGACACCAAGACGCTGAAATTGGTGAAGGTGGATGGCAAGTGGAAAATCCATGCTTAGACCTTTGTTCCAAAGATTTATGGGTAGAGACGATGTGCACATCGTCTCTACTTTTTTGCAGGTGTTTTGTTTGCTGCTGTTCACAGGATGCCACAAGTCCGTTGCGCCTTTCGATTATACTATGCCCGACACGGTGAAGCTGCAGAGCGGTGACTTGGCGTTTCGCACGGGTATCAGCAAGGAGAGTCGTACTGTCACGACACTTGACAGGAACAGCATCTACACCCATGTGGGGATGGTGGTGCATTGCGACGACGGTTGGTACGTGCTGCACGCCGTGCCCAACGAGCGCGCCACCAAACAGGAAGAGGACAGCGTGAAACTGGAACCTATAGGCACTTTCTTCCGCAGCGACCGCGCTATAAAAGGCGGCATTTACCGCTATCCCGTCACGCCGGAAGACACGTTGCGGCTGCTTCAGCGGGGATTGTCGCTTTACTACGATCGTCACCCGATGTTCGACAATCTTTTTGATGCACAAGACACGACCGCCTTCTATTGTTCAGAACTGGTCTATTTCCTTTATTGGAAAGCCCTTAATGTAGATTTGACCGAGGGCAGAAGGCATCAGCTGCCGTTGTTTCCGGAGTTGATCTTTTGCTCAGATATATTCCAGAATTCCCTGCTGGAAGATGTTTTTACGTTTGAAGAGGCAAAAGGCAATAGGGAATAGGGAACAGGCAATAGGGAATAGGCAATAGGGAATAGGGAGGGGGATTAGGCTTTTCGGACGAAGAGTTGGGCGTTTTCGAAGCGGGTGACTTTGATTGTGTCCCCGGCGTCGACGTAACCGTGCTCTACTGTGGCGTCAAGCACTTCTCCGTCGATATTGATTTTGCCTGAAGGACGTAATATGGTCTGCGCCACGCCTTCTTTCCCGACATATTGGTTCATGCGCAAGTCTTGCGAATTGAATCCGCTTTTGCTTTCCAGCTCGGTGCGCAACGCCAGCGAGCCGAAACGAGTCTCCGCCATAATCAATTTTTTGCCCAGCCATAACGCCAGGAAGAAGCCCGCTAAACTGCTCACCAGCACTAGAATGGTCATCTTGCTGATATAAGCGGAAGCGTTGAATTCAGGATTGAAATCAAACTTAAATCCGACATTAAAGACCAAGGTCAGCACTAACGATGCGATTATCAGCACAATACCGGAAACGCCTGTAACCCCGAATCCGGGCACCACGAAAAATTCCAGCATTAGCAGCACCAGTCCGGCGAGGAAGATCAGGATTTCCCAGTGCGCGGCGAGGCCTTCGAGGTAGTGCGGGGCAAAGAAGAGTAGGGCAGCGGTGATAGCGATGATGGAGGGTAACCCGATGCCGGGCGCCTGCAGCTCGAAATAGAGTCCACCCACGATGCACATGATGAGGATACCGCTGACAACGGGGTTAACCAAGAAGTTGATAATCTTGTCGATGGCGGAGAGTTCCTGTTCGTGAATGTCCGGGTGGGGGACACCTGCCTGTTCCAGCACCTCTTCACGGCTATTGGCTATCCCTTCGCAAAAGCCGTTCTTCACCGCTTCTTCGGAGGTGAAAGTCAGCACTTTACCAGAATCGCTGATATTGGGAATCTTCACATCGGGATCGACCATGGCCTGTGCGATGTTGGGGTCGCGACCGTTGTGCTCGGCAGTGGTGCGCATGAGCGAGCGCATGTACGACTGGTACTTGTCGGGCATGATTTCGCCGGTCTGGTTCACCACAGAAGCCGCACCGATGGAGGCTCCGGGCATCATATAGATACTGTCGCAAGCAATGGAAATCAGGGCGCCGGCGGAAGCGGCATTATTGTTGATGAAAACGATGCTCGGCACCTTGGTATTCAAAAGTAAGGTACGGATCTTGTCGGCCGCCTCCAATTCCCCGCCGAAGGTGTTGAGTTCCAAAAACAGGTAGTCGAACTTGCCTTCTTCGGCCTCCTTCACCGCTTTTTCGGTCAGCCGCAGGGCCGGTTTGGAGATATTGTCGTCAATTTTATAATAATAGACTTGCGTTTTCTGCGCGGAAACGCTGAATGTCATCGCGATGATGGCGACGAGGAGCGTCAGAAAGGAATATGTTTTTTTCATACTTGTTATTTCAAAAATTCAAGCGGCAAAGATATAAATTATAAGCTTACATGCTTACATGCTTATTAAGCTTCTAAGCTCCTAAGCTTCTAAGCTCCTAAACTCCTAAGCTGGTAAGCCTAAAAAAACATCAATAACTAACCGATATTTTTTGTACTTTTGCCGGCTAATTTTTTAGAGATGAAAATAGACAAGGTAGATCAGATTTTTGATGAGTTCAAGAACGCTAAGATACTGGTTATCGGCGATGTAATGATTGACTGTTACCTCACTGGCAAGGTGACGCGCATCAGTCCGGAAGCGCCGGTTCCGATCGTGAACGTGCAAAGCCGCAGCTACCGTCTGGGCGGTGCGGCCAATGTGGCCCTCAACCTGAAGTCCCTCGGTGCGGACCCGATTCTCTGTTCCGTCATCGGCGGCGACTCCAAGGCCAAGGTCTTTTACAACCTGATGGAGGACTGCGACCTCACGTCCGACGCCATCGTCCCGATGTTCGGCCGCCGCACCACCATCAAGTACCGCATCATCGGCAACGACTGCCACATCGTGCGTGTGGACGACGAGCGTGTGCAATCGCTCAAGGAGCGCGAAAAACGCCAGTTCCTCACCACCGTGGAGCAGATCATCGACCACAACGAAATCGATGCCCTCATCTTCGAAGATTACGACAAAGGACTTTTCTCCCAAGATCTGATTTCCGAAATCATCGCTTTCGCCCATAAGAAAAACATCTACGTGGCCGTCGACCCCAAAGAGAAGAACTTCAACAACTACGGAAACGTCAACCTCTTCAAGCCCAACATGAAGGAGCTGACCAAGGGACTTCACATGGAGGAGAACGTTGACCTCACTTTAGACGAAATTCACGAGGTGGCCAAGGATTTTGCTGAGAAACAGCACATTGACAAGGTGATGGTGACCATGTCTTCCCGCGGTATCGCCTTCTACGACCGCAACAACGACAAGTTCTACCATCAGCCCGCTTTCCATCGTCGCGTGAGCGATGTGTCCGGTGCCGGCGACACGGTGATCTCCGTCTCCACGCTCTTCCTGCTGAAAGGCCATTCGGTGGAGGAGACCTGTCTGGCCTCCAACCTGGCCGGCGGCTTGGTCTGCGAATATGTCGGCGTGGTGCCTATCAACGGAGCCCAGCTCAAAGAGGAACTGGCGCGTAATATGTAAAATTGAGGCTGATTTCACGAAATAGATACTAAAACACTCAGAATCTCGTTAATGGCAGTCCGATTTTGAATTATCATGAGATTAAAACGAACAATAATACTTGCTGCACTCCTTTTCACCATGACGTTCGTCGCGAACGCCCAGTTCGGAGTGCCCAATCTGCTGAAGTACGACAAGAAACCCTTCCATTTCGGTTTCACGCTGGGTTACAACAAATTCGACTATATGATTTCCTCCAAGCCCGACTTGGCGGAGTATGATTCGCTGATGATGATCAACACGCATTCCATGAGCGGATTCAGCCTCGGTATCGTCACAAACGTGCGACTCGGAAAGTATTTCGACCTGCGATTCATTCCCGGACTTTCGTTTGGCGACCGCTACATCAACTATACCATCCGTTACGCCTCCGGTGCGGAAATCGTCACCTCCAAGAACGTGGAATCCGTCTATCTGGACATCCCAATCCTGATCAAGTACAAGTCGTCCCGTATGCTGAACAACGTTCGGGCATACGTGCTGGCCGGCGGTCAATACACCTTCGACATGATTTCCGCCAAGAAGAAGAAAGCTCCGGCCGGCGGCGATGTCGTCCTGAAACTGAACCCCCACGACGTGCAGGCACAGGTGGGTGTCGGTTTGGACTTCTACTGCACCTACTTTAAATTCTCCACCGAACTCAAGATGTCCTTCGGCTTCATGAACATGCTGGTGCCCGAAGACAACATGTACGCCACCAGCGTCACCTCGCTGAAGGCCAAGAATTTGCAGATTTCGTTTATATTTGAATAGTTATAATATGGCAAACAACGAAGACCTTTTCAAACAAATCATCTCCCATGCGAAAGAGTATGGTTTCATTTTCCCTTCCAGTGAGATTTACGACGGGCTGAGTGCAGTGTACGACTACGGTCAGAACGGCGTGGAACTGAAGAACAACATCAAACAATACTGGTGGAAGGCTATGGTGCAGTACCACGAGAACATCGTCGGTTTGGACAGCGCCATCTTCATGCACCCCACCATCTGGAAGGCATCTGGCCACGTGGACGCTTTCAATGATCCGCTCATCGACAACAAGGATTCCAAGAAACGCTATCGTGCAGACGTGCTCATTGAAGATCATATCCAAAAGATTGAGGATAAGATAGATAAGGAAATTGAAAAGGCGAAGAAACGTTTCAACAACTTCGACGAAGTGCTCTATCGCCAAACCAACACCCGCGTGGTGCAATACCAGGCGCAGGTCGATGACATCCGCACCCGTTTCGCGGAGCTGATGAACAACAACGATCTGGTGGGTTTGAAGGCGTTGATTGAGGAACTCGGCATCGCTTGTCCGATTTCCGGCACACGCAACTGGACCGATGTGCGTCAGTTCAACCTGATGTTTGCCACCAAGTTGGGTTCTGTGGCAGACGGCGCCGACACGATCTACCTCCGTCCCGAGACGGCACAGGGTATCTTCGTGAACTTCCTCAACATCTACAAAACCGGTCGCATGAAACTGCCGTTCGGTATCGCACAGATTGGTAAAGCCTTTAGAAATGAGATCGTGGCACGTCAATTCATCTTCCGTATGCGCGAGTTCGAGCAGATGGAAATGCAGTTCTTCGTGAAACCCGGTGAGGAGCTCAAATGGTTCGACTACTGGAAACAGACCCGTCTGCAGTGGCACAAGGATCTGGGCATTCCGGCCGAGAACTACCGTTTCCACGATCACGAGAAGCTGGCGCACTACGCCAACGCCGCCACCGATATCGAGTTCAAGTTCCCGTTCGGTTTCAAGGAATTGGAGGGCATCCACTCCCGCACCAACTTCGACCTGTCGCAGCATGAGCAGTATTCCGGCAAGAAGCTGCGCTATTTCGATCCCGAACTCAACGAAAACTACGTGCCTTACGTCATCGAGACCTCCATCGGTGTCGACCGTATGTTCCTCGCGGTGTTCAGCCATGCTTACACCGAAGAGACGTTGGAAGACGGCTCCACCCGCACGGTGCTGCGTCTGCCCGCGAAGTTGGCTCCCTACAAAGTCGCTGTGCTGCCGCTGGTTAAGAAAGACGGTCTGCCGGAAATCGGTCAAGAGATCTTCGACATGCTGAAGAAGGACTTCATGGTACAGTATGAGGACAAGGATGCCATCGGTCGTCGTTACCGTCGTCAGGATGCTATCGGCACGCCGTTCTGCGTCACCATTGATAACCAGACGAAGGAAGATCAGACCGTTACGGTCCGCGAGCGCGACACGATGGAACAGTACCGTCTGCCCATCGCCGACCTCACGGTGGAATTGCTGAAGAAATTACGATAATTAGTAGGGACGTTTTCCCAAACGTCCTAACAACATCCCATTTTAGAGACGATGTGCACATTTGTAGAGACGATGTACACATCGTCTCTACAAATTTAAAATATATGCTATTGAACCTGCAAAAATTGTATCTTTGCAGGTTCAAATTTTTTATAGGAAAAATAGGAGATATGAAAAAATATACCATACTGTTCTTGCTCTTGTTGGCTGCACTGAGTCCCTTTGCTCAAGGGCTGAAGATCTTCATCAGTCACAAGGCGTTCTGCACGCACAACCTGCAACCCTACATTGAATATACCTTCATTGTGGGCGGCAATACGGTGAATTACGTGCCGAACAAGCACAACAAGTACGAAGCCGCAGTTGAAATCCGCGTCGATATGATGAAGAATGATTCGTTGGTGGAGCGTCTGCATTATATGCTCAACAGCGACTCTTTCGACGACACTGTCCGTGCCGGCAAACCTGATTTTGCAGATATACAGAATGTTAAGATACCTCAGGGAGATTATTTCCTCTATTTCTATGTGCGCGATGCGAACGGTGACACGGCTTCGTTGAAGTATATCGACCGCATTCTGGTGGATTTTCCGGAAGACCGTGTCTCCACCTCCAAAATTTCATTGTATAGATCCCTGGCTCATGCGAAAGCGCCCGGTCTGTTCGTCAAATACGGTTACGAGCTCCCGCCGCTGTTTTCCAATTTCGTGCCGGAATCGCAGTACACCTTGCCGTTCTCGTTGGAGGTCTATAACACCCCGCGCATATTGGGTAACAAGAAGTTAAAGGCCAAATGTTACGTTGAGTATGCAGAATCGCACATTGCGGCCAACACCGACAATATCCTCACGATGGAACTGCCGGCCAAAGACGTGGTGCTGATATGCAACGAGTTCAACGTCTTCAACCTCATGTCGGGCAACTATTACGCTGTGGTGGAGCTCTTTGACGAGAAAGACAGCCTCTTGCATATTGACAAGGTGTTCTTCCAGAAGAGCAATCCATCGGTAAAATTAAGTTTGGACGACTACACGCATGTGAGCACGAAAGGGACTTTCGTGGAGCTCGACACCAACCGCAAAGTCTTGATCGACATGGTGAAGAGTCTCTATGCCATCAGCAATGCGGCGGAACAGGAATTCTACCAGAACCGTCTGAAAACACTTTCCACGGAGGAGTTGCAGCAGTTTTTCTACAGTTTCTGGCTCCGCCGAAATCCTTCGAACCCTGAAAATGCTTGGAAACAGTATGAAAAGCGTTTGAAATACGTGGAGGCGCGTTATGGCAGCAAACAGGTGCGCGGATACCTCACCGACCGCGGTCGCGTCTATCTCCAATACGGGGCTCCGAACGACATCAAGGAGGTGCCGTCCGATCCTGTGACCCTGCCGTATGAAATCTGGCACTACTATTACCTGAACAATCAGAACAATGTGAAGTTTGTCTTCTACGATCCGGTACTCACCGGCAACGACTACGAGCTGCTCCATTCCAATCTGCCCGGGGAAGTCTCCGACCCTAACTGGCAGATGCGTTTGGTGCGCAAAGCGGAGACCCAACAGGACCTCTACAACCCGACCCCGAACGATTATTGGGGCAACGACATGAATGATTATTGGAAATATCACTGATCCTGTTTGACGATGAAACGGATTTTTGACATACTCTTTTCGCTGGTTGTCCTCCTCCTCGGCATTCCCTTTGGATTGTTGATCGCCTTGGCTATCATAGTGGATTCGCGAGGTCACGTGATCTACAAACAAAAGAGAGTAGGGCGCAACAATGTTGACTTCCTGCTCTATAAGTTCCGGACGATGTGTAACGATGCCGACAAAGGAAGTCAGATTACCGTGAGCGACCACGATGCGCGCATCACCAAGACGGGCGCATTTCTCCGGAAGTACAAGATTGACGAATTCCCCCAATTCCTCAACATTTTGAAAGGGGAGATGAGCATTGTGGGGCCGCGTCCCGAGGTGCGCAAGTATGTGGACCTCTACACGCCGGAGCAGATGCGTGTGCTCTCCGTCCGTCCCGGCCTCACCGACTACGCCTCCATCCGCTACGTCAACGAGAACGAAATTCTAGCCACCTCCGACAATCCGGAAGATACTTATATTCACGAAATTATGCCAGATAAATTAAACCTTAACTTGAAGTATGTAGACGAGCAGTCGCTGTGGGTGGATATGAAGATCATGTGGCAGACAGTGGTGGCGGTGTTTATTAAGAATGATGAATGATGAATAGGAGACTTTAACTTTAACTTTAACTTTGACTTTGAACTAAACCGAAAACCGTAAATCGTAAATCGTAAATCGAAAATCGAAAACCAATATGTACACAAACGAACACGGACTTTACGTGGCGCATTGCGAAGAAGGTGCGCTGAGCATTCAAGGAAAAATGGCCAACCGGCATGGCTTGATTGCCGGCGCGACGGGCACGGGCAAGACTGTCAGTCTGCAGGTGCTGGCCGAAACATTCTCACAAATTGGTGTCCCTTGCTTCATGGCCGACATGAAGGGCGACCTTTCCGGCATCAGCCAAGCAGGCAAGATGAGCGGCTTCATCGAAAAGCGGCTGCCGGAATTCGGACTGGAAAATCCTGAGTTCCAAGCCTGTCCGGTGCGTTTTTACGACGTTTTCGGCGAAGAAGGACACCCGATTCGCGCTACCGTCTCCCAGATGGGACCGCAGCTGATTTCTCGTCTGCTCGGTTTGAACGAGACCCAAGACGGCGTGCTCAACATCGTCTTCCGCATTGCCGACGAGCGCGGTCTGATGATCATCGACCTCAAGGATTTGCGGGCGATGCTCGAATATGTCTCCAAGCACGCCAAGGAGTACACGATGAAATACGGCAACGTCTCCACCGCCTCCATCGGTGCCATCCAGCGTGCTTTGCTGCAGTTGGAAGCGCAAGGTGCCGACAAATTCCTCGGGGAACCCAGTTTCGACATCTATGACCTGATTCAGACTGAAAACGGCAAGGGCGTGATGAGCGTTTTGGCCGCCGACAAGCTGATGATGCAGCCGAAATTATACAGTACTTTCTTGCTGTGGATGCTTTCTGAGCTCTATTCAACCCTGCCCGAAGTCGGCGACTTGGAGCTGCCGAAATTGGTCTTCTTCTTCGATGAGGCGCACACCTTGTTCGAAGACACCTCTAAAGCCTTGGTGGACAAGATCGAACAGGTCATCCGCCTGATCCGAAGCAAGGGCGTGGGCATCTATTTCATCACCCAATATCCGAACGACATTCCCGACAATATCCTGGGTCAGCTGGGCAACCGCATCCAACATGCGTTACGCGCCTATACGCCTAAGGACCAGAAAGCTGTGCGCGCCGCCGCCGACACCTTCCGTGCCAATCCGGCATTCAAAACCGACGAGGCCATCATGAACTTGGAGACCGGCGAGGCGTTGGTCAGCTTCCTCGATGCAAAAGGCGCTCCCAGTGTCGTGCAACGCGCTAAGGTGCTCTTCCCGCTGTCACAAATCGGTGCCATTACGGAAGGTCAGCGCTTGGACATCATCAAGCAGAGTCGCGTTTACGGCAAATACGACACGCCCGTCGATAACGAGAGTGCTTTCGAGATTCTGATTAAGGAAATGGAGGACGAATTGGCCGTGCAAGAGGCTGAAAAACAGGCGATAGAAGAGGCCAAGCAGGAGAAGAAGGAAGAGAAGAAATCCTCCAAGAAACAGGGCGTTTTCGGAAAGGTGATCAAAGCGGTCATCACCGCCGTCACCGCCACCGTGGCCTCCGCAGTGGGCACCGCCGTCAGCGACAAAGTGACCGGCAAGAAGACGAAGTCCAAAACCTCCACCAAGGAGAAAGTGATCAAAAACAGCACGTCGGCTGCCACGAGAACCATCACGAGAGAGATTTCCCGTGACATCCTCGGAAACATACTGAAATAGTTAGTAGTTAGCAGTAAACTTGAAACTTGAAACTTGAAACTAATAACCTCCTAACCTTTTAACATTATAACAACATGCGTAAAGTACTAGTCATATACACCGGCGGGACCATCGGTATGATGATGGATCCCGAAACCAAATCACTGAAACCGTTCGAGTTCAAGGACGTGCATCAGCAGTTGCCGATGCTGTCGTTGTTGGACACGGAATTGACGTTCGAGTCGCTGCTGCCGTTGATCGACTCCTCCGATACCAATCCGGATTTCTGGATCCGGTTGGCGAAGGTGATAGGGGAGAACTACGACCATTTCGACGGCTTCGTGGTGCTGCACGGCACCGACACGATGGCCTACACCGCGTCGGCGTTGAGCTTCCTGTTGGAGAACTTGGCGAAGCCCGTCATCCTCACTGGTTCGCAGTTGCCGTTGGGTGTCATTCGCACCGACGGTCGCCGTAACATCTTAAACGCCATTGAGTTCGCATCGGCTGAGCAGGACGGACACCCAATGATTCGCGAGGTGTGCGTCTATTTCCAGAACGCCCTCTACCGCGGCAACCGCACCTACAAGGACGATGCCGCGCGCTTCAACGCTTTCTATTCCCCCAACTATCCCAAATTGGCCGACGTGAACACCTTCATCGACTATCACAAACGCTACTTTTTCATTCCCAACAGCAAGAATCCGCTCATCGTCCATGACCAAATGGACACCAACGTGGCGGTTTTGAAGATTTTCCCGGGCATCAGCGATGTCTTTTTGGAGAATGTCTTCCAGACGAAAGGGCTGCGGGCCGTGATTATGGAGACCTTCGGCGTGGGCAACGCACCCACCAACCCCAACTTCTCCCGCATTTTGCAAGAGGCTGTGGATCGGGGCATTATCATCGTCAATGTCACCCAGTGCAAAGGCGGCGGCGGCGTGCTGATGGGACGTTACTACACCGGCAAGAACCTCTCCGACATCGGCGTCATCAGCGGTCACGACATGACCACCGAGGCTGCCATCACCAAACTGATGTACCTCCTCGGCTGTTTCACCGACGTGAAGAAGATCAAGCAAGCGATGGAGGTGCCGTTAAGAGGGGAGTTGACGTTGGAGGATGATGTTTTTGAGGAATAGCGGTTTGCGATTTGCGGTTTGCTATTTGCGATTTACGGTTTACGAACATCGTAAATCATAAATCACACGTCACACGTCACACGTCATACGTCACACGTCACACGTCATACGTCATACGTCATACGTCATACGTCACACATCACACGTCATTCTGCAACACGATAAAAAAATACTGCCTATATGAAGATTTTTTTCGACATATAGGCATTTTTTTTTCAGAAAAAAAACTATTTTTGCAGGATATTTGAATCGAGTATAAATGTTGACAACCCCTTCAACAATGAAAAGATTATTCTGCCTCATAGCTGTAGCTATCATTACCGTCAGCGCAATGGCGCAAGAGGTGATTGTGAACGAGCGTTCTTTGACCAATATTCTCAAAGAATTGAATTTGGAATTGAAGACACTGTGTAATCAAATGCCTGAGACACAGAGACTTTTTGACGATGAGTACAAGAGTCAGCATCAGCGGATGATCGATGTCATCACACGAACAAACGAGCTTTCTATTTTACTCTATTCGCAGGAGCAGAAGCGGACATTTGACATGGCATACGCTTTGAAGAAAGTGACTTCCAGCTATAATGATTTTAATGGGGGCATGCGACCGTATGACCAAATCATCAACGACTTGAACTTTGAAGTAGAACGTTATGCGCGTCTGATCGAGGCACTTCGCCGACTTCCACCGGAGATGAAGGAAATAGAGGTTGAGATTGTGCCGGATAGTCTGCTGTACCATAATGATGCCTTGTCGGATTCTAATTTGGTGGATACCGAATCCTCTTTGGAAAAGGAAATTATCCAGATCGCCATTAAGGATAGCGCTGCGGCGCCGTTTGTGCTGGACGAGGCGGGGGAAGAGTACAGAACTTCCTGCATTCTATATGCCTCCGAACTGCTGAAAATGTACGCAGATAACCGAGATGCAATCATTGCTGACAGCTCGCACTATCGGCAAGCGTTCATACGCACAAAAGAGGCCTACGATTACGCTGAAGCCCAATATTCCGTGTTGGACAAGTATGTCTTTTTTGCTGGCCAAACGCCTTTTTGGGATATTTTCTCCGATTTCAAATCTTATTGGAAGAAGATGAAGAAAGAGATGCGCAACGAGTATGATTTTGATGCGTTGCGTAAGGCAAAAGCAGAAGATGAAAATTATTACAACAAGCTCTCTGGACGGGCGGAAAAAGCCTTTTCGGTAATTGCCTGTGGCATACAATTGGGCACACTTTTCCTTGTGTGGATTTTGATATTTGGAATCCTGTGGTTGATAAAACGATTCTCCAAATCCCCAAAAGTTATCTTAGATAAGTCATTGCTGCTGTTTTCCATATTCGTGAGCACTCTTCTGTATTTCCTGACGTTCGGCTATTTTTGGGAGGGAAGCGAGTATGTGCATTACGGCGTGAAAAACATCAACATCTTCCTTTGGCTGCTTGCGGCTGTTTCCGGTTCCTTGCTGCTTCGTGTGGATGCAGACCAAATTCGCCACGGAATCGCTCTTTATATTCCCACCATTCTGCTGGCATTGTTCATTATCATCGCCAGGAACACCTTTATTCCGGACATCCTGTTGAATATTGTATTCACTCCTGTTTTGTTTGTTGCGGTGTTGGGACAGTTGCTCGTTTGTTTGTTAAAGCAAGGGAAAACTGCGCGTATAGACAGAATTCTCGGTTGGGTTTCGTTAGCCGTCTATAGCGTCTCGCTGATTAGTTCGTTCATAGGCTTTATTTTCTATGCTTTGATTTTTTTGGTTTGGTGGTATTTCATGATGGTGAGCTTGTCAACGATCCTCTGTATCTCGGATTTGATGGATCGTTACAAGGAAAACAGATTAGACGAGCGTATTGAGGAGAAGCGGAAACACAACGCATTCGTGTATGGGGAAGACCGTGACATTATGCTCTTCAGTGTCACTTGGTTCCACGACCTCATCAAGCAGGTCGTCGTTCCTGTCCTGATATTGCTTTCCATACCGTTTTTCATCCATCTCTCTTTAGACATGTTTGATTTCACGGATCTTTTCAAGCGGTACTATTATGATCCTTTCTTCCAGCTCACGGATGAGGCCACGGGTGTGTCCACGCTACGTATGTCTGTCATGAGCCTTGTCTTCTTGCTGATTTTGTTTTTTGTATTCCGTTACATCAATCGCGTCTTTCATGTCCTTTGGCACTATATCCGCTATACCTCCTTTATGCGCAAGAACAAGCGCAACTACGTACGCGCCAACGAAATCAACCTGTCGCTCGGGAACAGTATCATCAGTGCGATAGTTTGGATGGCTTATATCATTGCGGTGGTGGATGAATTGAAGATACCTACCGGCTCTTTGGCGTTGATTGCCGGCGGTTTGTCTGCCGGTATCGGTATCGCCCTCAAGGATATCATCAACAACTTTATCTACGGTATCCAGTTGATGGGTGGACGACTGCGGGTCGGCGACTGGATTGAGTGCGAAGGGGTGCGCGGAAGGGTCACCGGCATCAACTACCAATGCGTGCTGGTGGAGACCATCAATGGCACCGAAATGTCTTTCCTGAATTCATCCCTCTTTGGCCAGAATTTCAACAACCTCACTCGGAACAACTCTTATGAGATGACCAAGGTCATCGTCGGTGTGGAATACGGCACAGACGTGGAAAGGGTGCGTGAAGTACTGTTAGAGGCGATGAAGCAAATGGATACCAAAGACCAATACGGACGCCATATCGTGGATCCGAAGAAAGGCACTATCATCATACTGGAAAATATGAGCGACAGTTCCGTGGATATCGCCGTGAAACAGTACATATTAGTCCCCGAACGGATTGCATACGTAGAACGTGCCAAGGAAGTCGTCTATAAGGCCATGAACGATGCGGGTATCACCATCGCTTTCCCGCAATGCGACATACATATCAAATAATAACATTATGGATATAAGATTCAAAGAAAAATCCAAAATTATTGACATAGCCATCGTATTGTTGGCTGGCATAGCTTCAGTCGGTATGATGATCTATGCAGTTTTCCATTTCGGGCTGAAGAATGCCTGGAACGAATTGATACTCAATATGTTCTATCTTGCTTGTCTGGTGATGATTGCGATGTATTTCTTCAAAGTGTGTATCACCACAAAGCAGTTCAACTACTGGTGTTCCCTGTGTGTGGGCATCACCGTATTGTTGCGCGACATTCTCTTTCCACCCCCATTGGTGAATTACCCTCTCCATTTGTCCTGCATGACGCTCTCTGTTATACTAGTACTCATGCTCATCTTTTTCTATTCGCGCAAGGATTGGGTAACGTACTCCAAGCGCAACCTGTGGATGATTTGTATCGTGGATATGGTCCTTGCGCTACTTTACAACATAGATATCATTTTGGAACCCACCGACGAATACACCGCTTTCATGCTCACGGAAATCTGGATTCGCCCCACCATTACTTACGGCTTGGTAGCCTGTTTCATAAAGGATGACGACAATCTCGAACAGCAGGTGCAAAGCACCGAGTTGATACGCACCAGCCAGAGTTGGGATGGTGTGGAGTTGCCCGATTATCTGCAGGGCCGTCCCGAAATAGTAGCCATAAAGTACGAGATTCCCGTCGGTCAGAAGCTGAGTTGGCACCATCATCCCGTGATGAACCACGGTATTTTAGTGCAGGGCGATTTGACCATCATCAGCGAAAATGGCAAGGAGAAGGTGGTGCATGAGGGTGAAGCCGTCGTGGAGATGGTGGGCACTATCCACCACGGGGAGAACCGTGGCTCGAAACCCATCGTCCTTTACATGTTCTACCTCTCGCAGGAGGGCCTGCCGCTGTCGGTGCAACATCCAGAGATAACCTTAGCGTAACTATAGAGAATAGCGTTGCTTACGAAAAGAATAGTTAGTTCATTACAAGTAATATAAATCATTAAAAAGGAGGAAAATATGATTCTTAAAAAATTAACACCTAATCATCCGGATATTCCCGCGCTCAAAAAATTGTATGAGGAGGCCTTCCCCGAGAATGAGCGTCCCCTGAGCATGGATGCTATACTTGCATTCGCAGATCAGATGCCGTGTGATCTTCTCGGCGTTTATCCCGAAGAAACTCCAGATGAATTTTCTGGATTTTTCTTTGGAATTAGGGGCGAGGCCGGCGTATATGGTGTTTTTTTCGCAACCCGTCCTGACCTGCGTTCCACCGGTATCGGGGGCAAGGCATTCAGAGCCATCGTGGATCACTATGGAGATACGCCATTTTGGTTTTCATACGAGAGTCCTTTTGAAGAAAGCGATAACGCCGAACAGCGGGAGCGCAGACGTAATTTTTACTTGAGAAACGGCTTTCACGAGACGGGGTGGTTCACCAAACTGAACGGCACCGAATTCATTGTTGCTTGTTCCAAAGAAGAGTTTGATAAGGAGGGCTTCGAAAAATTCATGGCTTCGATGGCAGCCGGTCTTCCGAACCCTCAAGCCCTTCCGGAATTATACAGACGCGATTAATCGTGTGAAAAGTAACGAATAAACAAAAAGAGAATTTTATGAAACAAACCATTATACTTGGAAATTTCATCACAATGGATGAAAAAAGGCCCTTTGCCAAGGCCGCTTTAGTGAAAAACGGTGTGTTTGCCTATATCGGCAGCGCGGAAGAAGCGAAAAAGCTTGCCGCTGCCAACGAAGGAGGTCACGCCTCCGAGCGTGACACACAAGTGCTGGATTATGGTGACAACTTCATCTACCCCGGCTTCCTCGAGTCTCACTGTCATGGCCATTTCGCTGGAGATCGCTTTATCGGACAGGCAAACCTCGTGCCGGTTGGCATGACCGATTACGCCAAATACCGCGAAATTATCAAGGAATTTATAGCGAAGAACCCGAATAACCAGATATACAGAGCATCGGGGTGGGTTGAAAATGACGAATACGTCAGCAAAGCTTATCTGGACGAAATTTGCTGTGATAAACCACTGATTATGCAAACCGGAGGAGGACATTCCATGCTGCTCAACACCAAGGCGCTGGAATGGGCTGGCATTGATGCGGCATACGCAAAGAAAATCGGTTATGATATGGTTCATGTGGACAAGAATGGTGAACCGGATGGGTACATCTGTGAAAATCCGGTGATGGAAATTCTGACTAAGCTTCCCACAACCATTGAGGATGGCAAAAACTATCTGCTCGCTTGGCAGGATTTCGCTTTACAAAACGGTTATACAGCTGTCGCTGATGCTGGTGCGGAGATTTTCTACTCCAAATCTCCCGAGGCTTACCATGAATTGGAAAAGGAAGGCAAACTGAAGTTGCGCACATACGCCTATTCGTTGACTGCTGATAATGTAGCAGACCCGAAGGCTGAAGTTGCCCGAATCGCTGCAGATCGCGCCAAGTATAGTGGTGAATATTTTCAAATCATTGGTGTCAAGGCTTTCTTGGACGGCGTGACCGAAGCGCATACGGGATGGCAGAACCAGGACTATCTGGACCAACCCGGCTATCACGGTGTGGAGCGTTTCAACGACCACGACAAGATGGTGGCGCTGATCGTCGAGGCTGACAAGGAAGGTCTCGCTGTACATGTCCACTCTGAAGGGGGTGGCGCGACGCACTTCATGCTGGACTGTATCGAAGACGCGGAAAAGATCACGGGCAATAAGGATCAGCGCAACGTGCTGGCCCATTTACACTTCGTCAC
>Ga0310690_10001253_pt1 | contig 46231 bp, 41 predicted proteins | sample AusTroGonzalo_MG_2_FD_207661 | JGI IMG/M metagenome (GOLD analysis project Ga0310690, IMG submission 207661) | Bovine rumen microbial communities from tropical cattle in Woodstock, Queensland, Australia - Gonzalo_04 (v2) (version 2) | ecosystem: Host-associated > Mammals > Digestive system >... | reverse complement strand
TGGATCAGTTTCACCAAAACCATTTATCAACGACGGCATTCCCCAAGAAGGACCGCAACCCAAAATTGTGATTTTCATTTTTTCTCCTTGAAATATGATTTCATTATAAATTAAACTTTCGCATATTTCAATATGAAATAGTCCGATAATTGATGATTTTTGGCCAATTTTAAAAGTCCAACAATCGGACTATCGGACTCGGCGAATGTGTTGCAAACAAAAGAAAAAACCTCGTTTAGAAGAGGGCTTTACAACATGGTGCAGGGTGTTATGGCATAGTCGGACTATTTTCTTCGGTGAAAAAAGTAATTTAAAATTCAAACTACTTCAATTTCAAAATGCCATCAATCCAAAACGTTTATGATAGATGGATTTTTACTGAGTTTTAACAATGTTGCCGGTGAACTAATGCATGTCGTAGGGCTGAAATATCAAGTATTGGCTTACCACCCACCTGACAACCTTTTGTTTGACCATGAGCGATCGTATTTCGATTTAAGAATAATTGCTCTATTTCTGCAGATTCCCCTTGATTGATGATACCTTCCTTATTTAAAAAGGAGATTTTTTTTCGGCTATTTTTATTTTTTAAATCTTCCGGTAATAGATGATTTAATTCATCTGAAATAATTTCTGCTTGCCTGACTTTTTGATATGCTTGATATTGAGCATCCAGCTCATCTAATGGGAATGAAACAGGAATTTTATTATAATAATCAGTAATAAAATTCTTATCGATATAGTTAAATACAAATTGGGTATATAGATTTGATATTTTAAGTGCCTTCTGTGTAATATCTGGAGTATTTTCTTCAGGATGTGCAATTTGATTGCGTAAATCTTCACAGAATAAAAAGGGCTCATCCTTTTCGATATATCCATATTTTTCGGCCAATTTATAAATCTGCGACTTGTTCTCTTTTAATTTAAAGGACGCCAATGCTTTTGTCGGGGCTATTTCTAAAGCATGCTCTGCAATAATGACTTCAGACAGGAAACGTCTGGTATTATCGACTAAACGCATTATGGATGGATTTACGACATTTTCTTGGATATAGGACAATGTGCGATTATAATGTGATTGTCTTAGAAAATTGTTCCAACTTTTTTGGGTATGGTTTTGATTTTTATCACAATAATTGTTTATACTGACAAGAGTATCGACAAAGTCCGAGAAAATATGAGCATCTTCGGATAACACATTTTTCATTTTTTTATTGGCATTTAAGGATGCTTTCAGTACAAAAGGATAGTTCTTAATAATCGCAAAAAAATCGTCTGCTTTCTCATCCACATCGAAGAGTAAATCAATTTTGTTCATAGAATAGTCGATAAAGCGATGGGTGTTTTGTTCTAAGTTGAATTTTATTTTTTTGTACCTCAAACGATCTTTTTTGCTCATCGCATCAGGCATCACAACACGAAAAGGGATCTTTTGAATTTTTCGCTGAATATCTTGAGGGAGGGATTGTTTTTGTTCCTGTACATTAAATTGAATATATTGAGCCAACAAACGCAATTTAACCGCAGTTTCAATAGTGTCCTTCATATGGGGAAAAAAATCAGGAACATCCACAAAACGCCTTACGGCAATTGCGGCAAGTTTTGAAAACTCTTCAACATCTGGGATTCTACATGTCGTTAATACAACATCACCTTTAGGATCAACTTTAAATGTATGTCGAATATCTTGTGGCTTTCCCGGATAATCTATACAGTAAGAAATTAAATCACTTATACTTTTGGGAGGGGTCATATGTAATCTTTCTTTCCACACTGATAATAGCACAATTTGCCCAAAAAGTCAAATTTTTGAATGAACTTTGGAAAGAAAAGATCTCGATGAGGTTGGAATCGGACCTATATAAGTGATTGTTTTATAAAGAAATTATATTTAAGAGTCCGATAATTTGCGGTTTTTAGCCAATTTTGAAAGATTAACTATCGGACTTGCCGAATAGCTTGCGATTACTGCGCAAAATAAAAACAATCCGGTGAATTGTTTTTATGCGCAAAGCAATGAAACACAATGAGCCAAATAGCAATGCAGGCGAATTGATGTTGGAATTGAAATACCCTCAACTGATTGAGGGCTATAATACAATTCCGACTAACACAAAAACTTTGTCTGGCGGGGCAGACTTGTTTTTGTGAAGTCTCATTGCTTTGCGTATCAAAACTTGCCACCGGCAACTTTTGCCTTACGCAGGGTGCGGGCTGCTTTGCGCTTATCGGACTCAAATTACAGGTGAATTAAAAGAAAAATTGCAAAAAATAACCTTGTAATCTGTGAAAAGTTTTGCTAAACTTAAAGAGGTTTTAGGAAGAAGTATTCATGCGTGAAAACATACTGAGCGAGCGTATAGCATTAAAGAGAGCAACATTTAATGTGGAAACAGCTGAACGGATATATGCAACCATTGATAAATGTAGAGATGTATTTTCCCCTTGGCTTGGTTGGGTAGAGGAAACACACTCCCCGGAGAATATTTTGAAATTTTTAGAAAAAGTCAATGTTGATTGGGACAATAATGCCCAATTTGTATATGAAATATATATGGGAAAAAAATTCATCGGTTTGATTAGTGTAATAAACGTAGCATGGCAACATAAACGTGCAGAAATCGGCTATTGGTTAGATACGGACTATACTGGAAAAGGCTATATGAGTGAAGCAGTTGCACTTATAGAAAAAGAATTGTTTGATAATGATTTTAACCGAATTGTTATACATACAGATGTTTTAAATCAGCGTTCTGCCAATGTTGCCATAAAGGCAGGGTATAAATTTGAAGGTGTTTTGAGACAGAATATTTATTCTATTTCTCAAAAGCGGTATCGTGATCAAAATATTTTTTCGAAATTAAGATCTGATTTGAAATAGTCCGATAATTGAGGAATTTTGACGATTTTTAACAATCGGACTATCGGACTTGTCGAATAGCTTGCGATTACTGCGCAAAATAAAAACAATCCGGTGAATTGTTTTTATGCGCAAAGCAATGAAACACAATGAGCCAAATAGCAATGCAGGCGAATTGATGTTGGAATTGAAAAAGCCCTCGTTTCACTGAGGGCTATAATACATGGTGCCGCTGGAGAGAATCGGACTCTCGACCCCACCCTTACCAAGGGTGTGCTCTACCACTGAGCCACAGCGGCATAGAAAAGCGATAGTCTTTCTATCTTATTTTTGCCGTCTTGTCAAGTCTTTTTTTGCGGAAACGGTACTGATTATGGATAAAAGTTTTTTCTCGTAGGCCTTTTCCCATCCTACCAAAACTTGCCCGTTCAAGAACAAAACGGGTGTCGTTAATTCCTCTTCTTTCAGGTGGTATTTTTTGGCCAAAGTGATTAACCTACTCAAATTCTTTCGGTTATCAACATTCAGCTTTTGAATCTGAAGGCGAGGATATTTTTTTTGAACGGTCTTACTGATAAAGGCAGAAGCTTCTTCACAATGCGGGCATCCTTTTTTTGAAAAAACGACCAAAGTATCCGGTTGCAGGCTGTTTAATACCAAATTTTCCCCGTGTTTGCTCAGCAGGAAAAATCCGCCGGCCAACAAAATCAAAAGTGCAAGAATATTTTTCATGTGCTCACTCAATACAACAATTAACGGCTTTTCTGATAAAGGCTTTCATTTTCTGGAAACCGGTTTTGGGTTCTTCGGGCGTTTCGGTTACGTCTTTTTTTGTTCCGAATTTTGCCGTCAGTTTTTTGACATCATCCGTCGAATCTTGGATCCATTGAACATCTTTTGTATTAATCAGGTTCATGTTCAATCCCCAAAACAGACAGTATAGGTCATAGGCCTGATTAAACAACTGATAGGCCTCTTCATTATGATTCATGCTTTGTTGCTTTGTTCCGACCTCCATCAGCCGCATACTGGCTGCCAAAAGGTGTTTAGAAATGCACCAAACCTCGCCCTCATAGGCCGGAATAATTTTTAACATCAGGTTCTTGCGCATTTCCCGAATGTCGCGCACCATATCAAAAAAGCTGTTTTTGCCGGTCTTTGCCCCCGAAAAGATTAAGTGTTCCTCAATGGAAATCAGGTTCATAATCGCAATCGTCAGGTCCTGATCCGATGACAGATCTTTCGGGTTTAACTTTTTGGAAGCATCAACCCGCTCTACAAATTCTTTGACATCTTTGGCTTTCTTCATGGGGCATTCTCCTTTCTTTCGGATATTCTTTATCATAATCCCAAAGTGATGTCAAATTTTATCTTGCATTTTCGGGAAAAATGTGGTGAAATGTCGCCACGATTTAAATGAAAGGAAAAGAATATGAAATTTAAAACATTAAATGATTTTGATTTTAACGGTAAAACGGTGTTTGTTCGGGCGGATTTAAACGTTCCGGCTAAAGATGGACAAATTACGGATATGACCCGTATTGATCGTTTCGTCCCGACCTTGAAAGAAATTGTGGAAAAGGGTGGTAAAGTTGTTGTGGCTTCTCACTTCGGGCGCCCCAAGGGTGAAAAGAAAGCCGAATTTTCCATGTCCTTTATGGTTCCAGCACTTGAAAAAGCCAGCGGCCTTAAGGTTACTTTTGTGGATGATTGCATTGGTGAAAAACGGGATGCCGTTGTTCGTGCCATGAAGTCGGGTGATGTGGTTTTATTGGAAAATTTGCGTTTCTATGCCGGTGAGGAAAAAAATGATCGGGATTTTGCCGAACAATTGGCCAGCGGTATTGATATCTACATCAATGATGCTTTTTCAACGGCACATCGGGCTCATGCCTCTACCGAAGGAATGGCACACCTGTTGCCTCGCGGGGCAGGGCGCCTGATGCAGGAAGAACTGGAAGCCTTGGATAAAGCCCTCGGTAATCCGGTGCGTCCGGCGGTAGCCTTGGTCGGCGGTTCCAAAGTTTCCACAAAATTGGATTTGTTGTCCAATCTGGTTAAAAAAGTGGATTATCTGTGCATCGGTGGCGGTATGGCCCATACATTCTTGGCGGCCAAAGGTATTCCGATGGGCGAGGGATCCCTGGTTGAACCCTCTATGATTGATACGGCCAAGGATATTTTGGCTAATGCCGGATCTTGCACGATTGTGTTGCCGTCTGATTTAACCTGGGCTGATGCATTTGGTGAAGGTCAGGAAGCTCACGTTTCTGATGCTGACAAGGTTCCGGCCGGTAAGGTTTTAATGGATATCGGCCCCAAATCAACCGAGGCCTTTATTGACACGATTAAAAAGTGCAAAACATTGATCTGGAATGGTCCTGTGGGCGCTTTTGAAATCAAACCGTTTGATAAATGCACCAATGAAATTGCCCACGCTGTTGCCACTTTGACAAAGGAAGGTAAATTGACGTCTGTTGCCGGTGGTGGTGATACGGTTTCTGCCCTCAAAAAAGCGGGTGCAGAACCGGATATGACCTATGTATCCGCGGCCGGTGGAGCGTTCTTGGAATGGATGGAAGGAAAAACACTTCCCGGCGTTGCCATTTTGGAACAATAGGGATATTTTCTTAAAAAAAACACCCACCGGTTCGGTGGGTGTTCTTTTTATCAGCGACTGTATCCTCTTCCTCTCGTTTTTGCTTTTTCTAATGCGCTTTCTACTTCTTCGCTTAGCTGATGAGATCGAGGTGTCAGCACGTCTTGTGGTGACATAGGTTGTCGGGGAACCGATTGTTGCATAGGTTGTCGGGGATCCGGTAGACCCGGTACTATCTGCTCTTTTTGCATCGTATCATCTAGTCGCTTATTCAATTCCTCATGGGTTATTTGATTTTGTTTCATATTCAGCCACTCATTTAACGGCTCTTTCAATATGTCTTCAGAGGTTGGTTTTGATCGAATGAAAAATTCTTCTTTCTTCTTCTCTTCATGATCTTCCGTCATCTGTTGAAAAATCGGTTGCCCCTTATAATATTCAGTCCTGAAAATTTTATAAGGTTTCTTTGGATCATTTTTCAGCTCTGTTTCCGCCGATGGAACGACATGTTTTTCCCGATTGGGATCAATAAATTCAAAATCTCCGTCGGCATTACGGTCGCAAGGGATAACATATCCGTCAGTGGCCAAAATACCTACAAATTCGGGTTTTTTATCCTTGCTGTATGTGTAATATTCAATTGGTCCGAATATTTGATCATTACTCATATGTGTAACCGTATAGGCTTCCGGCTCTTCATAGGCGCGTCCTTCGGGGTTGGCTATCCTTTCTTCGGATTGATAAACGGTTTGCCGTTCCAAATAGTTCATCTTATAGACCGTCCGTGATAATTTATCTCGTTTGGCTAAATTTTCCGCCGAAGCCACTATTTGCGATTGTCCGTCAATGGTCGGTATTACAAAATCACCCTCTTCATTTTTTTGGCAGGGGATAAAGCGTCCCATTTCATCTAAAATACCCTTGAATTCGGCGGGTTTTGATTGATCTCCACCCGGATAGCCGTAAAGTTCCGTCGGTCCCAATTTTACCCGCTGCATAACGGGACCGTCTTGGGTTGGAACACGGACCTTAAAAAAACTGGCCAAAGAATATTCATCAGATCTGACAACGGGGACACCATCAAAAACAATCTGATCGGCATATTTGCCCAAATAAGCCGCCAAACCGGCAAGTTCACTTTTATCAGCCATGGGATACCTCCTTTACATAAAACTCATCATACAATACCAGTATAACACGTTTTCCGGGTTCTGTCAAATAAAAGTGAAGCTATGAACAACAGTAATGTCCGCCGTCCTCGTTATCGCAAATGCCATTGGGACAACAAACTCCTGCTGATGCGGAATTCCATCCTTTATTGATTCCGGAAATTGTTCCTTCTTTTTGATTGGAAACACCGGATATTTTTCCCGATAACAAGGAAAAGAACAGGGAGAAAAATAAAAACACAAAAAATCTTTTAATTCGTTTCGTCATATTTTATCCTTTCCTATTCGGTGCAGTCTTCGCACCAAGTACCCTTGCAATTGCATTCTTCTTGGCTCTTTGTGCAGCATTCGTTGTTCACACATAATCCGGTACAACACTCACCGTTACAATCAGATGCAAATCCGTTTTCACCGTAATCACAACATTTATCCAAAGACGGAATATAGGCCTGCCCTTTTTCCGCGCATTTACACTGCTTTAATTCCGTATCCGATAAGTCTGTCCGATCAACGCATTCTCCACCTGAACATTCACCACAGGGGGCACAACTGTTTACATGTCCATTCCCATCGCTGGAATTCCAAAGTCCATGCTCGTTACAGGTCTGTATGAAGAATTTATTATCGGGATCACACCTTTTTTCACCCTTTTCGCAATCATGAAATACACACCTTCCATCTTCACATTTTCCGGGCTTTTCATTAACAAAGCCGGTCTCTGCACAATCCTGTTCCATCCATCTGGGGCAGCCGTTAGCCTCCTCTACACAAGTTCTGAGAACATCACCGTCGCATTCCTTCTCTCCGGGTGTACAGAGATCCTTGTTGTCACATACACATTCTCCGTTTTCACATTTTTGGTTTTCCTCACAACCGATCATACGTGTAATCGGTTGTTGAGAACCGTCATCAACACATTCCCGTACCCACTTACTATCCTCACAATAGGTGGGTTTAACGGAACAGGATCCATTCACACATTGAAAACAACCGGCATCTTGACTTTTGTACCAATGTAGGCAATCATCAACAGTTTCACATCCTTCTTTTTTGCATTCACTGCCGGTCCATAAAGGCTTATCTGGTGGGCATTCGCAGGCACATGTTTCGGGATTTACGGTACGTTCATCATTACAGGTTGTTCGAAGGCAAACACAAGTCGCATTTTCGCAGGTTTTTTTCGTAAAATCACAGTACGTATCTACACGGGAACTTCCGTTTTGACAGTATAATATGGCATTACCTGAACAAAAACGCTCTCCGTCGGCATGTTTGTCACAGATATTCCATGGTGGAGTCCATCCCTCGGCATGGGCCGGTTTTGTAAAAGTGTGCTTTATAGAGGTATGTATTTTATAACCAAGTCTGTCTGAAGTTTCTCTAACCTCAAAAAATGTTCCGATACTCAAAATTCCGGCAACAGCTAATAGAGCCAGTATTTTTACCGTGGTTCGACCCGATTCGGATTTCTTCTTTTTCAATCGTTTAAAAGGCATTAATTTCATGCGCACCCTCCTGACACGTATACCTCACACACTGATTATATTACAGTAAATTTTGAAGATTTGCAACAAAATTTTAAAAATGTCTTGATTTTTTTCTTAAAAAGATGTATAAAAACCGCACCTGTCATTGGGACAGGTTGCAAAGATTTATTCACCCCTGGAGGATATTTCTTTGTATCATATTGAATTTAAAGGATTAGAAAATGAAAACAACACAATTAAACGCGACAAAACGTGAAAAAGCAGGTAAGGGGGCCTCTCGGGCGAATCGGAGAGCCGGCCTCATCCCTGCTGTTATTTATGGTGATAAAAAAGAACCGGTGATGATTGCCCTGGAAGAACGGGTTTTAGTCGCCGAAATGGCAAAGAAAGGTTTGTGGACCCGTCAATATGAAATTTCTGTTGATGGTGATACTTTCCGTGTTTTGTGCCAAGATATTCAAAAACATCCGGTTTCCAGCCGTCCTTTGCATGCTGATTTCTTGCGTATTTCCAAGAATTCTGTTTTGACGCTGGATATTCCGCTTGAATTTACGGGTGAAGCTGTTGCCCCGGGTATTAAGAAAGGTGGCGTCTTGAACATTGTTCACCGGACGATTGAAGTTAAATGTACGCCCGACAATATTCCGGAAAGTTTCGTTATCGATTTGTCTAACGCTGAAATCGGTGATTCTTTCTTGGCTTCCGCTATTCAATTACCGACCGGTATTAAATTGACAACCGAGGAAGATTTTACGGTTGCGACAATTGTTACACCGACTCAGGAAGAAGAAGCTCCTGTGGCTGCTGCTGCGACCGAGGCTGCGCCGACAGATGCGGCTGCTGCTGCACCGGCTGCTGCGCCGGCTGCTGATGCGGCTACCGAGAAAAAGGAATAGACAATGTTTTTGTTGGTGGGACTCGGCAATCCGGGAACGGAATATGTATCATCCCGCCATAACATCGGTTTTATGGTGGCGGACAGGCTTGTTCGCCACTATTCTTTTTCCGCATTTAAAGACAAGTTAAAAGGTCAAATATCAACCGGTGAAATTGACGGGCAAAAGTCTTTACTTTTGAAACCAACTACCTTTATGAATTTGTCGGGTGAAGCCGTTTTGGCCGCAACGACGTTTTACAAATTGACATCGGAAAATATAATTGTCTTTCATGATGATCTGGATTTACCTGTTGGTAAAGTAAAAGTTAAACGAGGCGGTTCTGCCGGTGGTCATAACGGGTTAAAGAGTATTGATTCGGCTATCGGGCCCGATTATTTACGGGTTCGAATCGGTGTCGGACGACCGCTTCCCCCACTGGATACGGTCAGTTGGGTCCTCGGTTCTTTTTCTGTTGCAGATCGAACCGTTATAAACACGGTTTTGGATGCGATCATGGTGAACCTTCCCCTTTTACTTAAGGGCGATGACCAAACTTTTATGAACAGACTTAATCAGAAATAATTATTTTCCACATTTTTTTCTTGCAAAAACATTCATTTTTCGGTATTGATATCCTATATTATGAGAGGAGTTTTTGAATGAATGCGCTTGATTCAAAGAAATATGACAAAAAAATAACAGCAAAACAACTGCAACAATTAATAGAATGGCATGTGAAATATTCTTTGTCCAAACGGGTTTGTGAAGCCCATAAAGATCATCTCTTTACGGCACTCGTTTTGGCGATTCGGGACTTGTGTATTGATAACATGTTTGAAACGGCTAAACGGCATCAAAAAAAAGGGACAAAGCGCGTTTATTATTTATCTTTGGAATATTTGTTGGGACGCTTGCTCCCCAATAACTTGTATAATTTTGAGATCATGGATCTTTTGAAAGAGATACATTTGGACAACCCCATCCCGCTTACCAGTGTTTTGGACTGTGAATATGATCCGGCGCTCGGAAACGGAGGATTGGGCCGATTGGCAGCCTGTATTTTAGACTCCATGGCAACAGAGGGACTTCCCGGCTACGGCTACGGTATTAATTATCAGTTTGGTCTGTTTAAACAATACTTTGAAAACGGTTGGCAAAAAGAACGGGCCGATTCGTGGTTAGAACAATCGTCACCCTGGCAGATTGAACGGGCCGATCGGTCATATTTGGTGCAACTGGGCGGCCGCGTTGTTTTTGAAGAAGAAGAGGGACATCGTATCCCGCATTGGATTGATACCAAACAGATTTTGGGGATACCTTTTGATATGCCGATTGTCGGATATGGTGGTAAAACAGTCAATTACTTACGGTTGTTCTCGGCGCATTCAACAAATACCTTGGATCTGGAGGTGTTTAATAAAGGCGGCTATGTTAAAGCGGTGGAACAGAATATTCAAATTGAAACGATATCCAAGGTATTGTACCCCTCCGATGATATTCAGGAAGGGAAATATTTACGCCTGATTCAACAGTACTTTTTTGTTTCTTGCGTTATCAGTGATATTTTGCGTCGTTTTTCCGAAGAAGAGGTTGATTTTGATCAGTTGCCGGAAAAAGTGGTCATTCAATTAAACGATACCCATCCCACACTGGCAATTGTTGAATTAATGCGATTGTTGACGGATGTTTATCGGTTGGATTGGGATCGGGCTTGGAACATTACTCAGCGTACGATGGCTTATACCAATCACACTTTACTTCCCGAAGCTCTGGAGAAATGGCCGGTTTCCATGTTTGAAAAAGTTCTGCCGCGTCATTTGCTGATTATTTATGAAATCAATGATTGGCTGATGCGTCAGGTTATGGACAGATATCCCGGCGATACTTCCAAATTGACCCGTATGTCCTTGATTGAAGAAGGTCCTGAAAAGAAGGTACGTATGGCACACCTTGCCATTTGCGGCAGTTTCTCCATTAATGGTGTTGCCGAAATTCATACTGAACTGGTTAAACATAATCTGGTGCCCGATTTTTATGAAATGTGGCCTGAACGTTTTAATAACAAGACAAACGGTGTTACGCCCCGTCGCTGGATTTTGGCAGCCAATCAGGGTCTTTCCAAATTTATTACAAAGCATATCGGTGACAAGTGGATTACGGATTTGTCTGAGCTGAAAAAATTGGCGCCACTGGCTAAAGATAAGAAAGCATTGGATGAACTGAACAAAATTAAATTTGAAAATAAGAAGAATTTAGCTGCTCTGATTGAAAAAACGACGGGTATTATTGTCAATCCCAAGGCTATTTTTGATTGTCAGGTTAAACGTATCCATGAATATAAGCGTCAGTTGTTAAATGCTCTTCATATTATTCATCAATACCTGTCTATTGTTGAAGACGGTGAGACCTTAACTGCGCCACGGGTTTATATCTTTGGTGGAAAGGCTGCTCCCAGTTATGAAATCGCCAAGCGCATCATCAAATTGATTAATAATATAGCAAAGGTAGTCAATAATGATCCCCGTGTCGGAGACCAACTGAAAGTTGTCTTTATCCCCGATTATAAAGTTTCTGTTGCAGAAGTTGTTTTCCCCGGTGCGGATGTGAGTGAGCAAATTTCTACCGCCGGTTTTGAAGCTTCCGGTACCAGCAATATGAAATTTGCCATGAACGGGGCTTTGACTATCGGGACACTGGATGGTGCAAATGTTGAGATTTTACAAAAAGTCGGTACGGATAATTTTTATCTGTTCGGTTTGACGGCTGAAGAAGTTCATAATCATCACTTAAACGGAACACACAGACCGTGGGATTATTATAATCAGAACCCGCAAATAAAACGGGTTATGGATTCTCTGACTTCGGGACTTTTTACGCCCAATGAAGATCGGGATCTTTTTGTTCCTCTTTTCCAGTCCATTATGTTTAAGGATTATTATATGCTGCTGGCTGACTTTGAATCGTACCTGGAAACACAGGAACAGTTGGCGACAGATTATTTGGATCAAAAATTATGGGCAAAAAAGGCTCTTTTGAATATTGCCAATTCGGGTAAATTTTCAATTGATCGGACGGTCCGTGAATATGCTAAGGATATTTGGCATGCTAAGAGTACACTCGGGAAAAAGTGATGGAAGATAAACGTTTTTATGGCCGTCGTAAGGGGAAACCCATTAAAGAATCCCGACAAAAATTGATTGATGAACTTTTGCCCCGGGTTGCTTTGGTGCAACCGTCGGACGGTCAATTAATTCCCGTAGATACCGTTTTTGGTATTAAACCGCGAGAAGTATGGTTAGAAATCGGTTTCGGCGGCGGAGAACATGTAGCGGAGTTGGCCAAGTTATATCCCGATATAGGAATTATTGGTGCCGAACCTTTCCTAAACGGGGTTGCTTCATTACTGGCTCATTTAAACGGATCCCATATGAAACAGGCCGTAAATGCGGATTTATCACCGGATCGTACGGATAATGTGCGTATTTGGCCAGATGATATCCGAATTTTATTTCCTCATTTCCCGGATGGCGTTTTTGAACGGATTTTTATTTTATATCCCGATCCGTGGCCCAAAGCTCGCCATGCCGAAAGGCGCTTTGTGAATCAAAAGAATATTTCTGTTTTGGCACGGTTACTTTCCGATACAGGGGCTGTTTATGTGGCAACTGATGTATCGGCTTATGCCGAATGGGCCTTGGAGCAAATGGATTTATCTGGCCTTTTTCGTCAAGTTCATCCCGATACTTCTTTGCCACCTGAGGATTGGGTTCCTACCCGTTATGAAAAGAAGGGTATTTTGGCCGGCCGACAACCGACTTATTTCATCTTTCGTAAAAAAAATGTAAAATATCAAAAATAACGCTTGACGAATAAAAAAAAATAGGTAAAGATATAGGAAAAGGAGAAAAAACATGAATTATAAAACTATTGAAACTAAAGACGGTAAGGAAATTGCTATTTCCGATTCGTTCACCTTCCGTGACCACGACACGTTTTTTGAAATTGTATCTCTAATTAAAAGCGCTCAGGATAAAAAGATCGTCTTTAATATGTCAGAATGTGATTTTATTGATTCGGCGGCTCTCGGTATGTTTGTTATTGCACATGACGAAGCTTCATCTAAGGGCGTTTCCTTATCCATCAAAGGTGTCAAAGGTAAGGTTAAAGACGTTATGTATGCCGCCCGTTTTGACAGTCTTTATACATTTGAAGAATAATTTATTCTTTTAAAAAGAAGGCCCCAATCAATCGGGGCCTTCTTTTTATAGCCCGAATCGTTTTAAATCTGTTTCGGCATTATGCCGTGCATCCTGCTGTGTTAATATCCCGCTATATAATCTTAAATCATTGATAAACGGAGTTCCTGCATCGGTCATAATTTCCGTTTGATTCAATATATATCCGGCCGTATTGCTACTTTCCGATAATGTGACGATTTCCTTTCTGACTAAATTACGCGTTCCGCCGTTATCGGTCGCTTCCGTAACAATATTCCCATCTGAATCGGTAATATTGGCATATTGATTATAATAAACCGTCAAAGTTTGTTTCGGTTCAGATGTTACCGTATAGGTAAATGAGTACCCTTTATTCAATGGTATGTGTTCAACGGCCGGCCCACCTGTTATACTTAATGTACAATCGGTTGCATTACACGTTTGTTCTATGAAGTGATTATTGTTATCCAATCGTACCAGTGTTCTGATCCCGTATGCTTGTTGAACAACACCGGTCAGAGTATACGGAGCGACTGGTAATCCGCCGTTAGGGGTAATCTCATTTCCGTTACTAAATGTTCCGATCAACGGTCTGGCGCCCAATCCGCTTTGATGTTCCGTGCCGTTATTATTGACAGAATCCCAATGGAATACAGGGCTCCCCCGATAAGGATTTTGAAATGGTGTCATACAAAATAACAGGTCTGTCAGGTTTTCTGTACAACCGCCTGTTTCACAGGTACTTATTCCCAAACTGGATAATCTTTCTGTTAATGCCGGTGGAACAACCCGTTTCCCTGCGACAACTTGAGGGCCGTTGAAACGTTGGGAGTTATTGATGGAATACAGCATATTTCCACCATACGCTCCCTGATCTGTTAAAACTCCGCAAGCGGTTGAACCATGTGTCCGTTTTAACAGGGCCCTAAACCAGGCTTGCTTACGGTGTGATCCATCATCCCACCATTCCGGAAAGTATCCGTATGTAATCACATACTGCTCATCCGAAGGGCACTGTATCAGCATTTTACCTTGAACACAATTTGCCTCTGTTGTACAATCATGCAAACACACTATAGCACTGGCAAAATCACCACCCTCACTTAGGCTAAGTGAGCTATCATTAATATCGTCAGGGGTCATAAGTTCTGTTTTGGTTGCATGCATATATCTTTGCTGGGGATCATCTCCGTACGGGAGAATATAGATACCTGTATTTGATCCGGGATTCCAGGATATCATCTGATACATCAAATCCTTGGCTGCCTGATGCTGATTAACGAATGTGACGACATTTCCTTCTTCTTGAAAAATATCTAAAGCATATTGATCACTGCGCGGAAAGAACATATATGTCATAATACCGGCAATAAAAACTAAAACACTTAACCAAAAGACCATTTTACTTCTCCTTACTTTTTTTCATTTTAGAGTGATTTTTCTCTTTTATCAAGAAAAAAAGAAATAAGGTTCATCATTTTTGTAAAAAATACTTTATTTTTGAATGAAAGTATGCTATCTATACCGCGTGTGGCAAGCGGACGTGGTGGAATGGTAGACACGTTGGTCTTAGAAGCCAATGCCGCAAGCGTAAGAGTTCGAGTCTCTTCGTCCGCACCAGTTTTTTGATATAAAGGACATAATATGACAAAAAGTAAATTATCTCATTCGTTAAAAGTTATTATTCCGGCCAAGGCTCTTGCCGATAAAATGGGTGTTCGTTTGGCCGAAGTTCAAAAAGATGCCAAAGTGCCGGGATTTCGCCCTGGTCAGGTTCCGATGAATTTAATTAAATCCAAGTATGAAGCCGCCGTTAAGGCCGAAGTTTTGGATGCATTGGTTCAAGAATATGTGGAACAGGAATTCAAAAAGGAAAATATTAAACCGGCTTTGCGCCCTAAGGTTGAATTGGATAAATATGAAGACGGCAAAGATATCACGGTAAAGGTTGAAGTTGAATCCTTGCCCGCCATTCAGGTCAAAGATTTGAAGTCCATTTCTGTCGATCGGATGAAAGCAACTGCCGGAGATCAGGAAATTACCGATGCTTTGAACAGGTTGGCCGAATCTAAAAAGACAACCGAACCCTCTACCGAAAAACGGGCCACTAAAACGGGTGATGTTATTGTCATTGATTTTACGGGTTCCATTGACGGAAAGGAATTTAAAGGCGGTAACGGCAAGGACTATTATTTGGCTCTCGGATCCAATACGTTTATCCCCGGCTTTGAGGATCAGTTGACGGGTAAAAAAGTAGGTGAAACCGTTGATGTTAATGTGACATTCCCCGCTAATTATCATGCCAAAGAGCTGGCCGGTAAGAAAGCATTGTTTAAAACGGTAATTAAGGAATTACGTCAATTTAAATTACCTGAAATCAATGATGCGTTTGCCAAACAATTCGGTATGGATACCCTGGCTAAATTGAAGGAAATGATTAAAACCGAATTGGATAAGGAATATACTAATGTTGCCAGGACGCATGCTAAACGTTCCCTTTTGGATGCTTTGGCTGCCGAATATGATTTTGAAGTTCCTGCCGGTATGGTTGATTTGGAATTCAATTCCATTATGGCTCAATACGAACAGGCTAAAAAGAATAACCAACTGGACGAAGATGAAAAAGCAAAATCAGAGGCGGATACCAAGAAGGAATATCATGATATTGCCGAACGTCGGGTGCGTTTGGGATTGTTGCTTGCGGAAGTGGCCAATTTAAACAAATTGACGCTATCACAAGAGGATTTAACCAATGCTGTGATGGCTGAGGCTCGTCGTTATCCCGGTCAGGAAAAGATGGTTTTTGAATACTATCAAAAAAATCCGCAGGCCTTGGATTCGCTGAAAGCTCCTCTTTTTGAGGAAAAAGTCGTGGATTTCATCTTGGGCCAGGCTAAAATCAATGAAAAAGAGGTTTCTGTTAAGGAACTCTACGCCTATAATCCGGATGAACCGAAATCCAAAAAGAAAGGGAAGTAAAACCGGTATTTCCCGGGATGGGAATGTCAGAAATGATGTTCCCATCTCCCGACAGAAAGTAAAGTTGTAATGACCGACCAGACAAAGAAAACAAAAGCTTTCAATGAATTGTTAAAATTAGCAAAGGATCCTTCCATGTATTTGCTGGAATGGGAGGATGATTATCACAGAGGGGGTCGGTATCGTGAAGTTGACTGGCAATATCCTTTGCTCCGCTATGAAAAAGGGAACGATAAGATCGAAATTTTAAATGACGTCTTATATCGCCTGACATCTGCTGATTTTCCGACGACGACAAAACAAATGGAAAAAGAGCGAAAATTGGCCCATCTGCTGATACAAGCGGGTGCAGATTCGAATTTGAAAGAAGCATTTACTTCTTTCATTGAAAAAGACAGGGTGGCCGTTGCCTTGGAACTGGTCAAAAGTCCTGATTTTTGCTTTCCCAACGGAGAGGAAAACAGGGTTTTAAATGGTTTATCATACAATATTTCGACCAAGGGAATGCATCATCCGTGTTATTATAGAACAGAACGGGAATTAGCAGAAGAATCAACTGAACGTCCTTGGAATAAAGAAAAAATAAAAAAATTACAAGAGCGTCTGCAGGACGGGTTGGGATACCATAAAGTTTGGCAGAAAGACAGCAAAGATTTGATTTATCTGCTGTTTCAAAAGGGCATCTATCCGCAAAATGATGAGAAGCTCTTTCAATTTTTGGCTCCGGTTGTTTTGGAAAGAGAACCTGACTTCTTTGAAAAAAAGAGACAAAGGGTTTTGAAACGAATACAGCGTGCTCAGACGCCGGTTCAGATTTATAATGCTTTAATGATAAGAGAAAAGGAGAGAGAATGATTTACGATAACACATTGGTTCCGACGGTTATTGAACAAACCGGTCGCGGTGAAAGGGCTTTTGATATATACTCACGCCTGTTAAAAGAACGAATCGTCTTTTTAACCGGTCAGGTCAATGATGAAGTGGCCAGTTTGATTTGTGCGCAGCTTTTGTTTTTGGAAGCTGAGAATCCCAAAAAAGAAATATCCTTTTATATTAACTCTCCCGGCGGTGTTGTGACATCGGGCCTTGCGATTTTGGATACGATGAATTACATCAAGTGCCCCGTTTCCACCGTTGTAATGGGGCAGGCGGCTTCAATGGGCAGTTTGCTGTTGTGCTGCGGGGCTAAGGGACGTCGTTTTGCCCTTCCTAATGCCCGGGTTATGATTCATCAGCCATCCGGTGGCTTTCAAGGTCAGGCTACCGATATTGAAATCCATGCCCGCGAAATTTTGGCGATTAAAGCACGCCTTAACCAAATTTATGTGGAACAAACGGGGCAAAAACTGTCCGTTATTGAAAAAGCCATGGAACGGGATAATTTTATGACGGCTGAAGAGGCCAAAAATTTTGGCTTGATTGATGCTGTTATTACTCAACGATTGGAGGTCTCGCATGACTGATCACACAAATGAAGAAGTTCGCCGTTGTTCCTTTTGCGGTAAGACACAAAATGAGGTTCGTCGCCTGATTTCCGGTCGGGCCCTAAAATCTAACGATGGTGAGATTAAAACGGTCTTTATTTGCGATGAATGTATTGATTTGTGCCGTGATGTGATTAATGCCGGCCAGGAAAAAAATACCGAAACATCTCCCGAAACCGATCAGGAACTGGTTTTAAAAACACCGCAAGAAATTCATAAACTCTTGGATGATTATGTTATCGGTCAAAGCAATGCCAAAAAAGTTCTTTCCGTTGCTGTTTATAATCATTATAAACGATTAAATAATAAGGATAAAAATGGTTCTGTTGAGATTGACAAGTCCAATATTTTGTTGCTGGGACCTACGGGTTCGGGTAAAACATTGTTGGCTAAGACGTTGGCCCGTATTTTGGATGTTCCTTTTGCGATTGCAGATGCCACAACATTGACCGAAGCCGGTTATGTCGGTGAAGATGTGGAAAATGTTGTTTTAAAATTGCTGCAAAATGCCAATTATGACGTCGCAAAGGCCGAACGGGGTATCATTTATATTGATGAGATTGATAAAATATCCCGCAAATCGGATGGTCCGTCCATCACACGCGATGTTTCCGGTGAGGGTGTTCAACAAGCTTTATTAAAACTGATTGAAGGAACGGTTGCTTCTCTGCCGCCTCAAGGGGGGCGCAAGCATCCCAATCAAGAGTATATTAAGGTTGATACGCAAAACATTTTATTTATTTGTGGCGGTGCTTTTGCTGGTCTTGATAAAGTCATTGAAAATCGGGAAATGTCCTATTCTGTGGGTTTTGGTGCCAATGTCCGTCAAAAAGGGGATAAGAAAACAGGTGAATTGCTGGCTAAATTAGAACCGGCGGATTTATTAAAGTACGGTCTCATTCCGGAATTTATCGGACGGTTGCCCGTTGTTGTCAGTTTGGAAGATTTGGATGAATCCGATTTGGTTAAAATTCTGACAGAGCCCAAAAATGCCCTTGTTAAACAGTATCAGACATTATTCGGTATGGAAAATGTTTCACTAACCTTTACGGCTGATGCTTTGACGGCAATTGCCAAACAGGCCTTGGACCGTAATACGGGGGCACGCGGTCTCCGTTCCATTATGGAAGGTCTTCTTTTGGATTTAATGTATAATCTGCCGACCATGACGGGTTTGAAAGAAGTGGTTATTAACGCCAAGGCTGTTCGGGGTGAATCCAAACCGACTTTTGTTTATGCTGACGGATTGGAAAAGAAAGCCGGATAAACAGGGGTAAGAAGATACAAAAAAAGGTCCGAGGTATCGGACCTTTTTTGCAATAACCTGTGATTAACGGCTGTGTTGAATAACACCACTGTTCCATATAGCACTCGTTTGCCGTTTTTCTTCTTTACTGATTTTTTGTAAGGCATGAGTACTTTTTACATCGTAAATCAAGTCGGTGGTTTTAAATCCTAAATCCGTCAACCGTTCCACATTTTTATAAATACCTTCATTGGCATTTAAATGGTCATTTGTTCGTTCAATGAATGTTTTGTCACGAACGCCATAGACAGCTACCATATTTCCCTGTCCGTCCGGAACAAAAGTGGCTTCCACTTTTTTCCCTTGGTTTTCATAGGCTTCTTTAACAGCTTGGAAACCTTCGGCTCTCGGATCCAGGTAAGTACTGTATTGCGGGGCTTGTCCGTTTGAACCGGTTGTCATACATCCGGTACCCACCGTGGCCAAAGTGGTTGCGATGGCGGCAATACGCATAGAATTAAAAACTGTTTTCATTTGTTCTGATTTCATCATTTTTTCCTCCTCATGTTGTTTTTGAATGATGTCACTTTATCTCGTGATAGGCTCATTATATACTATTTTTCAAAAAAAGTCAACAAAATTTGTTTTTAGAAAATAAAAATTTATAAAAATCAATATGTTGTAAATTTTTAATCATCTGAAAAATACTCTGAATAATCATTTTTTTTGCCCTTTTCTTTCCCAAATAGTTACCCGTCAAATATTCTTTTTTCTTGACAATGAAAGTCCTTATACATATATAAATATTATTCAGGTGGGAGGTTTAAAATGACGAATTTGATTACAGATGGTGTTTATCCTGTTTTACCCCTTCGGGATATTGTAATTTTTCCGCATGTAGTTGTGCCTTTATTTGTTGGGCGTGATAAGTCAATTGCAGCCTTGGAAAATGCGGTCGCATTTAACAAGACGATTTTGTTGTTGGCTCAAACCGATTCCGAGGTTGATACCCCTCACACCGGTGACTTATATACCATTGGGACACTCGCAACTATCTTACAGATGGTCAAATTGCCCGATGGAACGGTTAAAATCTTGGTAGAAGGGAAAACCCGTGCCAAAGTCAAAGATTGGACGCAAAATGAACTGTTTTTTGAAGCTTATGCCGAGGTTTTGACTGATAAACCGACGCGTGAGAATGAGGTGGAAGCGCTGGCCCGTTCCGTTCGGGATGCCTTTCGGGACTACGTTCAACTGGAAAAACAGGCCAATCCTGAATTATTGATTGCAATTGACAAATTGCAAAAACCGGAAGAGTTGGCCGATATCATCGCCACACATTTGAACATCAAGGTTGAAGATAAACAAAAACTTTTGGAACAGGTTTCCCTGGCCTCCCGATTAGAAGTTTTATTCAAATTGATGGAAAAGGAAATAGAGGTTCTTCAGGTTGAACGGAAAATCCGTCGGCGTGTTAAAAAGCAGATGGAGAAAAGCCAGCGTGAATATTATTTGAATGAGCAAATGAAGGCCATTCAACAAGAATTGGGTGATGAGGAAGGAAATGACGGCTCCGATCTGGAAAAGAAAATTAAGGCCGCCGGTATGTCTAAAGAAGCTGAGGAAAAAGCTCTCTCTGAACTCAAAAAACTAAAGATGATGGGGCCGATGTCGGCCGAAGCGGGTGTCATTCGAAATTATTTGGATTGGCTGTTGGCACTTCCCTGGAAGAAAAAAGATACCCTTCAAACGGATCTTTCCGAGGCTCAAAAGATTTTGGATGAGGACCATTATGGTCTTGAAAAGGTAAAAGAACGAATTTTGGAATTTTTGGCCGTTCAAAAGCGGACGAACAGTGTTAAGGGGTCTATTCTGTGTTTGGTGGGTCCGCCGGGGGTCGGTAAAACTTCGCTCGGCCGATCTATTGCGCGGGCAACGGGCCGCACTTTTGTTAAAGCCTCTTTGGGCGGCATGCGGGATGAAGCCGAAATTCGCGGGCACCGCCGGACTTATATCGGCTCCATGCCCGGTAAGATTATTCAAAATATGAAGAAAGCCAAGACAATCAATCCGTTGTTTTTGTTGGATGAAATTGATAAACTCGGCAATGATTATCGCGGTGATCCGTCCTCCGCATTATTAGAGGTTCTGGACCCTGAGCAAAACACGACTTTCAGTGACCATTATCTGGAGGTTGATTATGATCTGTCTCATGTCATGTTTATTACAACGGCCAACACGCTTAAGATGCCGCGACCGTTACTGGATCGGATGGAGGTTATTCATCTTTCCGGTTATACCGAACGGGAAAAAGTTGAAATTGCCAAACGCCATTTGATCGGCAAACAATTAAAATTGGCTGGTCTTGAGCCCAACGAGCTAAAAATTACGAATGACACATTGTTGGAACTGATTCGTCGCTACACACGGGAATCGGGTGTCCGGAATTTGGAACGGGAAATAGCCAATATTGCCCGCAAGGTTGTTAAGGAAATTCAAATTGAAAACTTGAAATCCGTTACGGTTACGACCAAGAATTTGAAAAAGTATGCCGGTATTCCGAAATTTAACTTTGGTGTCGCCGAACAGGAAGATCAAGTCGGAACCACAACGGGTCTGGCCTGGACTGAGGTCGGGGGCGAGATTTTGTCCATAGAAGCTGTTACTATGCCCGGCAAAGGCCATGTAACGCTGACGGGACAATTGGGTGATGTAATGAAAGAGTCTGTTGAGGCCGCCCGTTCCTTTGTTCGTTCTCGCCATGCGCAATTCGGTATCGCGTCCGAGGTTTTTGAAAAGAACGACTTGCATGTCCATGTGCCTGAGGGGGCAACCCCAAAGGACGGTCCGTCTGCCGGTATTGCGATGATGACATCTTTGGTGTCGGCTTTAACGGGCATTCCCGTTCGTAAAAGCGTTGCCATGACAGGTGAAATTACGCTGCGCGGTCATGTGTTGCCGATCGGTGGGCTCAAGGAAAAATTGTTGGCGGCTTTGCGTGCCGGTATTAAGACGGTAATTATTCCCGAGGAAAACAAAAAAGATTTGGAAGAAATCCCCGACGAGGTCAGAAAGAACATCCGAATTGTTCCCGTATCATCGGCCGAACAGGTGTTATCCATCGCTTTAAAAAAGAAACTGAAACCGCTTCCGACGATCGGCTAGGGTTATTTTAAAACCTTTTTTAAATCTTGTGTCACCTCATAAACGGGCAGGCCGATGATATTCGTGTATGACCCCTGAATATCTTTGACGAGTGTTGAAAATAATCCCTCAATGCCATAGGCCGCCACGTTTTGCCATTCCTTGGATGCGATCAATGTTTCAATTTCCGCCTCGGTAAATTTTTTGGTCTTAATGGTTGTTTTAATTAGTTTTGAAATAACGGTTCCTTTATCGGAAATGATACAATATCCTGTATAGGCATAGTGTATCCTGCCTGATAACATCTTAAAGTTGGTTCGCGCTTTTTGCTCGGTAGCCGCCTTACGGACGATTTTCCCTTTGGTGACAATAATGGTGTCTGCCGCCACAATACAGGTGCCCGGGCAAAGCCTGGCCACATGTTTGGCTTTTTCGGTGGCTACCCGCACTACATATTTATCCGGCCGTTCGCCTCTCTTTTCGGTTTCATCAATATCAGCCGGAACGATTTTTGCCGGTTTAAAGCCTGCATTTTCCAACAATCTGATTCGTCTGGGCGACGAGGATGCCAAAATAAAGGGTTTTTGAACGTCCCAACAAGGCTTTGTATTTTTGGTTTTAAATGTTTTAATCATGTCTTCTCCTTTTTTAGTTGCATATCATTTTTTGTTTAATTTTGCAAGGGGGCATTTCTGCCCCCGTTTTCTCATCTTTGCCTAAAGTCACCGGCGTATTTGATTCCCAGTATGGCCGTTGTTGTCCTATCCGTTCCGATTTGTTGTTGGACCGCACTTACCAGTTGGAAGTCTCGTCCCAGCTGGAGGCTCACGCCTGCGGTTGCTAGCCCTTCGGATTTTCCTGTTCGGGGGCTTGTGATTTGTGCCCCGGCGAAGAGTGTCAAGTCTTCCGCCACCGTCCGGTTCATCGTCAGGATCCCGGTTTTTTCGTGGTTCAGGTAGATCCCTTCCGCCACCACCGCCGTTTTTTTATCGGGTTGCCATTTGATTGTTGCGGCCGCCGATGACAGCGCCCTTCGTCCCCCCGTTGCCTGCAGATGGATCGCCCATTCCCTGTTCAGCTCTTTTGCCCATCCCACCAGGGTGCTGTCCCAGTGCGTTGGCGTCATCCGGGTATCTCCGGCCACTTGCCCCAGGCTCAGGCCTGTTTCCTTGTGTGTCAGGCTCACCCCCGTGTAGGTTCGGCTGGTTCCCTTAATCATGCCTTGGTTGTCAAAGCCTGTTGTTGTCGGGGCGTAGAGGTATCCGGCGTATTCCCGTGTGCAGGATCGCCCCAGTTCCAAGGCCCACTCTTCATTTTCTGCTCTGATTTTGCTGGCTAGAGTCAGCCACCCCATCTCGGTCCCGGTTGTTTCTTTGGCGCGGTAGAAGGATCCGTAGTATCCCGCCTTGTATTCCCCGGCTTGGTATGTGATGTCAGGCTGGAAGATAGCTTCCACATAGTTCTTTCGGGTGCCTTGCTGCTCGCTGGCCGCCAGGATCGTCAGGCCCGGCCTTGGTTCCGGTTCTTCCTGTGCTTTGGCTTCTCCGCCGGCAAGTGCGCCGATCAGGGCGATGATTTTGATGAGTTTGTGTGTCATTTTTTCTCCTTTGGGGTTAAAAAAATCCCCCCTGTCGTCAGGGGGGATATGGGTTATTGTCCTTCGTTTATTCATGTTCTTATCTGGTTCGTTCAGCTTCTTTTTCTCGGCGCTTTTTTTGTCCTGCGTGGTGTGCCCTCAGGATGATGCGAGCTTTTCTTTTTTCTGCCTCTCTCAGGGCTTCGCTCTGAGAGTCATAGTATTTTTCTTCCTTCTCTCCCGGTTGGCAGTCTCTTTCTTTGTTGAGATTGTGCTCAGGGTCGCCCGCTGTCGGTAGGTTTGTTGTCGGCAGCTCTGTCGGATCCGTTACCTCTCTGTAAGCCTGTGTAGTTGTTTCCCAGGGTCCGTTCGGATCTGTGATCTTTCTTCGGCTGAGGGTTTCACTGTATCTGTATTTTGTGGCTCCTCGGCCGATTTCCTGATCCCAGATACTTGTCCGGTTGCTGTATCTGAAGGCTGGTCCTGCCCCGCAGATGAAGTAGTTGTCGTGTTCTTTCTCGGTCCGTGTGATCCGGTAGATGGTGCTTCCGTGTTCCGTCACCATGATCCGGTATTCTGTTTCCAGGGTATGGTGAAGGTCCGGCCGCCGGATTTCCGTCAGGCTTCCCCTTTGTCCGGTTTCTCTCAGTTTCATTAGAACCGTATCTCTGATGATGTTCTCTTTATTCATTTTTCCTTCCTTTCGTTTTGGGTATAAAAAAATCCCCCTCGGTTTGAGGGGGGATTTTTGCAAAAAGTTCGCTTGTGATGTTCGTCTTCTGTTTTGTTGCCAGAGGTTCATCGCAAGTTCTCCTTTTTGTTGCGATGACGCATTCTATCATAATTTTTTCCCTTTGTCAAGAATTTTTTAAAAATTATTGACAAATTTAAAAATGGCTGAAACAAGGATGATTAGCCCTTTAGCATTTTTTTCTTGATTTTTATAAATAAATGTGATATATATACCCTGCTTTTTCGATGAAAGCCCGATTGACCTGACTGAACGATATCTCGGTTTGTGCCGGTGGGGTTGGAGGAAAAGTAAACGATTATAACAGAAAGGAAAATAAGATGTCGTTAGAAAAAACAAAGAAACAACAAATTATCAAAGATTATGCTATCAACACCAAAGATACGGGTTCGCCTGAGGTTCAGATTGCCGTTTTAACCGAAAAGATTACGTCTTTATCGGCACATATGCAATCTCATCCGCAGGATTTTCATTCCCGTCGGGGATTGATGAAGATGGTCGCCAACCGTCGTCGTTTGCTCTCATATTTAAAGGACAATGATGCCGCTCGGTATGATTCTTTGATTTCACGCTTAGGCCTGCGTAAATAGGTCTCACGGGGGGACGTCAGGGGATGTTCCCCCCTTTTAACTTGTAGGAAAAGGAAAAGAAAATGAGTATTTTTAAAACATATAAAAAAGAAATGATTTGGGGCGGTAAAAAGCTGTCTTTGGAAACGGGTAAAATTGCTCGTCAGGCCGATGGCGCCGTGATCGCCCGCTATGGGGATACTGAGGTTATTGCCACTGTTTGTGCCAGTAAAACTCCTCCCGAAACATTTGAAGATTTTATACCTCTCACGGTCAATTATCAGGAAAAGACCTATGCGGCCGGTCGGATTCCCGGTGGCTTTTTTAAGCGTGAGGGTAAACCCTCTGAATCCGAGGTTTTAATTTCCCGTTTGATTGATCGACCCATTCGCCCGCTGTTTGCCAAAGGGTTTAATAATGAAACACAGGTTGTCTGTACGCTCATCAGTCATGATTTGGAAACACAATCCGATATCGTTGCCATGATTGCGGCCAGCGCCGCCCTGACAATTTCCGGTCTGCCGTTTTTGGGTCCGATTGCCGGTGCCCGTATCGGCTACATTGACGGACAATATGTTTTGAACCCGGATATGAAAGCCATTAAACACAGCCAGTTGGACTTGGTTGTTGCAGGAACGCAAGAAGGTGTTTTAATGGTTGAATCCGAAGCTCAAGAACTTTCCGAAGATGTTATGCTGGGCGCCGTTTCTTTCGGTCATGAAAGTATTAAGCCCGTCATTGAGATGATTATTGCGCTTGCCGAAGAATGTGCCAAGGATCCTTGGGAAGTGAAATCTGAACCTGCCGAATATGCGACGGTTCGTTCCGAAATTTTGGAAAAATTGGGCGATGAAATTAAAGCCGCCTATCAAATTCATGAAAAATTAAAACGTCAGGATACGGTTGCCGCCGTTCGTGAAAAGGCTCATGCCTTGTTTGCGGATCGTGAAGCTGAAGATGCCGTCTGCGATAAAGTTTTCCACGAATTGGAAGCCCGCATCATGCGTGATGCTGTTTTGAATACGGGTGTTCGGATTGACGGACGTGATACCAAGACTATTCGTGTGATCGAAACCGAAGTCGGGTTATTACCGAAATCTCACGGTTCTGCTTTGTTCACACGGGGTGAAACACAGGCCATGGTAACGGCAACGCTCGGTACTGGTGAGGATGAACAAATCGTTGATTCGTTGGCCGGTGAATATAAAGAGCACTTCCTGCTTCACTATAACTTCCCACCGTTCTCGGTTGGTGAAGTTGGCCGTATGGGTTCTCCGGGACGTCGTGAAATCGGTCACGGAAAACTTGCTTGGCGTGCTATTCATCCGATGTTGCCGACATTTGAAGATTTCCCTTATACGGTTCGTGTTGTGTCCGATATTATGGAATCAAACGGTTCATCTTCAATGGCGACGGTTTGTGGCTCCACACTGGCACTGATGGATGCTGGTGTCCCGATGAAAAAACCGGTTGCCGGTATTGCCATGGGTCTTATAAAGGAAGGCGATAAATTTGTTGTTCTTTCAGATATTTTAGGCGATGAAGATCACTTGGGCGACATGGATTTCAAGGTCGCGGGAACAAAAGACGGCGTAACCGCCCTTCAGATGGATATTAAAATTACTTCCATCACAACCGAGATCATGAAAACCGCATTGGCTCAAGCCCATGAAGGACGTCAGTTTATTTTGGGCAAAATGGCCGAAACGATTGCCGAACCGCGGGCTGAACTAAATAAGAATGCCCCCCGGATTCAGGCCTTCAAGATTAATCCTGATAAAATCCGTGACGTTATCGGAACGGGTGGTAAGGTTATTCGTGAAATCGTTGAAAAGACAGGTGCTAAAGTTGATATTGAAGACGATGGTACCGTTCGGATTGCCGCTGTGGATCAAGAAGCCGGTAAAGCTGCTTATGATTGGATCCAAGGCATTGTGGCCGAACCTGAAGAGGGCAAAAATTACCTCGGTACGGTTTGCAAAATTATGGAATTCGGTGCCTTTGTTACATTTGTCGGTAAAAATGACGGATTGGTTCACATTTCCGAAATGGCTCCATATCGTGTGAACAAGGTCACGGACTTGGTCAAAGAAGGCGACAAAGTCTGGGTCAAATGCTTGGGCTCCGATAATCGGGGTAAGATCCGTTTGTCTATGAAGCGTGTTAATCAGGAAACGGGTGAAGACGCCGTTTTACCTGAAGAACCGGCTAAAGAACATAAGGATCATAAAGATCATAAGGAAAAACATCATCACGATAAAAAACGTGAGGAGTCTCCTGCCTTAGAACAAACCGGTGAAGATCTGGCCGGTATCTTAGGCGAATAGATTTTTTGAAAGATCTGAAAAAACCCCGCTTTTCGGCGGGGTTTTAAAAAATCATTTTGTTTTATGCACTTTTACGATTAGTCCGATAGGCCTTTGGGCTGTAATCGTCCAAGGTTACAATTGTATAGGCATCTTTATCCGCCATCAGTTGTCGGATCAGCATATTGTTATGCATATGTCCTGATTTTGTACCGGCAAAGTGTCCGATAATCGGCAGGCCTGCTTGATACAAATCTCCGACCGCATCCAAGGTCTTATGCACAACAAATTCATTTTCGCTGCGTGTTCCTTCGGGATTTAGGACTTTATTGTCATCAACCACAACGGCGTTTTCCAAAGAACCTCCCTTTGCCAATCCCATAGACCTCAGCATATCAATATCTTTTGCCAATCCAAAGGTTCTGGCATAGGCAATGGCATCCGTGAAATTATTGGGTGTCAATTCAATGGAATATTCCTGTCGCCCGATGGCTTTTGTTCCGGAAAAATCAATCATAAAATCCATATTAAAACCGTTATCTTCGGGGTAGAGGACAACTGAAGCACCTTTCCCGTCATCAAAGGAAATCTCTTTAAGAACTTTGATGGCTTTTTGTGGTGCATCCTGATTCAAAATACCGGCGCAATTAATCAAGGTCACAAAATCGGTTGCTGATCCGTCCATCAGGGGTACTTCCGGCCCATCAACCTCTACAAAGATATTTGTAATGCCCAAACCATGAAAAGCGCCCATCAGGTGCTCAATCGTTCCGACAATCACGCCATCTTTGTTCCCGATACAGGAACACAGGCGTGTATCTACTACATGATCATATTTTGCCGGAATAATGTTATCTTTATCCGTTACATCCGTTCTGACGAATACAATGCCCGTTCCGACGGGAGCGGGTTTTAACGTCATATGAACTTTTTTCCCGCTATGCAGACCGATTCCTACACAGGGAATTTGATTTTGTAGCGTTTTTTCACAGTTTTTAAAGGGCGTCATTGTTTGTATCTCTGCGTTCATAAAAACTCCTTTTTAAGATCTACCGGCATCATACATATACTGATAATAAAATTCAAATCAATGATTGTTTCAAATTATTACAATATTCCTAGACGAAAGTTGTTATTGCACACTGCTCCTGACTTTTCCTATATCATAGGAATGAAGCGAAAAGTGGCTGTTATCGGTTCTTTAACGATTATGGGACGGGCTTTGCTGGATGCATTGTCCGATAAGGGCTGGTCACCTGATTTTGTTCATGCATTGGACAGTCGTCAAAATTTGGGTGTTCAAATTCCCTACGGTTTTGATTTTATAGCCATTGAAGATTTAGATACTTTTGATTTTTTTAAAGTTTCTTTGATTTTTTTATGTACGCCGGCTCTTTTGTCCGTTTATAAAGATCGTGCCATAAACAGCGGTGCTTTCATAATTGATTGTGTTGGTATTTTAGAAGGAACAAGTTGTATCGTACCGCCTTCTTGTTTTCGTCGCCGTCAGAAAAAGCGTCTTTTTTTAAATCCGACGACATTGACACTTCCTCTGCTTCATGTGTTAAAGCCTATTCATACCCGTTTTAAAATTATTTCAGCTCAGGTAACGGCTTTGCTTTCGGCTTCCGTTTTCGGCAGCCCGGCCATACAATTGCTGATGGATCAAACACGTTGCCTTTATACGCGTGAAGAACCGTATCAGGGCCTTTTTCCGAAAATTCAGGCGTTTAATCTGATCCCCGAAGCTTCCCCGATTTTGACTCGCCAAACGACGGAACAGTTAAAATCTTTCTTACATTTTCCTATTCATATTTCCACCTGCTTAGCCCCCGTGTTTCAAGGTGATGCGTTTTCTCTTTCTTTTGTGATACATGAAGAATGTCATATAGAACAGTTGGAAAATCTTTTTCAAAGGAATAAATATTGTCGTTTGATTGGCGGAATCAGTCCTGAGCTGACGCTCTCTACCCAAGAAGCTATCTGCGGAGATTCAATTTATTTAACGCATATATCTTCCGTGGCAGGACAACCGCGCACCTATCATCTGTGGGTTATCTGCGACAGTATTCGGCGTGGTTCCATTCAAAATGCCGTTCAAATTGCCGAAAATCTTTTATCTTGACATCTGTCATAAAATATGTGTAAATATCTCCCATGAGTTTGAATGTTCGTGTTAAAAATACACTTCGCCGCGGGCGTGTTTTAAGGTATCAGACCTATAGAAAATTAGGTCTTTCCAAACATCGCAGAAAAATAGATTTATCTCTCTTTTTGATGTTTATGTTGTGTGCGGCAACATTTCCTTTTTTTATTACACCTAAGGTTCAAAAACCGGTTTGTCTGACTCCCCCTGTATCTGAAGTTTCCGAAATTTCCGAGGAAGTGGTTCATCCGGATCTGGGGGATGAGCCCGTCATCCCGGCCAAACAGGCCTCACTTGATGAATTGGAAAAGCGCGTTCAACTGGGTGATTTAAAGGTGGATGTTCAAACGCTTGAAAAAGGGAGCAGTATTTTGGCGTTACTCTCTCATGCAGGGGTTTCTCCCGCCGATCGGGTCAGTGTTGTTGATGCTTTGGAATTGATGGTGAATTTAAAATCGTTAAAACCGGGTCTCAGTTTTATGTTGTTTAAAGATTTTGCCGGTGTTTTGGCCGGTATTTCCGTCCAAATTCATGAGGGCGAAACCATCGCCGTTTTGCGGGAAGAAGACGGTTCTTGGACGCCTTTTACGGCAACGGGGCGTGTTGAAACACAAAGTATTCGTAAAAAGGGGGTTGTTGAACGGACTTTTTCCGGATCGGCGGTAAAGGCCGGAGTCCCTGATGCGGTTATCTCTCAGGTTACGGCGGCTTTGGATGGTGAAATTGATTTTTCCTCCGATATTAAGCCGGGTGATACATTTGATATTATTTTTGAAACCAAAATAACTACCGGCGGTTTAGAAATCGGTTCCAAACATTTATTGTTTATCGGTTTAAAAACGGCCAGAAAAGAGATTTATCGGTATGCTTTTACGGCCAAAAACGGTTTAACCTCTTTTTATGACGCGCGCGGTCGGACCGGTGAAAAGGAATTTATGAAACGTCCCTTAAAGGCCCGTGCCCGCTTATCTTCTCCATACGGGCGTCGCCGCCATCCTATTTTAATGTATGAGATTTTTCACCATGGGGTTGATTTGGCGGCTCCTAAAAATACACCCATTATGGCGGCGGCTGACGGCGTTATTACACAATTGGGCCGTAAAGGCGGCTACGGTAAATATATTCGGATTCGACATTCGGACGGTTATGAGACGGCTTACGGACATATGAACGGATATCGTCAGGATTTAAAAATCGGCAGTAAAGTAAAACGTGGCGAAGTCATCGGTTATGTCGGCAGTACCGGCCGTTCTACCGGCCCGCACCTGCATTTTGAGGTTTTAAGGAATAACAAGACGGTTAATCCTTTCGGTCGGAATGTGTTGCCGGCGAAACAATTATCCGGTTTTGAATTGGAACAGTTCTTTTCCATGGCCGAAGGACTTCATCCCGATTTTGCCCGTCATCGGGCCGGAAAAGTACCGCCGGTTCAAGGTCTTCGTCCCTTTGACATAAAGTAAATTTTTTGGCTTGCAATTCTGAATTTCATTCGGTATAATCACGCTTATGACAGAAATATCACAAAACATGCCCAATATTAAAGATACTCCTTTTGCAGGGGCCCTTTCCGAACGTTATTTGGCTTATGCCATGTCTACAATCGTGGCACGATCTCTGCCGGATGTGCGTGACGGTTTAAAACCGGTTCATCGGCGGCTTTTATATGCCATGCGTCAATTAAAATTGGATCCCAATACCGGATTTAAAAAATGTGCCCGTGTTGTGGGGGATGTGATCGGTAAATATCATCCGCACGGGGATGTCGCTGTTTACGATGCTATGGTGCGTTTGGCTCAAGATTTTGCTGTCCGTTATCCGCTTGTGGATGGGCAGGGGAATTTCGGTAACATTGACGGTGATCGGGCGGCTGCCATGCGATATACCGAGGCCCGTTTGACCGCGCCGGCTATGGCCTTAATGGAAGGGCTTGATGATAATGCCGTTGATTTTGATAAAACATATGACGGGGAAGATGAAGAACCAGTTGTGATGCCTGCGGCGTTTCCGAATTTACTGGCTAACGGTTCTTCGGGTATTGCAGTCGGTATGGCGACAAATATTCCCTCTCATAATGTCGGTGAAATCTGTGATGCCCTGCAATATTTAATTAAACACCCTGATACATCGGTTGAAAAAATGTTGGATTATATTCAAGGTCCCGATTTCCCGACAGGGGGTATTTTGGCCGAATCTCGGGCTAATATTATTAAGGCTTATTCCACCGGTCGGGGCGCAATGAAAATTCGGGCCCGTTGGGAAAAAGAAGAACTTTCTCACGGTCAGTATCAAATTATTGTGACGGAGATTCCTTACGGTATTCCCAAATCTGATTTGATTATGAAGATTGCCAAGCTGTTGTCGGACAGAAAACTACCGTTTTTATCCGATATTCGGGACGAATCAACCGATAAAGTCCGGATTGTTCTTGAACCGAAATCACGATCGGTTCCGGCCGATCAGTTGATGGAGCATTTATTTAAATTGACGGATTTGCAGGTCAATTTTAACCTGAATATGAATGTGTTGGATGCAGATCATACCCCTCGGGTTATGAATATTAAAGAGGTTTTGGTGGCTTTCTTAAAGCATCGGGATACGGTTTTTGTTCGTCGTTCCCGTTTTCGCTTGGATAAAATAGCACATCGCATGGAATTGTTGCAGGGTTTTCTCATCACTTATCTGAATTTGGATCGGGTGATTGAGATTATTCGTACCCAGGACGATCCTAAACCCGTTATGATTCAGGAATTCCAATTGTCGGATGTTCAGGTGGAAGCCATCTTAAATATGCGTTTGCGGTCTTTAAAACGCTTGGAAGAAGAAGCTCTCAAAAAAGAATTTGAAGACTTGGCTTTAGAAAAAGCGGGACTTGAAGTTGTATTGGCCGATGAAACGGCGAGATTCGCCAAGATCGGCGAAGAAATTGCGGCTGTAAAAAAACAGTTTGGTCCCAAAACAGAGTTGGGGGCCCGCCGAACAACGGTGGCTGAAGCTGCTCCTGTCATAGATATGCCGATAGAGGCTTTGATTGAAAAAGAACCGATTACGGTTGTTTTGTCGCAGAAAGGGTGGATCCGCTCTCTCAAAGGTCATGTGGATATTTCTGACGTTAAGTTTAAAGAAGGTGATACCTTAAAATTGTCTCTTAAAACATATACGACGGATAATATCATGCTGTTTGCGACGAATGGCCGTTTTTATACGCTCCTCGGGGATAAGATTTCCGGTGGTCGCGGTTTCGGAGAACCCATTCGTTTATCCATTGATTTATCCGAAGATTCGGATATTTTAAGCTTATTCGTTTATAAACCCGACGAAAAACTTTTGGTGGCTTCTCAAAACGGTAAAGGCTTTATCGTGGCGGCATCAGATACGATGGCGCAAACGCGTGCCGGTAAAATTGTGTTGAATTTGGCAAAAGACGATAAAGCATCCCTTTGTCGGCCGGTCTTGGGCGATCATATAGCCGTTATCGGAACGAATCGTAAGATGATTGTGTTTAAAACGGATGAAATTCCTGTTATGACACGCGGTAGTGGCGTTATTTTGCAACGTTATGCCGAGGCTAAACTCTCTGATGCCAAATTCTTTAATATGGCCGAGGGTCTGGCATTCCCTTCCGGCAACGGGATTCATGTGGAACGAAACATGGAACTTTGGCTGTCCAAACGGGCCAGTATCGGAAAATTCCCGCCTGTCGGTTTCCCGCGCAGCAACAAATTTGGGATGTAAGAAAATATGTCCAAAATTGGCTGCATTAAAGATACGATTAAAACAGAAAGATTGTTGCTTACACCCCTCAATACAAGAGATGTGAATCGTTATATTGAGATCGCAAGAAATATGAGGACATTGAAAAAACAAAATCCCGATTATTTTTTGTTCGCTCGTTTTGATTATTCTGCTGTTCAGGCAGATGCAGATTTAAGAGATGCAGTTCTGGATCTTTTGACAAGTGCAGAAAAATCGATTCTGCCGGAAAAAACGATGCGTTTGAATATTTGTTTGAAAAATGGCCATATTATCGGATACATAGGCTTTCTTTATAATCTAAACGAAGAAAACAACAGTGATTTAGGAATCTTCTTGGATCCCAAATATGAACATAAAGGTTACGCGTTTGAAGCGCAAAAAAGTTTATTGGCATATTATTTTTTGAATTGCGGTAATAAAATTCATTTAACGATCCATCCTCAAAATTTACCGTCATATCATTTAAATACAAAATGCGGTGCGGTAAAAATTGATCATACAGACAAATCAAAATATGGTTCGGAAAGGGATATACTGGTTATTACTTGTGAAAAATTTTTAGAAACGGTTTTTCATAAAAAGTTTAAAACTGCGGATGATCAAAAATCTTTTTTACAAGATTACTTAAAAAACTGTTCTTAATTCATGTAAAGAATAAAAAAGGCGATAATGGCGGAAATCCCCAAAGCCGGCCCATAGGCGCCTCGTTTTTGCCCTTGAAAAGTAATGGGAATAGCAAAGAAAAAGAAAGAAAGTAATAGGGCAAAATTTAATCCTAAAACGCCCAACCATGCTCCAATGGCGGTTATCATCTTGACATCCCCCGCACCAATTTCGGAAGTGGATTTTTTACCCATCATAATCATGGAAAAAGTGGCTATAAAATAACCGGCAACGGCTCCGATAAAACTCTCTGCCGGTGATAAAACCGGCGTGAAAACGGCAAAACCAAATCCGATAACCAATAATGGGATGGTAAAAAAATCCGGTAGTAGGCAATACTTTGCATCAATAATAATACAAAATGCGACAATTGTTATAAAGATACAAATCCAACTGGCTACTTGGAAATCTAAAAACAGATAGGATCCCCAAAATAATTCACCTAAAATCCCCCCCCAGATCAGGGAGAATAGGATCATCTTTGCCCATTTTTTCTTTAACTGCTTTGACCGTGTAACAAAGGGACCTTTAGGAAAATGGGGCCTGTGCCAAAGGTTTAAGATAATTCGCCCCGGATCGGCCGGCAATATCTTTCCAAAGCGCCCGGCTGTCGCCGGTAGCATCAATCCGATTAAAAAGCCGATAAGAATGGGTAATAACATGGGTTCTCCTGAAAACTTTATAAATAAAAAAAAGCCGGTTTGCAAGATTTTTCTTTTCTTTTGATTGAAAAAAACATATAATGGGTCATCTGCAACAAAAGGAGATAAAAATGATACGTGAACAAATTAAATCTAAATTGATTGAAGCCATGAAGGCAAAAGATGAAAAAACAACAGGAACTCTTCGTCTGATTAATGCCGCCATTAAGGATAAGGATATTGATGCCCGTTCCAAGGGGAATATGGATGGTATTGATGATACGGGTGTCTTGTCACTTTTGCAAACAATGATTAAACAACGGCGCGAAAGTATTGACATGTATACCAAAGGGGGACGTTCCGATTTGGTCGCTTCAGAACAAGCTGAAATTGATGTTATTCAATCCTTTTTGCCTAAACAAATGTCGGATGAAGAAGTTGAAGCTGCCATCCGTGAAATTGTTGCCCAAACAGGTGCTTCTTCCATTAAAGATATGGGAAAAGTTATGGGGGCTTTAAAGGCTAAATATGCTGGCCAGCTTGATATGGGTAAGGCTTCGGGACTTATTAAAACAATTTTGGGTTAATGGCGATGTTTTTACCGCCGTCGTTTTTGGATGAAATTCGGGATAAAGTTTCCCTTTCTGCTCTTATCGGGCGGAAAGTTAAGTTAACGCGTCGCGGGCATGAATATACGGGACTTTGTCCTTTCCATCGGGAAAAGACACCTTCATTTACTATTAACGAAGAAAAAGGGTTCTATCACTGTTTTGGCTGTGGGGCTCATGGTGACGTCATCAGTTATTTGGTAGAAGCCGAAAAAATGCCGTTTATTGAGGCTATTGAACATTTGGCTGCCATGGCGGGTCTTAAAATGCCCGAAGCAACTCCTGAACAAAGAAAGTTAGAATCGGAACGGTCTAGTCTTACGGCCATTATGGAAGAGGCCTGTACGTTTTTTCAGGAACAACTTTTTTCTTTGGCCGGTACAAGGGCTAAAAATTATCTGATTAAGCGGGGTATTTCGGGATCGGTTGCTAAACAATTTCGCTTGGGATATGCTCCGAACGGTTCTGCCTTAACCCAACATCTTGAAGCTAAAGGTTTTGATTTAAAAATTTGTCAAAAACTCGGCCTTGTGGCCCGCAGTCAAGATACGGGCCGTTACCATGATTATTTTTATGACCGTGTTATGTTCCCGATTTTAGATCGCCGTAAACGGGTTATTGCCTTCGGCGGTCGTATGATGGAAAAAGGGGAACCGAAATATTTAAATTCTCCGGAAACGGCTTTATTTCATAAAGGAGAGCAACTCTATGCGCTTCCGCATGCCATTGATACGATCCGCCGAGAAAATCAAGCGATTTTGGTTGAAGGTTACATGGATGTTATTGCACTTCATTCGGCCGGTTTTACGGGGGCCGTTGCTCCTTTGGGAACGGCACTGACGGAAAATCAGATTCGGATTTTATGGCAATCGTGTGATGAACCGCTTATTTGTTTTGATGGAGATGGCGCCGGTCAAAAAGCAGCCATTCGGGCTCTTTACCGGGCATTACCTGTTTTGGCTCCCGGGAAATCTTTACGTTTTGTGACCTTACCGAATCCCTATGATCCGGATGATATGATTCGTAAAAAATCACCCGATGCTTTTCGGCAACTTCTTCTTGAAGCCCAAAATTTTGCTGATGTATTATGGCAGAATCTAAGGGATTCTTACGCCGTTGATACCCCTGAAAAACAGGCGTTATTTGAACAAAAAGTAAAAGAAACCGTTTCTAAGATTCAAAATTTGGACGTTCGTGCCTATTACCAGAATGACTTTAAAAATCGGCTTTGGAAATTATTCCGTCGGGGGGCAGGAAAGGGGACGAAAAAAAATGTTAAAACAGGGCCTATCCATGTTCCCGTTGCCGGCAGTCAAGATATGAAAATGATGCTGGCTTATCTCATTTCCTATCCTGAGGTTGCCGAAACATTTATGGATGCCGTTTTGGCAATGCCGGTTGTTGATCAGGATTTAAGGAAGTTGTTGGAGCAAATTTCCACCTCTTTATTGGAACGGGATGATTGGACTGCAGATGAGATAAGTGAAAAAATCGGACCGGCCGGTGTTTCTTTGTTGTCCCGGGAACTTGAAATGATCAGAAAGTCCGGTCGGACAACGGCTGAAGTCACTGATATTTTGACCCATATGATACAAGAATCAAAACGTCAGATATTGCAGCAGGAAATAGAACAAAAGACTGCTTCTTATTTCCAAAATCCGGCCCCCGAACTTTGGGAAAATATCAAAACCCTGAAAAAAGAAATAGAAAAACTATGCGATAGTGAATAAAAAGGTTGACTTCTTGTTTAAAATGCATATAATTAAGCATCATTTATTATCTTTTTTTAAAGCGAGCATTTGGCCATGACCTCAATTTTAATAAACGATGACTCCGAAGAATCCTTTGAAGTAAGTGCTTTAGATCCCCAACTGGTAATGAAACAACTCATTGATCAGGGGAAAGAACGTGGCTTTATTTCCATGTCTGATTTAAAGAAAAATCTTCCTCCCGAATCGCAAGGTGAAGAAGCCTTTGAAATCATATTGGCCTCATTGGCGGATATGGGAATTAACGTTATTGACGGCAGTGAAGATATTACCGATTTGACGGAAACGGGTAAAGGACAAGTTTCAACAACCAATACCGAAGCCGTTGAAGATACCAGTGCTCGGATTAATGATCCGGTCCGTTTGTATTTGCGGGAAATGGGATCCGTAGAACTTCTTTCCCGTGACGGTGAAATTGCAATTGCCAAACGTATATCTGCCGGTACGCGTGTAATGATGTTGGGATTGGCGGAAAGTGCTTTGACGGCTAAATCGTTTTCCGAATGGAAGGTTAAACTGGAAACCGGGGAAATTTTGCTGCGCGATATTATTGACTTGGAAACAACTTTTGAAGCAACCCCCAGTAAGGAACAAATTGAAAAAGCCGAAAAAATTCAGATGGATGCCGATTCTGAACTGATGCAGTTGGAACGGGCCGAGGGTTTAATTCCCGATAAGCCCAAGGATGCAGAGAAGGTTGCTAAAGCTGAAAAAGTTGAAAAAACGGAACAGGTTGAAAAAGCTGAAAAAAAAGACCCGAAAGATGATATTGAGGATATTGATTCTTTTAATGTTGAGGCTGATCCGCGTGAAGAGGAAGTCGATGATGAAGATGACGATGATCCTATTCTTTCCATCGGTCAAATGGAAGCAAATTTGTTGCCTCAGATTTTGGAAACAATGGGCAAAATAGAATCAGCCTATCAAAAGTTTGAAAAGGTCCAAAAGGACTATATTACGGCTCTTTTAAAAGGAAAGGGAATTTCGGCTTCTCTTAAGGGGAATTATACTAAGCTTTTAAATGAGATTACGGAATATATGCATGGTTTGCATTTAAATCCTCTGCGAATTGAGGATTTAATTGAGCAAATTACCGATGTTAATCAAAAATTAATGATGATGGAAGGTAAGCTTCTTCGCTTGGCATTGTCGGCCAAAGTGGATCGGAACGATTTCCTTGATTTTTATCAAAACAGCGAAACTGATACCAAATGGATTTCCAAAGCCGGCAAAAAGACAGACAAGGCTTGGAAAACATTCTTGTCCAAATATAAATCTGAAATTACGGATATTCGTTCTGCCATTCAAACGGTTGCCGAACAGGTTAAAATGCCGATTTCTGAGTTCCGAAAATTGGTGGCAACTGTTAAGAAAGGACGCCAGGAAACAAATAAGGCTAAACAGGAAATGATTGAAGCCAACTTGCGTTTGGTGATTTCCATTTCCAAAAAATACACCAATCGGGGTTTGCAATTTTTGGATCTGATCCAAGAAGGAAATATAGGCCTTATGAAGGCTGTTGATAAATTTGAATATCAACGCGGATATAAGTTTTCAACCTATGCCACCTGGTGGATACGTCAATCTATTACGCGCGCCATTGCCGATCAGGCTCGCACCATTCGTATTCCGGTCCATATGATTGAAACGATTAATAAGATGCTGCGTACCAGCCGCCAGATGATGTTGGAAACCGGGCATGAGCCGACACCCGAGGAATTGGCCCCGCGGATTAATATGTCGGTCGAAAAGATTAAAAAAGTTTTAAAAATTGCTAAGGAACCGATTTCTTTGGAAACACCCGTTGGTGATGAAGAAGACAGTCATCTTGGTGATTTTATTGAGGATAAAAATACACTTCAGCCGTTGGATGCAGCCATTCAGACGAATCTGCGTCAATCCTGTACGGCGGTTCTGTCAACCTTGTCACCACGTGAAGAACGGGTTTTACGGATGCGGTTCGGTATCGGGATGAACACGGATCATACGCTTGAAGAAGTCGGTCTTCAATTTGCCGTGACGCGTGAACGAATTCGGCAGATAGAGGCCAAGGCTTTACGTAAATTGAAACACCCCAGTCGTTCTCGTAAATTACGCAGTTTTCTTGAGGATGGTTAAATATGAGGAAATCCCCCATCAATATTCTTCAAAAGAAAAGTAAGGCCGTAAGGGTTCTCTTTTTCATTTCCTATGTTGTTTTTGTTTATTTACTGATTTTATATACCATTCAAGATGATTTGATTTATCATCCGGATAAAAAATATGTATCTCCGAAAGAACTGGGGTTGACGGAATTTATAGAAATGCCGCTGAAGGCTCGTGACGGCACAATCTTGACGACCTGGTATGCCAAACGAAATCCTCGGAAACCGGTTTTATTGTTCTTTCATGGAAACATGGGGCAAAATGCCCGCTTTGCGGCACCTTTATTACCGCTGATTCAAAACGGATATTCAGTTATGATGATGGAGTATCGGGGGTTTGCAAAAAGTAAAGGAAAAATTAATCAGGAAACCATGTATGCCGATGCGGCTGTGGCTTATGATTATTTGCGTAATCAGGGTTACGCTCAAGTTATTGCTGTCGGTTATTCCATGGGATGTGCTGCGGCGATCGGATTGGCTGATAGGCGCCAAATCAACGGGCTTGTCCTTTTGGCGCCTTTTGAATCTCTGGAAAGAATGGCTATTGAAGTCCCCGTTCCTTTTGCCCGCTATATCTTAAGGGACAGGTATCCCTCTGATGAATATATTCAAGGTGTTTATGTCCCCTTGTTGATTTTTCACGGACAAAAAGATCCGGTTATCCCTTATACACATGCCGAACGGCTATATCGTTTGGCCGGATCTAAAAATAAGCGTTTAATTTTAACCCCAAACGATGATCATGCTTCTCTCTTTTTCTCGGGTGAGGCTATTTCCAAGATCATTAACTGGCTAAAATAAACTGATTGTTTTCCCCCTTTTATGGATTGACATACCATTTTAAATGGATTATAACGTTTGTATCATTTAACGTTGATAAGGAGAGGAAAATGTCATCATTTAAATCGGTTTTACTTTTGGGGGTTGTTATCATTGCAGGTGCTGTTGCTTACTCCAGTATAAAAGTTGTTGATACCGGATATCGGGGAATTAAAACGCGTTTTGGAAAGGTTGTCGGAGAGGCTTTGCCCGAGGGGTTTTATGTTTATAATCCCATCACAACCGAAATCCATGAAATGGATGTTAAGGTTCAAAAATATACGCTTAAAATGGCTACATACACCAAGGATGTTCAACAGGCCGATTTGTTGATTAGTGTGAATACAAGCCTGGATCCGATAAAGGTCCACCTGCTGTTTCAGGAAGTGGGCATTTCATATGCCGATAAGGTAATCGCCCCTCAGATTTCCAAAGCGGTTAAGGTTACGGTCGGTAAATGGGAAGCCGATGCTTTGGTTTCCAACCGTGAAAAAGCCACGGATGAGATTTTTACCTCTCTTAAAGAAGCGCTTTTGCCCTATCATATCAATACACAAAGTGTCGTGATTGAAAATATTGATTATTCGGCTCAGTTCGAGCGGGCTATTGAAGAAAAACAAATTGCCACTCAAGACGCAATTAAGGCCAGAAACAGAACAAAACAAGTGGAAGAAGAGGCTAATCAAAAGGTTTTGGCCGCCAAGGCCGAGGCTGAAAGTATGCGCATCCGCTCCCAAGCCCTCAGCCAAAATCAAAACTTAGTGGCTTATGAGGCTGTTCAAAAATGGGATGGAAAATTACCCGTCAATATGTATGGTTCTGCCCCTATCCCGTTTATTGACAGTGCCATTAAAGGTACCAGATAGATCATTTTTTGAGAATTTTTAATATTAACAGGCTCCCCTTGATTTTTTGATAAAATCAGGCTATAATGAATTCGTCCGGGTTAAACCGGACTATGATGTTAAACGAAAAGCGGAATAGGTGTAGTGGACCCGGGGGCGGTACCCGGCACCTCCACCAAATTATGGGGGTGAAACAGCATCGACACGCATAGTAAAGGCTTTCTCTTACATTCGGTATGGTAACCGCCGTTATCGGGCTAAAAAAAATAAATGCAAATGATAACTTTGCACCGGTTGCTTTGGCCGCTTAATAGCGTCCATGTGACCACTTAATTCCCGAACCATTTTGCGGTTTGGGTGAGGCTTCCCGAAGGGCCCAGCAACAGAACCTTCGGGGCTTTTTTTAGGAGTCTTTATGTCAAAAGATTATAAACCTTATTTACAAAATGCCTTTCGCCATGTTGTTCATGATGTGTTGGCTGACGTTGCCAAAAATGGTCTAGAGGGTGATTCGCATTACTTTATCACTTTTCAAACAAACAGGTCGGATGTTCGGATGCCGGATTTTGTGCGGGCCAAATATCCCGAAGAAATCAGTATTATTCTTCAAAACCAATTTTCAAATTTATGTGTTGAAAAGGATTTTTTCTCGGTGGATTTGGCTTTTGGGGGTGTTTCCGGTACATTAACCATTCCCTATACAGCCCTCAAAGTTTTTGCTGACCCGTCAACTCAGTTTGCGCTGTCATTTGAACCGGCTTTACCGACTCCGGATACCGTACTTAAGGTTTCTCATACCGATGATGATATTATTGATTTAACCGCACTTCGGAGGAAAAAATAATGGAAAAGCATTCTGTGGTTATTTCCGGTCATAGCACCAGTTTGTCACTGGAACCTGAATTTTGGTCTGAATTAAGGGTAATTGCCAAAGACAGAAAAGTTCCCGTTGCCTCTTTGATTGAACGAATCGACAATTGCCGTCGGGGTAATCTTTCGGCGGCCGTTCGTGTTTATGTTTTGAATTTTTTAAAACAAAAAGTAATAGATAATAAACAGGCCTAAGGCAATTCGGTAAATGGCGAAAATTGCAAATGAGGCCCGTTTAACCCAACTCATTAAGAAATTGATAACCACCAATCCCAAAACAGTGGCCAAAACAGATCCCAAAATAATATCTGTTGTCAGAATACGATCCCACATATCCCCAACGGCCACCAAATAGAATAAATAAATGGCGGCTGCCGAGATGGTCGGAACCGATAACAACATCGCAAAACGCGTACTTTCCCGCCGGCTGAAGCCCAATGCTCGGCAACAGGTAATGCTGATACCGCTACGACTGACACCGGGAACCAAAGAAAGTATTTGTGCCAAACCGATGCACAAAGCATCCCAAATCGTCATTGTTCTCAGATCGGAATTGGTTCCTACAAAAGATATTTTATCTGTTACCCATAAAAGGGTACCAAAAATAATGGATGTTCCGGCAATAATAACGGGCGAACGAAGCCTGGAAATAACTTCTACTCCGACAATACCGCCTATCATAGCGGGTATGGTCGCGATAATCAGGTTTCGTACCAGAATGCTCTCTTCTCCCCCCGTTAAAAGAGATTTTATCATTTGGATCAAGTCTTTCCTGAAATAAATAATGACGGCTAAAAGTGTTCCAGCATGCAGAGCCACATCAGAAAAAATACCCCGATCCACCAAACCCAGACTTTGACATAGAACCAAATGTGCCGAAGAACTCACCGGCAAAAACTCGGTCGCACTTTGGATAAATGCCAACAACAAGGTCATGAAAAAATCGGGGGTCAGGGTCATTTTATCTCCTTCTCTTTCAGGTTATCATAGATGGTTTTTCAACCCCTGTCAAGTGTTTTAATTGTGAAATTTCAAAAGAAATCTGAAGCATGTTTTTTAGGATTTCTGTTGGCTTATCGTCATATTTTTTGCTATTTGTGATACGCTTATTGATATAAACTTTTAAAGTTGATCCCACGCTGTTTGTTCCCGACAGGCGGAAAATAAGGCGTGCTTCCTCTCCAAAATAAAGACAAACCCCCTGATTTGGCGTTATCTCACCTGTTACAGGATCTGTATAGGAAAAATCGATCGCCTCGGTTATTTTCTCATTTTGAATGGTACTGCCCTTTAGTTGAGATAATTTTTCTCTTAAACAACTCATCACTTTTTCTGCATCTTGTTTTTCGGGAATGTCATAGTTAAGCAGTAACGTAAAAACCCGCCCGTTGTTTTTCCACAGTTCCCGTACCAGTTCTTCCGGTTTTTTCCCCGTCTTAGCTATAATGGATAACCAACAGAGGATGGCCCAAATACCGTCTTTTTCCTGTAAATGGAATGAGCCGCCGCCAAAACTTTCCTCTCCACACAGGGCGATTTTTCCGGCATTAATTAAATTACCGAAAAATTTCCAACCGGTGGGTGTTTGATAAAGGTCTAATTTCTTATGTTTTGCTACGCTATCAACGGCAAAGGATGTGGGCATGGATCGGGCGACACCATTCATTTTTCCCCGATAGAAAGGGATGATGTCCAAGTATTCTGCCAAGATCGCCAAACTGTCTGAGGGATTTACGGCAAAAGATTTCCCCAACACCATGTACCGATCACCATCACCGTCACTGGCGGCTCCGAAATCGGGGGCGTCCGCCAGATTCATACGATTCACTAATTCCTTGGCATATGTCAGATTTGGTTCCGGATGTAATCCGCCGAAATCGGGCAGGGGATTCGCATGCACCACAGATCCCCTTTTTGCTCCTAATAATTTTTCAAAAATGTAGGTTGCATAGGGGCCGGTTACGGCATTCATCGCGTCAAAGGTCATACTGAAACCTTTTTTAAACAAGGTTCTGATCGCATCAAAATCAAAAATTTGTTGCATATATTCGGCATAATCGGTAACCGAATTAATAACCTCCAAAGTGGTGGATCCTAAAATTTGTTTTCCGGGTTGGGATAAATCAACGTCCGGCATATTGGCAATCCAAAAATGATCAATAACTTGGGCTCTGGCTGCAAATTTATCCGTTAATTCTTTGGGCGCAGGAGCCCCATGTTCATTATTGAACTTAATGCCGAAATCGGCGTTGGGACCACCGGGATTGTGGCTGGCCGACAAGATAAATCCGCCAATGGCACCATATTTTACAATAACATACGAAGTTGCCGGCGTGGATAAAAGGCCGTTCTGACCGACGATAATTTTTCCGAATTGATTGGCAACTGCTATTTTTATCAGAGCCTGTATGGCAATATCATTATAGTACCGACCGTCGCCCCCGATGACAAGAGTTTTTCCCTCAAAACCATCTAATGAATCAAAAACGGATTGTACAAAATTTTCTAAATAATACTTCTGTTTAATGATTGAAACTTTTTTTCTCAGACCCGACGTTCCCGGTGTCTGATCCGTATAGGGTTTTGTTTGAACCGATATGATATCCATGCCTCATAATCCTTTCATCGAAATGATCGGATTATTGTATAGCATGGCTCCCGTTCAAAAACAAGTCCTCGCCCCAAATATTTTTCAACAGTCCGCCCAGCTCCTGTCGTGCCGTATTAGAAGAAACGGTGTGATTGGCCTTAACATTATTATCCGAAAAGTCTAACATTGTCAGACCCTTTAAGAATAATTCCCGAAAGACAACCCTTTCCGAAATACCGCCGGCCAGGGCAAAATGAATTCGGCGCGATAAAGCATTTAATAAAATAGACATATTTTGTGAGTTTCTGCTTTTGCTGTAAAGCAGCCGATTGCGAACAACAACCCAATTGATTGGGGGTTTTCGTTCCATCATGCGTTGTTGACGCATTTCCCAAACGGTTTGTGCAAAGTGAGAAGGCCCTTTAATTCTTAAAGAATCACCATCCACGCTGGCCAAAACATCTAAATCCACCAAAGAATCATTTAATGGTGTGATTAAAATATTGGACATAATCATCGCTTGTTGTCCCAATGTGGTATGGGCACCCGGTGTGTCAATGACGATGGCATCGACATTATTGATTATTTTTTCAATTTGTCCGCGAAGGGTATAAATCTTATTGACTTCATCCGTCCAACAGGTATGTTCCGGTACCGGCAGAGCAATATTTTTTTCTTTGGCAAAAGCTTTCCTGTTTTCAATATAGTGTGTCAAACTGCCTTGTCTGGCATCTAAATCAAAGGAAGCCACTTTTTTCCCCGCCCGTAACAAGGCCACTATTGTGTGCATGGCCAATGTTGATTTTCCGGTTCCGCCTTTTTCATTTGCAAAAACAATAATTTTAGCTGTCATTATACCTGTCCTTTTTAAAAGATGGCGAATTCTATCATAAAGTCTCCCAAAAGTCAAGCATTATTTTATCTGTCGGGCCTATTTACGGCACTTTAGGCTGTTTTATTACGATTTTAAAAATCTACTTGTCATTTTTTTCTTGACTTTCCTTTAAAAAACATTTATACTTCCCGCCAGTTTAACTAACTATGAAGGAATAAAACAATGGCAAAACCAACATCAATTAAAATTAAACTGGAAAGCAAAGCCGGCACCGGCACTTTCTATACCGCTAAAAAGAATCCACGTACAAAAACGGAAAAATTGTCTTTCCGTAAATATGATAAGAAAACGCGTAAACACGAAGAATTTGGCGAAAAGAAGATCAAGTAGTTTTTAATAACTAAGGCGCCCGTTATTTCAGCGGGCGTTTTTTGGTTTTACAAACCCAAGGTTCTGGATGAAGCTGAAATTAAAAAACACCAAACTTGTTTCTAATGACAAAACGCCGTTGACGTTTTTCCATTCAACACCGGCGGCTGGAACCATTGAATCGTTCAGGCCGTTAACGCATTTTGGAACGGAAAAAGCATCTAAAATACGCACGTTTCATTATGTTTATCAGGCATTAAATATCCCTAAACCTGCCCATTTGCCGGATGAACTGCCAAAATCTCTAACGACGGCTTTTCGTAAATTAAAGGATGCTCCTCGTTTTTTCACATATTCAGTTCACCTGCATATGAAATCACCGATCCGAATGCCGGATATAAATCATCATAATTTGGCTGGGTATTATCGTTGGTTTTATGGGTCTTATAGACCCAAGTCTCAATTTTTAACCCCGCATGAATGGCGGGAAAGTGATGTGGTCGGCGCTGAAAAAATTAAATATAAAAAGTTGCTTTCCGAATTTATCTTTTTGGATCCTTTTACCCGGTCTGAAGAAGATTTGAAAAAAGAATTATCGGCTATTGCCCTATATCGTTTTCCATTACCCCAAAGTCGGGAAAAATCTTGTCCTGCTTTTTTGGCCCCTGTGTTTAAGCAAGCTCAATCTTTACCTTTTGAGTTACCCGAACATGTGGCTCTGGGACGGATGATCCGTTTTTTGGAAGGCGAAGGTTACGATGGCTTCGTGTACAAAAATGAATACGAAGATAAAGGTCATGACAGCTATATTATCTTTCGCCCTCAACAGGTTTTTGACTCTCAATCTCCTGATACCGAGCATGAAATTCCGGCCTTAACAACTGAAAATCAAGCATTTTTAAAAGAAGTAG